>Ga0123332_1005980_pt1 | contig 10160 bp, 5 predicted proteins | sample BioC12SIPDNA_4_FD_89958 | JGI IMG/M metagenome (GOLD analysis project Ga0123332, IMG submission 89958) | Anaerobic biogas reactor microbial communites from Washington, USA - Biogas_R2_A C12 SIP DNA | ecosystem: Engineered > Bioreactor > Anaerobic > Unclassified | place: Washington, USA... | reverse complement strand
TACACGCCGAGCTTCGGCCTGATGGGCGTCGAGTCGCTGATCATGCAGCAGTCGGACATCGGTGCGATCGCCGCGTCGGTCAAGGACTGCCTGCGCTGCGGCAAGTGCAAACCGGTCTGCGCGACGCACGTGCCGCGAGCGAACCTGCTCTATTCGCCGCGCAACAAGATCCTGGCGACCTCGCTTCTGGTCGAGGCCTTCCTCTACGAGGAACAGACGCGCCGTGGCGTCTCGATCCGTCACTGGGACGAATTCTCCGACGTCGCCGATCACTGCACGGTCTGCCACAAGTGCGTGACCCCCTGTCCGGTCGACATCGACTTCGGCGACGTGTCGATGAACATGCGCAACCTGCTGCGCAAGATGGGCAGGAAGAAATTCAATCCGGGCAGCAGCGCCGCGATGTTCTTCCTGAACGCGACCGACCCGGACACGATCAAGGCGACGCGTGCGGCGATGATCGGCGTCGGCTACAAGGCGCAGCGGATGGCCGCCGACCTGCTGAGGAAGTTCGCGCGCGATCAGGTCGCGAAGCCGCCGGCCACCGTAGGCAAGGCGCCGGTGCGCGAGCAGGTGATCCACTTCGTCAATCGCAAGATGCCCGGCAACCTGCCGAAGAAGACCGCCCGTGCGCTGCTCGACATCGAGGACAAGCGCTACGTGCCGATCATTCGCGATCCGCACCGGACCTCGGTCGACTCGCAGGCGGTGTTCTACTTCCCGGGCTGCGGCTCGGAGCGGCTGTTCTCGCAGGTCGGACTGGCCACGCAGGCGATGCTCTGGCATGCCGGCGTGCAGACCGTGCTGCCGCCGGGTTATTTGTGCTGCGGCTACCCGCAGCGCGGCGCCGGCCAGTACGACAAGGCCGAGAAGATGATCACCGACAACCGCGTGCTGTTCCACCGGGTCGCGACCACGCTGAACTACCTGGACATCCGCACGGTCGTCGTCAGCTGCGGCACCTGCTTCGATCAACTGCAGGACTACGAGTTCGACCGGATCTTTCCCGGCAGCCGGATCGTCGACATCCACGAGTTCCTGATGGAGAAGGGCGTCGCGCTCGACGGCGTGACCGGCGTGCGCTACATGTACCACGACCCCTGTCACAGTCCGATCAAGAGCTACCAGCCGATGCAGGTCGTCAACACGCTGATCAACGAGCAGGCGAACGGTCGCGTCGAGCGCAACGATCGCTGCTGCGGCGAGTCGGGCACGCTGGCCGTTTCGCGACCCGACATCAGCACGCAGGTGCGCTTCCGCAAGGCCGAGGAGATGCAGAAGGGCGTGGCGGCGCTGCGCGCGCAGGGCGCCTCGCCGGACGGGCCGGTCAAGGTGCTGACATCGTGTCCGTCCTGCCTGCAGGGCTTGTCCCGCTATACCGAGGAGACCGGCGTCGACGCCGACTACATCGTCGTCGAACTGGCGCGCCACCTGCACGGCGAAAACTGGATGGCCGACTACGTGGCGGCCGCCAATGCAGGCGGGATCGAGCGGGTTCTGGTCTAGCGCACGGCGTGTCGATGCTCCAGCACTGGCATGTCGTTTCCGGCGATTGGCAGTTGCTCGACGACGAAGCGCGGCAGCGGTTCTGGCCGCTCGTCGCCGATCGGCTGCGCGTCGCACTCGGGCTCGAGATCGATGCCGGCGAACTCTTCATCGATGCGTTGGCGCTGCCTTTCTACCGGGTGCCCGAACGCGCTCCCGGAACCGGACACGGCACCGAACGACCGGGCCGGGCGCGCTGCTACAGCCTGGTCCAGGTCGGACTGGCGGCGAACATCGATTTCGTCGGGCTCGAGCGCTGGTGCTTCTTCCTCTGGGACGGCGCCGACGACCTTGCGCCGCTCGACGGCCTGGCCAGCACGATCGACGAATTCAACGAACGGGTCGGCATCGATCTGGCAGAGTCCGATCCCCGGCTGGGCGTCGAGCGCGCGGCCGCGTACATCGAGTTCTTCTGCGCCTTCCTGCTGGCCAGTCCCGACGGAACGGACAGCTTCGACCGCTTTCATTCCCCGTTCCTGCCGCTCACGGACCTGGCCAGCTGCGGCTGGTCGGCCCGGACCCGGGCCGCGGTCCGGCGCATCGCCGAAGCCGACGGCAGCCCCTATGCCGCGCTCCGGTCCCGATGCCCCGTCGCCGACCTCATCGCCGAAGCAGGCGACACCGATCGCACGGGTCGGCAGGCAAGCCTGGAAGACCGGCGGATCTTCCGTTCGGCTGCGCTCGCGAATGCCTCATCGGGCCTGATCCTGCTGTACGGTCGCACGCTGTTCCGTGCGCAGATCCAGGTCGTCTTTTCGCGATTCGACGACGGCGCATGGCGCAGCGCCGACGTCAGGATGCTCGACGACGACGGCGGGCGGCCGCTGAACGGGGTTCCGCCGCTGTTCGTCCGATCCTGGTCCGGACGCGTCGCGTTCTATTGCGTCGACAGGAAGGACTCGACGGCGAAGGTCTCGATCCGGCCGGGCGTGCTCGCCGACTTGCTGAAGGATCGCTGCTTCCTCGACGCGAGCCGGGGCGACCAGCGCGCATTCGCCGCGATCGCCGCGTCGCCCGCCGGACAGTCGGCTTCGAGCAGGCGGCTGCTCCGCCTGCTCGCGGTTCGCCACTGGGGCGGGCCTTACGGCGATGCGCGAATCACCGTCGTCGGAAACCTGGTGCTGGCCTCGGCCGGCGAAGAATTGCAGACGCGGATCGAACTGGTCGCGCCGGTCCGCGTCGAAGGCGACCTGATCTTCAGCGGTGCGACCTTCGTCTCGCCGGTCGTGCTCGAGGGCTGGACGGTCGAGGGCCGCGTCGACGGTTCGGGCGCACGGGCGCTGCGCTCGCTGGAGCTCAGGCGATTCCGGGTTGCGAACCGGATCGGGCTGGTTTCGGCGCAACCGGGCAAGGTCGACTATCCGGACAACGCGGTGAAGCTCGAGGAATTGCGGGTTCAGGGCTCGCTCGACCTCGGGGCGCTCGTTGCCGAAGGCGGGCTCTCGTTGCAGCGTGCGCGCGTCGGCGGACGACTGGTGCTCGAAGCGGCGCGACTGCATCCCCACGACGCGGGCGGCAAGTCGGGCCGATTCGCAGCCGGGCACGCGCAGATCGACGGCTCGGTCGACATGGCGCGATTCGTCGCCTTCGGCAACGTCGAATTGAGCAACGCGCGGATCGGCGGAGACCTCGACCTGAGCGGAGCGCATCTGCCGGGCGAAAACCTGCTGCGTCGACCGGCGTACGTCTTCGAGGGTCGCAAGCTGTCGATCGGCGGCGATCTGCTGCTGAATCGCTATCGCCCGCTTGCCCGCGATGCAGGCGTCGGAGAATTGCTGCCCACGATGATCGGCGGCGGCTTCGACGGCGAAGACCTCGCGGTCGGAGGCAGCGTCTTCGCGTTCCATTGCCAGATCCTCGGCGACCTGGATCTGCGCGGCGCACGCGTCGGACGCCACGTGCACGTCTGCGGCCAGCCGGGCGCCGATCGCCTGCCTGCCGCCGTACGGGCGACGATCGTGCGCGGCGAGGTGTCGCTGTACGGCGCGCGCATCGGCGGAAACCTCGTGCTCGACGGCACCTTCTGCACGCAGCTCGACTTCAATTTTCTCGAAGCCGCCTCGCTGTTCGCCAGGCCGGACGAGGGCGCAGGCCTGCCGCTGGTCGTCTCTCCGCTGCTTGAAGATTCGACGGACGCAGCCGAGTCTCCGCTCGGCATGCAGATGTCGCATGCGCGCATCGGCGGGGTCTCGATCGAGGGGGCCCGCATCGGGGGCGGCCTGCGCGCGATCAAGTTGTGCGTGGACGGCAACTTCCAGTTGCGCGTCGGCGAGGTGGCTGCGTCCTTCGGCGACGAACCGGCGGACGGGAACGCGATGTACGGGTTCGCGTTGCATCTCGCGCTGGGTGCTGCCGGCGCGCGACTGACCGAGCGGCTGCGGCCGGGGACCGGAATCGATGTCGTACGCCGGGAATTCCGGCGGGCCTACCGCTGGCTGTGGCGCGCTGCCGCGCGCCCGGGTGGCGTCGAGGTCGCGGTCCGCGCCGCCTTGCGCTGCCGCTCGCGCACGGGTCGCCTGCAAGCGGCGACGCTGCCGCGGACCCGGGTCGCGTCGGCGATCGACGGCGACCTCGTGCTCGACGGGATCGACTGTGCGGGCAATCTCGACCTGCTTCTGGTCGAAGCGCGGATGTTGAGCCTCGATGGCGCCCGGATCTCCAACAAGTTCCGTCTCGCCGAGGATCGGCCCGGGCCATCGGGCAGGCATGATGCTGCGATGCGGGCCTGCCTGCGCGGCGGGCTGCTGCTGCGCAACGCGTTTATCGGTGGGGTCGCTTGCCTGGATCGCGCCCGCGTCATCGGGCGAGTCGAGTGGCGCGATTCGCGGCTGGACGGCGGCGCGAGCGCCGTCGACTGCGTGATCGAAGCCGTCGATTTCGCCGTGCCGGGTGCGGTCGCGACCGGTGGCGGCTTCGAGATCTGCAATGTCCGCTTCGGCTCGGGCCTGCGGCTGCCCGGCCTGATTGCAGCCGATACGGTCATCAGCGATTGCAGGATCGCCGGCGACCTGAGCTTCGGCCGCGACCTTGGCGGGTCGTCAGGCGACCCGGCATCGGCGGCGAGCGCAGCGGCACGCGTCGACACGCTGCGCGTCGCGGGCAGCGCGATCGACGGTCGGCTGGTGCTCGGCCGGCTCGCTGTCGCCGGCGGCATCGACATCTCCGAAACACGGGCGCTGCGGGGATTGCAGGTCGAACCCGGCGTGCCGGACGGACAGCGCGGTTCGGTCGCGTGCCGCGAGCTCGACCTGACGCGCTTCGGCACCGATGGCGATGTCGATCTCGCCGGGCTTCGTTACGTCGACAGCTCGGACCCCGACGCGGACATCGGAGCGCGCAGCGAAGGCGCCGCCGGGCGCAGTTTCCTCGCGAAGCTGTCCGGTCGATGGCGCCGTTATCGCGACGACCTGCGGCGCGGCGAAGACGCCGGTCCGGAGGCCGGCGGCGACGGCCTGCTGCTGCGAGCGAGGCATGCAACGATCGCGGGCGTCTTCCGGCTGCCCCGAAGCGTCGATACGCTGCATTCGGCCGACCTGTCGTTCGCGAGTGCCGACGTCCTCGAAGTCGCAGGCGATGCTTTTCACGAACGCGGAGCGATCGACCGGGTCGGTCTCGTCCTGCGCGGCGCGCGTTTCGACTCGGCGCGCCTGATCGAGCCGCTGCCGCGTCGGGTCGACATGCGCGAGGCGGTCATCGCTCACTGGGAAATCGATCCGGCGTCCGATCCGGCGTCGCGGTCCGCGCACGACGGCGGATCGACGCCCGTGACCGGCAGGCGGGCCAGCACGTCGTCGGCCAACTACCTCGCTTTCGTCCATCGGTCCTGGCCCTACACGCAGGCCGCCTACACGAAGCTCGAACAGGACTATCGCGACGGCGGCCAGCACAAGGACGCCGATGCCTTCGTCGCGGCCGCAGGCTGGCGCACCTGGCGCTGGTCGATGATCCGGCCGGCCTTCGAGCACCGCGCCGCGCTGTGGCTGATCGTGGCGACTGTGCTGGTCGCGGCGCTCGTCTGGCATCGGAGCGGAATCGGCTGGGCGGCCGCGAGCCTCGCCGCGCTCGGCAGCGTCTACGCCCTGCTGTCGCCGATCGAAGTCTTCAGGCGCGCGAGCCGCCTGTTGATCGGAGCGGCAGTCGTTGCGCCGTTCCAGCTGATCTACGGGTTCGGCTTGCGCTGGTGGTTGCCGCTGCTGCTGTCGGCGGCAATGCTCGTCGTCGTCACGCTGCCGGTGCTGAGCGACTGCCGGAACCTCCAGGCGTCGGACGGCAGTGCCGCCGCGCTCGAAACGCCGACCGAAACCGGCGCTGCGGGCTCGGGGCGCGCGGCGCGCGCATCGCCGGCGCAGGCGGCGGCGCGTCGGGTCGCGCTGCTGTCGAGTCTCGGCATCGAGCTCGGGCCGTCGGTCGTCGCATCGTGCCGGATCGGCGTTGCGCCGCGGACAGACGCCGCCGGCAGCACCGAGCGACCGATCGGCTGGAACGGTCACGAAGCCCTCTGGATGGCCTTGCGGTATCACCTGCCGGTCGTGCCGCTGGATACCTTCTTTCACGGCGATCGTGCCGAGAAGGTGCGGCCTTCGACCGGTCCGCTGTACCTGGCCTGGGGGCGATTCGACGGCAGCCGTTTCGACTCGGCGCTCGACTGGATCAGCCCGGCGACCTATGCGCGTGCGGTCTACCTGTTGAGCTGGCTGGTGATTCCGTTTTCGCTGATCTTCGCGGCCGCGCGAATCCAGCGAAAGTTCCGCCTTCAGAAGGACTGACTGCGATGACCGTCGACGCTGCCGCCAACGAACGAACCGCCAGCGCCTGCGCCTTTTGCGCCGGCGACGGCGGCGAACTCGTCTGGCGCGACGCCCGCCTGCGCGTGATCCTTCCGGACGAAGCCGACTATCCGGGCTTCACGCGGGTCGTCTGGGCGGCGCACGTCGTCGAGATGACCGAACTCGATCCGGCCGATCGCGAGCACCTGATGTCGGTCGTCTGGCGCGTCGAAGCCGCGCAGCGCGAGACGCTCGCCCCCGACAAGGTCAACCTGGCCAGTTTCGGCAACGTCACGCCGCACCTGCACTGGCATGTGATTCCGCGCTGGCGAGACGACCGGCATTTTCCCGAGCCGGTCTGGGGGCAGCCGGCATTCGGGCGCGACGCCGTTGTCGCCGCCCGCGCGCGGACGGTTCGCGCAGTGCTTCCGGCCTACCGGGCGGCGCTGCTGCGCGTGCTCGGCTGAGCAGCGCAGGGGGCCCGGCGTCGGCCCCCCGGCGCTCGGTCCGGCGTTCCCCCGCAGTCGACGCGCGGCATCCGGTTCGCGCGGCCGCTGGTCGGTCGCGCAGCGCCGGATGTCGCCCGGGGTGCGGGACCGTGCCGGCAAGCCGGCGCATGCGCGGCACACTTGCCCCCTGGACCAGGCGGCTGTCGATGTATGGCGCGGCCCCTTGCCATCCTCCGACCGTCTCCCGACCTATGACCATCGTCGCAGACAACGAACTTGCCGGCATCAACGATGCGATCGGCTGCCGGCGCTGGCTTGCAGCGCTGCCCGAAGACAGTCTCGAGCGTCTGTCGGCGATCGGACGCCTGTTGGTGCGCCTGGGGCGCCCCGACCTGCCGGTCGACGCCACGATCGCCATCCTCGAGCCGACGCGGGTCGCACTGATCCGCGCGGTCGACGGCTGCCTGGCCGAAGTGGCCGGACGGCCGCTTCCCTACGGTGCCGAAGCCTGGCGAAGCGTCGGCGACTCGCTGACGACGCTTCGCGCGATGCGCACGCTGTACAAGCGCGCGGGATCTCGCATTTCGCGCGAGATCCAGGCACGGGTCGCGGGCGTCGAGCCGGGGCCGGGCACGACCGGAAGCTCGACGCTGCCGATCGCGCCGGTCTACGCGAGCCCGCAGACGGTCGGTGCGACGGTCGCCACGATCGAACTGCCCGCCTCGACGACGATGGGCGCGGAGATGTCCGACGGTGCATCGCGCGCCGCGCTCCCGCTGCTGCGCGCGCTCGACGTGCAGTCGCGTGTCGTCGCTGCGCTTCTCGCCCACCATGTCGAGCCCTTGCCGGAGGACTGGGACGAGCTGTGCCTGCTGGCCCGGCACGCGCGTGCGGCCGGCCTGCTCGATGCGAAGATTCCCGACGTGCTGCCGCTGGTGCGGCCGGTCACCGCGAGGGCGCTGTTCGTCTACCCGCTTCTTCTGCGGCTGGCCGGCCTGTCGCACCGGTCGCGAACCGAGGCCGCGCTGGCCGAGCGGCTCGCGAGCCGCCTGGCCGGCCAGGTCGGCCTTCGCATCGACTCGGGCGTCTCGAAGAAGAATCCCTACGGGCCGACGCTTGCGCTGACCCCGGTGTCGAGCGTGCGGCTCGATACGCACAGGATCCCGGGCGGGCTCGAGAAGCGCCGCCAGCAGTGGTCGGAAGCGGCCGCCAGTGCGGCCGCCGGCGCGCCTGCGCAGGTCTCCGGCGAATCGCTGATCGCGCTGATCGACGACCTCTACCGCTGCTGGGCCCCGCCCGCAGCGGGGGAAACGGCTTCCGCAGGCGCGATGTCCGCGGCGCCGGCAGCAAACGCCGAGCTTCGCGCGAATCCAGGCGAACGCGGCGGGGCGGGCGGCGCGGTTTCGGCGCCGGGCAGCTCGCTGCTGGCCTTCGGCCTGCCTCGCAGGCGCGACGCGCAAGGGGGCGAGCGCCGTGGCGGCCCCTACGAATACGGGCAATGGGAGCAGAACACGATCCTCAGGGTCTCGCGGGTCGCTCGCGTCGGCGGACGCTCGCCGGCGCCGGCCTGGGATCCGTTGGCCGGCGCCGAAGCGGTGCAGACGCTGTCGCAGGCCGGCGACCGCCTCCTCGTCGAGCGACGGCAGGTGCTGCCGTCGGCGTCGGCAGGCGCGCTGGTCGCGCTTCGCGCCACGCACGCGGGGCCGGCCGAAGATCGCGCCCCCGCCGGCGCCGGCGCCGCGGCCTCGGAAGCGGAATCGCCATCGCCAACGCAGGCGCAGCCGCAACCGATTCGCCTCGGAACCGTCAAGGCCGTCGCCCAGATGCCCGAGCCGGGGTACGCAAGGATCGGCGCGCACCGGCTCGAGGTCGAGCTGTGGCCGGGCCAGGCGCGGCCGGTCGGGTTGCGCCAGGGCACGTCCAAGAGCTTCGACGACGCCTGGCTGCTTGCGCCGGCTGGCGAATCGATGCAGCCGTCCTTGCTCGTCGCGCCGGGACTGGCGGCGCCCGGCGCCCGCCTTACGATGCGCGCTGCCGACCGGGAGCAGGGGCTGCGCCTGACGAACCTGCTCGGTCGCGGCCCCGGCTACGAGCGCTACGGCTTCGCCGCCGACCGTGTCGATGGTGCGGATGCACGCTGAGCCCGGGCCGATTTCGGCTACCATGCCTGCGACCGAATTTCTCGTTGCGCCATGGCCGGCTCCGAATCCATCTCCCCGATCCCGGTTCGTATCGTCGTTCACCGCGTCTCGCGGGTGCTCGAACTCGACTACGGCGAAGGCCGTTCGTTCCGGCTGCCCTTCGAATTCCTGCGCGTCTATTCGCCGTCGGCCGAGGTGCGCGGCCATGGCCCGGGCCAGGAGGTCCTGCAGGTGGGCAAGGCCGACGTCGGCATCGAATCGGTCGAACCGGTAGGCAAGTACGCGATCCAGCCGCGCTTTAGCGATGGCCACGCCACTGGCATCTATTCGTGGGACTACCTGTACCGGCTCGGCGAAAACCAGCAGCAGATGTGGGAGGCCTACCTGAAGCGGCTCGAAGAAGCCGGACAGAGCCGCCACGCCGATGCCGGCATCGCCGCCCGCCCGGTATCGCGACCGCGCTGACCCGCGATCCGGCACTGCAAGCCAGCGATGAACGAGCCGCGCACCACGCATTTCGGATACCAGACCGTCGACGAGGCCGAGAAGGCCGCGCGCGTCGCCGGGGTCTTCCACTCGGTCGCCGGGCGTTACGACCTGATGAACGACCTGATGTCGGTCGGCCTGCATCGGGCGTGGAAGACGTTCACGGTCGCCCAGGCGGCCGTGCGCCCGGGCATGAAGGTGCTCGACGTGGCCGGCGGCACCGGCGACCTGGCGCGCGCCTTCGCCCGGCGTGTCGGGCCGCAGGGCGAAGTCTGGCTCACCGACATCAATTGGTCGATGCTGACGGTCGGCCGCGACCGGATGGTCGACGACGGCTTCCTGCAGCCGGCCGTCCAGTGCGATGCCGAGAAGCTGCCGTTTCCGGACGGATACTTCGACCGCGTGACCGTCGCATTCGGCCTGCGCAACATGACGCAGAAGGACGTCGCGCTGGCCGAGATGGCACGCGTGCTGGCGCCCGGAGGCAGGCTCTACGTGCTGGAGTTCTCGAAGGTCTGGCGGCCGCTGGCGCCGCTCTACGACCTGTATTCGTTCTCGGTGCTGCCGCGTCTCGGCCGTCGCGTGGCCGGCGATGCCGAGAGCTACCGGTACCTGGCCGAGTCGATACGCATGCATCCGGACCAGGAAACGCTGAAATCGATGCTCGAAGCGGCCGGTCTCGTTCGTGTTCGCTACTACAATCTGAGCGCCGGGGTCGTTGCCTTGCACGAGGGCTGGAAACCCTGAGCGCTGTCCCCACCTTCGGGACTCGC
>Ga0123332_1005977_pt1 | contig 10163 bp, 11 predicted proteins | sample BioC12SIPDNA_4_FD_89958 | JGI IMG/M metagenome (GOLD analysis project Ga0123332, IMG submission 89958) | Anaerobic biogas reactor microbial communites from Washington, USA - Biogas_R2_A C12 SIP DNA | ecosystem: Engineered > Bioreactor > Anaerobic > Unclassified | place: Washington, USA... | reverse complement strand
TCGCAGGGATCTGGGACGCACCGGCCGTGGGCGGGATCCTCGTGACGATGGTCGTCATGCTGTTCGTCCCGGCGAGCGTGCGCAGCTCGGTGTGGATGATCCGGGTCTCGTGGGACCAGGAGCGCCGCCGCGAGCTTGACGCACGCCTCGCGGTCGCCGAGGAGCGCCTGAGCTTCTCGCGCGACCTGCACGACACGGTCGGGCGCACGCTGTCGACCGTCGCGGTCAAGGCCGAGCTTGCCGCCGAGCTCGCGAGCCGGGGCAAGGACGGCGCGGCCGAGGAGATGCGCGAGGTGCGCCGCATCGCCGAGGACGCGCTGCGCGAGGTCCGCGAGCTCGTCGCGGGCATCCGCGCACCGAACCTCGAGACCGAGCTCGCGGGCGCCCGGTCGCTGCTCGGCTCGGCGGGGGTCTCGGTGTCCGTGACGACCGACGACGCCGTCCTGCCCCCGCCCACGCACGAGGCGCTCGCGTGGGTCGTGCGCGAGGCCGTGACGAACGTCGTGCGGCACTCCGGGGCGAGCCGCTGCACGATCGACCTGCGCGTCGTGGACGGCTCGGCCGTGCTCGAGATCGTCAACGACGGTGCGCACCCCCACGAGGGGCGCGGGACGGGCCTCGTCGGTCTTGCCGAACGGCTCGAGCGGGTCGCGGGTACGTTGCGCACCGAGCGGGCAGGGAGCCAGTTCCGGCTCGAGGCGCGCGTCCCGGTCGTGCAGGAGGGCCCATGATCCGCGTCCTGCTCGCCGACGACGAGACCCTCATCCGCGACGCGGTCGCGACGCTCCTGCGCCTCGAGGACGACCTCGACGTCGTCGCGGTCGCCGCCTCGGGCACCGAGGCGCTCGCGGCTGCGACGAAGCACACCCCCGACGTCGCGGTCCTCGACCTGCAGATGCCTGGCCTGGACGGGATCGAGGTCGCCGAGCGGCTCGCACGCGAGCTGCCCGCGTGCGGCGTCGTGATCGTCACGAGCCACGGGCGGCCCGGTTACCTCAAGCGTGCCCTCGAGACGGGGGTGCGCGGGTTCCTGCCCAAGACGGTCTCGGCCCGGGTCCTGGCCGACGTCGTGCGCCAGGTGCATGCGGGCGGGCGCTACGTCGACCCCGAGCTCGCCGCGGCCGCGATCGCCGCGGGGGCGAGCCCGCTCACGCCGCGCGAGGCCGACGTCCTCGAGCTTGCCGCGGACGGCGCCCCGGTCGAGGAGATCGCCGCTCGCGCCGCCCTCGCCCCGGGCACGGTGCGCAACTACCTGTCCTCGGCGGCCGCGAAGCTCGGCGTCGCGAACCGCCACGAGGCCGCGCGCCTCGCGCGCGCGAAGGGCTGGATCTGATCCGCCCCGAGGTACCCGGGGGCTAGGATCGTCTCCCGTGCCGCACCCACCCCGCGCGAACCGCGCCTACCGCATCATCGCGAGCATCGTCCGCCCGGTGCTGTTCGCGGTGACCCGACGTGCCTGGTCCGGCACGGAGCACCTCCCGCGCGAGACGGGCTTCATCGCGGCGGCGAACCACATGTCCTACGCCGACCCGCTCACGACCGCGCACTTCCTGTACGACAACGGCTTCGCGCCGCGCATCCTCGCCAAGGCGCCGCTGTTCAAGGTGTTCTTCGTCGGGCGTGTGCTGCGAGCCTCGGGCCAGATCCCCGTGTACCGCAACACCTCGCGCGCGGGGGAGTCGCTCGAGGCGGCCTTCGAGGCGCTGCGCGAGGGCGAGTGCGTCGCGGTGTTCCCCGAGGGCACCCTCACGCGCGACCCCGAGCTGTGGCCCATGACGGGCAAGACGGGCGTCGCCCGGCTCGCGCTCGTGAGCAAGGCGCCCGTGATCCCGATCGCCCAGTGGGGCGCGCACCGGCTCATGCCGCGCTACGGCAAGCTCCCGCGGCCCTTCCCGCGCAAGCTCCAGACCGTCGTCGCGGGCCCACCCGTCGACCTGTCCGACCTGTACGACAAGCCGCTCGAGGCTGCGGTGCTGCGCGAGGCGACCGAGCGTGTCATGGCGGCGATCACGGCGCAGCTCGCGGAGATCCGCGGCGAGGAGCCTCCCGCGACGCGCTTCGACCCGCGCACCTCGCCCGAGGTCTCCCGCAAGATCGGCGGGGACCATGCGACCCGGCCGGAGCACCCGTGAGCGCGCTGCTGCGCACCGCCGTGCTGGGCTCGGGCGCGTGGGGCACGACCTTCGCGGCGGTCCTCGCCGACGCGGGGCACGACGTCGTCCTGTGGGGCCGCGACGCGCACGTGTGCGAGCAGATCAACCGTGCCCACCGCAACTCGACCTATCTGCCCGGGGTCAACCTGCCTGCGCAGGTGCGTGCGACGACCGATGCGGCCGAGGCGCTGCGCGGCGCGCAGATCGTGTTCGTCGCGATCCCCTCGCAGCATGCGCGCGCGACGCTCGCGCCGTTCGCCGGGCTCGTCGAGCCGGACGCCGTCGTCGTCTCGCTCATGAAGGGCGTCGAGCTCGGGACGGACCTGCGCATGAGCGAGGTCCTCGCCGAGGTGCTCGACCTGCCCCCCGAGCGGGTCGCCGTCGTCTCGGGACCGAACCTCGCGCGCGAGATCGCCGTCCACCAGCCGACCGCGACCGTGGTCGCCTCGACCTCCCCCGAGGCCGCCGAGCTCGTCGCCCGCGCGTGCGCGAACAGCTACTTCCGGCCATACACGAACTCCGACGTCACGGGCGTCGAGCTGTGCGGCGCGGTCAAGAACGTCATCGCGCTCGCGGTCGGGATCTCGCAGGGCCGTGGCCTGGGCTTCAACACGATGGCGACCGTCATCACGCGTGGTCTGGCCGAGATCACGCGGCTCGGCCTCGCGCTCGGCGCGGACGCGAGCACCTTCCCGGGGCTCGCGGGCATGGGCGACCTCATGGCGACGTGCGCCTCGCCGCTCTCGCGCAACCACACGCTCGGCGTGCACATGGGCAAGGGGCTGACCCTCGAGGAGGCGATCGTCGCGACGGGCGGGACCGCGGAGGGCGTCAAGTCCGCCGAGTCGGTGCGCCAGCTCGCCGAGTCCGTGGGCGTCGAGATGCCCATCACCGAGGCGGTGCACGACCTGCTCGCAGGTCGCATCGCGATCGAGGACCTCGCCCCGCGTCTGCTCGCCCGCCCCCGCAAGGACGAACGCCGCTAGCTCAGTGGCCGAGCGCGACGAGCGCGCCCATGGCCACGAGCACGAGACCGCTCAGCCCGCCGATCGTGCGCCGCACGCGCGGGCGTGCGATCCACGGCCCGAGCCGGCCGAGCGCGAGGAGCAGCACCGCGAACCAGGCCGCGGCGAGCGTCAGGAACACCGCCGCGAGCACGAGCGTCCCGACGGTGCGCGAGAGGCCCGGGAGCACGAACTGGGGGAAGAACGCGACGAGGAAGGCGCCGAGCTTCGCGTTGAGCAGGTTCGTCACGAGGCCCTGCTGGGCCCACGACCACCACGGGCGTGCGGCTTCCTCGGCGGTGCGACGGCCGACGACGGCGTCCTGGCTCGCGCCGGTCCCGGGGCCCGCCCCGGGAGCGAGCGGCTCGGGCACGAGAGCGGGCAGGCGCGCGTCGCGCAGCCGCCACCAGCCCGCGAGCGAGCGCACCCCGAGGTAGACGAGGTAGGCGGCCCCGAGGTAGCGCAGCACGTCGTAGGCGGTCTCGCTCGAGCGCACGAGGGCGGCCAGGCCCGCGACGACGGCGGCCTGCCACGCGAGGTTGCCCGCGAGGATCCCCGCGGTCGTCCACGCCGCGGCGCGCCGCCCGCCCGCCGCGGCGTTGCGCAGCACGAGCAGGGTGTCCGGCCCGGGGGAGACGATGATGACGAGGCTCGCCCCGACGAAGGCGAGCAGGACCTGGGTCACCGGTGGGCCGCGCGCAGCGCGGCGTCGAGGTCGGCCCACAGGTCCTCGACCGACTCGATGCCGACCGAGAGCCGCAGCAGGTCGGTCGGGACCGTGCGTGACTCGGTCGCAAAGCGCCGGCGGCGTTCGAGGGTCGACTCGACCCCGCCGAGCGAGGTCGCCGGGACCCACAGCCCGACCGCGGCCGCGACCGCGTCGGCGGCCTCGAGGCCACCGCGCGGGCGCACGCCGAGGATCGTGCCGAAACCGTCCATCTGGGCCTTCGCGCGCTCGTGGCCCGGGTCGCCCGGCAGGCCCGGGAAGCGCACCTCGGCGACGTCGGGATGGGCCGCGAGCCGGGTCGCGAGCTCGAGCGCGTTGGCCTGCGCGCGCTCGATGCGCAGCGCGAGGGTGCGCAGCCCGCGCAGCGCGAGCCAGGCCTCGAGCGGGCCGGCGATCGCGCCGTGCAGCGTGCGGTAGGCGTGCATGCGCTCGCGCAGCTCGGGCTCGCGCGTCGCGACCGCACCGAGCACGACGTCGCTGTGCCCTGCGAGCGCCTTGGTCACCGAGTGCACGACGAGGTCCGCGCCGAGCCGCAGGGGCCGCTGGCCGAGCGGGGTCGCGAAGGTGTTGTCGACCCCCACGAGCGCTCCCGCGCGGTGCCCCGCGGCCACGAGCGCGGGCAGGTCGGCGACCTCGAGCATCGGGTTGGTCGGCGACTCGACCCACAGCAGGTCGGCCCCCGGGGCGAGGGCCTCGGTGACCTGCGCGGTGTCGTCGACGTCGACGAGCACGACCTCGACCTCGAGGCGCTCGCCGATCTCGTGCGCGAGCCCGAGCGCGACCTGGTAGGAGTGCCGGGCGATCACGAGGCGCCCGCGTGCGGGGACGACGCTCATCGCGGCGGCGATCGCGGCCATGCCCGAGGCGAACAGCAGCGCGGGACCCGCGGCCCCCTCGAGCCCGCCGAGCGCCTCCTCGAAGGGGTGCCACGTCTCGTTGTCGATGCGCGCGTAGAGCGGCTCGCCCGGCACCGGGACGCCGGTCGAGACGTACGTCGAGGTGAGCGTCACGGGCACGTTGACGGGGCTGCCCTGCGTGCGCGGCGGCCGCCCGGCGGCGACGACGTAGGTCGCAGGGTCGAGGTTCTCGTCGTGCACGCCCGAAGAGTACCGCTCACCCTCCACCGCGACGGGGCGGCGCCCAGGTAGGGTTTTCGCCGATGAACCCGAACCCGCGCCGTCCCCGCGTCCTTGTCGTCTTCGGCGGGGTCTCGGGCGAGCACCCCATCTCGTGCGTGACCGCGGGCGGCGTCCTGCGGGCGATCGACCGCGAGCGCTACGACGTGCTCGCGGTGGGGATCACGCGCACGGGGCGTTGGGTCGAGGTCTCTGACGACCCCGACCGCTGGGCGATCGTCGACGGCGTGCTGCCCGAGGTCGAGGACGTCCCGGGGCGCGTCGTCCTCCCGCAGGCGGGCGACCCGCCCGTCGCGCGCGTCCTTGCCGAGCCCGTCGACGACGACGCCCGCGAGGGCGCGTCGAGCGAGGTCGCTCTCGGTGCGCTGCGCGAGCTCGGGCCGGTCGACGTCGTCTTCCCGCTCCTGCACGGGCCCTACGGCGAGGACGGGACGATCCAGGGTCTGCTCGAGCTCGCGGGGGTCCGCTACGTCGGGGCGGGTGTGCTCGCGAGCGCGGTGAGCATGGACAAGCAGTTCATGAAGCTCGTGCTCGCGGGTCAGGGCATCCCGATCGGTCCGTACACCGTGATCCGGCCCGGGGAGTGGGAGCAGCACCGCGCGACGTGGGAGGAGACCGTCACGACGCTCGGCCTGCCGGTGTTCGTCAAGCCTGCGCGTGCGGGCTCGAGCCTCGGCATCTCGCGCGTGACGAGCCTCGACGAGCTGCCCGCGGCGATCGCGGCGGCGCAGGAGCACGACCCGAAGGTCGTGATCGAGGCCGCCGTCGTGGGCCGCGAGATCGAGTGCGCGGTGCTCGGTGGGCGCAACGGCGAGGCTCCGCGCGTCTCGCTGCCGGGCGAGATCAAGGTCACGGGCGAGGGGCACACCTTCTACGACTTCGAGGCGAAGTATCTCGACGAGGCGGGCGCCGAGCTCATCTGCCCCGCCGAGCTGCCCGAGTAGGTCATCGACCGGGTCCAGGACCTCGCGCGGCGCACCTTCGAGGCGGTCGGCTGCGAGGGTCTGGCACGCGTCGACGTGTTCGTCACCCCCGGGGGGGACGTCGTGGTCAACGAGATCAACACGATGCCGGGCTTCACCCCGATCTCGATGTACCCGCGCATGTGGGAGTGCTCGGGCGTGCCCTACCCCCAGCTCGTGCACGAGCTCGTCCAGCTCGCGCTCGAGCGGCCCACGGGCCTGCGCTGAGCGCGAGGTCCCGCTGCGCGTGAGTGCTCGGGCTGCGCGCTAGAGGTCGGCGAGGCCGATGCAGTGGCGCGTCGCCTCGACGCGCTGGACCGCAGGACCGAGGTCGAGCAGGAACGAGGTCGAGCGCTGCTCGGCGAGCGAGGCGGGCACGAACACCTCGACCGCGGGGTGCCGCCCGTAGGTCGTGAAGGTCCAGCCGTCCTCGCCCTCGATCGCGACCCAGTCCACGGCGTTGCCCTGCAGGTCGTCGGCCGTCGTGCACGTCTCGGTCGTGGGGGCGGGCGGCTCGACGCCGCACCGCAGCGTGATGACCTCCTCGGTGCCCCACGCGCGGGTCGCCTGCGAGGACGTCTGACGGCGCTCGAGCCCCGCAAGCTGGTTCGGCAGGGCGAGCACGATACGTGCGCAGTCGGGCAGGTGCGCCTCGGGGGCGACGGGCACCGTGACGGGCTGGGCGCAGCCGGTGAGGACGGCGAGCGCACCGAGGGCGAGCAGGAGGCGGGACCACTTCACCCGAGCACCGTAACCCGCGTTAGGGTGCTCGGGTGACGCAGCCCCGGGTCGGTGACCTCGACGAGGAGGCGCTCCTCGCCCAGGTGTTCCCGCTCCTGCCCGCCGGGGACGCGACGCTGCTCGGCCCGGGCGACGACGCCGCGGTGCTCGCGGCACCCGACGGTCGCACGGTCGTCTCGACCGACGTCCTCGTCGAGGACCGCCACTTCCGCCGCGCGTGGGGCACGGGCGCCGATCTCGGCTGGCGTGCCGCGATGCAGAACCTCGCGGACGTCGCCGCGATGGGTGCCCGCCCGACCGGGATCGTCGTCGGTCTCGTGCTGCCCGCCGACGTCGAGGTCGCGTGGGTGCTCGACCTCGCGCGGGGGCTCGCCGCGGCGTGCGCCCCGCACGGTGCGGGGGTCGTGGGCGGGGACCTGACCTCGGGGGACGCCGTCGTCGTCGCGGTCACGGTGCACGGGGACCTCGAGGGCCGTGCGGCCGTCCTGCGCTCGGGGGCCCGCCCCGGTGACGTGCTCGCGCTCGCGGGCACGCTCGGCCGGGCTGCCGCGGGGCACGCGGTGCTCGAGGCGGGCCTCGCGGGGCACGCCGAGCTCGTCGAGGCCTTCGTGCGGCCCACGTGCCCGCTCGAGGCCGGGCCTGCTGCGGCGCGCGGGGGCGCGAGCGCGATGATGGACGTCTCGGACGGGCTGCTGCGCGACGCGGGACGTCTCGCGCGAGCCTCGGGCGTCCTGGTCGACGTCGACCCTGGGCTGCTCGGCGGGTTCGTCGCGCCCTTGCGTGCCGCCGCGCAGGCGACGCACAGCGACCCGCTCACGTGGGTGCTCACGGGGGGAGAGGACCACGGCCTGCTCGCGACCTTCCCCGACGACGGCGCCCTGCCGTCGGGTTTCGTGCCGATCGGTCGCGTCGAGCCTGGCGAGGGCGTGCGGGTCGCGGGCCAGGCGTGGTCAGGAAGGTCCGGCTGGGACCACTTCGGCGGCTCGGGGCGTCAGCCCCGGCGGTAGCGCACCTCGAGCAGGCGGGCGCCACCGAAGTCCTCGAGCCGCTCGGTCCCGTCGGGCTGGAAGCCGTGCCGGCGGTAGAAGTGCCGGGCCCGCTCGGCCTCGGCGAGCACCCACAGGGTGATCGGGTCCTGCGCGGCCGGCTCGGCGAGGATCGTGCGCATGAGGTCGCGTGCGACCCCGCGCCCCCACGCGTCGGGCAGGAGGTAGATCGCGTAGATCTCCCACGTGTGGCGGTCGGCGTCCTCGTCCCGGCTCGGTCCGAGCGTCGCGAAGCCGAGCATCCCGGGCTCGGCCTCGGCGACCCACGTGTGGGTCCCGTTGCGCACCGCGTTCTCGAGCCGGGTGTGCCACTCCTCCTCGCGCCGCGCGAGGTCGAGGTTCGCGAGGACGTCGTCGGGGACGATCCCGGCGTAGGCCTCGCGCCAGCTCGCGATGTGGATGCGGGCGATCTGGGGAGCGTCCTCGGTCCGGGCAGGGCGGACCTTCACGTCACCGAGCTGTGTGGCCATGAGTGCCACCATGCCAAAAGATCTCTCGGGGCGCAGCACCGTGGTGCGCCCGGAAGAACGTCAGACGGCGCGCTGGACCTTGCCGGCCTTGAGGCACGAGGTGCACACGTCGATCCGCTTGGGCGAGCCCTGCACGAGCGCGCGCACGCGCTGGATGTTGGGGTTGAAGCGCCGCTTCGTGCGGATGTGGGAGTGCGAGATGGTGTGCCCGAAACCGGGGCCCTTGCCGCAGATCTCGCAGTTGGCAGCCACGTCGTATCTCCTGGTGCTTGGCACGCCGCACGGCGGCGATGACATCGTCTGGGGGTGCGTCGCGGGTCATGGACGTCCGCGCGACGGGCCCGGCGCGTGCCGGGCAACCACGACAGACTACCGGACGAGTCCGCGAGCCCCCAAATGGGCGCGGTCCGTGCTGTCGGTCGGATCGGGTACCAGTATGGGGCAGGGTAGGTCCGTCCGGCCGAGGGAGGAGATCCGTGGAGCGCTTCGACGGCGCCGCAGCGACGCGGTGGGCGCTGCTCGCTGCCGAGCGGCTCGGCGAGCAGCGCGAGTGGATCAACTCGATCAACGTCTTCCCCGTCGCGGACTCCGACACGGGCACCAACTCGCTCCTGACCCTCGAGGGCGGGATCGAGGCACTGCGCGGGCTCGAGCCGCATGCTCGCGTCGACGAGGTCCTCGGGGCCTTCGCGCGCGGCGCGCTCGTCGCGGCGCGCGGCAACTCGGGCGTCATCATGAGCCAGTTCGTCGCGGGCATGGCCGCCCACCTCGACCCCGCGGCGCCCCACGCGCTCGACGCACGCGAGCTGTCCCGCGCGCTGCGCGCGGGGCACCGGGCCGCCAAGGGGGCCGTCGCAGAGCCCGTGCGCGGGACCGTGCTGTCCGCGACGCGCCGCGCCTCGAAGGCTGCCCGACGCTGCGCGAAGGAGGGAGGCGACGTCGCGGCGGTGTGCCGCGCGGCGCTCGACGGCGCTCGCGAGGCGGCCCGGCGCAGCCCCGAAGAGCTCGAGGTGCTCGCCCAGGCCGGGGTGGTCGACGCGGGCGCGAGCGTGCTCGTGGTCGTGCTCGAGGCACTCGTCGAGGCCGTCACGGGCGAGCGTCCCGCGGTGTCCGGTGCGCTCGCGGGCGGCAGGGTCACGACGGGCGCGGTGCCGATCGTCGCGCCGGACCTCACGTGCGCCCCGCAAGCGGGCTCGGACGGCGAGTTCGAGCTCATGTTCCTGCTCGAGGCCCCGCACGACGAGGCCCTCACGGGCCGCCTGCGCGGAAGGCTCGCCGCGCACGGGGAGTCCGTCGCCGTCGTGGGCAGCGCGGGGGTGTGGCAGGCCCACGTCCACACCGACGTCCCCGCGCGGGCGCTCGCGGCCGGGGCGCTCGGGTCGCAGCGCCAGGTGGTCGTGCGCCACCTCGCGCTGCACGCGGGCGAGGCGATGCCCGCGGGGCTCGGCGTCGTCGCCGCGGTGCGCGAACCAGGGCTCCTCGTCGAGGCGGCGCGTGCGGGCGCCGTCGTGCACGTGCCCTCCGACCCGCCCGCGACCGCGGCCGAGCTGCGCCGCGCCGCGCAGGACACGGGCGCCGAGCACGTCGTCGTCCTCGCCGAGGACGCGGGAACCCTCGAGGCTGCTCGCGGTGCGGGGCTCGAGGTGTGCGAGGTGCGCGACGGGCTGCACGCCGTCCTCGCGCTCGGTGGCCTCGTCGCGCACGGGTCCGCGGCGCACGGACCCGCCGAGGCGCTCGCCCTGCTGCGCGACGCGGCCGCCCGGGTCCGCACCGTCGAGCTCGACCGCGCGGACGAGCTCGAGAGCGTCGCGCGCGACGCCGAGCTCGTCGCGGTCCTGCACGGCACGCTCGTCGAGGTCGAGCTCCTCGACGAGCTCGAGCGGCGCGCGCTCGCGGCGGGTGCGGGGGAGTTCGTCACCTTCGA
>Ga0123332_1005974_pt1 | contig 10164 bp, 7 predicted proteins | sample BioC12SIPDNA_4_FD_89958 | JGI IMG/M metagenome (GOLD analysis project Ga0123332, IMG submission 89958) | Anaerobic biogas reactor microbial communites from Washington, USA - Biogas_R2_A C12 SIP DNA | ecosystem: Engineered > Bioreactor > Anaerobic > Unclassified | place: Washington, USA... | reverse complement strand
GTCCTCGGTTTCGCCCGACCGGTGGCTGATCACGGCGGTGTAGCCGGCGGTCTGCGCCATGCGGATCGCGTCCAGCGTTTCCGTCAGGGTGCCGATCTGGTTCAGCTTGATCAGGATCGAGTTGGCCACGCCCAGGTCGATGCCCTTCTTCAGGAACCGGGTGTTGGTCACGAACAGGTCGTCGCCCACGAGCTGCACGCGGTCGCCCAGCCGCTCGGTGATCGCTTTCCAGCCGGCCCAATCGGACTCGGCCATGCCGTCCTCGATGCTGATGATCGGGTATTTTTTGACCAACCCGGCGTAGAACTCGACCATCTCGCCGGAGGTGTGCACCGACCGGTCGCTCTTCTTGAACACATAGCGCTTGCGCGCCGGCTCGTAAAACTCGCTGGCCGCCGGGTCGAGCGCGATGAAGACGTCCTTGCCCGGCTTGTACCCGGCCCTGGCAATGGCCTGGACGATGACGTCCAGCGCCTGGGTGTTGCTCTTCAGGTTCGGCGCGAAGCCGCCCTCGTCGCCGACGGCCGTGCTGAGCTTCAGGTCCTTGAGAATGGATTTCAGGGCGTGGAAGACCTCGGCGCCCATGCGCAGGGCCTCGCGGAACGACGGCGCGCCCTTGGGCATGACCATGAATTCCTGCAGGTCCACCGGGGCGTCGGAGTGCGCGCCGCCGTTCATGATGTTCATCATGGGCACCGGCAGCACCTTGGCGTTGGCGCCGCCAAGGTAGCGGTACAGCGGCTGGCCCAGGCAGTCGGCGGCCGCGCGGGCCGTCGCCAGCGAGACGCCGAGCAGGGCGTTGGCGCCCAGCTTTTTCTTGGTCGGCGTGCCGTCCAGCGCGATCAGGGCCCGGTCCAGGGCGACCTGGTCCAGGGCGTCCATCCCGAGCACGGCGGGCCGGATGACCTTCTGGATGTTGTTGACCGCCCGGCACACGCCTTTGCCGTTGTAGCGCGCCTTGTCGCCGTCGCGCAGCTCCAGGGCTTCGTTTTCGCCCGTCGAGGCGCCGGACGGCACGGCCGCGCGGCCGTGCGCGCCGCAGGCCAGTTCAACGTCCACTTCCACCGTCGGATTCCCGCGCGAATCGAGGATCTCGCGCCCGATGACCTGCGTGATTTCTGACATGGTGCCGATTCCTTCCCGATGCGTTGATATGAAGCCGCCGGCCCGTTTTGCGTCGGCCTGCTGCGGGCACTCTATAGCGGGCCTGCCTGGAAAGACAAGCCTTTTATGGGCCGCCCGGCGTTCCGGCCGGCAGGGGGGATTCGGCCGGCGGCGCCGGCGGGAAGGGGCGCCTGAACGGGCGGGGGGCGGCATGCCGCGCGGGCCCAGCCCCAGGTTCAGGCGTGCGGCGCGCTGCGGGTGCGCAGGCCCGGCAGTCGCGCGCGGGCGCGGCGCAGTTGTCCGGGATCGAGCGTGACGGTCAGCAGGCGGGGTCGGTCGCCGGCCCGGGCCAGCACGCTGCCCCAGGGCCCCACAACCAGGCTGTGCCCGTAGCTGGCCGCGCCGCCGGCGGGATGGCGCCCGCACTGGTTGGGCGCCACGACGAAGGCCTGGGTTTCAATGGCCCTGGCCCGCACGAGCGTTTCCCAGTGGGCCCGGCCGGTGGCCCGCGTGAAATCCGACGGCGCGAACAGCAGGTCCGCGCCCTGCCGGGCGTAGCCTGCGAACAGCGCGGGAAACCGCAAATCATAGCAGATGGCCAGCCCGCAGCGCCAGCCTTCGATCTCGGCCAGGACGGGGCGCGAGCCCGGCGTGTAGGTGTCGCGTTCCCGAATGCGCCGGCCGTCGTCCAGGCGGGCTTCGAACAAGTGCAGCTTGCGGTAACGCGCCGCCAGCCGACCGCGTCGGTCCAGGAGCAGGCTCGTGTTGTACAAGCGCCCGCCGCGGCCGCGCTCAACGAGGCTGCCGGCCAGGATCCAGATCCTGCGGCTTGCGGCCAGGGCCATCAGGCGGCGGGTCATCGGGCCGGGCAGCCACTCAGCCGCCGCGCGTAGTGCCTGAGGCGGCCCGCGCACCGCGAAAACCTCCGGCAGCGCCAACAAACCCACGCCCTCCGGCAGGGCCCGGCAGCGGCGCTCGATCCAGTCCAGGTTGCGCGCCGGGTCGGCCCCGGCGTTCATCTGGAGCACGGCGACATGTAATGGTCGTAGCTTGCCCACAGCCCTCTTATTTAACCAGAACCGGACCGCGAAAACAAGCCGCGGCGCCGTCGAAATAGCTTTACGGGAGCCCTGTATTGTACAAAAATCCCTGTCAACGATCGTGCTCCATGCATGGGGCCGCCTGCAGAAAGGAAAAGTCATGAACGACTCGCTGCCCGATCCCGTGTCCGTACCCGAGGGGCCGCGGATGGGACTGGCCGTGGCCAGTCTGATTCTCGGCGTCGTGTCCGTGGCTTATAGCCTATTCCTGGTCGGCGGGCTGCTGGCGATCGCGGGCCTTGTGCTGGGCGTGGCGCACCTCAGGAAACGGGCACCGTTCCGCGCCCTGGCCATCTGGGGCGTCTGCCTGTCCCTGGTCGGGCTTCTGGCCACGGCCTGGTTCGGTTACCTGGGCTGGAAAATCTTCACGGGCGTCAAACAGTTTCAGGCGGCCCAACGGGAGGCCGGCGGGCGCGGCGCTGAGCGAATGGGAAGGCCGGGCGGCCCCCGATTTCAGCGTCACGGACCTGGAAGGCAAGACGCACCGGCTTTCCGAGCTGCGCGGCAAACGGGTGGTGCTCGATTTCTGGGCCACGTGGTGCCCGCCGTGCCGCAAGGAAATCCCGCACTTTATCGAGCTGGTCAACGATCCCGGGGCCGGCGACCTCGTGGTCATCGGCATCAGCCGGGAATCCGAAGAGACCTTGGCCGCGTTTGCGCAAGAGCAGGGGATCAACTATCCCGTGGCGTCCGCCGAGGACCTTCCGGCCCCTTTCGGCGAGGTGCGGTCCATCCCGACGACTTTTTTCGTGGATCGCAACGGCGTGATCCAGACGGTTTTCGAGGGCTATCGCGACTTTCAAACCCTCAAGGATGCCGCCCTGGCGGAGGATTTCAAGGGCGAGGCCGCCGATTTGCCGGTCTTGGACGCGCCGGAGATTGACCCCGCGCCTGCCGCCTCCGGCGCTGGAGCTGAATCGCCGCCGGCTGCCGGGCCCTGAGCGCCCGGCCGGATTCCCGGGAGCCGGTCCGGCGAGACGCGAAGAGGGTTGGACATGAACGCCGGTTTTCAGGTCTCCGCCTGGCTGGCCTCGGCCGCGCTGCTGGCCGCCTGTGGGCGGCCGGCTCGGGCGGAGCCCGCCATGAATTTGCGGCCGGCCTCCGTCCGCGCGCAAACGGTCCAGATGCTGTCCGAACGGGCCGCTGTCCGCCGCCAGGCCGCCCGCGAGCTGGCGGCGGAGCGCGGCTGGCCGGTGCGCGGTCGTACGCCCGCGGGCGTCACGTTCGAACTCATGGCCCTGGTGGACGGCCGGCTCTGCTACTACGCGACGCGGAACGTCAACGCGGCGATCTCGACGGCCGCCGACCGGGTGCGCCGGACGGCGCCATTCAACGTGTCGGGGGCGGGGGTGATCGCCGGCGTCTGGGATGCCGGCGCCGTGCGGCCGACGCACCAGGAGTTCGGCGGCCGGGTCTCCGTCCAGGACGGCACGACGGAGGCCCATTACCATTCCACGCATGTGGGCGGGACCATGATCGCCGCCGGAGTGAATGCCTCCGCCCTGGGCATGGCGCCGACGGCCACCGTGCATTCCTATGACTGGACCGACGATCTCAGCGAGACGGCGGGCCGCGCCGCCACGGCGTCGAACCAGACTTCTACTCTTTACGTGGCCAATTATTCCTACGGGCAGCTGACCGGCTGGGACTACGGTGCTTGGTCGGGCACCAACGGATACCACTGGTTTGGCGAGTCGTTGGCCGACCGCGAGGACCGCGGGTTCGGCCAGTACAACGCCATGGCCCGCGACTGGGACGACCTCTGTTATGCGGCGCCCTATTTTCTGCCCGTCTGGGCCGCCGGCAACGACCGCGACGACCCGCTGCCCGGGACGGGGACGCTCTTCTATTATTACGTCGGCACCGGTCCGAAGCCTCAGCAGGGCTGGTATAGCAAACCCTACGATCCGGCGTCCGATCCCCTGGCCGACGGCGCCAAGGACGGGGGCTACAACACGGTGGGTTTCCAGAACGTCTCGAAAAACATTCTCTCGGTCGGCGCCGTTGACGATGCCGTCAGCGGCGGGGTCCGGTCCCTGGCCGCGGCCGCGATGACCGGGTTCAGCTGCTGGGGGCCGACGGACGACGGGCGCATCAAGCCCGACGTGGTGGCCAACGGCGTGTCCGTGTATTCCGCGCTGGCGGATTCGGATTCCCAGTACGGCAGCATGTCGGGGACCAGCATGGCCGCGCCCAACGCCGCCGGCTCGGCGCTCCTGCTTCTCGATCTGTACCGCTCGCTTTGCGGCGGCGCCCTGCGCGCCGCCACGCTCCGGGGGCTGATCCTTCACACCGCCGACGACCTCGGCACGGCCGGCCCGGATTACCGGTTCGGCTGGGGGCTGATGAACACCCTCGCCGCGGCGGAGCAGATCCGCCGCCATGCCGGAGCGCCCGCCGCTCTCCACATTGTCGAGGACGCGCTCACCCCCGCGGCGCCCGCCCGGCACTATGCCGTCCGCTGGAACGGGATCGACCCGCTCCGCGTCACCCTGTGCTGGACCGATCCGCCGGGCGCGGCGCAGTCGGGCCTGAATGTGACCAACGCGGCGCTGGTTAACGACCTGGACCTGCGCGTGGCCGCGCCTGGCGGCGGCGTCCATTACCCGTATGTGCTGGACCCCGCCGATCCGTCGGTCGCAGCCGCGGCCGGGGACAATGTCCGCGACAACGTTGAACAGGTCTATCTGGCCGCGCCGGCCTCCGGCGTGTACGAGGTGTCCGTCTTGCACAAGGGGACGCTGACCAACGCGCCTCAGGCGTTTTCCCTGCTGCTCAGCGGCCACGAGCCGGCGGCGGCCGGGACCGTGCTCCGCTTCTGGTGAGGCCGGGCGCTAACCAACTTTTAACAATCCGGCGCTTGCCGCCGGAGCGCTGCGGCGTACAGTGAGCCCCGCAACCGAGCGTCGGCTGGGAGGCGGCATGGCGGCAGTCCGCAAACAGGTGATGGTCGTTGAGGACGAGGAAGACATCCGCGAACTGCTGGCCTACCAGTTGGCGCGCGAAGGGTTTGCCGTGACTGCCGCGGCCGACGGGGAATCGGCGCTCAAGCTGGTGGCCCGCAGGAAGCCCGATGCGGTCCTGCTCGACCTGATGCTGCCCGGGCTTGACGGCCTGGAGGTCTGCCGGGCCCTGAAGCGGGATCCGAAAACCGCCGCCATCCCCATCGTGATGGTGACGGCCAAGGGCGAGGAGAGCGACGTGGTGGCCGGGCTCGAGCTGGGCGCCGACGACTACGTGACCAAGCCCTTCAGCATCAAGGTGCTGGCCGCCCGCGTGCGCGCGGTGCTGCGGCGCCGGCGCGAACCGGCGGCCGATCCCCACGCGCCGATCTGCGCGCATGAAATCGAGATTCATCCCAGCCGCCACGAGGTGCGGGTGCGGGGCAAACCGGTGGAGATGACGGCGACCGAATTGCGGATGCTCCATTGCCTGGCCGCGCGGCCCGGCTGGGTCCTGACGCGGGAGCAGATCGTGGACGCCGTGCGCGGCGAGGACTATGCCGTCACCGACCGCGCCGTGGACGTGCAGATCGTCGGCATCCGCCGTAAGCTCGGCGACCGGGCCGACTGCATCGAGACCGTGCGGGGCGTGGGTTACCGGTTTAAAGAATAGGAGCGGACGGCCATGCGGCTGATGTGGCGCATCTTCATCCCGTTTTTTGCCTGCGCGCTGCTGGCGCTGGCGGTGACCCTCGGGGTGGCCGGCCGGTCTCTGCGCCGGTTTGCCCAGGACCAGGCCGCCGGCGAACTGCGGACCCGCGCCAGCCTGGCGGCGGGCGAAGTGGGCGCCCGGCTTGCCGGGGGGCGCCCCGAGACGGTGGACGCCTACTGCAAGGAGTTCGGGCGTCTGACGCAGACGCGGATCACGGTGGTGCTGCCCGACGGAAGCGTCCTCGGCGATTCCGAGCAGGCGCCGTCCGAGATGGACAACCACGGGCACCGTCCCGAAATCGAGCAGGCGCTGACCGGCCGCGCGAGCCGCGCGGTGCGGTTCAGCGATACGACCCGCCGCACCCTGCTTTACCTGGCGGCGCCGGTCCCGGAAACGGGGGCGGTTCACGCGGCGGTGCGGGCGGCGATGCCGGTGTCGGTGGTCGATTGGACGATCCGGTCGGCGAGCCGCCACGCGGCGCTGGGCGCGCTGGCGGCGGCCGTCTTTTTCGCCGTGGCCGCCTTGGGCCTCGCGCGCCGGATCAGCCGCCCGCTGGACGATATGCGGCGCGCGGCGGAGCGCCTGGCGCAGGGCGACCTGGACGCCCGCGCCGCGCCCGCCCCGGGCCCGGAGCTGCAGGCGCTGGCCCGGGCGCTGAACCGGATGGCGGAACAGCTCGGGGAGCGCCTGGCGACCATTACGCGGCAGCGCGATGAGCAGAAGGCGGTTTTTGCCAGCATGGCCGAGGGGGTGCTGGCGGTGGACGGGGAGGGGCGCGTGCTCAATCTCAACGCCGCCGCGGCCCGTGTTTTGGGCCTCGACGCCGGGCGCGCCCGGGGCCTGAGCATTCAGGAAGCCGTTCGCCATCCCGATCTGCAGCGGTTTGTAGCCGAAACGCTGGCCGCCGGCGGGCCGCTGGAATCGGACATCGTGCTGGATGACGGCGGGGAACGGTTTCTAAGCCTGTGCGGCGCGGCCCTGGCCGATGCGGCCGGGAAGCGGATCGGGGCGCTGATCGTGCTCCACGACGTCACCCGCGTCCGGCGGCTGGAAACCGTCCGCCGCGATTTCATCGCCAACCTCTCGCACGAGCTCAAAACGCCCATCACCGCGCTGCGGGGCTGCGTGGAAACACTGGCCGAGGCGGCGTCGTCCCGGCCGGCCGGGGACGAGCAGCGCTTCCTGGCGATGATGGATCGGCAGGTGGCGCGGCTGGGGGCGATCGTCGAGGATCTGCTGAGCCTGTCGCGGCTCGAGTACGACGCCGAACGCCGGCGGATTCCGCTGGAGCCGGGCCCGATCGCCGACGTGCTGCGCCGCGCGGCGCAGGCGTTTGCCAAGCTGGCGGAGGCCAGGGGAATAACCGTTGCCGTGGCTTGCCCCGGCGACCTCAGCGCTCTGATCAACGCCCCGCTGCTGGAGCAGGCGGTGGGCAACTTGGTGGATAACGCGATCAAGTACGGACCGGACCGCGGCCGCGTGACGGTCGACGCCGCGGCGCGCGGCGGCGCCGTCGAAATCCGCGTCGCCGACGAGGGGCCCGGAATCGAGAAGAAACACCTGCCCCGCATTTTCGAGCGCTTCTACCGCGTGGACCAGGCGCGCAGCCGCGCGCTGGGCGGAACCGGGCTCGGCCTGGCCATTGTCAAGCACATCGCCCTGGCACACGGCGGATCGGTGGCCGTGGACAGCGTCCCGGGCCGGGGCAGCGTGTTTGCCCTCCGCCTGCCGCCGGCGCCGCCTGCCTGAACGTGGCGGGCCCAAGTTGCACAGGGGTAGGAACGCCTCTCCGAGGCGTGCGAATCCTCGGCAGTGCCGCACACCCCGCCTGCCGCGGGTTGGCCGCAGGCAATGCGGGCAGGCGTGCGTCGCTCGAGATAAGATCTTGCGGCACGCCCGCTGTTGCTGTAAGCCCGCCGGCCTCCCAAAACGACTCACGCATTTCTAACCGCCCCCGCATACGGGCCTAACGCGCCCCGGGTGGAATGCGGGCGTTCGAAAGGCAGAAACCGTCCGGGATAAACGAACGCGGAAAGGAGCAGGGAGATGAAGGGCATGCAGACGGCAGTGGCGGCAGTGGCGGCGGCGGCAACGATCGGGATTTCGGGTCTGGCACAAACCAGCGCGCCTCCCGCCGCGGCCTCGGCGCCAAAAACCTGGGCGGATAAGCTCACCTTCAAAGGCGACCTCCGCTACCGGTACGAGAGCATCCAGGACGACTCCAAGCTTGATGACGGCGGCGACACCTATACGCGGCAACGGAACCGGATCCGCGCGAGGCTGGGCGCGGAGGCCAAGATCGACGATCAGATGAAGGCCGGCCTTGAATTGTCAACCGGCCAGTCGGACCCGGTTTCCGGCAACCAGTCGCTCGGCGACGGGTTCGGAAAGAAAGAGTTCCGGCTCAACCTGGCGTACGCCGATTATAACCTGCTGCGCGACGGCCCGCATGCGGCGCATGCGATCGGGGGCAAGATGAAAAACCCGTTTATAACCCTGCCGGACGATCTCGTCTGGGACGGGGACCTCACGCCGGAAGGACTGGCGTTCAAGGGGAAGCTGGACGGCGGCTTTGTCACCCTGCTGGCGAACGGAGGCTATCTCTGGGTCCAGGAGCGGTCGGCCGAAGACGACGCGATGCTGTACGCCGGGCAGGCGGCCGCTGAATTCCAGCTCAAGCCGGAACTCGGGTTGACGCTCGGCGCCGCCTATTACGGGTTTGAGCATTTCAAGGGCTACGACGTGATCGACTGGGAAAAGAAGAACAACGCCTACGGCAACAGCACCGTCGCCGGCAGTGTCAGCGGCGGCGCAACGAACAAGGCCTGGGCGTCCGACTTCGCCCCGCTCGTGTTTTTCGCCCGGCTCGACGCCCGGGCGTTCGGCCAGCCGATCGCGCTGTTCACCCAGCAGTTGAGCAATGACGACGCCGATTCGCTCGGCGACGGCCATCTCTACGGCTTCTCGCTCGGCAAGGCCAAAAACCCGCGAACCTGGGAAGTGGGCTACAGCTATGCCGAGCTCGAAAAGGATGCCACGCCCGGCCTGATGACCGATTCGGACCGCTGGGGCGGCGGTTCGGACGGCAAGGGGCACCGCGTCTACGGAAAGGTTCAAGTGCTGAGCTACCTTCAGGCCGGCGTGACCTACCTGATGGGCGAGAAGGCCATCTCGGATTCGGCCAAGACGAAGGACTACGACCGGCTGCAGGTGGACCTGGTGGCGAGCTTCTGAACCCGGCAACAGAAAGGAGGAGACAACCGATGCAACTCTATCCCGCAGCGATCGAACAACCCGGCCTGCTCCGGAGGCGCATTTTCCGGGTGCTGGAACGCGGGCCGGCCGTGCCGATCGGCGAACTGCGCCTGCGCCTGGGCGTGGAGGACGAGGTCCTGCGCCGTGAACTCGACGGGTTGGCGGCCGGCGGCGAGATCGAACGCCTTCGGCCGGTCAACGACGCCGGCGAAGAACACGACTTCTACGTTCTGGCCGCAGCCGGCCGGACCGGCAGGACGTCCGTGTCCAGCGCCGGTTCTAACCAAGTTCTAACGAAATGCTTGCAGAGAACTCGCACGCGTGTGGTTTAAATCGTCAACAGCAACCGGGAAAGGAAAGCAAGGATGAACCGATTCTGGAAGACCGCAGGGATGGGATGCGTGGCTTTGGGCGTGGCGGCCGGCGCGGCCGTGGCGGCGGAGGGCGGCCGGATCGTCGTGGACGGATCCACGACCGTGGGCCCGATCGTCAAGGCGTTTGCGGAATATTACATGGGCAAGTATCCCGGGGTCAACATCACCGTGAGCGAGTCCGGCAGCGGCAACGGCGCCAAGAGCCTGGTTAATGCCGCCTGTGACGTGGCCGCGATGTCGCGGCCGATGAAGGATTCCGAAAAACAGGCGGCCCAGGCTGCCGGCGTGACGCCCGTCGAGCACATCGTGGCCATGGACGGCATCGCCCTGGTGGTGCACCCCGGCAACCCGCTGGCGGACCTGACGATCGCCCAGATCCGCGACCTCTATGCCGGCCGCATCCGCAACTGGAAGGATCTGGGCGGACCGGATAAGCCCGTTGTGGCGATCAGCCGGGACACGAACAGCGGAACCTACGAGACGTTTGAGGCCCTGGTCATGAATAAGGAAAAAATAGGCGAAAGGGCCGAGTATGTCGGCAGCAACGGCGCCATCCGCCAGCGCGTGCTGAGCACGCCGGCCGCTATCGGCTACGTGGGCTTGGCCTTTACCGAAGGGGTCAAGGCGCTCACGGTCAACGGAATCGAAGCCGCGGCCGATACCGTGGCCGGCGGGAC
>Ga0123332_1005968_pt1 | contig 10172 bp, 8 predicted proteins | sample BioC12SIPDNA_4_FD_89958 | JGI IMG/M metagenome (GOLD analysis project Ga0123332, IMG submission 89958) | Anaerobic biogas reactor microbial communites from Washington, USA - Biogas_R2_A C12 SIP DNA | ecosystem: Engineered > Bioreactor > Anaerobic > Unclassified | place: Washington, USA... | reverse complement strand
TCTGCGTCCGCTGGCGCCGCCCGTGCCGGTCCCCGCCCAGCGAACCCCAAGCCTCTGGTGGAGCCTTGTACCGTTGGGCGCCGTATTGGCGGCCGTTGTCTGGCTCATTCGCAGACGTCAACGCCGCATGGTGGAAGCAGCGCCGCTTTCGCCGCGGGAGTTGGCCCGGGACGAACTGGAGCGCCTGCTCGGCCGTGACCTCGCCGAAACCGATGTGAAACAGTTCTATACGGAATTGACCGGCATTGTACGGCGCTATATTGAACGAAGCACCCAAGTGCGCGCTCCGGAACAGACCACGGAAGAATTCCTCCATGAGATCGCCGAAAAGGAGACTTTTTCGGCCGACGAATCGCAACGCCTGCGACAGTTTCTGGAATCGGCCGATCTGGTCAAGTTTGCGGCATACCGGCCGCGAGGTGAGGACATCGACGAGAGCATCCGCCGCGCCAGGCATTTTCTCGGTTTGGATTCCGTGGAGGCTGCGGTATGACGGCACTGCGATTCCAGGATCCGCTCTGGCTGCTGCTGCTCGTTCCGCTGGCGATCATTGCCGTAGCGGCGATCGGCAGGCAGCGCCGCACGGGGATTGTGTATTCGGAAACCGCCTTGCCGGCTCGCTTGCCGCGGACCACGGCCCAGCGGATCAAGCGAGCGCTGCCCTGGGTGCGCGTGCTGGGAATGGCGATGGTCGTGCTGGCGTTAGCGCGACCGCAGCGCGGCAAAGAGGAACTCCACATCGAGAGCGAGGGGGTGGCGATCGAGATGTGCATCGACCGCTCCGGTTCGATGCAGGCGCTCGATTTCGAGCTGGACAACGAACGCGTCAATCGGCTGGAGGCGGTGAAACGCGTCTTCCGGGACTTCGTTGCCGGCAACGACCGCTTGCCCGGTCGGCCCGACGACTTGATCGGGCTGGTGGACTTTGGAGGTTTCGCCGACGCCAAGTGTCCGTTGACCCTCGACCACGGGGCCGTTCTGGAAATCCTCGAGTCGGTGGAGATCCCGTCGCCGGTTTTCGACTCTCGCGGCCAGATCCTTAACGAGAACCTGCTGGGCGAGGACATGGCCACGGCGATCGGCGACGCCTTGGTTCTGGCCGTCGACCGGCTCAAAGGGGTGAAGGCGAAGAGCAAGGTGATTATCCTGCTCTCCGACGGCAAGCAAACGGCGGGCGTGGTGGAACCGGGCGCTGCGGCCGAGGCGGCGAAAGCGTTCGGGATCAAGATTTACACGATCGGCGTCGGCTCGACTGGCACGGCCCCGTTTCCCACCATCGATTTCTTCGGCAACCAGACGATCGCCCCTCAGCCGGTGGAATTGGACGAAGCGACCCTCAAGGCATTGGCCGAGGCGACCGGCGGCCAGTATTTTAATGCCCGCAACACGGGCGCTTTGGAAGAGGTTTATGCGAACATCGACCGGTTGGAGAAAACCCCTTCGCAAGGGCGGATTTTCACGCAGTATCGCGAGTTGTACTACTATGTAATGTGGCCGGGTATTGGACTAATCTTACTGGAATTGGCGGCAAGCTCCACAAGGTTCCGATCGTTGCCCTAATGGTTTGGGAATATCCTACGGTCCTGTTAGGTCTCTGGATCCTGCCCCTGGTGGCGGTGCTGTTGGTTTATGCGCACCGCAAGCGGCAGAGGGCCGCGTCTCGGTTCGTCGATCCGGTGATGGCCCGGCGACTGATGCCGTCGATGACGACCGCCAGGCCGTGGTTGAAGGGGCTGATCCTCTTGGCCGCCCTGACGATGTGGATCGTCGCCCTGGCCCGTCCTCGCTTCGGGGTCTACTTCGAGGAGGTCGCCCAGCGCGGGGTAGATTTATTCGTGCTCCTGGACGTGTCCCGTTCGATGACCGCGCACGATGTGGTTCCTTCCCGCCTCGATCGCGCCAAATCGGACCTCCGCGACCTGGTCAGCCGCCTGGCGGGCGATCGCATCGGACTGATTGCGTTTGCCGGACGCCCGACAATTAAAGTTCCCTTGACGACCGACTACGGTTTCTTCCAAATGGCGGTCGATGAGATCGACTCCGACAGCGCCCCACGCGGCGGCAGCTTGATCGGCGATGCCATCCGCAAAGGGATCGAGGCGATGCCCGAACGACAAGGTCGCGACCAGGCGTTTGTTCTGATTACCGACGGTGAAGACCATCAGTCGTATCCGCTCGACGCTGCCCAACAGGCCGCCGAACGAGGAATCAAGATCTTTGCCGTCGGCTTGGGCGATGCTCGCGATGGAGCCCGCGTGCCGGCGCCCCAGGGGGGTGAAAAACGCTACCTGACCTACCAAGGCGATGTCGTCTGGTCGAAGCTCGACGAATCGTTGCTGACCGACATGGCGATGGCGACCGGCGGCGCCTATATCCCTGCCGGAACGCGGGCTTACGATCTCGGTCAGATCTATGAAGATCATCTGAACAAATTGACTCAGGGGGAGATCCGCATCGAGCAGCGGAAGCGACACCGCGAACGATTCCAGTGGTTCGCCGGCTTGGGACTGCTGATGTTCATGGTGGAAATGTTGATTCCCGGCTATCCGCGAGCCGGGATCCTCCGTCACGGCAGAGAGGAGGTGGCATGAGAGGCATTCTGTTATTCCTCTTGGCCCCCGCGCTGGCTGCGGCCGCCACCGATGATACGGCGCAAACCGTTCGTGAGGGGATCGAGCACTTCGAGGCCGGGCGGTACGATGCGGCTGCCACGGTCTTTCTAAAAGCAGGTGAAGCGCGTCCCGACGATCCTCGCATCGCCTTCGATCGCGGTTGCGCCTACGCCGCCCAGCGCGACACCGCCGCGGCCGCGAGGATGTTTCACCAGGCGGCACTCGCTCGAGATCGCAGCCTCTCCGCGCGCGCCCATTACAATCTCGGCAATGTGGTTGCCGACGAGGCTCGCGGCGCGTTCGGCCCAGAGCCGGAAAACGCGCCGCCACCGCTGCGCGAGGAAGGCCGTAAGCTGCTCGCACGCGCCGTCGGCCATTATCGCGACTGCCTGCGGATCGAACCGGAACACGCCGATGCTCGGCACAACCTGGAACTGATCCGGATGTGGATCAACCACATGGAGGAGGTCTGGAAACAACGCGATCGCGAGCGAAATCGGCCGGAAGAGAGTCTGCTCGAAATGCTCGAGAAGATTCAAGGGCGGCAGCGAGAATTGCGCCTGCAAAGCACATCGCTCGCCGCCGAACCCGACTCGCCCGAGCGACGGAAGGCTGCCGCAGCGATGGCCGCCTCCCAGCAGTCGCTTGCCAGCGAGTTGAAACCCCTCGAAGAGAAGATCGGCGAGTCACTCAAAAACGCCGCGCCGTCGGCCGCGCCCGGTAAGAATACGGCGTCGCCCCCGGAGGAATTGCAGCGGGCGGAACAGGCATTGAAGGCAATGATCGGCCGTGCCGCTGGGGAGATGGCGGAAGCGGCCGAAGCTCTCCAGAAGGGCGAACCGGTGGAGGCCGGCCCGCCGCAGACTGCGGCGGTCGAAAGGCTGGACGACCTGTTCATGGCAATTGTCCCCTTTGCCGATCTGGTTCAAAAATCCGTCGAGATGGAAAAAAAGCTGATCGAGCGCGTGGAATCGGTGGTCGAGCCGCCGCAGAATCGCGAGGGTTGCGATTTCGCCGAAACAGCCTGGGATCAGCGGTTCGTGACCCGCTGGTGCGAAATCCTTCCCGAAAAGGCGAAGCCCGTCTTGGCGCAAGCCAAAGCGGCGGTTTCCCAGCCGGCCGACGCGGGGGGCAGCCCCGCGGCGAGCCCCGAGGCGGCAGAATTCAAGGAGCAGGCCGTTGCGATGGTCGCCTCGGCGGAGAAAGCCATCGAGGCCGGCCCGAAAATTTCGAAGCTGACCGAGGAAGCCGCCGTCTGCTTGGAATCGAAACAAGCCGCCGAAGCACTGCCAAAACAAAAGGAAGCTCTCCGGTTGCTCGAAGAGATACTCCAGTCGCTTCCGAAGCAAACGGAATCGAAGCAACAAGAGCGGCAGAAGCCGCAAGGTGGCGATGAGAAGCAACCGCAAAAAGACGAACAGGAACAAGATCGCACACCGCAGGACGAACCACCGCAAGACCAGAACCAGCAGAATCAGGACGAGCGGAAACCGGACGATGCACAACAGAAACAGAAGAAGGAGGAGGACGTTTCCCGGAAGGATGCCGAGACGATGATCCGGCAGGTCCGCACCCGCCAGCAACAACGCCGCGAGATGGAAAAACGGCTGCAGCGGTACTTGATCGGCCCCGTGCCCGTGGATAAGGACTGGTGAGATGATTCGTCTACTCGCAACGCTAGCCCTGATGGTCCCGACCGCCGCCGCGACCGCCGAGTCGCCGTCAATCACCTTCAGGCTCGAAACGGATCGAACCTACGCAGGCCAGCCGGTCAACGGTTCGGTGTCGATTTCCAATGTTCCGGATGCCGGCCGACCGGAATTCAAGAAATCCGACGACTTCGAGATCGTTCCCATCGGTGGCCCCGCCGACCGCAGTTCGATGGTTATCATCAACGGCAAGACCAGGAGCAGTTCCGAACGAACCTACCGATATCGCGTGACGCCTCGGAAGACCGGCAAACTCTCGATCCCCGGCCCGACGCTCACGGTCGACGGCGAGGTGTTTGCCGCGACGGATCAGTCCCTGGAAGTCCTTCCGGCGACCGAACAGGACGTGGCGTTTTTGGAAATCGAGGCCGACCGGCAAGCGATTTACCCGGTTCAGGAGGTGGAGATCACCTTGACGGTCTCGGTCAAGGAACTGCCTCCCCCGTTCTCGGAATATGAGCCGGTGGCGGTGCAGACCGTGCCGGAGTTGACGATCCCCTGGCTCGATCGCCGGCAGATTCCGGCCGGAATCGAGCAAGTCGGCGATCCCGGGGAATGGCTGGTGTCGGTTCAAAGCCGCTCAGGCACCGGTTTTTCGGTCAACGGGATCGGGGTAGACTCGCCTTTCACCCTCTTCGGCAACCGCACCACTTCGTTCCACCCCAAGCCGAGCGCGGTGATGCGGCCCAACAAGGACGGCATCGCCACCCGATACTGGCAGTACGAGTTCCCGCAGAAGTTCCGCGCGGCGAAGGCCGGACAATACTCGTTCGGGCCGGCATCGCTCAGCGGCAGGTTCGGCATCTCCGTCAACGATCAAGAGCAATTGGAAACCGAGAAGATCTTTGCCGTGTCGAAGCCGATTCGCATTCGGGTCGACGACATTCCCGCGGATGACCAACCAGATTCGTATGTCGGCGCGATCGGGAGATTCCAAGCGACGGTCGATCTGAGTCCGAGGCGGGTCCAGGTTCGCGACCCGATGAATCTCCGCATCACGCTCCGCGGCCACGGAACCCTGGAAAACGCGACACCGCTCGATCTGGGCGCCGTTCCGGCGATCGCCGAGCACTTCGCCATTCATCAAGTCGAGCAGAACAGCGGCGACGGTTTTACCTCCTTCATTTACGACTTGCGGCCGCTCGACGCCGACGTCAAGGAGTTTCCTTCGATCCCCTTGGCGTACTTCGACGTCGAGCAGGAGAAGTACGTCGTTCTCCGCACGGATCCGATCCCGATCGAGGTGGCGGTGGCCGAGAGTCTGCGGGCGGACCAGATCGTCGCTCCGCCCGCGGGAGATTCTTCCAACCAGGCCGAGTTGCAAACGCGGCGCGAGGGGGTGTTTGCCAATATCGCGGACCCGCGGGCGGTGCGTGATGAATCGGTCCGGCCCATCTGGTGGTTCGCCGGCCTGGGCGGCATGGCGGCCACGTATGCGGCGCTCGTTGCGGCGGTGTTTGCGGTTCGCCGCAGCAAGGCGGACCGGGCATCGTTGCGGAGACGGAGGGCCGCTGCCCGAGCACGCGGGCAACTGCGTCAGGCTCAGGCCGAGCTGTCGGCCGGAAAGGTGGTTGCCGGCGCGGACGCGGTGCATGACGCCATCGTCGGACTGGTGGCCGATACGGCCGACCTGCCCGAGGCGGGCCTGACCGGCAAAGACGTCCGCGAGCAATTGAGCGGTTTCGGGACGGAAGAGAGTTTGGTCGATCGCGTTGTCGCCATACTCGACGCGCGTGACGCGGCAAGGTACGGGGCATCGCACCGCGATCCGGCGGAGATGAGCCGGCAAGCGGAGGAGGTCATCGAGGAGGTCGTCCGAGGGCTGGAGAGCAAAGGGAGACTGCGATGATCGGTTCTTCTTCTCTGCTCGCCCGTCTTCTCAATTCGTTCGCGGCAGTGCTCCTCCTCACTGGATGCAACCGCGGCGTTGAACCGGAGGTTCTCCAGCGTTTCCAGGAAGCCCAGCAGGCATTTGATCGGGCGGAGAACGGCGACGACTTCCTGGTGGCCGCCGGTCTCTATCAGCAGATCCTCGATCGAGGCTTCGTCTCCGGCGCCGTCTTCTACAACCAGGGAAACGCGCTGCTCCGCGCCGGGCGTCGAGGCGAGGCGATCGCCGCCTACCGCCAGGCGAAACGATACCGCCCGCGCGACCCGTATCTCGACGCCAACCTCCAATACGCCCTCGGCAACCGGCCTGCTGCGTCGCAGCGTCGCGCAGTCCTCGACACGTTGATCTTCTGGCAGGATTGGCTCGGCTATCCAGCCGTGTTTCGGCTGATGGCGGCTTTCGCGGCGGCGACCTTCGCAATCGGCGTTGCCTGGCTGGCCTTCCGACGCCGCGCGCTGGGGTGGCTGGCAGCGGCCGGAGCGGTGCTGACGCTGGTCGCCGCCTTTTCGGCCGCCTATGATTGGTATCGGTACGAGGCGATTACTTACGGCGTTGTTACCGCCAGCGAGACCGTCGCCCGCAAGGGCAACGGCGAGAGTTACGAACCCGCCTTCACCGAATCGCTCCGCGAGGGTTTCGAGTTCCGTCTTGTCGACCGCCGCGGCGACTGGCTGATGATTCGCTCGCCTGGCGGCCAGGAGGGCTGGATCGAGGCGAAAGACACGGTGGTCTATTAGGCGGATCAGCGGATTTTCGCGTCGGGCAGATCTTTCTTGATCCCCTCGTCGATCGGCATTTTGTCCGGAACCGCGTCGGTCACCTTGAGCAATCGATTCAACTCCGCATCCAACTCGGCCACCTTGTCCGCATAGCGGGGATCGTCGATCAGGTTGCTTACCTCTTCGGGATCGGCGGTGAGGTGAAACAGATCGGCCTTGTGGCGGTCGGGTCCGCCGTCGCCGTGCGGATAGCGAATGTACTTCCACTCGCCGGTCCTCACTGCCCGCACGTTGGGCGTGTAGGGGAATTGCTTCTCGTAGTTGTAATGGTAAAGGAAGCTGGTCCGCCATTGCGGGTCGGCCTGTCCCATCGCCAGACGTTTCCAGGAGCGGCCGTGCGTCTTCTTCATCGGCGGTGCGCCGCAGATTTCGAGGATACTGGGGGCGAAGTCGACGGTGAGCGTCATCGCGGAAACCACCCGCGGCTTGTCCGGAGAGGTAAGCCCGGGATAACGGACCACCAAGGGGACGCGAATGCTCGGCTCATGCGCGGTTCGCTTGTCGATCATCCCCTGCTCGCCGTTGAGAAGGCCGTTGTCGGAGGTGAAGACGATCAGCGTGTTGTCGAGTTGGCCGGCGCCCTTGAGAAATTGATACAGCCGGCCCACGCTGTCGTCGACCGAAAGAATCGTGCCCCAGTAGGCGCGAGTCATGGCCGCAAAATCCTTCACTGCCGCCGGCGAACGGTCCGGCCATTGCTTGCGGTAGTCGAACAACGGACCATAGATGCCGTGCCAGGTGTCGAGCCGTTGGCGATACCACGGATCGTTGTCGTCAAGTTGAAACGCCGTTGCCGGGTAGGGAACATTTACGTGGTTGAAGGCGTTTTCGTACTGGGGCTCGGGGTTGTAGAAGCTGTGGGGCGCCTTATGGCCGAGGACTAAAGCCCACGGCTTGTCGCCCGGGCGATTTTTGAGCCAGTCCTGCGCCATGTCGGTGACGACCGTCGTGTAGTAGCCCTCGACGACGCGCCGCTCTCCGCCGTTGAATCGAAACTCGGTATCGAAGTACTTACCCTGGCCTCGGTGGGTGACGAAATAGTCGAAGCCGCCCCGGACGTCGTCGTTTTCCTCGCCCATGTGGTACTTGCCGATGTACGCCGTCTCGTAGCCCGCCTGCTGCAACGCAGCCGGCCATGTCGGCATGTCGGCGGGATACTCGGTGAAGTTGTCCGACACTCCGTGGGCGTGGGCGTACCGTCCGGAGAGAATCGATCCGCGGCTCGGCGAGCAGAGCGAAGTCGTGCAGAAGTGATTGGGGAAATAGACGCCTTCGTGTCCCAGCCGGTCGATCTTGGGGGTGGCGATGGTCGAGTCCGGATTGAGGCTGATGCAATCCCAGCGCTGGTCGTCGGTGAGGATGAACAGGACGTTGGGCCGCTCAGCGGCCCGCAGGACCACGGAGAATAAAGATAAGACGGCCGCCGCCAGGGCGATGACGACGCAATGGGTTGGAATAGCTCTTCGCATTGCTATCTCGTCTCCCTGAAAGAAGGGGCTTTCGCAGAATTCGTGGGTATTGTCCGGCAGACGTCAAGCCGCCATGAAGCCAAAAACGGCCAAGGTATCTGAAAAAAGGGCGAACAGAGAAGAGGAACCCGTAATTCTGCCTCCAAGCCAATACGAGTTCCTCTTCTCCGTACGGTCATTTCTCGCAGTTTTCTCTGTTTTTCGGCGTTCGGCGGTTCGCTTCGGATGGCGCGCTACCCATGCTCTTTCGGAAGAGCCTGAGTGAGAAACTCGCGGTCGGTTCCACTCTCCACCGCCTCACGGCTCGATTTCAAAAACCGCTTCGATTTCCACGGGCACGCCGGCCGGCAAGGCGGCGACGCCGACGGCGCTGCGTGCGCCGATGCCGGCATCCGGGCCGAATACGTCGGCCAGTAGTTGACTGCAGCCGTTGATCACCGCGGGCTGCTGGTCGAACTCCGCCGTGCAATTCACCATACCGAGGATCTTCACGACTCGACGCACGCGGTCCAATGTGCCGAGATGCGCTCGGAGCGTGGCCAGAATCGCCAGTCCGGCCCGTACGGCCGCTTCGTAGCCGGCTTTGCCGTCGAGATCCTGTCCGATCCGCCCGATCATCATGCCCGCGGGCGGAACGATCGGCAGGTGGCCGGAGGTATAGGCCAGGTTGCCGACGATCACCAACGGTTGGTACAACCCCTTCGGTTCCGGCGGCGGAGGCAATTCGAGATTGAGTTGCGAGAGAACCTCGGCAAGCTTTGAATCGGCGCCCATCGTTTCACCCTCCTCTTATTGCAGATCGGGTTTCTCGACCTTGTTGCCGTAGACTCGGACGTCGTCCCAATAGCCGTGGTCGTCGAAGGAGCCGAGGCCGATTTGCCCCCGGACGAACGTCTTATCCACGGCGATCATCTTCGGCTTTTCCATGTCGTCGAAGTAGACCTCGATCGCGCCGTCGGCGACGCGGCGGACGACTTTGACGTCGTGCCAGCCCTCGTCCCAGGCGATGCCGGGGGATTCGTTCTTCGTGATCATTTTACGCGGCGCGCCGTCGACGATCATGATCTGGCTGGAGTTCGGATCGGGACGCTTGCCGAGATGAACGTAATAAAAATGGGCCGGATCCTGATAGTTGAAAAAGATGCACATGTCCTGGTGGGCGCCGGCCTTCGGATTGGTGCTCTGGACCTTGGCCGTGAGAACGAAATCGCCGACCACCAGATCCTTGACGAGCGAGATGTTATGCGGGCTGCGGTAGGGCGGTTCGTATTTGCTGAGCTGGAACTGGTTATAGACTTTCCCCCGGTCGGTCTCGAATACCCGCCACGCGGCAGGGTCGGTCGCTTGCCAGCGATCGGCGCCGTCTTCGAAACCGTCCTCGAACAGCAGCGGCAGGTCGGGCTTTTCGGCGGCAATAACCCCGCTACTCGCGGCAATCATTCCAACCAGTACCAACAAGGTGCGAAACATGGCAGATCCTCCGGTGGCAAAAAAGTCGAACGGGTAAGGCGAACTCCAAAAGGGGTCGGGAGTCTTTTTCCGAATCGGCCGCACCGCCGCTCGGCACATCCGGCGAGGTTGGGGGCCGATACGGAAAAAGACTCCCGACCCCCTCGGACTCGCCCGTTGCGCCATCCCTATATCCGATGGTAGCAGCCGGGCTGCTGGGAAGCAATTTCCCGCCGGTCGCCCACGGCAAAATAATGCTCAGT
>Ga0123332_1005962_pt1 | contig 10178 bp, 9 predicted proteins | sample BioC12SIPDNA_4_FD_89958 | JGI IMG/M metagenome (GOLD analysis project Ga0123332, IMG submission 89958) | Anaerobic biogas reactor microbial communites from Washington, USA - Biogas_R2_A C12 SIP DNA | ecosystem: Engineered > Bioreactor > Anaerobic > Unclassified | place: Washington, USA... | reverse complement strand
CGCAACTGCGGCTACGTGCACGAGGGCAAAACGGCCCCCAAGACCTGTCCGGCCTGTCTCCATGCCCAAGCCTACTATGAGCTGTTCGTAGAGAACTACTAGGCCGGCGAAACCGAGCGGTGTTCGCGCCATCATGGCGCCGGAGGCGACGGCCTCCGGCGCTGCCCTTTTCGTGCGTCCACGGCTCGTTTCTCGGGCCCTGAAGCAGAGATTGACCCTCCCGCGCCCCGGTGCTAGAGTTGACATATCACGTCCGGTCAAGGAGCGACTTGGTTCGAGTGATTGCCGGTTCGGCGAAAGGCAGGAATTTGCTCTCTGTCCCCGGTACGGGCACTCGCCCTATCACTGATCGGGTCAAAGAGTCTCTCTTTGATATACTGGGCGCGGATGTTCAGCGCTCGCTGTGGCTGGATCTGTATGCCGGCACGGGCAGCGTGGGGATAGAGGCCCTAAGCCGCGGCGCGGAGCATGTGGTGTTCATCGATAAGGCATACCCCGCTGTTGCTACAGTCAGGCGTAACCTCGATCTGACCGGGTTTGCCGATCGCAGCGAGGTGGTCCGCGGTGACGCTCTGCGCTACATCGCACAGGCTCGCGGCGATCGTCTCTTTGACTATGTCTATGTGGCTCCTCCACAGTACCAAGACCTCTGGGCGGAGACCCTTGCCCGCCTGGACGAGCGCTCTCTCCTGGTTCCCGATGGGGAGATCATCGTCCAGATCCACCCGCGGGAGTTGCATCCCGTATCGCTCCGTACGCTCGAGCAGGCGGACGAGCGCCGGTATGGCAGCACGCTATTGATCTTTTACCGGCTGGCCAGCAGCCAGCTGGAGGGGAAAGACGATGCTTCCTCAGGTTAGCGTCGGCGATCGCGTTACCCTTCGAAAGCCTCACCCCTGTGGCTCCTTCGACTGGGTCGTCACGCGTATCGGCACCGATATCGGGCTCAAGTGTCTCGCCTGCGGGCGCCGGGTGATGCTGCCGCGCGGCGAGTTCAACCGGCGCGTCAAACGGATCGTGCCCGCCGCGGATACCGAGAGCGGCTGAGCAACGGTATGTACACGCTGGACGATACGATCGCCGCGATTGCGACGCCGGTGGGCCTGGGGGGTATCGGGATCGTTCGTTTGAGCGGCCCGGATGCGCTCCCCATTGTGCGCCGAGTCTTTCGGCTCCCCTCCGGTCCCCTTGGGCAGGTGCGCTCCCACCGGCTCTACCATGGCTGGATCCACGATCCGGCTACGGGGCGCGCCGTGGATGAGGCCCTCATGAGCTATATGCGCGCGCCGCGCTCCTATACCTGCGAGGATGTGGTGGAAATGAACGTCCACGGCGGGCCCGTGCCCCTCCGCGAGACGCTTTCCCTCTGCCTCGACCAGGGGGCGAGACAAGCCGGCGGAGGCGAGTTTACCCTGCGCGCCTTTCTGAACGGGAGGCTCGACCTTTCCCAGGCGGAGGCTGTGCTGGACGTGATACAATCCCGGACGAGCCAGGCGCTGCGTGTGGCTGAGGCACAGCTGGCAGGAGGCCTCTCGCGGGAGATCTACGCTCTACGAAGGCGTCTGCTCGAGCTATTGGCCCACGTGCAGGCGACGATCGATTTCCCGGAGGACGTGTCCTCTCCGGACCTGACCGCAGAGACCGGCACCATCCGCGCCCGATTGGAGTGGCTCGTTCGAGAGGCGGAGCGAGGGGCGCTGTATCGGCAGGGCCTGCACACCGCCATCGTCGGGAGGCCCAATGTCGGCAAGAGCAGCCTGCTGAACGCCCTGCTTCGTAAGGATCGGGCGATCGTCACCGCGGTGCCGGGAACGACGCGGGACACGTTGGAGGAGTCTGTCAGCCTGGGGGGGATTCCTCTCGTGCTGGTGGATACCGCGGGGCTATCTCAGTCCCCCGATCCTGTGGAGCGCCTTGGCGTTGAGCGCTCCAAGCAGGCCCTCGCCCAGGCGGACCTGGTGCTGATGGTCTGTGATGGCAGTGAGGCGCCGCGCACGGAGGACTGTGCCGTGGCCCAGATGTTGGGGTCGGCACGAGTCGTGCTCGTGCTCAATAAGTCGGACTTGGGATCGGCACCGGGCTACGAGGCCATTCTCCCGGCAGTGCCTCGAGTGACCATTTCTGCGCTCACGGGCGCAGGCCTTGATGCGCTTGAGAGCGTTCTGGTGGATGCAGCGCTCGGCGGTGCTTCCGATGGCGCAGACCCCGTCGCCAGCAACCCGCGCCACCGCGATCTGCTGCTCCGTGCGCGGAACCACCTGGACGATCTGGAAGCGGCCCTATCCCGAGGAGTTCCCCTGGATCTGATCTCCATCGATCTCTCCGAGGCCGTCGCCGCACTGGGACAGATCACCGGAGAGGAAGCCAGCGAGCAGTTGCTGGAGACGATCTTTGGCCGGTTCTGTATCGGCAAGTAACCGTTGACGTGAGGTATGAGCTTTGAAGCTGGCGATCGTGTTCTCCTGGCTGAACCAGTACGGAGGCGCGGAGCGGGTGCTCGAGGTGGTGCACGATATGTACCCCCAGGCCCCCGTGTACACCTCACTCTACAGGCCAGAGGCGTTGCCGGATGCCTACCGGTCCTGGGATCTCCGTACATCTTTCCTGGATCGAATGCCTCTGGCGCGACGCCGGCACCAACTGTACCTGCCCTGGTATCCCCTGGCCTTTGAGAGCTTTGATCTACGCGGCTATGACGCGGTCCTGAGCCTGACCAGCGGCTTTGGGCACGGCGTGATCACCTCGGCTGAGACGGCACACCTGTGCTACTGCCTCACACCGGCTCGCTTTCTGTGGAGCTATCACGCCTACATTGAGCGTGAGGGCGTCGGCCGTCTGGCTCGCCTGGCGCTGCAGCCCACTCTCAAGAGCCTCCGCCAATGGGATCGCCTCGCCGCGGACCGGGTGGATCAGTTCGTAGCCATCTCGCGGACGGTGCAACGGCGCATTCAGAAGGTCTACCGGCGAGACTCGTCGCTGATCTATCCGCCGATCTCGACGGATGTCGGCGTGTCAGCCAGCGAGCCGGACGACTATTACCTCATCGTCTCCCGGCTGGTTCCGTACAAGCGCATCGATCTCGCCGTTCGGGCCTTCAGCAAGCTGGGGCTCCCCTTGCGGATCATCGGGGATGGGCGTGACCGGGCCATACTCAAGAGGATGGCTGCCCCGAACGTAAGCTTTCTGGGCTTTGTGGGAAGCGACGCGGAGGTCCGGGAGCAGATGGCCCGCTGTCGGGCTCTGGTGTTCCCGGGCGAGGAGGACTTTGGCATCACCCCACTGGAGGCCATGTCCGCCGGTCGACCGGTGGTCGCGTACGCTGCGGGGGGAGCGCTGGATACGGTGGTGGAGGGAGTCACGGGCACCTTCTTCCGCGAACCCACACCGGAGTCACTGGCCGAGGCTGTTCTCCGGATGGAGGGGCTGTCCTGCTCGCCGGATGTGCTTCAGGCTCACGCCGCCAAGTTCGGCGTGGCGCGATTCCAGCGCGAACTGGACCAGGCCCTGCGTGATCTCATCGATCGCGTCCGGGCCTGACGGGCCGCAACAAGATGCGAAGGGGGCCATGGCTCACGGCCATGGCCCCCTTCGCAAGTCCCGATCGATCGAGATCTAGCTGTATCGCTCCCACCGGCCGTCGCCGTAGAGCACATAGATGCCTCCCGAGGGGCTGTAGATCATTGTGCCGCCCGCAAAGGGCTGAACCCCTCCGTAGATCCCACTCTCCTCGCTGGTGGCCCAGTTCAGCGCGCTCCGTACCCCGAGCACGTTCCGCCAGACCTTGCCAAACCCGCGCTTGGGCTGGTAGTAGCCGGAGGGGGCGACGATGCCCGTGTCCCACTCGGGCTCAGCCGAGGTCCAGGTGTCCGCAACCTGCTGCCAGGTTCCGTTGGCGTTGAGCACATAGATGATGCTGCTGTCCGAACGCCAGAACATCCGTCCGCCCATAAAGGTCTGTTCGCCCATCCAGAGGGTCTTTTCCGCCTCGGTGGCGCATCCGAGCCGGGCACGCACGCTGCTCACGCCGCTCCAGACGCGGCCAAAGCCCATGGTGGGGACGATGCTGCAGCCTGGCGGCGGCGGTGGCGTTCCACCGGTGGCCGGCACAAAACGTATCGCGTCAAACGCGATCTGCCGGCTGACATGCGTCTCCCCGGTGTGATCGCTGAGGTATACGAACTCGCCGGATCCGCCCTGGAAGTAGTAGCTGCCCAGGCTGACCCACTGATTGGAGTAGCTCAGCTGGCTGAGCTCGCGAACGTACTGCGAGCCCGACGCGTTCACCACATATTGCGCACGCCGAGTGGTGGCATATGCCGAGGGCACGTACACCTGGACATCATAGTGCCCCGCCGCCGGAACGTTGGGATACCACTTGGCCCAGTTGTAGGTCCCGTGCCCGCTGTTGTACGTCCAGTAAAGGGCGCCGTTGTAGCCCCACTGCCGGCTGTACCAGCTGCTCGCTGGCCCACCCCACACAAACCCGGCACCACGGTCATCCACGACGATCGTGGCGCCGGTGCTCGGGGGCACGGCGCCGCGGGTCCATGAGAGAGATACCGACGCGTTGCCGGTGGCGTCATAGTAAGCGACCCGGAAGGTGTGGTAGCCAGGGGCAAGATACCGAGACGCCGTGTATGTCGTAGGCAGGTGCAGGTGCCACTGATCGATCAGAATGACATCATCCACCCAGACGCGGATGCCGTCATCGGCTGTGGCACTGAATGTATACGTCCCTCCGTCCAGCGTGGCCGAGCCTGCCCACTGAGCGGAGAACCAATCCCCGGGCACGCCCGCCCCTGGAGAACCCGTTCCCCAGTTAAAGCTCAGGCCAGCATCGGCACGCGTGAGGACAGGGTACCCGCCCAGCGTAGCATTGTTGTAATAATAGCCCGTCCACACCGGAGCCGTCTCCGCCAGAGCAGCGGGTGGCGCCGCGAGCAGCCCGCCCAGGACCACAGCCAGAGCCATGATCATTGGCAACAGCCCCAGTGACCATCTAGGCCGAACGTTCTCGAATCTCTTGTTCATCTCACTCGCTCTCCCCTGGGCGTGATTGCCGCGCCCTGTTCTGCAACCACCTCGAACTCGTCTCCCGGCCCGGTGTATACGTGACCTTGAAGAACGATACCACGCGTCAACCCGATGCGCAATACCCTCAACATACTGACGTACCTAGCCCCCGTGAGGTTCCCCGTTTCGAGTCTTTCAGTCTCTCGAGTGTCGGCCGCCGGGGGCCGTGGAGCGGCCTGGTGCCGTCTGCCCGGCAGCGCACGTCGCAGCCCTTCCCGTGGATGCCGGGATAGACGCATCCGTAGCCGGAACGGCGCTTGGGCCTCGTGAGAGCGAAGGGTGCGGCCTATAGCTTGGGTGAACGGTGGTGGGCCGTCCCCCTCGTCTGGATGGCTGGTTGTAGACACGCCTCTCGAGGGCCGACGGATACAGCTGATGAGGGCGCTACGCGCCCTTCCGGGCAACACCGGTCACGAGCACACGCTCGGCCCACAGGCTTCCGCTTTGATCCTGGGGGCAGAGGACGGCCATCACCACACGGCCGGATGAGCCGCTCGTGGCACACCGGCGTTCCATCCTCGCTACAGGTGCATCGCTTCGCCTCCGGGACCACATCGGCCGCCCCTTGGGTCCTGGCCGCATCGCCCTTTGACGGGGTCATCTGATAGGGTATGCTTGGGTCTGCGGCCAGAGCCGCAAGGGGGTTCAGGATGCCTCGGACACTGATGATCGTTGAATCACCAGCAAAGGCGAGAACAATCAGCCGGTATCTGGGCGATGGCTACCAGGTGAAGGCATCGGTTGGCCATGTGCGCGATCTTCCGGCCAAGTCGCTGGGTGTCGATATCGAGAACGGATTCACGCCGGTCTATGAGATATCTCGGGGTAAGGCCGCCGTCCTCGAGGAGATTCGTGCCGCGGCGCGGGCGGCGGACCATATCCTCCTGGCGACCGACCCCGATCGCGAGGGAGAGGCCATCGCGTGGCATGTGGCGGAGGCGGCTGGGCTCCGTCCGGAGATCACCGAGCGAATCGTCTTTCACCAGGTCACCCGGGAGGCGGTTCAGCAGGCGCTGTCCGAGGCCCGAGAGTTGGACCGCGACCTGATCGATGCGCAGCAGGCGCGGCGTGTGCTGGATCGATTGGTCGGCTATCAGATCAGCCCTCTCCTCAGCCGAACGATGCACAAGCCTCTATCGGCGGGGCGCGTTCAATCGGTGGCCCTTCGTCTGGTGGTGGATCGCGAACGGCAGATCCGCGCCTTTGTGCCCGTCGAGTACTGGTCTCTGGAGGCAGACCTGCAGAGGCGCACTCCGGCTCAAGAGGTCTTTCGCGCGCGCCTGTGGAAGATTCGCGGGCAGGATCCCGAACTTGAGAAGCGGTCCGACGTCGATGGGATTCTCACCGAACTGGAGCAGGCGACCTACGTCGTGGAACAGGTGGAAACCGGCGAGCGTCGCCGGCGCCCCCAGCCTCCCTTTGTCACCAGTACGCTGCAGGCGGCGGCCAGCAACCGGCTGCGCTTTTCCCCGCAACAGACCATGCGCCTGGCTCAGCAGCTGTATGAGGGTATTGAGGTGGACGGCGCGCCGGTGGGCCTGATCACGTACATGCGCACCGATTCCACCCACGTCGCCCCGGAGGCCCAGCAGGAAGCGCGTGCCTATATCGGCGAGCGCTTTGGGGCCGGCTACCTCCCTTCGCGGCCTCCCCAGTACCGCACCAAGTCCGCTCTGGCTCAGGAGGCCCATGAGGCCATACGGCCAACCTCCGTGTACCGCACGCCGGAGGCGCTGCGCGCCGTGCTGGATCCACGCCAGGCGCGGCTCTATGAGCTGATCTGGCAGCGCTTTGTCGCCAGCCAGATGGTGCCCGCCGTGTACGAGACGGTGCGGGCCGATATCTCGGCGGGGAAGGACTATATGTTCCGCGCAACCGGGCAGAGGCTCACCTTTGCCGGCTACCTCGTCGTCTATCGCGAAGAGGACGAAGAGGAGGAAGAGGCTCACGTCCTTCCGCATCTGGATCAGGGTGAGATCGTCGATCTGCTGGAGCTTTTCCCCGAGCAGCACTTTACCCAACCTCCGCCGCGCTACTCCGAGGCCACGCTCATCAAAGAGCTGGAGGCCAACGGCGTAGGACGCCCGTCCACCTATGCGACCATCGTCGGTGTCATCCAGGACAGGCAGTACGTACTCAAGGCCAAGAACCAGCTGACGCCTACCGAACTGGGCATGGTCGTCTGTGATACCCTTGTGGCCGCCTTCTCGGACATTGTGGACGTGGCATATACGGCGCAGATGGAGGCGCAGCTGGACGAGGTAGCCGCCGGAAAGCTCGGGTACGATCGCATGCTGGGCGGCTTTTACGGCCCGTTCAGCCGGGAGTTGGCCGGCGCCAGGGGTATCATGGCGGATGCTCTCGAGCGCTCACTCAAGGCTGACCTGCGAGTGCCGGCGGAGGATCAGGTCTGCCCACAATGCGGCCGGCCATTGGTCGTCAAGCTCAGCAAGGCTGGTAGGTTTTTGGGGTGTTCCGGGTATCCCGAGTGTCGCTTCACGCAGGACCTGGACGAATCAGGCCGGCCACGGGAGGCATCAGAGGAGTACGCCGAAGGGGAGACCTGCGAGCTCTGCGGGGGCCGCATGAAGATCATCGCCCGTGGGCGCTCCCGCTTCCTGGGGTGTGAGCACTATCCCCAGTGCAAGCACACGCGACCCATTCTCAGTGACCGCATCAAGCAGCTGGCTCAAGAAACGGCCTGCCCGGCTTGCGGGCTAAAGCCCCTGGCTCCGAGATCCGGGCGGTACGGTGAGTACCTGCACTGTCCTGACTGTAGCCAGAACTACTCCCTGAGGAAGCTGGGCCTGGCCTCCGGCCGCCAGAAGGGAAGCAGTCCCAACCCGCAGCCTGTGGAGATGGCAGAACTGAGCTGTCCGCACTGCGGTCATTCTCCTGTGGAACAGCGTGTGGGAAGGTACGGGCCGTATTATCGGTGTCCTGCGTGCGGAAAGAACACCTCCGCCAGCAAGATGAACTCTGGCGAGGCGCCGCCTGAGGCCACTTCAGGAGAGCCTCCACGTGGAAGCCTGGAGGGCAAGAGCACGCCACGCAGACGCGGGCGCCGCAAACCTGCAGGCCACAAGGCAGAATGACAAAAGGGGAGAGACCGTTCGGTCTCTCCCCTCTCTTGCGTGTTGAACGCTACTTGACTTGCACCGTTGCGCCGGCCTCTTCGAGCTTGGTCTTGGCAGCCGCGGCCGCAGCCTTGTCCACGCCCTTGAGGACCTCCGAGGGTGCCTCGTCGACCAGGGCCTTGGCTTCGCGCAGGCCCAGGGTGGTGAGCTCTCGCACAGCCTTGATGACCTGAATCTTCTGGTCACCTGCGGCGGTGATCAGCACGTCAAACTCAGTCTGCTCTTCCTCTTCCTCAGCGGGCGCGGCGGCTGCGGCCGGGCCCGCAGCGGCGACGGCCATCGGGGCTGCTGCACTCACGCCAAACTTGTCCTCCAGAGCCTTGACCAGTTCGGCCAGCTCCAGCACGGTCATGTTGCCGATGGCATCGATCAGTTCTTGCTGCGTCATCCTAGGATCCTCCCGAAATACTTGACGAATCGTCACTGGATAGTGTGTCTGCAGCGCTTAGGGATCAGGCGTCCGAGCCCTCGAGCTGCTGAGCGCGTGCGTTCAAGACGTTCATGACGCCGCGCACCATGGCGGAAAGCGTTCCCACCAGTCCGGCAACGGGCGCCTGCACGCCGCCCAGAACCCGGGCCAGAAGCACCTCGCGCGATGGTAGATCGGCGAGCGACTGGACCTGCGCCACGCTGGCCAGACGTCCCCCCACGAGGCCGCCCGTGATCGCCAGGCGCTCGTTGCTCGTGCGGCTAAAGTCATTGATCGCCTTGGTTGTGCCCGCGATGTTGTCATACGCAAAGGCCACCAGGTTCGGGCCAGTCATGACCTCTGGATCGTACGGGAGCCCGCGTGCGTCCAGCGCGCGCTGGAACAGGCTGTTCTTGACGACCACCAGTTCGGCGCCCGTCGCCTGTATCTGCCGCCGGAACGCGGTCATCTGGCCCACGCCCAGACCGGTGTAGCGCGACCAGATCAGCACCTGGGCCCGCGCCAGCTTCTCATCGTGTTCATTGATGAGTCGTTCCTTCTCTTCACGTGATAGAGCCAAGGTATCTCACCTCCTCACAAAAAAGGGTCTTTGCGCCATAGCACGCAAAGACCAAGACGTACGTCTTCTGTCTCTGCCTCGGCAGGAATCCTGATTAAGCGATTCACGCCCCTGCTGTCTATGGCAAGCAGTTGAACACATATTCGGTTGCGGACGGATGCAAGACGAATGGCTACGCTGCGCGCAGCGTGCTCGCAGCCGTGATATTGAGCGGCAGCGCCGGGCTCATGGTGGCCGTCAGCGTAACGCTCTTGATAAACTGCCCCTTGGCAGCCGCCGGGCGAGAAGCCACGATCGCGTTCATGATGGCGACGATATTCGCCATCAGTTCGGACTCACTGAAGCTGATCTTGCCCACGGGAATGTGCAGGTTCGCGGTACGGTCGGTGCGAAACTCTACGCGCCCCTGCTTCAACTCGTGGATCGCCTTGGCGACATCCTCCGCCTGCACCACGGTGCCGGTGCGCGGGTTCGGCATGAGGCCGCGAGGGCCGAGAACGCGGCCCAGCCGCCCCACCTTGCCCATCACCTGAGGGGTCGCGATGGTGACGTCAAAGTCGGTCCAGCCACCCTGGATGCGCTCAATATACTCATCGGTGCCGACATACTCCGCGCCGGCTTCCTGGGCAGCCCGCACGGCCTCACCCTCGACAAAGGCCATCACACGCACGGTCTGGCCCGTCCCCGAGGGAAGCATCACCGTGCTGCGCACCTGCTGGTCGGCGTGTCGTGGATCGACGTTCAGGCGCAGGTGCAGTTCGACCGTCTCATTGAACTTGGGGTGGGGCATGCTCTTGAGCACAGCCACGGCCTCTGCCGGCTCATACTCGCGGCCTCGCTCCACCATTTTCTCAGCTTCCAGGAACCGTCTTCCGTGCTTGGCCATGTTCATCTCCTTGTGGTTCGAGCGGATGCCCTGCGGCTATCCTCCCACCGTGGGCAGGCATGCCTGCCTGGCGAGTACTAGTCCTTGACCGTG
>Ga0123332_1005961_pt1 | contig 10179 bp, 11 predicted proteins | sample BioC12SIPDNA_4_FD_89958 | JGI IMG/M metagenome (GOLD analysis project Ga0123332, IMG submission 89958) | Anaerobic biogas reactor microbial communites from Washington, USA - Biogas_R2_A C12 SIP DNA | ecosystem: Engineered > Bioreactor > Anaerobic > Unclassified | place: Washington, USA... | reverse complement strand
ATCGGCCCACACGTGCACGCTTCGCGCCCGCCGGGTAACGTAACGCCCGACAGAAACGCTCCGGGCGTCCACGCGGGGCCCGTGTATCCAAGAGGAGGACCGCCCCCGTGAAGGGCAAGCGCCCACGACCGCTCCAGTGGTTCAGATACAGCGTCCAGACGATCGTCGCCCTCTACGTGCTGGTGATGGTCGTCGGCAACACCATCGGGGAGCGGTGGGCCGCAAACCTGCACACCATCTGCCCGTTCGGCGGAGTAGCCAACATCTACACCTTCCTGGTCGGCGACGGGTACGTGGCCAAGCTCCACTCGGCGGTGTTCATCATGCTCCTTGCGCTGGTGATCGGCCTGGTCCTCACGGGCAAGTCATTCTGCGGCTGGATCTGTCCGCTGGGCTCCGTCCAACAGGGTCTGGGTTGGGTCGGAGAGCGTCTCTGGCCACGGGCGTATAACAGGGCGCCTCGATGGTTGGAGCGGACACTGCACTACCTCAAATGGTTGGTCCTGATCTGGGTGCTGGTGCAGACGGCCCGCAGCGGCCGCCTCGTCTTCCAGGACTGGGACCCTTACTACAACCTCTACCATATCTGGACCGACGACGTGGCGGTCAGCGGGTATGTGGTCACCGGCCTCACCCTGGTCGCAGCACTCTTCGTTCCTCGAGCCTTCTGCCGCTTCGCCTGCCCGCTGGGCGCCTTCAACGGCATCTTCAACGCCTTCTCCTTCATCGCGATCAAACGCGATGCCAAGACCTGCACCGACTGCGGCCGCTGCACCAAGGCCTGCCCCGTCAACATCGACCTCTGCGCCGCCACCACCATCCGGAGCGTGGAGTGCACTCGTTGCCTGAGATGCATCGACGTCTGCCCCCAGAACTCCAGAGCCTGCGACACGCTCAAGCTCCATACGTGGTTCGGCGGCCTCGGGCGTACCCGCGACGTGGAAGCCACTCGCAACGTTGAAGTCACCCACGACGTGGAGACCACCGGCAAGGTGAAAGCCATCCACGACGCGACGCCGCAGGCAACCGTCGGACCGGCGCGGGCAGGTACGGGGGCGAGACCGTCGAGGCGCCGCTCGGTGTCCACGTGGCTCTTCGCCGGCATCGCGATAGCTGCGTTCATGCTGCCCATAGTCGTCACCAATCTGGCCGGCGACTTCCAGACCACCGGCGGCAGAGGAGGCGGTCCCGGCGGTGGAGGCGGCGGCCGGGAGTCCACTGAGCCCAGCACGGGTCGGACCGACGGAGTGGACGACGGCGAGATCGGGGGCGGCGGCGGTTCCGGTGACGCTGGTCACGACGGCGGCGCCGGCGGCAGCCAGATCATCCGCGGCAACACGACGCTGGCCGATGTCCAGGCCATGGGGGTCGACGTAGCCGAGCTACTCGACGAGTTCGGCATCCCCGCCGACGTGCCGCCGGACACCAGACTCGGGGGCCTGGCCGAGGAATACGGCTTCTCCATGAGCGAAGTGCGCGCATACGTCGAAGCCGTTCGATAAGAGAGTTCTCATCTTCCTCTAACCGTCATCTCATACTGACCCCTCAGACTTGAGACGGTGGACGGTAGGTCCACATTGATGTTGCGCAAGAGCGCACGAGACAAGGAGGTTGAAGATGCGTAGACGCAAGACGATCGTCGTGATCGCCGTCGTCGCCGCCTTGACCCTGGCCATCGCCGGCACCGCGTATGCGGCTAACGCCGGAGACGGCCAGAGCAACCAGGCGAGCGACGCGCAGGCGTTCAGGGGCGGTGCGGACCAGAGCACCGACACCATGGGCACCGACCGCGTGGGCCCGGTCCAGCAGCGCGACCGTGAGCAGGACACGACTGGTGAGGACTGCGACGGCGTATGCGACGGTACATGCGACGGCGACTGCGACCAGGCGCAGGAGCAGAACCGCACCCGGGCTACCACTGAGAACGGCGGCGCCGAGATCCAGAACCGGGCGGCCGCGCAGGCCGGCCAGGCCAACGGCGCGAGAGCCCAGGCCCAGACACGCACCAGCGAGTGCGACGGCGACTGCGACTGCGACCAGGCACAGGCCCGGACCCAGGATCGGCTGCAAGACGGCGAGTGCACGGGTGACGGGCCTCAAGGCGCCGGACCTGCCTCCGGATACGGTCCGGACAATGGCGCAGAGTCCGGCGGCGGTCGCGGCACCGGCAATGGCGCGGGCTCCGTCAATGGCGCCTGCGACGGCAGCGGTCGCAGCCGCTAGGCCACGAGAGACGCAGCCGGTCGCCCCTCGGCGCCCGACGGTCAGGTGAGCCCTATGCCCCGGGACGGACGCGTGAACGCGGCTCCATCCTGGGGCGGCTCCCTCCCCGGGCTCCGTCTCGAGCCTCTGCTAACATCTCCTGCATCGGTGGATCCCACACCGGGGCGTGATACATCGGCGCGTCGCGCGCACGAGCGGTCGGAAGGATGGTGAATCCTGTGACGTCTCTGCTCCGTCGGCTGGCCGTCCCACTGGTTGCCGTAGGCCTGCTGGTGATCGTCGTGGTCGTCGGCCTGGTGTTCCTGGATCCCGCCGGTCCTTCGAGCGAGACTGCCGCTTCACTCACAGCCATACAGATCGGCGACATCCCTGTCAATGAAGGCGGCACCGCAACCTCAGTGCCACCCGCAGTATCCACGGCCCCGGGACCGGACCTGGCAACAGGAGGTGCAGAGTCGGGCGCGGGCGTGGGGCCTGGCCAAGGTGCCGGGCGGACGCCCGGCACCGCTCGTGGTGAGGATGTCACGGTCGAGCCCGGGCCGACCACCCAAGCCGGAAAGACCACCATCGTCACCGAGGGGGTCCGCATCCAGCAGAGACTGGGGCACCAGGACGGTCCCACCACCACGGGCACCACAGCCGTCGCCACTCCCGCCTCCTCCGGTGCCGGGGAGGGCACGACAACCACCGGTGAACAAGGACCGACGTCCACCGGTAGAGGGATGCACGGCACTCCTTCGACCCGGCACGGCAGGTGATGCCGTCATGCGCGTGCTACTGATCGAGGACGAGAACCGAGTAGCTTCGTTCATCTCCCAGGGACTCGAGGGAGCCGGCTATGCCACCGATGTCGCCGAGAGGGGAGGCGACGCGCTGGCCCGTTTGAGAGGAGGCCAGAGCTGGGACCTCATCCTTCTCGATGTGGGCCTTCCCGATATGGATGGTTTCGAGGTGCTGGCACAGATCCGCAAGGCCGACCAGCTCACCCCCATCATCATGCTGACGGCCCGCGGCGACGTGCCCTCGCGGGTGAAGGGCCTCGACCTAGGCGCCGACGACTACCTCCCCAAACCGTTCGACTTCGACGAACTGGTGGCGCGCATCAGGGCCCAACTCCGGCATGACCGCCAACAGCAGGGTTCGGTACTCCAAGCCGGCGACCTGGCGCTCGATCTCAAGGCACGCAGAGCTTCCCGGGGAGACCGTGCCTTCGATCTGACGTCCCGGGAGTTCTCTCTGCTCGAGTTCTTCCTCCGTCACCAGGGACAGGTCCTCAGTCGGGCGCAGATCCTGAGCGGAGTCTGGGGATACGATTTCGACCCGCGGACCAACGTGGTCGACGTCTACGTCGGCTATCTGCGCAACAAGATCGATGAGCCCCGTCAGGAGTCCCTCATCGAGACCGTGCGCGGCGGGGGCTACCGGTTCCGCACGACGAAGGCACCGGCGGTTTGAGACTCCGCCTCACCCTTTGGTTCGTTCTGGGCGTGATCATCATCGCTGTTGCCGGAGCCGTCGGCACATACGCCATCCTCGGCCAGCAACTCCGAGCCGATCTCGACTCGAAGTTGCTCCAGCAGTTGGATCGCTTCCAGCAGGCGGCGGCCCCGGCCACCGACGCGGCTACGCTGGCTGCAGCCGCGGAGACCTACCTCTCGAGCCCGCAGGCGAACCCCCTGCGTCAGAACGCATACGTCTTCTCGCTTCAGACCGCGGATGGGACGGTCGTCTCCAACTCCAGCGAGTTCCGCCTGGAGGAGCTGCCGGCCACAGCGATCCTGCTCGACTCCGGCAAGGCCTATCTGGCGGACGCCGATCTGGGCGGACGTTCGTACCGGGTGGCGGGAACGCCGGTGTTGTTGACCGGGAAGCAGGTCGGAGCGGTGGAGATCGCCGGCTCCCTCGCGGGCATCAACGACACCCTGCGCCGTCTGCTGCTTCTGCTCGCCATAGGAGGGGCCCTGGGCTGTTTGGTGGTGGGGCTGGGCTCCTGGTTCCTGGTGGGGCGCGCGCTCGACCCTGTCCGGCGGATCACTCGGACCGCCGCGGCCATCTCCCATGAGGATCTCACGAGGAGGATCGGATACGAGGGGCCCAAGGACGAGATCGGGGAGCTGGCCCTCACCATGGACGCCATGCTCGACCGCCTGCAATCGGCCTTCGCGACCCAGGAGCAGTTCATCTCTGACGCATCGCATGAGCTGAGGACGCCCCTCACGATCATCAAGGGCCACCTGCAGGTACTCGACCGTCAGGAGTCTCCCGATCCGGCCTTCGTCAAGCAGGAGCACGCCTTGGTGCTGGATGAGTTGGACAGGATGAACCGTCTGGTAGCCGACCTGCTCACCCTGGCCCGAGCCACTCGGGTCGACTTCCTGCGCAAGGAGAGCATCGACCTGGACGGCTTCCTGCGGTCGCTCGTCGCCCAAGGTCCTCATCTGGGCGAACGGACCTGGCTGCTCGACTCCCTCCCGGGCGGCCCCCTGCGGGCCGACCAGGACCGCCTCACCCAGGTCTTCCTCAACCTCATACAGAATGCGGTTCAGCATACCCGGGAGGGGCAGGTCGTCGCTCTGGGCGGCGAACGATCCCCTGGTCGCGTGACGCTGTGGGTGAGGGACGAGGGAGAAGGGATGAGCCCCGACATGGTCGGGCGAGTCTTCGAACGATTCTACCGGGGCGCCCACTCGGAGGAGACGGGAGCTGGGCTTGGGCTCGCCATTGTCAAAGCCATCGTGGAAGCCCACGAAGGCACCATCTCAGTTGAGAGCCGGCCTGAGGCCGGTACCCGCTTTCTCATCTCGCTCCCCGTCTAACGCTCTCACGAGGCCCCGGTAGGACCCGACCGGGCGATCCGCGTGGGCAGCACCGGCCGCAATCGTCTACTCTTGACCCCGACAGCCAGGCAGGAGGAGTGCCGGTGCCCAAGATAGAGGACTCGAGTGGAGAGCTGATCAGGCAGCGGTATTCGTGCCGCACCTACGGCGATCGGCCGATCGACCCCGCGACCCGCGAAGCCCTGTCCAAACACCTGGCGTCCCTGAGCGCCGGTCCCTTCGCGAGCCAGACCCGCTTCTCGTTGTTGGCGGCGACCGAGGATGACCGGACGTCCCTCAAGGGGCTCGGCACGTACGGCACTATCAAAGGCGCCCCCGGGTTCATCGTGGGGGCGGCGCAGCCCGGACCGAGAGACCTGGAAGACTACGGCTTCTGCATGGAGCGGGCGGTCCTTGCCGCGACCGGTCTTGGGCTTCAGACCTGCTGGCTGGGCGGCAGCTTCACCAAGAGCTCCTTCGCGCGCAAGATCGGCGCTTCCCGAGACGAGATCGTGCCCGCCGTCGTCGCCGTCGGCTACCCCGTCGACGGGAGCCGGGAGCACTGGATCCGGGAGCGTGCCGGCGGCGACGGTCGCCTGCCCCACGACCGGCTGTTCTTCGAAGGGACGCCGGACCAACCGCTGCCTATGTCCACCGGCGGGGAGTGGGCGAACGCGCTCGAGGCCGTCAGATGGGCGCCGTCCGCGTCCAACAAGCAGCCCTGGCGGTTGGTCCGGTCGGGACGGACATGGCGTTTCTACCTTGAGCGCACCAAGGGCTACGGCAAGGGCACATTGACGTTCGCCCTGATGCGGATGGCCGACCTGCAGCGCGTGGACATGGGGATAGCGATGTGCCACTTCGACCTCGTCACACGAGAGCGCGGCCTGGTCGGGCGCTGGGTCATCGAGCAACCCGTGCCTGGCGGCGATCGGCCACACCTGGAATACACGGCCAGCTGGATCGCGGAGCACACTGAGGCGAAGGTGGATGGATAGATCGTCCCACCTATCGCCGGTATGGAAGCCGTATGCCGAGGCGGCGCGCGCGCTGGGCTTCCGCCTGACCGAGACCGCGCTCAGACCGGGCAGGAGCGGAAGCCGGCTGGACAATCTCACCCGACGGCTCCAGAAGGAGCTCGATCGAATGATGCAGCGGGCCTTCGACGCCCTGCCGGGAGGCGGAGAGCCGGCCTGCGCCCCCGGCTGCGACCACTGCTGCCGCACACTCCGGGTGACGGTCAGCCCCATCGAGGTCTTCGCCATCATCCACAGACTCCGGGAGTCGCACGCTCCCGACCCCGCCCTGGAGGCGCGCCTGACCGCCCCCCAGACCGGCAACCTGCGACCATGCCCGCTGCTGGCCGACGGCGTATGCCTCGTCTACACCTCCCGCCCGCTGGCCTGCCGCGGCTGCGTTTCTGGGGACGCGTCGCTCTGCGCCGCATGCGACGACGACCGCCCGGTGCCGCGCTCCACGGCGCACCAGCTGGGAGCCGCGGCCATGATGAAGGGTGTCACCGACGCCCTGGACGCCTTGGGTCTGGCGGGAAGGCCCGTCGAGTTCCGCGAGGGCCTGGCGGTGGCCGTCCGCGAGGAGGATGCCGAGAAACGTTGGCTGCGCGGGGAAGACGTGTTTCTCAGCGACCCCGTGAACCCCGTCTAGTAGCCCAGGTACGCTCTGGTCACCGTGTCGTCTTTGGAGACGGCCGATGCCTCCCCGCTGACCGTCACGGTCCCGACTTCCAGAACGTAGGCTCTCTGAGCGAGTTTCAGAGCCATCCTCGCGTTCTGCTCCACGAGAACGACCGCGACCCCCGTTCGGTGGATCTGCTCGATGATGCTGGCCACCTCCTGGACCATGATCGGCGAGAGACCCAAGCTCGGCTCGTCCATCAAGAGCACCTTGGGCCGCGCCATGAGAGCGCGCGCCACCGCCACCATCTGCTGCTCGCCGCCGCTCAGATCGCTCGCCTGATGGTGCAGGCGTTCCTTCAGGTTGGGGAAGTGCTCGCAGAGCTCATCCAGCCGGCTCCTGTTCTCGGATCGGTTCTTCCAGAGGTACCCGCCCATCTGGAGGTTCTGCTGGACCGTCAACGTGTAGAAGAGCTGCCTGCCCTCGGGTACGTGGGCGATGCCCTGCTTCACCCTCTCGTGCGCGGGCAGGCTGTCGATCCGTTCGCCCCTATACCAGATCTCCCCCGACGTCGCCTTCTTGAGACCCGAGATGGTCCTTAGCGTGGTGGTCTTACCGGCCCCGTTGGCGCCCAGCAGCGTGACTATCTCGCCCTCGTCGACACTGAGGCAGACGCCCCGCACCGCCTCGGCCGAACCGTAGTGCACCCACAGATCCTTTATCTCAAGCAGCATCCGTGTCCTCACCTATGTAGGCCTCGATGACCTGCCGGTCGTGCTTGATCTCGTCGGGCAGCCCCTGTGCGATCTTCCTGCCGTAGCTGATCACGGTGATCATGTCCGAGATGTCCATCACCACCCGCATGGAATGCTCGACGAGAAGGACGGTGATGCCTCTGTCGCGGATCCTGCGGATCCGCTCCACCATCTCGTTGGATTCCGTGGGGTTCATGCCGGTAACGGGCTCGTCCATCAGAAGCAAGGTCGGGTCGCACGCCAGAGCGATGCTCACGCCGAGCGCCCTCTGATGACCGTGAGGCAGATTGCCCGCCAGTTCGTCCTTCTGCTCGCTCAGTCCCATGAAATCGACGATCTCGAGGGCCTGCTCCGTAGCCTTCTTGTCCGCCTCGCGAGCGGCCCGGGTGTGCAGGAACTCCTTGATCACCCCCGCGCGGCTGCGCATGTGGAAGCCCGTCAGGACGTTGTCCAGCACCGAGTACTCCATGAAGAGGAACGTCTGTTGGAAGGACCGCGCGACACCTCTCTGTGCGATCTTGTGAGGTTCGAGTCGGGTAACGTCCTCACCGTTGAAGACGATCCTCCCGCTCGTGGGGCGGATCATGCCCGTGATCAGGTTGAACACCGTCGTCTTGCCGGCTCCGTTCGGCCCGATGAGGCTGTGTATCGTGCCCTTCTCCACGCTGAAGTCAAGCTCGGAGACCGCCTCCAGCTTGCCGTAGTTCTTCCCGACGTTCTCCAGTGTCAGCAGGCTCATCCGGAGTCAGGCTCCTTGCTCTCCGATCTGATCGACTTGGTCCGCGCCCTCCGAAGCAACCAAGGCCTCGCCTGACCGTTCACCCACCCCAGCACTCCACCGGGGAGGAAGATGACCACCAGGATGATGACAACCGCGGTGATGATCGACTCGTACTCCGCGGCGACCCGCATGTACTCAGGAACGAAGGCCAGTATCAAGGCTCCGACCAACGGCCCCGTCAGACTGTAGGCGATCCCTCCGATGACCACGTACATGATAACGTTCAGCGATTTGTGGAGTCCGAAGGTGGCCGGCACGGCCACCAGCGAGAAGGCCATGTAGAAGCTCCCGGCCAGAGCCAGGAAGAAGTTGCTGATGAGGACGTTGGCCATCCTGTACCTGACCACGTTGATGCCGACCGAACTCGCCAGCTTGACGCTCTGGCCTATGGCGTTCCAGGAGCGCCCGATGCGGGAGTGCATCAGCGCGTAGTAGCAGATGAGGTTGAACCCGAGGAAGCCCAGACCCAGGTAGTAGAGCTCCCGCTTTCCGTCGAAGACCAGGCCGCCTATGGCGGGCGTCTTGATGACCTCGGTCCCTCCCCAGCCTCCGAAGAACTCCACCGAACCGAAGAGCTGTTGGATGGCAAGCGCGATGACCATGCCGAACATCAGGAACACCATCATGCCCCGGGGGATGGCGATCCTGTAGACCACGTAGCCGGCGACCATGGACACCACACCCGCGATGGGGAGCGTCAGCCAGAAGGACATGTCTGCTTTGGTCATCAGAATAGCCGTGGTGTATGCGCCCACGCCCCACCAGGCGGCCGAGTCGAACCTGGGCAACCCCACCCGTATGGTGAAGGCGAAGGACAGCCCCAGCATTCCGTAGGTCATGGTCAGGATGAAGAGCTGCACCGTGTAGGGGCCGATCAGCCAGGGCAGGACCAACACCACGGCGATGACCACTGCCAGAACGGTCTTCTTCGCTATGTCCGCCTTGGTCTTCAAAGAGCTACTCACCAGGGACAGGCAGGGGTTTCCCGAGCAGGCCGCCCGGCCTGAAGAAGATGAGGATGGCGACCAACACGAAGATGACGAGCAGGCCGAGGTGCCCGAAGAAGTGGAACGCGAAGCTCTCCGCTATCCCGACGACGAACGCCGCCAAGAGAGCGCCCGACATGCTCCCGGTCCCTCCCACAAGGACCACGAGCAGGGCCTTGATGAAGATGGTGGAGCCCATCGTGCCGGAGGCGGCCAAGACCGGCGCCACCAAGGCTCCCGCGACGCCGCAGAGGCCGCAACCGACGGCCATGGTTATCCAGAAGACACGTTTGGGATTGATCCCTTGAAGGCTGGCCACGTCCCTGTTCTCGGACGCCGCCAGCATGGAGACCCCTATCCTCGTCTTCATGAAGAAGTGCAGCGCGACCATGACCACCACCGCCCCGGCGATCACCACGAGTTTGCCGTTGGGGATGGTGACTCCGCCAAAGCTCACGGTCCCGGGCACGACGGGCGGCAGAACGGCTTCCCTCGAACCGAAACTGAGCATGGCGGCCTGGGCCACGATCGTCCCGAAGGCGACCGTGACCAGCATGGTGTTGAAGAACCCGGAGCGCGTGGTCCACTGAATCACGGCGAAGTACAGCAGCGCGCCCAGTATGGCCGTGGCGAGCAGGGCCACGATGATGGCGATGGGGTAGGGAAGCCCGAGATTGGTCACCACCGCGATGGCGATGAACGCGCCCAACATATAGAACTGGCCCTGCGCGAAGTTGAAGACTTGGATGACACCGAGTATCAGCGTGAAGCCGGAGGCTATGAGGGCATAGATGCCCCCGATCATGAGTCCGTTTAGGAATATCTGCATGAACAGACCAAGATCCAAGGCCTACCCTCCTTTCTCACGTACACCCGATATAGGTCGTCCTGGGCGGGGCGAAGGTCACGTTGCCGCCGGGCATTCGCCCGCACCCAGGACGATGCGTCTTCACGCTGTGCAGAGACCCTTGTCTGCCGCGGTT
>Ga0123332_1005958_pt1 | contig 10181 bp, 8 predicted proteins | sample BioC12SIPDNA_4_FD_89958 | JGI IMG/M metagenome (GOLD analysis project Ga0123332, IMG submission 89958) | Anaerobic biogas reactor microbial communites from Washington, USA - Biogas_R2_A C12 SIP DNA | ecosystem: Engineered > Bioreactor > Anaerobic > Unclassified | place: Washington, USA... | reverse complement strand
GTCGAAATCGAGCTTGTGCATAGTCTATAACCTCCAGGGACCGTAACTATACAAGAAGCCACCCGGCAAGTCAATACCGGCCTGCAGGCCGGCTGAGCGAGTAACATAGATGGGTTACAGTCGATCGAGTGTCGCCTGGGAGTTGCGAGAGCTGGTGGCCGCAGACCATCGTTGCAGTTGCCGATGCCGCCCGCAACCGGTGTATCGGCTCTGAGGTCGCGTATGGCGATGCTGCCTCCTGCCGCGCCTACACCCTCCTGCGCCCACGCGCGAACAGTATCACACCCAGCAGCAGCACAACGCCGATGAAGATGAGGATGTTCGCGCCCGGGTCCCCCGGCAATCCGCGGTCACCGGTGGCATACCAGATCAGGCCCGAGCCCAGCGCGCATGTCGCCACCAGCGCCGTCACCCAGGTGAACACCCATACCAGCAGAGTGATCGCGCGCTCCCAATCGAAACCCGGGAATTCGCGCGCGGTGACGTCGGCGGTCGCGTCGATGCGGGAGGCGAAGTGGTTTGCCAGGTCATCGAGCACCCGGTCCATCTCGCCCTCCAACTCACCCTGACGAATCATTGAGACGAAGAAGGGTGAGAAGCAGTTGGGGTAACGCCCAAAAGCTGTTGCCATGCTCCGCCCATTCTCGACATCATGGCGAACGCTGTCGACAATCTCGCGCAGCAGCGGATTGTCGGACTGCTCCTTGAGTGAGTCGAAGATGTCGAGAACATTGATTTGCGCGTGCATCAGACTGGAGAATTGGCGGCAGAAGGCGGCGAGTTCGCTGTTGGTCAGGCCCGGCTCGTTCCTGCTCACTTGATCCAACCTCCGGGTGCGGCGGTATGGGTGAACCGGCAAGGAGTCGACTCAGGCGGCGTAGAATATCAGGCACGACGGCGCTCCCGGTCGAGTATAGCAGAGCGAATCAGGGCAAGTCAACGCGCGCCGGGCGCGTCCGAACCGGCGCGATCTGTCGGTTTCCGAAGCCGCACCGCCCGTTCGACCGGCCCTGCGAGTGTCTCCACACCCCGGGACCATGGGCGGCCGCCCAGTACCGACGCGTCTGTGGGAGCCACCCCCGCGGACCCGCCATCAAGGAGTGTTCCAGATGCCGTCACCAACCGATGAGCGACTGGCCAAGGCCCTTGTGCAGATTGGTGTTATCTCGGAGGTCGAGCTTGAGCACGCCCGCGAGATGCAGGAATCGGGCGGACAGAACCTCGTCCAGGCGCTGCTCTCCTCCGGCATGGTCTCGGCGCACGACATCGCCCGGGCAACCGAGGTCATGGCCGACGATGAGCCGGAGATCGACGACAGTGCCGTGCCCGAAAACAGCGTCACCTTCGAGGCCGCCGACGCGCCCATCGTCGACGACGCCGCTTCCGCGCGACCGAAGGCGCGCAAGCGCACGCCGGGCAAGGCCACTCTCGACGATTATGAGGTCGACCCGGAGGCCCTCCAGAGCGTCCCGCGCTCCGTCGCCGAGCAGTACACGATACTCCCGATCCAGATCAGTCAGGACCGTATCCTCGTTGCGATGGCCGATGCCACCGATGTCTTCGCCATGGATGAGGTCCGTAGCCGCACCGGCAAGCGCGTCGAGCCCATCGAAATCGACGAGGAGGAACTGACCAGGGCCATTGAGGTCTTCTACTCGACGCAGGCTCGCTCGAAGGTCAAGATGGCCGACACGCGCGACCTTGGCGCATCGGTTGTCGGCGACCTGGCCGAGGGCGTTGACGACTCGCTGGCTGATATGCTCAACCAGGCGCCGGTGGTCAGGATCGTCCAGGAGATCCTCAAGGATGCCGTCCGCATGGGAGCGTCTGACGTGCACATCGAGCCGCGTGGCGAGCACGTCAGCGTCCGCTACCGCCTCGACGGCCAACTCAGCGTCATCACGACTCTGCCCACCGACATGCACCGTTTCGTCCTCTCACGGATCAAGATCCTCGCCGGCGAAGACATCGCCGAGACCCGCAAGCCACAGGACGGCCGCTTCGCAACCATCGTTGACGAGCGCCCCATCGACCTCCGCGTCTCGACGCTCCCGACCTACTGGGGCGAGAAGGCCGTCATGCGCATCCTCGACAAGTCGCGGACGCTCGTCTCGCTCAATCAACTCGGTTTCCGGCCCGACACGCAACGAGACTTCGAGCAACTCATCCAGAAGCGGCAGGGGATGATTCTCGTCACCGGCCCCACCGGCAGCGGGAAGACGACCACGCTCTACGCCTCCCTGCACTCACTCAATGACGATACGAAGAACATCACCACAGTTGAGGACCCCATCGAGTACGAGGTCGAGGGGCTCAACCAGGTGCGCGTCCATGAGGCCGTCGACCTGACCTTCGCCACCGCGCTCCGGAGCATCCTCCGCCAGGACCCCGATGTGATCCTCATCGGTGAGATCCGCGATGAGGACACCGCGCAGATGGCCTTCAGAGCATCCCTGACCGGCCACCTGGTGCTCTCGACCCTGCACACCAATGATGCGCCCTCCGCCGCCACGCGCCTGGTCGACATCGGCATTCCGCCCTACATCACGGCCTCGTCGCTCATCGGGGTGCTCGCCCAACGGCTGGTGAGGCGGCTCTGCAAGCGCTGCCGGGAGGCCTGCGAGCCCACCGACATCGAGCTGGAGAGCCTCTCGCTGACTAAGGAGCAGGCAGCCAACGTCCAGTTCCACCGCGCCCGTGGCTGTCAGTACTGCCGTAATACCGGCTATGGCGGCCGTGTGGCGCTCTATGAGTTGATGCTGATGAACCCGCAGATTCGCCAGGCCATCGTGGAGGGCGCCGATGCCTCCGTGTTGCGCCGCATTGCTCTCAAAGCCGGCATGCGCAGCCTGCGCTACGACGGGTTGGCCAAGATCAATGCGGGCATCACCAGCGCCCACGAGGTAGCCGGCATCATCTTCGGCGGCGACGAGGTGTGAACCAGGAGTCCACTGGAGGGGCATCATGGCCTCGCAAGCTCTGAGCGAAGCTGAATACGCGGCAGTTCAGCGTGCCGCACAAGTACTCCGCGATGCGGGGGCTACCGAGGTATACCTGTTTGGCTCGGCAGCATCGGGACGTCTCCGATATGGCTCCGATATTGATCTGGCCATCGCCGGCCTGCCGCCGGAACGGTTCTTTCAGGCCATGGCTCTGGCGTCGGCGGAACTCGATCGGCCTCTTAGTCTTGTCGACCTCGACGATGACACGCCGTTCACCCGCTATCTGAAGTCGGAGGGGGACCTGCAACGTGTCGGATAGGCTGGCGGCGCAAGTCAAGCTGGCCTTCGAGCAGCGCGAGCAACTGCTGGGCACGTACCGGCCCCTGATCGAGCGGTGCAGGTCGGCTGGCCCCGACGCCGTCGAGCTTGCGGCGCTGGCCGCCATGCTGCATTCCTTCTACAACGGCGTCGAGAACCTGTTCAAGAGGGTTGCCGTTGAAAATGACGAGGAGTTGCCCCAGGGCGACACCTGGCACAGGCAGCTCCTCGAACAGATGGCGTCGATCACGAAAGCTCGGTCACGCGTCATCGACAGTGAGCTTCGAGACAGGTTACACCTCTACCTGGCCTTCCGTCACGTGTTCCGGCACTCCTATACGTTTGACCTCCGCTGGGACAAAATGCAGGAGTTGGCCCTTCACTGCGATGAGACTCTCGCATCACTGCAGCAGAGTCTCGAACGCTTCCTTGCTGACACCGATCCGGGATGACGGGCGCCGCGAAGACCGGGCCGGGCCCCGCACGCCCGGCAGCCCGGCACGGCGGCAGACCGGAGTTGCCTCACCACAGGGAGTTGACTCACATGAAGATCGTCGTCATCGGCGCAGGCAGCAACAGCTTCGGACGCGGCGTCCTCGCCGATCTGCTCGGAGAGCCCGCACGCGGTCTCGCCGACCTCGAGGTCTGCCTCGTCGACCTCGACCCGCAGGCCCTCGACACCATGACCCGGTTCGCCGGGCTGCTCAAAGACCACAACGGCAGCACGGCGACCATCACCAGCACCACCGACCGCAACGAGGCCCTCCCCGGCGCGGACTTCGTCATCACCGCCGTCAGCATCCAGCGCATGGCTCTGTGGGAGCAGGATTTCCGCGTCCCTCAGGCCTATGGGGTGAAGCACGTGCTGGGCGAGAACGGCGGCCCCGGCGCGCTCTTCCACGCCCTGCGCAGCTTCCAGACGATCATCCCCATCTGTCGCGACATCGAGCGCCTCTGCCCGGATGCCCTGCTGCTCAACTTCACCAACCCCGAGGCGCGCGTGCTCCACGCGATCCTGCACCTGACCGGGGTCAGGGCCATAGGCCTGTGCCACGGCGTCTTCGGCCTGCAGCGCCTTGCCGCCCGCCTGCTCGAGATCCCGGAGGAGCACATAGAGTTGACCAGTGCCGGCCTCAACCACATCTTCTGCGCGCTCAGCATCAAGGACACCCGCGACGGCAGCGAGCAGATGCCGCGGATGCTGAAGATGGTGCAGGAGGACGAGAGTGTCGACGTGCCGCCGCTGTACCGCGAGCTTGCGCGCATCTATGATGTCCTCAGCTACCCCTCCGACGATCACATCGGTGAGTACTTCGGTTTCGCCGAGGAGTTCACAGGCAGCAAGTGGCACTACGGGCAGGAGAGCCGACCGGTGAGCACCGAGCAACCCCGGGAGAGCGTCATCGCCCGCGTGCTGCGTGGCGAAGTGCCCATCGCCGAGGTCGCCGGCGCCAGCGGGGAGATAGCGGTCTCAGTCATCGCCGCACTGCAGCAGGATGAGCCGATGCGGATCGCGGCCGTCAACCTGCTCAACACCGGCCCGCTGATCGACAACCTGCCCGAGGGCGCTGCCGTCGAGGTCCCAGCGCTCGTCAGCCGCAACGGCATCCAGCCCGTCGCGGTCGGCCCACTGCCGGAGACCTTCGCCGCGCACCTGCGCCTGCAGTGTGACATCGTCGCCACACTGACGGAGGCGTACCGCACGCGCGAGAAGCGCCTGCTGCTGCGGGCACTGCTGCTGGACCCGTGCATGCAGAGCATCCGCAACGCCCGCGCACTGCTTGACGATATGCTTTCGCTGCAGGCGGCCTACCTGCCCGAGTTCCGGTAGCGCGGGCTCTTGCTCGCCTGCCGTACTACTGCCGCCCTCAGCAGTCACGTGATGCCATGGGGCTGCTTCCGGCACCCAGCCCAGTAGCGCAGCCAACCCAAGGAGCGTCTATCATGCGCAACGCGGTTGCCGTCATGGTCTCCCTGGCCCTTCTCACCACCCTCGTCTCCGCACAGACGGAGCCGACGCACTTCCGTAAGCACCACACGCTGCTGATCCACGGGCTGCCGGGGGAGGCGACCACACTCCACATCACCGCCATCAGCGCCAGTACCGGCTACGCGGATGCGCTCGTGTGGCGGCTGTTTGCGCCATCGGGCGAAAGCGCCGGCCAGGGACGCCTCGAGCCCGGGCAGTCCGAGACAGTCGATTTGCCGGCCGTCGACGGCGCCTACACGTTCGATGCCGACCCCGGCATGAACGCATTCAGCGTGCAGGCCGAGGGTGCCGTCATCGCCGTCGACATCGGCGCCACGCGCACGGTCAATGTCATCAACGTGGCGCGGCCGTTCTACTTCCTGGTGCCGGAGGGCATGACCGGCATCAGGCTCAAGTTCCAGGGCGAGGCCGGCAGCATGGAGCTTCACGCGCCCGACGGCACGGTCGTCGCATCCAGGGAGCTGCCCGAGTACCAGTCCGTCGAGGTAAGCGCGCCGGTCGCGCCGGGGCAGGGCGGCTGGTGGCGGCTTGACCTCAAGCTCGCCGAGGACCAGGCCATCACCTTCCCCGCGGGCATTATGCCGCTCGTGGCCGAGGCCCCCCTGCCGCAGATCGAGCGGCTCATGAGCGCGCCCGCGCTGGTCGACTTCGACCTGCGTCGGACCGCGCGCGGACGTCTGATCGGCTCGCCCGGTCCCGCCGTCCGGAGCATCGCTACCGATGATGGCCTCGGCCTCGGCTTCGACGCCGCCGGCCGCCTCAGCAGCGTCGCCCTCGCCGGCAAGCCCATCCCCCTCGGCGACGAGCCCCCGCTGCTCGGCCTGCTCGTCCGCGATGTGGCCGCCGACTCCCCGCCCGTCGCCGCGGAGGGCGCCATCCGTGATGTGGAGGGCTCTCTGCTCGCCTCCATGACCGCGCCCGGCCTCGACATCGGCCTGCAGGCCTTCTATGCCGCAAGCGGCGATCACATCAGCGTGAATGTCGACATCGAGAACCTGCGCCAGGGTGACCGCGCGATCACCATCTACTTCGCCCTGCCCTTCCCGCCCGGCCCGGCCACCTGGCATGACAGCATCATCGAGTCGTACCCGGCCACGCTCAACGCCACCTGTGGCGCCTTCGACAGCATCTCCGCCGGCGCCAACGGCCGGCACTCCTCACTGCCCTTCGGCTGCATATCGGCCGACGAGGCGCTCGCCCTGGCGATCCCGATGGACTACCCGATCCTGCACCGCATCGCCGCCTGCCCGCCGATGCGGCAGCTCTACCTCGCGGTGGACGTCGCGCTGACGGAGGCCACGGTCAAGTTCCCTAACCTGGCCCGCTTCCATTTCACCATCTACAGGTGCGACCCGCGCTGGGGCTTGCGCTCCGCCGCGGAGCGCTACTACGGCATGTTCCCGAGGCTGTTCGAGAAGCGGATGGCCGAAGACGGCGGCTGGGTCTGCTGGGGTAATGTGGCCGACACGCCGAACCACAGGCAGCTCGGGTTCCTCTATCACTGGGGGCCGTCGGGACCGGCTGCGGTGGCGTTTGACGACGCCAACGGTCTGTACTCATTCCTCTACAATGATTCGGCGCGCTTCTTCGCCGACTTGGGCCAGTTCGCCGAGCGCCCCACGCCTGAGCAGGCCGCAGCCGCCATGCGCGCGCTGCTTGATGCCGATGACCCCCGCGCCCACATCCTCTCCGTCCGCGACAGCGCGACCGGCCGGCAGCGCTATCAGAACATAGAGGCGCGCATGGGGCGCGAGGCCGCCGAGCAGTACCTCCGCGACATCATCGCCGCCGTCGAGCGCTCCGCGGCTATCGACGGCAACGGCAACATCCAGGTCGGCTACCTGGTTAATCGCGAGGGCTGGGGCGGCACGGACTGGTGGACGGGCCGCGCCTTCTGCAACATCGACCCGGACATCCCCGAGGGCTACGGGCAGTTCCTGCTCGAGCGCATCCTCGGCCCGGATATGGCGCGCTACCGGAGCGCCGGAGCCGAGCCGGACGGCTTTGGTCTCGACAACTTCTTCTCCAACGCCCACACGCTCGACTTCAGCCGCGAGCACCTGGCTGCCTGCGACTTCCCGCCCACCTTCGCCACCGGCGACTTTCGCCCGGTGGTGACCGGCGACGCAGTCCTCTACGAGTGGACGGCCGAGCTCAAGCAGCGCCTGCAGGCGGAGGGCAAGTGGTTGATGGCCAACACCTGCCGACAGCCCTTCTGCTTCTCCCAGCACCTGTTGGATATGAACGGGCTGGAGTGGAATCTCGAACGCGCCGGCGCCGCGACGAGGGTCCTGGCATACCACAAGCAGGTCGTCTCACTGCCCGTCCAGGACCCGCACTACGAGGAGCCGTTCATCCGCGCCCATCTGCCGATGGGGGTCATCCCCGGCGGCTACGCAGCCGACAATCGGTTCGCCCCCGACACCGAGACCACGCGCATCTATGAGCGCTATGTCCCCATCCTCCACCGGATGTCGGCGGCGGGCTGGGAGCCGATCCCGTGGGCATGGGCCGATGACACCAACGTGAGCATCGAGCGCTTTGGCTCGGGCGATACGCTTCTGTTCAGCCTGCACAACCACTCATCCGACGCCGTCCGCACGCGGGTATCCATAGATCTTCCGCGCCTCAACGCCGTCTCCGCGCGGGAAGCCGTCGACCTGACCTCCGGCGCGACCTGTTCCCTCTCCGCCCCGGCCTCGTTCGAGATCGAGCTGGCCGGGAGCGATGCGACGGTGGTGCAGGTGAAGTGAGCGCCAGAGCATGGCCGTGTTCTGTGCCGTGCAGCCCCGTCCAGCGGCCGCGCGAAAGCAGGGAGGGGACGGGGCGTGAGGCAGGCCGCGTGGGGGAGGGGTCGTGGGCTTTGATCGTTTGATCCGCGAACGACGGATTGCATGCCGGGTACCTGCATGAGGATCAGAGGATCAAAGCCCCGACCCCGGCCGTTCTCCTCACCGCCCTGCGCGCCGCCGAAACCGGACAGCCACCTCCCGCGGGCCCGCACCCTCCCGCATATCCACTACACATCGCGGACCTGCCGTGGTATGCTTGCGACGAGCGCGAACGCCGTCAGCCGGAGTGTGTCTGCCATGGCTGCCGACACCCCCACTCAGACCCCGGGTGCCAAGCGGCCCCGCAGAACTCCGTGGTGCCTGATCAGTTGCGCTGCCGCGGGCGTCCTCGCCGTCGCCCTGTTGGCGGGCTTCTACCCGATCATCCTCATGCTGTATCAGGACAGCGAGGCGGCCCCTCAGCGCACCGCCAGTGACCCCAGCCGGATTGCCAATGTCCTGCCGGGCATGACCGTGCAGCAGGTGCGGAATGCCCTTGGCTGCCCGCACGCAACCGACATCCCCACCCGTTGACACCCCCTGCGCCAGGGGTTCGCCGCGGAGGCGCTGGCTGACATCCGGGGCAGGTGGCAGCTCCTGTACTACGAGTGGGCAATGCCAGACCGCCCCGGCTACCGCCGAGCCTATGTGGTCTTCGGTGAGGACATGGCTGTATCCGAGGTGCGCGTCTTCGACCTGGAGATCGGCATGACCCGCGATGCGGTGATCCGCCAGTTCGGCCTTCCCCCCTCGTCCTCATCCGGAGTAGTCACGGACAGCCTCGCCTACATCGGGTTCGAAGGAGGCGACGAGCGGCCCGGAGGCATGCTGCACACGGTCGAAGTCCACTTCAACTCCGCCGGCATCGTCGACACCATCTCCATCCGCAGGAGCCGGGCGGAAGACTGATCTCACCTGTTCTGGGGTCCCCATGCCTGAGTGTGCGTTAATGCCAACTATGGGTTGATTTACGACATGCATACCCTAAGTGCGATGCTTCGAGAACACCAGAACTGGCGGAATCCTGGAGAAGTGGAGAAGTGGAGAAGTGGAGAAACCCCGAAGCTGATCCGCGGAGTAGTGTGAGACAATGAGATTTGAGACAAGCTAACGGGCTCAGGCACTCGTGCGATTCGGGTTTGTCTCAACAGCCCGCTGTGGCGGCGGCACGCAGGGGGTCGGCAGGGGGTCGTGGGCTTTGATCGTTTGATCCTCGAACGACGGATTGCATGCCGGGTACCTGCATGAGGATCAGAGGATCAAAGCCCCGACCCCAGCCGTTGTGGTGGGGCGTGGGATGTGGAGTGTGGGAGCGGCCTGCGCCGGAAGGGCGATGCTCACGCGGAGCCCCACGCCTGCCGGACGGAGGCGTGCCAGACGGCATGTGGGCCGACCTTCCCGCAGGCGCGGGATGCGGCTCCTCCCCGCTGACCTCCTATTCCGCCTGCCTCTGGGCCATCTCAGCCTTCATCTGCGCGCGAAGCTCGATCCACTGCTCATCGGTGAAGGTCTGTGGGAAGTCGATCCGGCACTTCTCGTAGATTGACTGCTGCGCCCCGATCAGAGCGTTGAACACGGCCTTGCCGACCTCGAAGCGGTTCAGGTGCGGCCTGCCGCCGTCAAGCGCCTCCGCCACCGCTGCCGTGAAGTCGCGCTGGCCTGCCCAGCCCTGGTTGGTCCAGCTGCTCTCCCCGTGAATCGGCTCCGCCATACCGTGAGACTGGTACCAGTAGCCCTGATTCTGGGTCAGGTAGAGACGCCCTTTCGAGCCGAGGAAGTCGAAGTGCAGGTGCATCCAGAACGATTGCTCCCCTGGGGAGCCCAGCGCATCGGCATCGCAATCGAAGACCACCCGCACATCATTGGGGAACCAGTACTCCGCCAGCAGCCGCTCGGGCGAGCGGTGATACGCCTGGTAGCTCTCCTCGACGATGTCATAGCCCATCGCCCAGACCGACTCCGGCTGCGCCTCACCCAGAAACAGCATCAGCAGGTCCATCGTGTGCGGCCCCATCGACATCGAGTTGCCCTTCGTCGAGGCGCGTACAAAGTAGAGATCGCCCAGCTCCTCCTCGACGATCCGGCGAATCACGCCATCCC
>Ga0123332_1005954_pt1 | contig 10187 bp, 8 predicted proteins | sample BioC12SIPDNA_4_FD_89958 | JGI IMG/M metagenome (GOLD analysis project Ga0123332, IMG submission 89958) | Anaerobic biogas reactor microbial communites from Washington, USA - Biogas_R2_A C12 SIP DNA | ecosystem: Engineered > Bioreactor > Anaerobic > Unclassified | place: Washington, USA... | reverse complement strand
GTTTCGTGCAACGCCCTCGTCGGGGACAGGCGGCCGCCGGCGATCACCGCGATCCGGTCGCAGATCTCGAACAGTTCGTCGATCTCTTCGGACACCACGAGCACGGCGGCGCCGGCGTCGCGAAGGTCGATCAGCGCCTGCCGGATCTGCGCGGCCGCGCCGACGTCCACGCCCCAGGTCGGCTGCGAGGCGACGAGCAGCCGGGGCTGCTGCAGGATCTCGCGCGCGACGATGAACTTCTGCAGGTTGCCGCCCGAAAGCGAGCTGGCCGGCGCCTGCGGCCCGGTCGCCTTGACGCGGAAACCGGCGATGCAGCGCGCGGCGAAGCTTCGCATCGCAGCGGCATCGATCAGGCCCGCCCGCACCATGCCCTGGCGATGTGCGGTCAGCAGGCCGTTGTGCGCCAGGCTCATCGCGGGTACCGCGCCCCGTCCCAACCGGTCTTCGGGCACGAAGCCCATGCCGAGCTCACGCCGGCGCCCGGCCGACAGCCGCCCCGCCGGCACACCGAGGATCTGCACGGCGCGCGGATCGGCGACCGGCGCTTCGCCGGAGATCGCGCGCAGCAGCTCCTGCTGGCCGTTGCCCGAGATGCCGGCGATGCCGACGATCTCGCCCGCATGCACTTCGAGATCGATGCCGTCGAGGTCGACGCCGAACGGGTCGTCGCTGCGCTGCGACAGGCGATCGAGCCGCAGGCGCGGCCCTTCGAAGCCGCGCGATACGTCGAGGCTTTCGCCTACCGGGCCGGCAATTCCGCCTCCGGATCCGACCGTCATCGGGCCGGTCGCGCCGGACGAGCCCGCGGCAGGATCGCGATGACGCGGCACCGGCAACTGTGCGCCGATCATCATCTGCGCCAGCGAAGCCGCGCTCTCGTCGGCCGGTCGGCATCGGCCGCTGACGCGCCCGCCGCGCAGGACCGTCGCGACCTCGCACAGTTCTCGGATCTCGTCGAGCTTGTGGCTGATGTAGAGAATGCTGCAGCCCTCGGCGGCGAGCTGGCGCAGCGTTGCGAACAGGCTGCGTACCGCCTGCGGCGTCAGCACCGAGGTCGGCTCGTCCATGATCAGCAGCCTGGGCGCCTGCAGCAGGCAGCGGATGATCTCGACGCGCTGACGCTCTCCGACCGACATCGAGTGCACGAGCCGCCGCGGATCGACCGGCAGCCCGTAGCGCGCCGACAGCTCCTCGATGCGTCGCGCGAGCGCGTCGAGCCGCATCCGTCCCGGCAGCGCGAGCGCCGCATTCTCGACCACCGTCAACGACTCGAACAACGCGAAATGCTGGAACACGACGCCGATCCCGAGGCTGCGCGCGTGCGCCGGGTCGCGAAGCACGACGGGTCGGCCTTCCCAGAGAATCTGTCCGTCGCTCGGCTGCGTCACGCCGCAGGCGATCTTGACCAGCGTGGACTTGCCCGCTCCGTTCTCGCCGAGCAGCGCGTGGATCTCGCCCGGCCCGACGTCGAGGTCGATGCCGTCGTTGGCGACGACGCCCGGGTAGAGCTTGCGGATGCCGCGCAGCGACAGGCGGGCCGGTACGCCGGGCGGCGCCATCGAGCCCCTCAGGCCGATGTGCGCGCCAGCCCCTTGGGCAGCGGAAAGACCATCGATTCCTCGGCACCCGGCAAGGTGCGCACGTTGCGCACGCCGAGTTCGCGCAGCCGCTCGAGCAGCGCCTCGACGAGCACCTCGGGCGCCGACGCACCGGCCGTGACGCCGATCCGGCGCTTGCCGGCCAGCCAGGCGGGATCGAGTTCTCCGGCCGAGCCGATCATCCGCGCCTCGCAGCCGATCTTCTCGGCGACCTCGCGCAGACGGTTGCTGTTCGAGCTGGTGGGCGACCCGATCACCAGCACCAGGTCGCATTGCGGCGCCATGAACTTGACGGCGTCCTGACGGTTCTGCGTGGCGTAGCAGATGTCCTGCTTCTTCGGTTCGGCGATCAACGGAAACCGGGCCTTCAGCGCATCGACGATCGCGCGGCAGTCGTCGACCGACAGCGTGGTCTGCGTGACCAGCGACAGGCGCTCGGGGTTGCGCACCTGCAGCCGGGCGACGTCTTCGACCGATTCGACCAGGTGCATGCCGCCCTCGGCCTGGCCCATCGTGCCTTCGACCTCCGGATGACCGGCATGGCCGATCATGATCACTTCGCGATCGTCGCGGCGCATCTTCGTGACCTCGACGTGGACCTTGGTCACCAGCGGGCAAGTCGCGTCGAACACGTTGAGCCCGCGCCGCTCCGCGTCTTCGCGCACCGCGCGCGAGACGCCGTGCGCCGAAAAGACGACGACCGAACCGGACGGGATCTGGTCGAGCTCGTCGACGAACACCGCGCCCTTGCCGCGCAACTCGCGGACGACATGGTCGTTGTGGACGATTTCGTGGCGCACGTAGACCGGGGGGCCGAAGCGCTCGAGCGCACGCTCGACGATCTCGATCGCACGGTCGACGCCGGCGCAGAAGCCACGCGGCTGGGCGAGCAGCGCTTCCATCAGAGCACTCCGAGAATGCTGACTTCGAACCGGATGCGCTGGCCGGCCAGCGGATGGTTGAAGTCGAACAGCGCGTACTGCTCGGTCAGCGCCTTGAGCACGCCGGCATAGCGCCCGCCGTCGGGCGCCGGGAAGTCGACGACGTCGCCGGGGTCGTACTCGGCACCGGGCTCGATGTTCGCGTCGAAGCTGGCGCGCGACAGCTTCTGCACCAGCTCTGGATTGCGCGGCCCGAAGGCGTCGGCGGCCTCGAGCTCGAACACCCGGTGCGCACCCTCGCTCAGCCCGAGCAGGCATCGCTCCAGCGGCTCGGCCATCTGGCCGACGCCGAGCTGCAGCGTCGCGGGCCGCTCGCCGAAGGTATTAATGACGTCCGCGTCCGAGTCGGCCAGACTGAGCCGGTAATGCAGGGTCAGATGCGAGCCGGCCGACACGGTCTGCGGCGCGGAATCGGGCGATGGGGTCGACATGGCCGCCATTCTAAGGGATGGCCCCGGCCCGGAGCCGGAAGCGCGCAGGGTCTTGTCGACGGCCTGTCAACAGCGAAACGGAGCGAAGATGGCGATCAGCGGATGGCCGAGCGAGCAGCGGCCGCGTGAACGATTGCTTGCCGGCGAAGCGGCCCGGCTGTCCGACGCCGAGTTGCTGGCGGTGCTGCTGCGCACCGGCCTGCGCGGGCGCAGCGCGGTCGAGCTCGGCAGCGAACTGCTGGCCGAATACGGCGGCTTGCGCGGCCTGCTGGCTGCGCGGCAGGAGCAGGCACTGGCGCGGCCGGGGCTTGGGCCGGCACGCTGGGCGCTGCTGCAGGCCTCGGTCGAGCTGTCTCGCCGCTCGCTGCGCGAAGAACTGCGAACGCGCGATTCGCTGCAGTCGCCGCGCGCCGTGCGCGATTTCCTCGCGCTATGGCTGCGCGACCGGCGCTTCGAGGTTTTCGCCGGCCTGTTCCTCGACAGCCAGAACCGGCTGATCGCCTCCGAGGAGCTGTTCCGCGGCACGCTCACGCAAACGGCCGTCTATCCGCGCGAGGTGGCGCGGCGGGCCCTCGAGCTGAATTGCGCCGGCATCATCCTCGCGCACAACCACCCGTCGGGGGTGGCCGAACCGAGCGCCGCCGACCGGATGCTCACCGATGCGCTTCGCTCGGCGCTGCGCCCGCTCGACATTCCGGTCCTCGACCACCTGATCGTCGCCGGCAACCACTGCTTTTCGTTTTCGGAGGCGGGGCTGATCTGAACCGCCCCGCCCTCCTTCGACGGCGACCCGGTTCGCCGGCACGCCGCCGCAGCACCGAAGCGAAGGTCCGGTCAACCCGGCCTTCCCTGGTCCGGCTTGCTCCAGTCGCAGACTCCTTCGGGAAAGATCGCGTGGAGCATGGCGAGCTGCGCCGGATCGGGTGTCCACGAACCGTAGGTGCCATCGGTCACCGCGGTGTCCACGGGCTTCAGAGCACATTTGAAGATCCCGCCCTCGATCGGCCCGCCTGCCACGATCCGCGAGGTCGAGTAGATCGGGAACTTCAGCGTGCACTCGCCCTTCGGCCGCGGATCGAGAATGCCGGCCCAGACTTCGTCGCCGGCTGCCATCGGGCTGCCGTCCGTGTCGAAGCAGGCATCGGTCGCGCGTCCCGGACGGTTGGCCGCGATTCCGGCGTCCGGAGTCGCCCGGATGTTCGCCAGCCACTCGTCCATGACCTCGAGCGCCATCGGCCGCTGATCGAACGGCGCCGCCGCCCCGCGCGTCTCGGTGAACCAGATCACCTGGTGTCCGGCGCTGCCCATCCGGTCGACGATCCGCTTGCGCGCCGCGAAGGCCTGGTGCACGTTGTGCATGTCGAGCCTGTGCTCCAGGTACGGATGCCAGTTGATGATCGGAATGTCGATCTGTCCGGTGAACACCAGCCCCGACTCGTAGGCGGCGCGCATCGCCGCCACGTCGCCGTGCGTTCGCGGCGCCGGAACGTTCGGGGCGGCCGGGTTCCAGGCGTTCATGTTGCGGCGGCTCCAGACGTCGAAATAGCTCGGGTCGTCCTGGACCTTCTGGATCTCGGCCGCGCTGGTGCCGTTGTACGGAAAGCCCTCGGGGACCATCTCGCCGACGCGCTTCCAGCCGCCGATCTTGAAGTTCAGGTCGAGGAACTGATCCGGCGTGATGTTGCCGTCGAGCATGGCCCGAAGCCCGTATTGCACGCCGACGTTGTCCCAGGTGGTCCGTGGATGGCCGTCGACGCCCTCGCCATAGATCGTGCGCGCGTCGTCGTAGTGGCTGAACTGAACGCCGGCAAAGGCCGAGCTCGGCATGCGATCGCCGGCCTTGGCCACGACCTGGTCGGCATCGAAGTGCGGATTCAGTGCGCCGGCAGTGAGCCCGATCCAGGCCGTCCGGCATTCGGTGGCGCCCGGCGCCCCGCCGACCGGATACCCGTTCTGGCCCAGCAGGTCCATGATCGGCCAGACCTCGTTGGGCACCGAATCCTCGGCATTCATCCCGACCAGCCAGCTCCGATTCTTGACGGTCGCTGGGCCCCAGGCGGGGTTCGCGCGATCGGTGACGTCCATGTAGTACTCGAGGAGCTCGCAGTCGCCGACATGGGGAATCTGCCCGACCATGTCCGGATAGTTCTGCGTCGCGATCGCCGCATCGAGCAGCCCGGGATGGTTCTGCGCGTACAGGTACTGCTGGATCGCACCCCCCGAAGCGCCGGTGCCGACCGTGTACAGGGGCACGCCATAACGTTCGACGAAACGCTCCTTCGTCATCATCGCCGTCTCGCCGCCCAGGACCATGTTGTAGTGGACGCTGGTGCGCGTGCCGGTCGAATAGGCGATTGCGTAGCCCTTGCCGAGCGCAACCGGGTCGCCGACGTTCTGCTGGTCGCCCTGGTAATGGCCGAAACCGACCCCGCCCTGGAACGAGTAGACGAGCCGGCCGTTCCACAAGCGGGTGTCGGGCGTGCCGGGATCTTCGCCGATCGGCGCCAGCATGTAGTACTGATAGATGAAGCGGTTGATCGTCCCACGCTCTATGCGAACGACGAAGTCGACCTCGCGGCCATCGAGCAGCGTGGTGCGCGCGATGTCGGCCGGTCGCGAACCGTCGGCAGGCATCGGCCGGTAGTCGCCTGCACCGGTGCCGCCCACCGGCATGTACACGTATTCGGTCCAGCTCTCGAGCGAGCAGTCTCGGCTGTAGCCGATCGGCGCGCCGCTCGAATCGCGCACCTCGAAGTGGTTCGGATCGCTCGAGTCGACGAGCGGTTCGCGGCCGAAGCGGCGCGGTCCGGCGCAGACGAACGGCGCCTGCTTGGGCCCCGAAAACATCGGCCCGGTGATCGGATGGTTCGTCAGTTTCAACGCGGCCAGCGCCGCCCCGGCGCTGCGCACCTCGAGCAGGTTCTCGCCGTCGACCAGCCCGTCGACGACGCCCTCGAGCCGCAGCCCGCCGGCGGCGACCGACTGCTTCATCGGCACGTCGACGCGTACGTCGTTGAGCCACAGTTCGAGCGCATCGGCGGCCACGTTCGTCGCGTGCACTTCGATTCGCGCGTCGCCGCCCGAGACCCATTCGGCCGGGCTCGACAGGACCTTCAACGCGGCATGCGGCTCGGCCGGAAGCTGCGGCTCTTCCGGCGGCTGCGGCTGCTCGGGCTGCTCCGGCGGCGGAAGGACCTCATCGTCGTCGTCGCTGCTGCAGGCCGCCAGCAGCGCAGCGCAGGCTGCGACCACAACTGCATGGCGCAGGGATCTGCGTCCCCGCCCATGGGATCCCGTATCGATTTTCATGTCGTCTCCGTGTCGCCCCGTTCTCGTCTGCCGATCGGCGCGCGGCACGCACCCCGGCGCCTTGGATTCTAGGAAAGCTGGCAGCACGCAGCCCTTGCGAATCCGGCCAGCCGGCTTGCCGAACCGGTCAATCTCTGCAAACGTTGGCCAAACGAAACGTCGAGCGGGACGGAGGAGCGACATGCGCAAGCGCAGCGATGCGCGGCAGGAACCGGCGGTACGCACGAGGCAACAGGCGGGAATCGCCGCGATCGAGCCGGTGGCCGGCGCCGGCCCGCAGCCGGGCCGCGGCCGCGGGAACGGGACGCCGACGCTGCCGGAGCACGGGACGCCGACACTGCCGTTGTCGTTGGCGCGGGCGATCCTCGCCGACGCCGACTCGAACGCCGGCCACGGACCGGTGCTTGCGGCCGACCCGCTTCGGGCTGCAGGCCCGCTGCACAGCAGCGGTTGCGGCGTCGTCCTGCCGCGCGTATCCGAACCGCAGGTGTGCGCCAGCCGTTTCGTCCAGCACTGGCGCGCGCTGGCTGCATCGCGCGACGACGAGATGCTGGGCCTGCTCGAAGCGCCGGTTCGCGCCGGCACGACGAAACTGCTGTGCCTGAGCCTGATCGAATCACGCAGCCTGCAGACGGCCTTGCATCGGATGCGCGGATTCGTACACATCACGCGCGAAGACTTCGCGCTGCGTCTCGAACGCGCTCGAGACGAGGCGACCGTCGTGATCGAGCCCGGCCCGCGTCGACGCACGCCTGCGCCGCTCGGACTGATGCTGCTTCTGAAGCTGGTCCATGGCCTGGCCTCCTGGCTGATCGCGCAGCCAATCCCGGTGCGCCAGGCGAGCTTCGCGTTCGCGCGGCAGGGAGCCAGCGGGGCCGGTGAGACGCTGTTCCCCGGCCAGGTGCACTTCGATCGCGACTTCACCGGCCTGAAGTTCGATGCGGCGCTGCTCGACCTGCCGCTGCGGCGCGGTCGACGCGAACTCCGCAGCTTCGTCGCCAGGACGCCGTACGACTGGCTCTTTCCGCCCGATCCGCCGCCGCTGGTCGAGCGCCTGCGACATCACCTGTCCGCCAACCTGCAGGCCCCGGCCAGCGAACTCGACCAGGTGGCGCAGGCGATGCACATGTCGGTTCGCACGCTGACGCGGCGTCTGCGCGCTCAGGGCACGAGTTTCCGGGAGATCAAGGATCAGGTGCGTTGCGAACTGGCCACCGAACGGCTGTGCCTGTCCTCGGATCCGGTCGCCGCGATCGGCGAGCAGATGGGCTTCGACGATCCGGTCTCGTTCTTCCGGGCGTTCAGGCGATGGACGGGAACGAGCCCGGCGGCCTACCGGGCGCACCAGCGCTCGCTTGCCGGTCAAGCCGGCCTTGTCCTATAATGAGCGGCTTTGCTGAGCCGGAAGGCTTCAGCTTCGGGGGCTCAAGGCCGGGAGATCGACGTCCGACAGGACGAAGCCCCGAGCGCCATCCCCGAGCGGCATCTCCCGACAGGACGAACAATCATGGCCCGAGTCTGCCAAATCACCGGAAAATCGCCGATGGTCGGCAACAACGTTTCGCACGCGAACAACAAGACGAAGCGTCGTTTCCTGCCGAACCTGCAATACCGCCGCATCTGGGTCGAATCGGAGAAGCGCTGGGTACGCCTGCGCATCACGAACGCCGGCCTGCGGATGATCGACAAGCTCGGCATCGACGCAGTGCTCGCCGACCTGCGCGCCCGCGGCGAAGTCTGAGCCCGGCCCCGGCGAGCCCGGCCACGGCATTCGCGCCCTGAAGCGAGCGCGCAAATCACGAACCCGACCGCAGCAGCGAGGCAAACATCATGCGCGACAAGATCAAGCTCGAATCGACGGCCGGCACCGGCCATTTCTACACGACCACGAAGAACAAGCGGAACATGCCCGAGAAGATGGAGATCAAGAAGTTCGATCCCGTCGCTCGCAAGCACGTTACCTACAAGGAAGCCAAGATCAAGTGAAATCGGGCTGAACGTCGCGGCACGAGCCGCGACGCAGCTCGGCGAGCGTGCCGCGCGAGCGCCGCACGCTTTACGCTTTCGAAGCCCCGCCGCGTGCGGGGCTTCGTCGTTTCAGCCCGCGTAAGAGCGCAGCCGCAGCGACACGTCGCGCAGCGCCGCGATGCCGCTCGACTCGGCGCGATGGCACCACTGCTGCAGGTGAGCGATCAGCTGCTCGCGGCTCAGGTTCGAGCGCTCCCACAAGGCCGCCAGTTCGTCGCGCATCTCGACCAGCTTGCGCAGGGTTTCGCTCACCTCGAATATCTCGGCGCCGCGCGCCCGGTGCTGCTCCGTCCACTGCGCGGTGTCCCGGTGCAGCCAGCGGCGCGCCGAAGCGACCAGCCGCCCTTCCGGCAGCGCGGCCAGTCGCTGCGCCTCCTGACGGCAGGCGCGCCGAAGCGAGCGCGCATAGTGCGCCATCAGGTCGTAGCGATGAACTATCACCGCCTGCACGGTCGCCAGGTCGATCACCGGCCGCGCCGGCACGAAGCGCGGTCGAGGCGCCACGCGACGCACCCTGGCCAGCCGCAGCAGCGACAGGATCCGGATGTAGGCCCAGCCGATGTCGAATTCGAACCATCTGACCGACAGGCGCGCCGAGCTCGGGTAGGTGTGATGGTTGTTGTGCAGTTCCTCGCCGCCGATCAGCACACCCCAGGGGACCAGGTTCGTGCTCGCGTCGCGGCAATCGAAATTGCGATAGCCCTTCGCGTGGCCGAGCCCGTTGACGACGCCGGCTGCCCAGAACGGAATCCACAGCATCTGCACTCCCCAGACGGCGAGGCCGGCCAGCCCGAACAGCGCAAGGTCGGCGACCAGCAGCAAGGCAACCCCGAGCTCCGGACGGCGCGAATAGAGTTTGCGCTCGATCCAGTCGTCGGGCGTTCCCTGGCCGAAGCGCTGCAGGGTCTCGGCGTTCGCGGCCTCGCGCCGGTAGAGTTCGGCCCCCTCGAAGAGCACCTTGCGCAGCCCCCAACGGCGCGGGCTGTGCGGGTCGTCGTCGGTCTCGACGCGTGCGTGGTGCTTGCGGTGGACTGCCGCCCACTCGCGCGTGACCATGCCGGTGGTCAGCCAGAGCCAGAAGCGGAAGAAGTGCGATGCGATCGGATGAAGGTCCAGCGCCCGATGCGCCTGGCAGCGATGCAGGAAGATCGTGACCGCGGCGATCGTCACGTGCGTGGTGATCAGCGTGTACAGCACGATCTGCCCCGCGCTCGCTCCGCTCAGGCCGTCGGCGAGAAATGCGATGAGAAAATCCGGCACGGTGTGTCTCCAAACTCCTTGCAGTGCCCGAAACATGGCGCCGCGCACCCTGCGGCGTCGATGATCTCATGCAGGGTATCGGGCCAGCCCGGTGACCCCGCTGTACCACCGACTAATTTCCCGGGGCGGTCCGGCGCCAGCGGACTGCAAAGAAGCCGTCGACCCCGTCGCGGTGCGGCAGCAAGCGCAGCAAGCCGTCCTCCCGCTCCCCGGCCGCAGCGGCTCGTTCCGCATCCGCTTCGGCGAGCACCGCCCCCTGCACCTGCAGGACCGGGCGGGCCGGCTCGCGCACGAATCCCGAATGGGTCGCCTCGAACCACCGGACCTGGGCTTCGTTTTCCTCGGCCAGCAGGCTGCAGGTGCCGTAGACGAGGACCCCGCCCGGCTTGACGAGCCGCGCGGCGGCGGCAAGGATCGCGCGCTGCTGCTCGACGAGGCGGGAAATCGCCTCGGGCGAGGTCCGCCATTTCAGGTCGGGATTGCGCCGCAGCGTCCCGGTGCCGCTGCACGGCGCGTCGACGAGCACGGCGTCCGCCCTGCCGGCCAGCCGGTCGAGCTTCGGGTCGCGCTCGCTGGCGATTGACATCGGCTGGACGTTGGTCGCGCCGGCACGCTGGAGG
>Ga0123332_1005952_pt1 | contig 10188 bp, 12 predicted proteins | sample BioC12SIPDNA_4_FD_89958 | JGI IMG/M metagenome (GOLD analysis project Ga0123332, IMG submission 89958) | Anaerobic biogas reactor microbial communites from Washington, USA - Biogas_R2_A C12 SIP DNA | ecosystem: Engineered > Bioreactor > Anaerobic > Unclassified | place: Washington, USA... | reverse complement strand
TGGCGCTGTCGAGATCGCCCTGCAGCGCAACCAGCATCAGCGCCGTTTCGTTGCTCGCGTTCGTCGCGTCGACGCGCGTGCCGGGCAGCCTGGCCAGGTAGGCGAGCGCCTTGGGCGAGCGCTCGCGCGCGGCGAAGACGATGGCCGGCCCGAATTCCGGATGCACGGCATTGGCGCCAGCGCCGCGGAGCATCTGCGTCTGCAGGCCCTTGACGTCGTCGAGCCGCAGCGCCTCCCAGAACGGCCCGGCTGCGGTCTCGGACCGCGCAGTCGACGCGGCGGCGAGCCGCATGCCCGCGCCAGCCCCCGCGCCAATGGCAGTGGTAGCGGCAGCGCCATTGGAAGCGGCATCGCGCGCCTGCGCCGCAGCGCCGGGCGGGAATGCCGACGCAAGCAACAGAGCGAACGCGAGTGCGGCGGCCCGGGGCAGCCCGGCTCCGTGGCGCCGTGGGCCTGCGTGGCGGCTCCGCATGATCATGTGATACATCAGAAATCTACTGCAGGATCTTGAAAAGCGTGAAGTAATTCTCTGTCGTCCGATCCGCCAGCTCGGTCAACGGCAGCGCTTTCAGCTCTGCGACGCGCTCGGCGACGTGGCGCACGAACGCCGGCTCGTTGGTTCGGCCGCGATGCGGGACGGGCGCCAGGTACGGCGAGTCGGTCTCGACCAGCAGTCGGTCGATCGGCACCTTCGCGGCCACCTGCCGCAAGGGCTCGGCGTTGCGGAAGGTCACGATTCCGGAGAAGGACACGTGTAGGCCGAGGTCCAGGCCCGCTCGTGCCGTCTCCCAGTCTTCGGTGAAGCAGTGCAGCACGCCGCCGCACTGGTCCGCCCCCTCCTCGCGCAGGATGCGGATCGTGTCGGCCGAAGCCGAGCGCGTATGGACGATCAGCGGCTTGCCGGTCGCCCGCGCCGCGCGGATGTGCACGCGGAATCGCTGTTGCTGCGTTTCGCGAAGCCGCCTGCGCAGCGCCTCGTCGTCGGCCGGCTCGCGGTAGTAGTCGAGGCCGGTTTCGCCGATCGCGACGATCTTCGGGTGCGCGGCCAGGCCGACCAGCGTCTCGACATCGGGTTCGACGGTATCGACCGAGTCCGGATGGACGCCGACCGACGCATGCAGCCGCGCGTCGCGTTCGGCCAGCGCGAGCACGCGCGGGAAGTCGGGCAGCGTCACGCAGACACAGAGCGCCCGGCTGACGTCGTTGGCCGCCATGTTCTCGAGGATCGCGTCGAATCGATCGGCCAGTTCCGGGAAATCGAGGTGGCAGTGCGAATCGACGAGCATCGGCGCGCCGCCCTGTCAGATCGTGTGGGTCTGGCGGTTGGCCCGCAGCGCTCCGCCGAGCAGCGATTCGATCCGGTTGCGCGCCTGCTCGCCGCCCTGGTCCCTGGCGAACTGCACGCCGATCCCCTGCTGACGGCCCGGCGTGTCGGGCGGCGTGATCCAGACGACCTTGCCGGTCACCGGCATTTTGTTCGGATCGTCGAGCAGTTGCAGGATCAGGTAGATCTCGTCGCCGAGGTTGGCTGCGCGCGTGGTCGGCACAAACAGGCCGCCGCCGTCGAGGAACGGCATGTAGGACGCATACAGCGCCGGGCGCTCCTTGATCGCGAGCTGGACGACGCCCGGACGGCTCGGTACCGGCGCGTCGAGCATCTGCGTGTTCAGCGACAGCCCGCCGATCGTCGTCGGTGCGCCCGGTAGCGCGCCGATCGTCGTCGGAGTCGTCGATGCGCCCCCGAGCGTCGTGCTCTGCATGGGGTCATTGCTCATCTGGTGCGATCCTGTAGAGCGGCGCCGTTCAGGCCAGCGCCCGGTGAAAGTCGAGCAGTACGTCTTCGAGCAGCAGGCGTGCGTTCAGCGGATGCGAGGTCTCGCGACCCAGCGCCCGCAACCGGCTCTCGAGCGCGAGCAGCCGCTCGAGCGAACTGCGCGCGGCGAGCCGACGCAGCCGATCGTGCCGGTCGGCATGGCGCCGGGGCGCAGCGCCGGCGCACACGCGGACCAGATCGGCTGCCCAGCTCTGCGCCGGCACGGCCCAGGCCGAAGGCTCGACGTCGGACAGTGCTGCGGCCGTCCCTACGATACCAGCCTCGGGCAGCGCCGCGAAGGCGTCTACGATCCGTCGGTGCGCTGCTGCCTCGCTTTCGTCGGCAAAGCGCAGTGCGTGCAGCGGCGCGCCGGCGCTGGCGGCGAGCCAGCCGCCGGCCACGCGCGCGTCGGTGCCGGTTTCCCGGGCCAGCCAGGGGAGCGCGGCCTCGGCCGGCGGCAGCGGCAACGACACCTTGCGACAGCGCGAGCGCACGGTCGCCGGCAGGCTCGCCGGACGGCTGGCCACGAGGATGAAGCCGGTGCGCGACGGCGGCTCCTCGAGCCGCTTGAGCAGCGCATTGGCGGTGATCGCGTTCATCGCGTCGGCCGGGTCGATGACGATCACGCGCTCGCCGCCCCGGTGTGCGCCGACCTCGAGGAAGGTGTCGAGCGCCCGGATCTGGTCGATCCGGATCTCGCGAGACGCCCGCGGGCCGCGGCCGCCCTTGCCCGCGGCCCCGCGGCTGTTCGCGCCCCTGCCGACGCCCTCGGCCGGGCCGCCGCCATCGCCGCCATCGGCGCGTTCGTCGAGCGCCGCCGGCAGGACGAGCCGGAAATCCGGGTGGTTGCCTTCGGCGAACCAGCCGCAGGCGTCGCAGGCGCCGCAGGCCGAACCATCGGGCCGGGGCCGTTCGCACAGCGCGGCGGCGGCCAGTTCGAGCGCCAGCGCGCTCTTGCCGATGCCGGGGGGCCCGCTCAGCAGCAGCGCATGATGGCGTTGCCGGCTCGCAAGCAACGCGGAGAAAACTTCTCTATGCCAGTCGTAGATCACTATGAATCAAAGCTTTATAAGATCTTCTTCGAGCAGTTTGGAAACTGCGTCGATCGGCATTGCGGCATCGACGACGACGAATCGCCGGGGGTCGGCCGCTGCGCGCTCCAGGTACGCGGCACGCACGCGCTCGAAGAAGGCGAGGTCCTCGCGCTCGAAGCGATCGGCCGAGCGCGCGGCCGCTCGGCGTTGCGCCGCCTGCTCGGCGGGCAGGTCGAACAGGTAGCTTCGATCGGGCTGCAATCCGCCCTGGACCCATCGTTCGAGCCAGGCGATCCGCTGCGCCGAGCCGCCGCGCCCGCCGCCCTGGTAGGCCCAGGTCGAGTCGGTGAACCGATCGCAGACGACCCAGCGGCCGGCGGCGAGTGCCGGTTCGATCACCTTCTCGAGATGGTCGCGTCGTGCCGCGAACACGAGCAGCAGCTCGGTGTCCAAAGACATCGGTTCGGTCAGCAGCAGTTCGCGAAGGCGCTCGGCAAGCGGGGAGCCGCCGGGTTCGCGCGTGCGCAGCGCGTCGATCCCGCGTGCGCGCAGGCTCTCGACGCAGGCAGCGATGTGCGTGCTCTTGCCGGCGCCGTCGATCCCCTCGAAGGTCAGGAAGCGCCCTCGTGTACGCCGGTCCGTCACTTGCGGCCCAACTGGTAGCGGGCGACCGCCCGGTTGTGCTCGGCCAGCGTATTGGAGAAGTGGCTGCTGCCGTCGCCGCGCGCGACGAAATACAGTGCGCGGGTATCGGCCGGGTTGAGCGCAGCTTCGAGCGAGGCGGCGCTGACCAGCGCGATCGGCGTGGGCGGCAGCCCCTTGCGCGTGTAGGTGTTGTACGGCGTGTCGGCCCGGAGGTCGCTGCGGCGCAGGTTGCCGTCGAAGCGCTCGCCCAGGCCGTAGATCGTCGTCGGGTCGCTCTGCAGCAGCATGCCGATTCGCAGCCGGTTCACGAAGACGCCGGCCACCTGGCCCCGGTCCTCGGGCCGGCCGGTTTCCTTCTCGACGATCGAGGCCAGGATCAGCGCTTCGTACGGGCTCTTGAGCGGCAGGTCGGGGGCGCGCCGCTCCCAGGCTTCGTTCAGCTGTCGTTCGAGCGCGCGATAGGCCTGCCGGTAGATGTCGAGGTCGCTGACGCCGGGAGAGAACGTGTAGGTGTCGGGCATGAACAACCCTTCGGGTTCGCTGCGGTCGGCGCCGATGCGCTTCATGATCTCCGCATCGTTGAGGCCCGCGGTATCGGAGGCGAGGTCCGGGTGCGCCTCGATCGCGGCGCGCATCTGGCGGAAGGTCCAGCCTTCGATGAAGCGCACGCTGGCCACCACGGTATCGCCGAGCGCGATCTTGTCGAGCAGCGAGTCGATCGTCTGCGGCGCCGCGAACTCGTAGGTGCCGGCCTTCAGCTGCCCGTCGAGCCCGCGCATCCGGTAGCGCAGCAACAGCAGTTGCGGCGAGACCGCGATTCCCTGCTCGCGCAGCCGCGCGGCCACCGTGCGTACGTTGGCGCCCTTCGGAACGCTGACCCGGACGGTGCCTTCGGGCATCGGCACCGCGCGCTCGATCAGGTACCAGCCGAAGCCGAGGCCGGCGACGATCGCCAGCGCGGCGGACAGCAACAGGAACTTCGAGCGCGACATCGGGGACAGGTCGGACGGGACAGGTCGGAAGGCCGAACCGGGGTGGAAGGCCTAAGCCGGTGGAAACGGGTTTCTATAATAAAGTGTCGAAGGTGTCCGTCCTTTCTGCTCCCGCAAGCTTTCGCCCAATGAGCCAGACGCTCGTCCCGCATTTCGATGATGCCGCGCTGCAGGGCCTGATCCACGAGGGCTGCGGCGCGCGCTACGGCGACGATCCGCACGGGCCGCAGGTCCTGTTCGATCCCCCCGTCGGTGCGCCGGCCGACGACCCCGCCGACGCGCTGCTGTCGGGCGGCCTGATGCTGCTGGCCGACTGGGGCATCGTCACGATCGATGGACCCGACGCGGCCGCCTTCCTGCACGCGCAGACGACCAACGACGTCGAGCACCAGGCCGTCGACGAGATGCGCTGGCACGGCTACTGCACGCCGAAGGGTCGGCTGCTGGCGGGCGGACCCTTGTGGCGCGACGGCACGAGCTTTCGCTTCGCCGTCGCGCGGCCGCTCGCCGGACCGCTGCAGCAGCGGCTGTCCCGGTACGTGCTGCGCGCGAAGGCCCGCCTCGGCGACGACTCCGACAAGCTGCTCGTACTGGGCCTGATCGGCCGTGCAGCGCCGGCCGCGCTGCGCGCGCTCGGCATCGAGCCGCCGGCACCGCTGGGCGTCGCGGGTCCTGAGCCGGTCGAGGCCGCCGACTCGGCCGCGCCGCTCACCTCGCTGGCGATCGGAATGCGTGCGGCCGCCGGGATCGGCGATCGCTGGTGGCTCGTCGTGCCGGCCGCGTCGCTGCCGGCCGTCTGGGCGACGCTGTCCTCGCTGCTCGTGCCGCTGTGCTCGAACTGGTGGCGCAGCGGCGAGATCCTCGCCGGCGAACCCCGGATCGTCGCGGCGACCAGCGAAGCCTACGTGCCGCAAACGCTGAACTGGGACCTGATCGAGGGCCTCAGCTTCAGCAAGGGTTGCTACCCGGGGCAGGAGGTCGTGGCAAGGCTGCACTACCGGGGCAAGCCCAAGCGACGCTGCTTCGCCGCCTGGGTCGACGACGAGGACAGCGATGCGGCCGCCGCCACGCCGGCCGCGCTGGCTCCGGGCGCCGAGCTCTTCGACGACGGCGGGCCGGTCGGCACCGTCGTCAGCAGCGCACCCGCGCCGCAGGGCGGCAGGCTGCTGCTCTACGAAGCACCGATCGGCGTCGCACAGCGCGGCGGCCTGCGTACCGCCGACGGCCAGGCGCTCGTGCCGCGTGAGCTGCCCTACCCGCTGCCCGAAGGCGGCTCCTCGTCCGCCGGCAACGAGACCGCCGGAACCCGGTCGTGAGCGCCGGCAGCAGCGTGCGCGCCGGCGATCCGCGAGCCGGCGATGCGCCGGCGCGCGGCGTGTCGGCGATGCTCTGGTTTCGCGCCGACCCGACCCGCGACGACGAAGTGCTGGCCGCGCTGCGCCAGGTGGCCCGGTCGATCGCCGGTTTCGCGTCCGCCCGTATCGGCCATCGTTCGGATGAAGACCGTCCGTACCGCACCTGGATGATCGATGCCGGCCCGGTCGACGCCTCGCGGCTCGACTCGTTGATGTGGCGGCTGCAGAAGGCCTTCAACGCGGCGGGCCTGCCGGCGCTGTCGCGCGGCGAACCGCAATTCGAGCGCTTCGTCTGGATCGACGACGAAGCGCCGGGTCCCGCATCGCCATGTGCCTGATCGGCTTCAACTGGCTGTCGCATCCGCGCTGGCGGCTCGTGCTCGCCGGAAATCGCGACGAGTTCCACGACCGGCCCGCCCGCGCCGCCGGCTGGTGGCCCGATGCGCCCGGCGTCTTCGGCGGCCGCGACCTCGAGGCCGGCGGAAGCTGGCTGGCACTCGATCGACGCGGACGGCTCGCCGTCGTCACCAATTTTCGCGAGCCCGGTGCGCCGCCGGGGCCGCGTTCGCGCGGCGAACTGGTCTCGGGCTTCGTGCGCAGCGACGAGAGCATCGATCACTTCGCCGACCGCGTCGCCGAACGCCCCGACGACTGGTCGGGCTACAACCTGCTGCTGTTCGACCTGTCCGACGGCGGCTTCGGCCAGCGCGCGCTGTATCTGTCGAACCGGGCGCCGGCCTCGCCGGTCAGCGTGGCGCCCGGTCTGCACGGCCTGTCCAATCACCTGCTCGATACCGGCTGGCCGAAGGTGCGGCTGCTGCGCCAGCGCATCGAACGCGCGCTGCAGTCCGATGCGCCGGAGAGGCTGCTGTTCGAGGCGCTGGCCGACCCGGAGCCGGCGCCCGACGAGCAGTTGCCGGCCACCGGCATCGAGCTCGCGCGCGAGCGCCTGCTCAGCCCGGCGCTGATCCGTGCCGACGGCTACGGCACGCGTGCGTCGACGGTGGTGCTCGTCGACCACGAGGGCCGCGTCGAATTCGTCGAACGCAGCTGGTCGCCGCTCGGCGACACGCCGGTGTCCGAGAAGCGTGCGAGCTTCGCGTTCGATCCGCCGGCCGGCGTCGACGGACCGGTCGCGCCCGGGCAGGACGCTGTCGGGCTATGAGCGCAGCGACCGCCTCATCGCGACGTGCGGGATGCCGGCTTCGTCGAACGGCGTGCCGACCGTCTCGAATCCGTGCCGGCGGTAGAAGGATTCGACCTGGCACTGCGCGTTGAGCCGCGCCTGCGCGTCGCCGCGCTCGCGCGCCGCGGCCACGAGCCGCTCGAGGATCTCGCCGCCGAGCCCGCCGCGGCGCCAGTCGGGAAGCACCGCCATCCGGCCGATGTGGCCGTCGGGCAGCAGGCGCCCGGTGCCGACCGGCCGTTCGCCGGCGAAGGCAACGCAGTGCAGGCAGCCGGCGTCGGCGGCGTCCCATTCGAGCTCGACCGGGATCCCCTGCTCGCGCACGAAGACGGCCGTGCGCACGCTTGAAGCGGCTTCGCCGAGCGCGGCCCAGTCGCCGAGCTGCAGCCGCAGCGTCTTCGTCCTTTCCTCCATCCCCGGCATCCTACGACGCGTCGCGACCGCTGGCGAAGGCCCGGCGTAGCGCCGCGCCTGCATCCTCGTGCGCCCGTCGCGCGGCCGGCACGAAGCCGCCGTGCTGGAAGAACGCGTGGATCATTCCCGGATATTCGACACACTCGACCGGCACGCCGGCTTCGCGCAACCGCTGAGCGTAGGCGAAATCCTCGTCGCGCAGCGGATCGTATTCGGCCGCTGCGATCCAGGCCGGCGCGAGCCCGCGCAGGTCCTCGGCGACCAGCGGTGCGAAGCGCCAGTCCTGCCGGTCTTCGTCGCCGCGCAGGTAGTTGCCGAAGAACCACTGGATCGTCGGCGCGTCGAGGATGTAACCGCTCGCATAGCGCTCGTGCGAGTCGGTGCGCTGGTCCGGCGAGGTGCCCGGGTAGATCAGCAGCTGCAGCGCCAGCGGCCAGCCCTGGTCGCGCGCGTGGATCGCGCAGGCCGCCGCCAGCGTGCCGCCCGCGCTGTCGCCGCCCACGGCCAGTCGCCCGGCGTCGATGCCGAAGGCGCCGGCTTCGTCGCGCAGCCAGGCGAGGCTGTCGAAGGCATCGTCGACGGCGGCCGGAAACTTGTGTTCGGGCGCCAGCCGGTAGTCGACCGAGAAGACCAGGCAGTCGCCGCCGAGCGCCAGCACGCGGCAGACGCGATCGTGCGTGTCGACCGAGCCGATCGTGAAGCCGCCGCCGTGGAAGTAGACGAGCGCCGGCCGCGGCGCCGACCAGTGGTGCGGCCACGGTGCGTACTGCCGCACGCGCAGGCTGCGTCCGGCCAGCGGCATCTCGAAGTCGTGCACGTCGTGCAGCGGCGGCGCGACGATGTCGAGCACGCCGGCGACCTTCTCGTAGTGCTCGCGCGCCGCCTGTGCGCCGATCTCGTGGTACTCGGGCGCGTTCGAGCGGCTCGCCCAGAGCAGGATCTTCTCGACCTGGGGATCAAGCGGCATCGGCGACGAAACTCCTGATCTCGTCGATCACGCGCTGCGGCTGTTCGTGCACGAGCCAGTGCGAGGCATCGGGGATGCGCACGATGCGGATCTTCGGCACGAGGGCATCGAGCCCGTCGAGCAGCACCGGCAGCAAGGCGATGTCGCGTTCGCCCCAGACGACCAGCGTCGGCACGTTCACGACAAAAGCGGCCGGATCGAGCGTCACGCCCGCGGCGCCGCGTTCGGATTCGGTCGGCGGAAACAGCGGCGATGCCCGGTACCAGGCGACGTTCGCGGCCAGCGCGCCCGGTTGCCCCCAGGCGGCGTGGTAGTCGGCGCGGGTCGCCGCGTCGAACCAGTCGGCGCCGTCGGGATTCTGCAGCAGGCGCTCGAGGCGCGCGAAGCCGTTTTCGGCCAGCCGTTCCTCGCTGCCCGGGCGGCGCAGCCAGTTCATGTAGCGGCTGGCCTGCTGCTGCGCGGGATCGCCGGCCAGCGCACGCGCGAACGGCACCGGATGCGGCGCGTTCAGGATCACCAGCCGTTCGACCATTTCCGGATGCGCGATCGCGAACGCCCAGGCGACCGCCCCGCCCCAGTCGTGACCGACCAGGACGCAGCGCTCGTGGCCGAGCGCACGAATCAGGCCGACGAGGTCGCCGACGAGCAGCGGGGCCCGGTAGTCGCGGACGTCGGCAGGTTTGTCCGAAAGGTTGTAGCCGCGCTGGTCCGGCGCGACCACGTGATGGTCGTCGGCGAAGGCCGGCATCAGCCCGCGCCAGGCGCCCCAGTACTCGGGAAAGCCGTGCAGCAGCAACAGCAGCGGCTTCGACGGATCGCCGCAGCTCGCATAGTGCAGCCTCAGGCCGGGCTGCACTTCGACGTACTGCCCGTCGCGGATCACGAGGGCTTGACCGCCACGTCTTTCTTGAACGTGAACGGATCGCTGGGGTTGCGCTGCGCGACGACGTCCTGCAGCCGCAGCTCGACCGAGGCGAGGATCTTCGGGTGCGTGACGACGTAGAAGCGATTCTCGCGAATCGCGTCGAAGGTCATCTTCGCGACGCCTTCGGCGCCGATCTTGCCCGAGGACGTCGCCTTCTCGGTGGCTTTCTGCGACGCGATCATCGACGGCGTCGGTTCGCTGTCGGAAGCCAGCTCGGGCGGGCGGTTGCGCTCCGACGCGTGGATGCCGGTCGGCACGAAGGCCGGGCACAGCAGCGTGACGCCGATGTTCGCGTTGGCGAGCCGCAGGTCGTGATACAGCGTCTCGGTCAGCGTGACGACGCCGTGCTTGCTGACGTTGTAGACGCCCATCAGCTGCGTGGAAAGCAGGCCGGCCACCGACGCGGTGTTCACGACGTGGCATTCGTCTCCCTGCTCGAGCATCATCGGCACGAAGCAGCGCACGCCGTGGATCACGCCCCACAGGTTCACGCCGAGCGTCCACTGCCAGTCCTTCTCGGTGCTCTCCCAGACCAGCCCGCCGGCCGCGACGCCGGCGTTGTTGAACAGCAGGTGCACCTTGCCGAAAGCTTCCTTCGTGCGCTGCGCGAGCCGTTCGACCTGGTCGCCCTTCGAGACGTCGACCCGTTCTCCGATCACTTCGACGCCGCGCTCGCGCAGTTCGTCGACGACGGCGGCCAGCGCGTCGGCCTGGACGTCGGCCAGCACCAGGCGCATCCCCAGCGACGCGCCGATGCGCGCGAACTCGCGGCCGAAGCCGCTGCCGGCCCCGGTGATCACCGCGACCTTCCCTGCGAAGTCCTTCATGTCGATATCCTGTGGTTCGCCTACAGATCG
>Ga0123332_1005951_pt1 | contig 10189 bp, 9 predicted proteins | sample BioC12SIPDNA_4_FD_89958 | JGI IMG/M metagenome (GOLD analysis project Ga0123332, IMG submission 89958) | Anaerobic biogas reactor microbial communites from Washington, USA - Biogas_R2_A C12 SIP DNA | ecosystem: Engineered > Bioreactor > Anaerobic > Unclassified | place: Washington, USA... | reverse complement strand
TCCTTGTCCGGCCGGGGAACTACCAGCGGTAGTGGGCGAAGGCCTTGTTCGACTCGGCCATCTTGTGGAGGTCTTCACGCCGCTTGGCGGAAGCGCCGATGCCGTTGCTGGCGTCGAGGATCTCGTTGGCGAGACGTTCGGCCATGGTCTTCTCCCGACGCTGGCGGGAGTAGCCGACGAGCCACCGGATGGCGAGGGTGTTGGCGCGGCGGGGCTTGACCTCGACCGGCACCTGGTAGGTGGCGCCACCGACGCGGCGGCTGCGCACCTCGAGCTGGGGCTTGACGTTCTCGACGGCCCGCTTGAGCACCGACACCGGATCGTCGGTGGAGGCCTTGTCGGCCACGATGTCGAGTGCGCCGTAGACGATGCGCTCGGCGGTGGAACGCTTGCCGCGCTGCAGGACCTTGTTGACGACCTGGGTGACCACGACCGACCGGTAGATCGGGTCGGGCATCAGTTCGCGGCGGGGTGCGGGACCCTTGCGGGGCATGTCAGCCTTCCTTCTTCGCGCCGTAGCGGCTGCGGGCCTGCTTGCGGTCCTTCACACCCGAGGTGTCGAGGGTGCCGCGGATGATCTTGTAGCGGACGCCGGGGAGGTCCTTCACACGACCACCGCGCACCATCACGATGGAGTGCTCCTGGAGGTTGTGGCCCTCACCAGGGATGTAGGCCGTGACCTCGACACCGCTCGACAGGCGCACGCGGGCGACCTTGCGGAGGGCGGAGTTCGGCTTCTTCGGGGTGTTGGTGTAGACGCGGGTGCACACGCCACGACGCTGCGGGGCGCCCTTCAGGGCCGGCGTCTTGCCCTTGGTGGGCTTGTCCTTGCGGCCCTTGCGGACCAACTGCTGGATGGTGGGCACGAACGAACCTCTCGAAGAATCTTTCCGGTGACCCGAACGCGACAGGATCCGTCGCAGGGCCGGTGGGCCATGCTAAAGGGCGCCGCTGACATGCCGCAAACCTCGTGACCGGCTGGGGTGACGGTCCGGGGCTGACGGCTCGGAACTGGTGATCTTATCGCAACCGGTCAGCCACCCAGCGCTGGGGCCAACGGGCCCACCGCTTCCAGCTCGACCACGTGGGCCTCGGCCCGGTCGAGCAGGTGAGCCGGTGCGCCCCAGCCGAGCAACAGGTCGCGCTGCAGGACGGGGGCCAGGCGCCGGCCGTCGAAGGCGCGCGGGTTGAGCGGCGCCAGGTTGGTGGTGAGGAGCACGCCGGTGAGCGCAGCTGCCCACCGGATCACGACGTCCATGGGGTCGTCGACGGTCACCACGCCGGCGGCTGCCGCCGCCACCACCTCTCCGGCCGCCTCCTGGAGCAGGTCGATGGCAGCCGGTGCAACGCGGTGGAACTCCTCGGGCGGAACCGTCTCCTCCGACTCGCCCATGAGGGAGTGGAGGAAGCGCGACTCGTGCGGCAACGAGTACGCGCTGGCGATCCAGAACCGGCCGAAGACGAGCAGCCTGGCCACCGCCTCGGCCCGAGGGTCGTTCCAGCGGGCCAGGATGCGGCCGCTGCGATCCCGGGTGTGGTGGTAGGAGCGGGTGAGGCGCTCGATCGACTCGCGCTGCAGTTCGGCCACCAGGGCGCCCTTGGAGGGGAAGTACGTGTACACGGTGCCCACCGCGGCGCCGGTGGCATCGGCCAGGCGCTGCATGGTGAGAGCCCGGATCCCCTCGCGGCCGGCGATGTCCATGGCCGCGTCGAGGTAGGCCCGCTCTCTCTCCCGACGGTTTCGAGCCCGCCGACCCTCGGGCGGTGCGGTGGCCACGTCGTCCATCGTTTCGAAGCTAACCCGCCATCGGTGGCCGACCGGTCACCCCGCCGATGGTCCCCGACACGTTGCGGAGCGACCTGTGGGGACGGCGGCGTGGCGGTCAGTGGTCGTTGACGACGGTGCCGAGTCCGGCGAGGCGGAACAGGTGGGGTTCGTCGACGTGTCGGGCGACCGCCTGTTGGGGGCTGATGCCGTCGACGTTCACCGAGTGGGCCAGCACGCCGGCCACGATCGGTGCCGCGAACGACGTGCCCGACCAGGCCGCCCAGCCCGCGCCGTAGTCCTTCACGACACCACCACCGGTGAAGAACCGGCTGATCACGCCCACTCCAGGCGCACAGGCGCGCACCCACGACCCGTAGTTGGTGAACGGCGCGACGCCCCACGGGCTGAGAGCACCGACCGAGACCACGCCGGGAAGCGCGGCGGGCCACGACGGGCGACACGACGCGTCGTTGCCGGCCGACGCCACGACCACCGTTCCCTGCGCTTGGATCACCGCGATCTCGTCGGTCATGGCGATCGGCGGCTCGTCGTCGATGGTGTAGGCGCCGAAGCTGCAGTTGAGGAGCTCGGGCGGGTCCAGGTCGGCGATCACCGCCGCTATGGAGAAGTCGTCGCCGATCCCGAACGTGCTGAGCACCCGGGCGAGCTCGACGGTGGCGCCGGGCGCCAGCCGCTCGACCAGACCGGCGATGAACGTGCCGTGACCGGCCACCGGGTCGATCAGGTGGTCGTCGTTCTCGTCGGGCTCGTCGTGGGGGTGGTCTCCCAGCACCGACGGCGTGGCGCAGGGCGCGAAGTCGGGGCACCAGTGCTCGGCGGCCAGCCCGGTGTCGAGGACCACCACCCGACACGGATGGGTACCCGAGGAGCGAAGCGGCTCGACCAGCGGCGACACCGGCGATGCCAGCGTGCTCCGGGGAGCGACCTGGTGCTCGGGGACCGGCCACAGCCCGCCGCAGCAGCAGTCGCCTCCTCCGTTGGGGTTCCCGAACGTGGCGGGGTTGCCGAACGTGGCCGGGTTCCCGAACGTGGCCGGATTGCCGAACGTGGCCGGATTGCCGAACGTGGCCGGATTGCCGAACGTCGCAGGATTGCCGAACGTCGCAGGATTGCCGAAGGTGGCCGGGTTGGCCGTGAGCTCGCTCCAGGGCAGGGCGAACACCACGTGGTTCGGCTGGGCGCGGAAGCCGGCCCGCTGGAGCGCCCGCGTGGCACCGACCGGGTGGGCCACGTCGGCGAAGAGCACGGTCATGCCGTCGCGCAGCGATTCGATCTCGCGAGCGTCGGCGCCCAGCGCGTCCCGTAGGACGGGATCGGTCCGCCGCCTGGCGTCGAAGCGCTCGCGTTCGGCCGCGTCGACGAACGAGACGATCTCCTCGCCGCGGATGTAGGCGAACGTGTCGCCCCGAGGACCGTTGCCAAAGTCGACGACGTCGTCCCAGGGCCCGCGCGCACCGGGTCGCTCGTAAGGGTCCATTGCTCCACCTCAGGTTCCCGCTGGTCCCGCCCCGCCAGAGGACGCTACCGCTCCTGAGGACCGTCTGCCGGTGGCTACAGTCGCCCGTGGAACGGCGAAGGGGAACGTGTGGGTCGGCTGGACGAGGCTCGAGTCGCGTTGGACGGTGTCCAGGACCAACCCTCCCGGTCGCTGGAGCAGGCCACCCGGATACTGGCGTCCGACGACTGCTCCGACGACGCCGCGGTGGTGGCACGGTGGGCCCTCGGTCGGGCGTTGCAGGAGCTGGGTCAGCCCGGCCGTGCCGCCGAGGAGCTGGCCACCGCAGCAGCGGGGGCCGACTCCCTCGGCGACGCTGACACGTGGGCCCAGATCGAGATGTCGAGGTCGTGGGCCGCCATGGCGGCGGGAGATTCCGACGGCGCCCTGGAAGCGCTGGAGCGCGCCGACTCCGTCCTCACCGGCGCCGCCGGAGCCCGGGTGCAGATGCAGCGGGGCCTGCTGCTGTTCCAACTGGGTCAGCTCGACGGCGCGATGGAGTCGTTGAGCACCGCCCTACCCGTCCTCCGACAGGCCGACGACCGCGTCGCGGTCGCCCGTCTCCTGGTCAACCGGTCGGCCGTGGCCACGGCCATGGGAAGGTGGGAGGTCGCTCGCACCGACCTGGTGGAGGCCACCGACGTGGCGCGGGCCGAGGGGCTCGGGCTGGTGGTCGCGGGGGCCGAGCACAACCTCGGGTTCCTCTGCGGACGCCAGGGCGACATCCCCCGAGCCCTCCACCACTTCGCCAACGCGGCCGAGTCCTACGCGGCCCTCGACAGCCCCGGGCGGCTCATGTCGGTGCTCGGGGTGGACCGCTGCGAGGTCCTCCTGGGGGCCGGACTGACGAGCGAGGCCCGCCACGAGGCCGCCACGGCTGTGGCGGGGTTCGAGAGCACCGGGTCTGTGGCCGACGCCGACGAGGCGCGGCTCCTGCTCGCCCGGGCCGAGCTCGCCGCCGGCGACGCCGACTCGTCCCGTGCCACGGCGTCCCGGGCCGAAGCGGGGTTCGTGGCCACCGGGCGGAGCGCCTGGGCGGCGCTGGCCGCCTACACGGCGCTGGTGGCCGAGGTGGCGGCCACCGAGGACCGTACGCTGCCCCCTTCGGACCTGCCCGACCGGGTGCAGGCGATCCTCCACCGCCTGGAAGCCTCGGGGTGGACCACCGAGGCCGCGCACGCCCGCACCTTTCTCGGACGCACTGCTCTGGCGGTCGGACGCACCGATCTGGCCCGAGCGGCCCTGGCGGGCCGTCGCATCCCGAGATCCGCGGGCGCGGCTCTGCGGGTCCAGACGTGGCACGGCCGGGCCCTCCTCCGGTCTGCGTCCGGTGACCCGGCGGGAGCGGCGCGTGCCGTGCGGCAGGGCCTGCGCGTGGTCGACGGACACCGGCACACGCTGGGGGCCACCGAGCTACGGGCGGGAGCGGCGACCCTCGGAACGGAACTGGCGCGACTCGGCCTGCGACTGGCGCTCGACACCGGACACCCGGCACGGGTCCTGGCCGCGGCGGAACTGCACCGGGCCGCCGCGCTGAGGACCCCACCGGTGCGGCCACCCGACGACAGCGGGTTGCGCGCCGCCCTGGCCGACCTTCGCACCGCCGAGGCCGACCACCGGACGGCGACGGTCAGCGGCGGTGACCGTCGCGGCACCGAGAGGCTCCTCGTGGCGGCAGAGCGGAGGGTGCGCGAGATCACCCGCCAGCGACCAGGCGAGGAGGAGAGCGCCTTCACCGCACCCACCGTCGCCGAGCTGCGCAGAGCCCTCGGCGGCCGAACCCTCGTGGCCTACGTGGTGATCGACCGGCACCTGCACGCGGTGACGGTGGGACCCCGGGAGACGCGCCTGGTCGACCTCGGCGACGCTGCCGCCGCGGAGGCCGAGCGGAACCACCTGCTCTCGGGGTTGCGGCGAGGCCTCCGAACGCTGCTCCGAAGCGAACGCGACGGCCAGCGCGTCGCCGAGGTGATCGAGAGCTCGACCGCCCGCCTCGACGAGCTGCTCGTAGGCCCCCTCGGCCTGTCGGGGGGCTCTCCGGCGGACCTGGTGGTGGTTCCCACCGCGTTCGGGTTCGCCGTCCCGTGGGGCTCCCTCCCGAGCCTCCGATCGCGCGGCGTCACCATCGCGCCGTCGGCCGCCATGTGGCTCAGGGCTCGCTCACGATCCTCCTCCCGCCGGCTCCCTCCCCTGCTCGTAGCCGGTCCCGAGGTGGATGGCGCGGCAGCCGAGCTCAACGCGATCGCGTCGGTCTGGCCGGGCGCGCGCCGCCTCGACGGACCGGACGCCAGCGTCGATGCCGTGCTCGACGGGTTCGGAACGGCCGACCTCGCCCACGTCTCGGCCCACGGCCGCTTCCGGGCCGACAGCCCGCTCTTCTCCAGCCTGACCCTCGCCGACGGCCTGCTGACCGTCTACGACCTCGAGGGCCTGTCGCAGGTTCCCCACACCGTGATCCTGCCCGCTTGCAGCGCGGCTGCGGTCGACGTGCGGGCCGGTGACGAGCTGTTGGGCACCGCTTCCGCCCTGCTCGCGACCGGTGTGACATCGGTGGTGGCACCGGTGGTGGCGATACCAGACAGCACGGCGGCCTCGTTCACCGTCGGCCTGCACGAGCGCCTGGCCAGGGGGATGCCGGTGGCCCGGGCCACCGCCGAATCGGCAGCAGACCTGCGGTCCGACGGCGACCCCCTGTCGGTTCTCACCGCCACCAGCTTCGTGTGCATCGGAGGCGACGACCGGGCAGGTGAGCCTGGCGGGCCGGATCCGGTCAGCGGACGATCCAGGGGGTGACCACCGGCCCCGCCGGCGTGGCGAGGTGGAAGCGCATGTTTCCCGGGCGCATCGGCTCCTGGAACCGGCCCAGCTCGTCGACGGGCGCGTCGACCCGCTCGATCCCGCCGCCGGCGGTCCAGAACTCGATGGTCACCCGATCGGCATCCGGGGGCACGATCTGACCGATCACCAGACCGTCGGCGGACGACAGCTCCACCTCGACCCGCAGGTGGTCGGATTCGATGTCGACGAAGCGGTCGTCGACCAGGTCGACAGGCGCGTCGTGGCGGGCTCCCACCAGGGGGGCATCGACCGCGGAGTCGGCCACCACCCGGGCCAGCTCGCCCTCCAGGTGACCGAGGTCGAAGGCGGCCAGAGCGGCCCGGCGGGCCGCTTCCGGGACCGTCGCCGCTTCGTCGAGCGCCTCGCTCAGGATGGCGAGGAGGGAGTCGTCGTCGTTCAGGTCCCGGCCGACCTGGTGCGTTCCGCTCATGATCTCTCCTCCAGGTAGACGGCCAGCGCCGGGCTGCGCCTCAGCCGTTCCAGGCAACGCCCCCGGCTGGGTCCCAGGCTTCCGCGGGGCCGCCCGCTGATCTCGGCGATCTCGTCGTAGCTCAGCGGCGGATCGACCATGAACAGGACCAGCAGCTCCCGGCACTCGTCGGGCAGTTCGGCGAAGGCGACCCGCAGGGCGGCCCTCAGCTCCTGATCGATCAGGCGAGCGTCGGGAGCAGGGCCACCAGCGCCCGTCGAGCGAGACCCGCATGGGTCGTCGAAGCTCTCGGCCAGGGCGTCGACGGGGGTCTCGCGGCTTCTGCTGCGCAGCATGGTCAGCGCTTCGTTGCGGGTGGTGGTGGCTATCCACCCCGGAAGCTTGTCGGGCTCTCGGATGGTGCCGAGTCGCTCGAAGAGGCGGAAGAACACAGATGCGAACACGTCGTTCCGGTCCTCCGGGGAGAGGTCGAAGCCGGCCAGGACCTTCCAGGCCACCCGCTCGTAGCGATGGACGATCTCGGCCCACGCGTCGCGGTCTCCGGCCAGCGCCAGGGCGACGAGCCGACCCGGATCGAGCGCCGTGAGATCGGTGTTCACCCGGGCGACACTACGCCTGCGGGTGGCTACGCCGACCGGGGTCACGCCGGACTTCCCGACAAGATGCCGCCACGGCCGGCTCGAACCGACGGCTGGCGCACCAGCGCGCCGATCGACTCGAGCCGGACGAGGGTGGAGGGGTCGATCAGATCGCGCGGCCAGAGCCCGGCGACCTCCGACACGGGACAGCCCTCGCCGACCAGCGTCAGCGCGCGGATCTCGGAGGGGCTCGCTTCGCGGAACCCGCCGGCGAGCCCCGGGGCCACCAGGAAGGCACCGTGACCGCTGCCCGGGGCCGGTAGGGGCTCGTTGGCCAGCAGCCGGCGAAGCAACGCAGCGGCGTCGCAGCGAGCGGCGACCAGGCCACCGATCCCCGGCGCCACGGCGTCGTCGGGGCGGCTGGCCCGGATGTTGGTGGTCCACGTCGACGTCCTGGCCGCGAGGACCGCCCGTTCCAACGCCACGATGGTGGCGAGGTGGTGTCGGTCCGGGGTGTTGCCTCCATCGGTGACCCGGCCCCAACGGCTGTGCACGTCGGCCAGGAACTGCCGGCCCTCGGCCGACGCACGGCTCGAGGGGGTGAACGTCTCGGCCAGGTAGGAGGTCCGCGCCCCGTCGAGGAGCCCACACCGCCGCAGGGCCAACAGGGTGAGGGGCGCGCTCGCCACCACCCGCCGCCAGCGCAGGTCGTGGACCACATCTCGGGTCACCTGGGCTCCGGGGTGAAGGGCTGCCGAGGCGAACCAGCCGCGCTCCGACGCGTCGAGGGCCGCCGCGGCGGTGTCGTCGGTGGCGGTGCCCCGGCTGGCCAGCTCGACCAAGCGGCTCTGCCAATCGGCCAGGCTCATCGCGGAACCCCGACGAGGCGACCACGGGCGTGGTCCCACAGCTCGCGCAGCTTCTCGATCTCGGAGCGGAACACGTCGATGCCGAGTGCCGGGAAGCAGTCGTCGGACACCTCGAAAACCACCGCTGCCAGGTTCGGCGCCCGGCGGAGGAGATCCTCCAGCAGATTCCAGACCCGATCGGGTACCGCCGTCGAGTGGGTGTCGACCAGGAAGCCCCGGTGCTCGGCACCCCCGGCCACGTGGACCTCGACCACGCGGTCCAGCGGGATCCGGTCGATCAGGTCGAACGGGTCGAGCCCTAAGTTGGTGCAGTTGGCGTGGAGGTTGAAGAGGTCGAGCAGCAGTCCGCACGACGACCTTCGACAGAGCTCGGTGAGGAAGCGGGCCTCGTCCCATCCGGGATCGGAGGGCAGGTCGGGTAGGTAGCGGGGCGAGTTCTCCAACAGGAACGTTCGCCCCAGGCGGCGGGCAACCATGTCGGCCCGCGCCGCCACCATGTCGGCCACCTCGGTCGTGAACGGCAGGGGCAGCGGAAGGCCCACGCCGCGCACGATCCCGTCACGATCGGGTGCCGACGTGAAGCCGATGTGCTCGCTGTGCCAGCGGTAGTCGACCGTGCGACCGAAGTCGTCGAGCACGCTCAGGGACTCGTGGTTCCAGCCGGCCGCGGTCCCGATCGAGAGCTCCATTCCATGGGAGATCACCGGGAGCCGGCCGCACGCGGCCAGCACCGGGTCGACCAGGTCCCGATCGAGACGCGCCCTGGGCATGCTCAACTCCGACGAGGGGAGCTCCCGGGTCAACGCCTCCGGGCTCACCTCCACGAGGTCGATCACGTCGGCCACCAGGCCCAGGACTCCGAGGTGGCTCGGCATCGCCGAGCAACCGATGCCGATCGGCTCCGGGCTGACGGACGACCTCGCTCTCATCGCTACCTCTCCTGCGGGGGACGACCTACAGAGCGACGAACGACCGGTCAGATACGAACCGGGCCGATCAGATGTGAACCGAGCAGATGCGAACGATCGGCCGGACCGTGCGGGAGAAGTGGTCGCGTCGCTCAGAAAAAGATCCCGCCACGCGTATCCCGGGCCGCCCGCCGGTCTCTGTGAGGGTGCCGGCGGGAACCTGTTCGGCGCAGGTCCCCCTTTCCTGCGCCGAGCAAGAGAGGTGGGGGCGGGGCCGGCGGGGCCCCACCCCACCGTCGCTCGCGCCGGGAACGCCCCCTCCGGGGTCGCACCTCCACCACCACGGGCGCGGGGGACGCGAAGAGAGGCCCCCCAAGCGGGCGGGGGGCCTCTCTTCTGTGCAACCTGTGACTCGGGCGGTGAGCCCGAGCCCGAGTGGATCAGCCTTCGTCGGGCACGGCCACCAGGTCGGGACCGTCGGTGGCGGTGGCCGCCTGGGCCAGCCACTCCGAGGCGTCGACCTCGGAACCGTCGTCGTCGGAGGAGTAGAACGCCATCGGCTGGTAGTGCGGAGCGACGATGTCGATGTCGCGGTACTGGTGCATGCCGGTCCCCGCGGGGATCAGCTTGCCGATGATGATGTTCTCCTTCAGGCCGACCAGGGAATCGGACCGGGAGTCGATGGCGGCCTCGGTGAGGACGCGGGTGGTCTCCTGGAACGAGGCGGCCGAGAGCCACGAGTCGGTGGCCAGCGACGCCTTGGTGATGCCCATGAGCTCCACCCGGCCCTCGGCGGGGCGCTTGCCCTCCTCGACGAGGAGCTTGTTGGCGTCGGCGAAGGCCTTCTGGTCGACCCGCTCTCCGGGGAGGAAGTCGGAGTCGTTGGCCTCCAGGACGATTACCCGGCGGGTCATCTGGCGCACGATGAGCTCGATGTGCTTGTCGTGGATCGACACGCCCTGCTCGCGGTACACCTTCTGCACCTGGTCGACGAGGTAGTTCTGCGTCTCGCGGATGCCCTTGATCTCGATGAGGTCCTTGGGGTCCCACGGGCCGTCGGTGATCGGGTCACCAGCGGTGATCTCGGCGCCGTCCTCCACGATCGGGCGGGCGCCCACCGGCAGGATCGACTCGTGCTCCTCGCCGTCGTCGGCGACGACGGTGATCGGGATGCCCTTGCCTTCGTCCTCGCCGACGCGCACCACACCAGTGGCGCGAGCCAGGCGGGCCGCGCCACGCGGCGTGCGAGCCTCGAACAGCTCGACGACGCGGGGCAGACCAC
>Ga0123332_1005942_pt1 | contig 10196 bp, 9 predicted proteins | sample BioC12SIPDNA_4_FD_89958 | JGI IMG/M metagenome (GOLD analysis project Ga0123332, IMG submission 89958) | Anaerobic biogas reactor microbial communites from Washington, USA - Biogas_R2_A C12 SIP DNA | ecosystem: Engineered > Bioreactor > Anaerobic > Unclassified | place: Washington, USA... | reverse complement strand
TCGTTGTTGAGGGCGACGACATACTCGATGCCGTCCTCGGGCAGCAGCCGGCTGACGGCGAAGACCCCCGGCCCGTCGGCGGCGAACCGCTGGATCTGCGCGCCGTCGGCGAGCGCCGGGTGCGCCTCGCGCAGGGCAGACAGCTCGGCGATGTGCCGGTAGAGCGGGGCGTCGGTGTCGTAGCGGTCCCGTGCCCCGGGGTCCTCGAAGACCACGTCCTCCTCGGCATACTGCTCGACCTGGGTCGCGAAGAGGTCCTGGCGCGCGTCCTTGTCCCCGCCCCGCCCGATGAACCCCTGCTCGTCGCCGTAATAGACGACCGGCTGTCCGCGGGTCAGGAACATCAGGGTGTGCCCGAAGGCGACCCGCTCGGGCAGGTCGCCGTGGACGATGGCCGGCCCGCCGAGGAAGCGGGAGAAGCGGCCCATGTCGTGGTTGCCGAGGAAGGTCGGCAGGGCGTAGGCGTTGGAGTCGGCGTCGGTGTACCAGTCGTCCCCGGCGAACAGGCTCGCCAGGGCGGCGGCCGACTCGCCCTTGCTGTATGCCGTGGCGCGGGCCTGGAAGCCGAAGTCCAGGGTGGCGGGGAGCCGGCCGGCGGTGGAGTAGGTGCTCATGACGATCGGGTTGGCGTCGTAGACCTCGCCGAACATGAAGAAGTCGTCGTTGCCCTGCGCTGCGGCGTGCTCGAGCATGGCCGGCCCGAACTCCTGCCAGAACTCCAGGTCGACGTGCTTGGTGGTGTCGATCCGGAAGCCGTCGACGCCGGTGTCGATCCAGCCCTGGTAGATCTCGACCATCCCCTCGACGACCTCCGGCTGCTCGGTCGCCAGGTCGTCGAGGCCGAAGAAGTCGCCGAGCAGGGAGGACTCGCCCTCGAAGGTGCTGTTGCCGCGGTTGTGGTACCGCGCGGGGTCGTTGAGCCAGGCCGGAACCTTGAGGTCCTGGTCCTCCTCGGCGACGACGGGGGTGTAGGGGTCCTCCCCGACGGGGCGGTAGGAGTACTCCCCCTCCTCGTAGTCGATGACGTCGGCCGTGTGGTTGGTGATGATGTCGAGGAAGATCTTCAGGTCCCTCTCGTGCGCCGCCTCGACCAGCGCCGCGAGGTCCTCCTCGGTGCCCAGGTGCGGGTCGACGGAGGTGAAGTCGGTGATCCAGTAGCCGTGGTAGGCCGCGCTCTCCTTGCCCTCCTCGCCTTGCACCCATTGGTTGGTCATCACCGGCGTCAGCCAGATCGCGGTGGTGCCGAGCCCCTCGAGGTAGTCGAGCTGCTCGGTCAGCCCGGCCAGGTCGCCGCCGTGGTAGAAGCCGGTGTCGGTGGGGTCGAAGCCGTGGGCGAGGCGGTCCCCGTCGATCCCGGCCGTGTCGTTGCTCGGGTCGCCGTTGGCGAACCGGTCGGGCAGCACGAAGTAGAACCGTTCCCCGGTCAGCGGGCCGCGCAGCCCGTCGAGGGCGAGCGCCGCGACCTCGGGTGGGACCGCGTCGTCTGCCGGTGCCGCGGTGGGGCTCCCGGTGTTGTCCTGCCCCTGTGGCGTGCCCTCGTCGTCGAGCACCCGCGGCAGGACGATCCCGGCCGCGACCAGGGCGGCGAGCGCGCCGGTCGCGACGAGGGTGGTGCGGCGGTTCATGCGGGCAGTATGCCGTGGGCTGGGTCCGGGAACCGCCTCCAGTAGGTTGGGCGTCCCAGCGTGCAGAGGGTGAGGAGGCGTCATGGGACTACGCCAGACCTGGCGGGACTACCGGACCGTGCGCCGGGAGCTGCGGTTGCACCGGATGGTGCCCACCGTGGTGCGCGAGGTGCGGGCCGGCCGGTTGACCGTCGGCGACGTCGCCTCGGCCACCGTCCACGCGATGTTCGACCTGGGCGAGGGACGACCCCGGGAGCCGGACCCGGTCGAGGAGCGGCTGCGCGAGCACCGCGACCGGCACCTCGGGCGGGGAGGCCCCGGCCTCTAGTGACCGCACCGAGCGGAGCGCGCCGGGGCGAGGCCCAGGCGTCTGGTGGGGAAGCTGTGTGTCGTCAGACCGCACCCGACTGACCCACGGACCACCGGGGTGCGGCAGCCGGACGCGGCTGCGTGGGCGAACCCGTACGAAACCGCTACGAAAAAGCGCGGAGGGCGAACGAAACCCCTATCAAAATTGGGGGGTTATCGTTCGCGGACGACGCGGCCCTCGTCCCAGACCGGCTCGGTGGTCTCCCGGACCTGGCCGTCAGCACCGAAGACGAGGAACCGGTCGAAGCCGCGGGTGAACCACCGGTCGTGGGTGACCCCGAGGACGGTGCCATCGAAGGCCTCCAGCCCGATCTCGAGGGCCTCGGCCGAGTGCAGGTCGAGGTTGTCGGTCGGCTCGTCGAGCAGCAGGAGTGTCGCCCCGGAGAGCTCGAGCAGCAGGATCTGGAACCGGGCCTGCTGGCCCCCGGAGAGCGAGTCGAAGGTCTGCTCCCCCGACCGGGCCAGCTCGTAGCGGTCCAGCACCCGGGCCGCCTCGTCGCGGGGCCGGCCGCGCCGGTGCTCGTCGCCGCGGTGCAGGATCTCCAGCAGGGTCCGCCCGACCAGCGCCGGGTGGTCGTGAGTCTGCGCGAACCAGCCGGGCCGCACGCGTGAGCCGAGCCGCGCGACACCGGTGTGCACCACAGGCTCCGGCGCGACGTCGCCGACCGGACGGTGCTCGACGTCCGGGTCCGAGCCGCCAGCGGCTAGCAGCCGCAGGAAGTGGGACTTGCCCGACCCGTTGCTGCCGAGGACGGCGACCCGCTCGCCGTACCAGACCTCCAGGTCGAAGGGCTGCATGAGCCCGGTGAGCTCCAGGCCCTCGCAGACCACCGCCCGCTTGGCGGTCCGGCCGCCCTGCAGCCGCATCGTCACGTGCTGGGCGATGGCCACCGCCTCGGGTGGCCCGGCCTCCTCGAACCGGCGCAGCCGGGTCTTCGCCGCCTGGTACTGGCTGGCCATGTCGGCGTTGTAGGACGCCTTCTGCTTGTACATCAGCATCAGCTCGCGCAGCTTGGCGTGTTCCTCGTCCCAGCGGCGGCGCTGCTCCTCCAGCCGGGCGTTGCGCTCCACGCGCGCCTGGTGCCAGGTCGCGAAGCTGCCCGGGTGCACCCACAGGGAGGCACCGGCCGAGCCGGGCTCCAGGGTCGCCACCCGGGTCGCGGCGTTGGAGAGCAGCTCCCGGTCGTGGCTGACGAAGAGCACGGTCTTGGGCGACTCGCCCAGCTCGCCCTCGAGCCACTGCTTGCCGGGCACGTCCAGGTAGTTGTCCGGCTCGTCCAGCAGCAGCACCTCATCCGGTCCGCGCAGCAGCGCCTCCAGCGCGAGCCGCTTCTGCTCACCCCCCGACAGGGTGTCGGTCGTGCGCCACTGGGCCCGCTCGAAGGGCACGCCCAGAGCGCTGACGGTGCAGACGTCCCAGAGGGTCTCGTAGTCGTAACCCCCGACGTCGGCCCAGTCCACGAGCGCCTGGGCGTAGGCCATCTGGGCGGGCTCGTCGTCCACGGTCATCACGGCATACTCCGCCCGGTCCATCGCCTCGGCGGCGGCGCGGACCGGCGCCGGGGCCACCGAGACCAGCAGCTCGCGGACGGTCGGCGGCTCGGTGCCGCCCTGGCGGCCCATGGTGCCGATGAACTGGCGCATCACGCCCAGCCCCCCGCTGCGGGAGAGCGACCCCGACTGCGGGTCGAGGTCGCCGGCGATGAGCCGCAGCAGGGTGGTCTTGCCGGTGCCGTTCGGTCCGACGAGCGCGACCTTGGCGCCCTCGCCGACCCGGAGCGAGACGTCGTGCAGCAGGGGCCGCCCGTCCGGGAGGGCGTAGCTGACTCCGTTGACCTCGAGATGACCCACGGCACCCATTCTGGGCGGTCCCGGTAGCGGCGCCAACAGGATTAGGCGACCCGTCGTTTCGGCTCGCCTCCGACGCACCGCCTCCTTAGTGCCGAAGACGCCGGATCCCGGCACCGGACCACGAGGAGGCTGTGCCATGGCTGAGAAGGACTACACGACCGCGACGGACCACGGCGGGGAGCCCTATGTCGTCGACATCGAGAAGGAGACCCTCGACAACGACGAGTTCCGCAAGACGCTGTGGACCGGCAAGCACCTGCAGCTGACGGTGATGAGCATCCCCGTCGGCGACGACGTCGGGCTGGAGGTGCACGAGAAGAACGACCAGTTCCTGCGCGTCGAGCAGGGCAAGGGACGGACCGAGATGGGGCCGGCCGAGGACGACCTGCCGTTCACCCGCGACGTCAAGGACGACGACGTGATCCTGGTCCCCGCCGGCACCTGGCACAACGTGGTCAACACCGGTGACGAGCCGCTCCAGCTCTACGCCCTCTACGGCCCGCCCGACCACGAGCCGGGCACCGAGCACCCCACCCACGAGGACGCCGAGAAGGATCCCAACGAGGAGTGACCGCAGCCTCTCCGAGCGATGCGACCTAACGTGCGCCGTGCGACGTCCTGGACGTCGCACGGCGCCCATCTGGTCGCACGGAGGCCGAGGGCCGGATGGGGGCCAGGGTCCGGGCCGGTGCTACGGATGGGGGCCAGGGTCCGGGCCGGTGCTACGGATGGAGCTGGGCCAGCCAGCCGTTGCCCGCCCAGGCCGCCATGAAGAGCGCGGCCCCCAGCACCACGGCAACGGCATGCGGCAGGAGCACGTGCGGGACGACATACGGCTTGAACAGGAACGCCCGGATCTCCTTAGGGGTGCGCCGCCGGGGGGCGTCGCTCCTCCAGTCCGGTTCCTTCCCCTTGTAGGCCCACTGTTGGTCGATCCGCAGCGCCGAGAACTCACCGAGCTCCGGGAGCGCCAGGCGGTTGAGGTGGAAGTGCGCCAGCTCGATGTCGCGCATCCGGGAGTTGTAGCGCCATTGCTGCGACTTGAGCTGACCCTCGATGAGCCAGAACCCCAGCGCAGTGGCGGCGGCCAGGGCGAACAGCGCGTAGTGCCCCTGCTGGAAGCCGAGCCCGATCGCGGCCAGGGACAGCGTGACCGACCATCCCTTGACGATCATGACCCGCCCGTCGAAGCCGGCGACGATGTCGACCAGCGCGAGGTACTCCTTGGTGAGGTCGTCCCGCAGCGCGCCGGGGTCCTGCTGCTGGGGCAGGTCCGGCGCTGGCTCGGGGTGCTCCGGCGGGCGAGGAGTGGCCATGGACCATCGTCCCGGCGAGCGGGTTCGCAGGGCAAGCCCCCGCCAGGTCAGCTGTGCTGCAGGCAGTGCGTGGACCAGGGTCTGACCTCGAGACGCCCCTCCCCGATCTCCTCCCCGCACTCGTCGCACCGGCCGTAGCTGCCATCGTCCAGCTTGGCGAGCGCCCGGCGCACCTGGTCGAGGATCTCCTGCAGGTTGGCGTGCGCCCCCACGGCGGTGAGCCGGTCGACGGCCATCGCGGTGCCGTCCCCGACCCGCTTGCCGAAGCTGATCGCGCCCTGGTCCTGCTCCGGCCGGGTCAGGCGTTCCATCTGCTCCAGCAGGTCGGCCTCCTTGGCCTCCAGCGCCTCCCGGATCTCCCGCTCGTCCATCGCCCTACTCTGCCATCCTGCCGGGGAGGGCGGCCGCCGCGTCCCGGATCGCGGCGAGGGTGCGCGCCACCGCCAGCCGCTCGGCCCGGTCGGGCCGCTGGATCGCCATGACGTGCCGGCCCGTGCGCACGCCCACCAGGGGCCGCAGTGCCACGCCGGGCCGGAGCCGGGTGGTGAACCGAGGAAGGAGGGCAACCCCGTGCCCGGCCGCGACCAGGGCCTCCACGAGACGGTTGTCCCGCACCCGCTGGACCACGCGCAGGCTCGCCCCGGTCTCCGCCTCGATCAGCTGGAGTACGGAGTCGAAGGGGAAGCCCTCCGGCACCCCGATCCAGGACTGGTCCACCAGGTCGGTCGGGGTCACCTGGTCCTGGCTCGCGAGCGGGTGCCCGGCGGGCAGCGCGACGTCCAGGGGCTCGCGCACGATCTCGGTGACCCGCAGCTGCTCGGTGCCCGGCGGACGGCTCAGGGAGTGCCCGATCACGATGTCGTGGTCCTTGGCCAGGTCGGCCCAGTCCGCCTCGGCCACGTCCTCGTCGTGGCAGATGACCTCGATGCCGGACCCGGCGAGCGCGGCGAGGGCGGCCGGCAGCAGGTACTCACCCGCGCTGGGCAGGGCGACCACCGAGACCGTGCCGCTCGGCTCGTGCCGGAAGGCGTCCCAGTCCGCCGCGACCCGCTCCAGCACGACGGCCACGTCCACCGCCCGCCGGGCCAGCAGCTCACCCGCCTCGGTGAGGCGCAGACCCCTCCCCACCGGCTCGACCAGCTGCGCGCCGAGCTCGCGCTGGGCGGTCTGCAGCTGCTGCGAGACGGCCGACGGCGTGCGGTGCGTCGCCTCGGCGACCGCCGTCACGCTCCCCCGGTCGGCGAACTCGCGCAGGAGCTCCAGGTGACGCACATCCATGTAGGTAGCCTACAGATATTCATCAGTTTATTTCGATTGTGCTGAAGTGTCCCCTCGGCGCAGTCTGGTCAGTATGCCGATCCGTCACCGTCTCCTGGCCGTCTCCGTCGCGGTCATGTGGGGACTCAACTTCACCGCGATCCACGCCTCGCTCGAGCACTTCCCGCCGTTCCTGCTCGTCGCCCTGCGGTTCCTGCTCCTGGCCCTGCCCACCCTGCTGTTCGTCCCGTGGCCGCAGGTCCCGCTCCGCTGGCTGGTCGGCTACGGCCTCGGTTTCGGCACCCTGCAGTTCCTCTTCCTCTACTGGGGCATGGCCACCGGGATGCCGGCCGGCCTCGCGTCCCTGGTGCTGCAGGCCTCCGCACCGATCACGGTGGTCCTGGGGACCATCTTCCTGCGCGAGCGGATCACCGGCACCCAGCTGATCGGCATACTCATCGCCGTCGGCGGGCTCGCGGTGGTCGGCGCGCACCGGGCTCAGGTCGCCGCGGTCCTGCCCTTCCTACTCACCCTGGCCGGGGCGCTCGGCTGGGCCATCGGCAACATCTGCACCCGCCAGGCGCACCCGCAGAACCCGCTGCACCTGGTCCTCTGGATGTCGGTCGTGCCGCCCCTGCCGATGCTGGCCGTCTCCCTCGTCGCGGAGGGACCCGGGAGGATCGGTGACGCCCTGGCGACGGCCTTCACCCCGCAGGCACTGCCGGCCCTGGCCGGACTGGCCTACACCGTGCTCATCGGCACGGTCCTCGGCTCCGGGATCTGGAGCTGGCTGATGGCGCGGCACCCGGCGAGCGTCGTGGCGCCCTACTCCTTGCTGGTCCCGGTCGCCGGCATGCTGGCCGCGTGGCTGGTGCTGGGCGAGACCGTGCACCTGCAGGAGATCGCCGGTGGGCTCATCGTGGTCACCGGCGTGCTGCTCGGATCGCTGCGCCGGCTCCCGGGGCACCGGTCCCCGGAGGCCCGGCCCTCACCCCAGCAACCACGTGTCCAGGTCGAGGAGCCAGTGGTTGCGCAGGCTGAGCGCACGCTCTAGCGACGCCGCGATGCCGGCGACGAACAGGGTGGTGTTGAGCCACCCCGGCAGGGAGATGGGCGAGGTGAAGGTGCCGACCCGCTCGGCGACCACGTCCCAGCTGGTGACCAGCTCGAGCAGCTGCGGGACGAAGATCACGAGCCCGACCAGCAGGACCGCGATCGCGACCCGTCCCACCCACCGGCTCAGCCGCGGGTAGCGATGGCCCGCGACCGCCCGCCAGTACTCCCCGCTGTTGCGGACCGGCCGCAGCACCTGCTCGTCGCCCCCGCCGTCGGGGACGTGGTGCATCCGGGTCACCCCGAAGGTCCCCGTCGCCACCTCGATGACCCCGCCGGGCACCGGGAAGGTGGCGGGCGCCTCGGCCACGAACTGCTCGCGGCCGTCACGGTAGAAGCGGGTCGTGTCGTCCCAGTCGAAGTAGTCCACGTCGACGGAGTACTCGTGCTCGACCCCGTCCTCGTCCGGCAGCTCGATCCGGAAGACCGAGCGGGTCGGGATGTGCCACAGCCGGTGCGGCTTCAGCGCGCTGCCGTCCCCCGGCTTGGCCCTGGCCAGCTGCCGCTTCCGCTTCCACGCCCTCCACACCTGTGCGCTCCCCTCCGTTTCGTTCGTCCTGCCTTCGTGCGTCCTGTCACCCTAACCACGGGCCGCGTGGTGCTGCCCGATCGGCGCGATGGTCGCGGGGGCGTCAGGGAAAGCCCGCGCCGGCGCCCCTTCAGGGCAGCGTGCGGGTGGCCCTGGCCTGCTCGGCCCGGGCGGCCAAGTCCTCCTCCGCGGGATAGACGATCTCCTCCAGGCAGAGCCCGTGGGCCGGCATCACGGTCACGCGGGGGTCCCGGACGCCGGCGGCGAGGATCTCGCTGGGCCAGCCCACGGCATACTGCCCCTCCCCGACGGGGACCACCGAACCCACCAGCGCGCGGACCATGCTGTGGCAGAACGCGTCGGCGACCACGGTCCCGGTCAGTATGCCGTCCGCTCCCCTGACCCAGGAGTAGTCCAGGAGCGTGCGGACCGTGGTGGCCCCCTCGCGCTTCTTGCAGAAGGCCGCGAAGTCATGCAGGCCGACCAGGGCGCGCGCTGCCACGTCCATCGCCGCGACGTCGAGCGGCTTCTTGTGCACCACGGTGTCACGGCGGCGGAGCGGGTCGAGGGCCGCGGGGCGGTCGCAGATCCGGTAGGTGTAGCGACGCCGCAGCGCGGAGAAACGGGCGTCGAACGCGTCGGGCACCGGCGTGACGGCCCGCACCACGATGTCGCCGGGCAGCACGCCGGCGAGGCGGGTCACCGCGGCCTCGTGCGGAGGCCGGTCGGAGCGGCCGGGCAGCCGCCGCCACGCGTCGGGGTCGACGTCGGCGTGAGCAACCGAACCCCGCGCGTGGACACCCGCGTCGGTGCGGCCGCCCACCGTGAGCTGGACCGGGTCGGTGCGCAGGATCGTGCCGAGCCCGCGGGACAGCTCGCCCTCGACGGTGCGCAGCCCGGGCTGGGCCGCCCACCCCGAGAAGTCGGTGCCGTCGTAGGCCAGGTCGATCCGGATGCGCACCCCCCGAACCTACCTGGCGCCGACCACACCGCCCTCGCGCACCCCGAGCCACCCCGGCCCCGCATCTTCGAGCGCCCTGTGTGTCTGGGAGCCGGTTATTTCCAGCCCGAAGACACACAAGGCGCTCGGAGTTGACCGGGCACTGCGCGCCACCGTGGGGATGGAGGATTCGGCGAATCTTCGACTCAGACGCCGGAGCGCCCGCCTCCCACAGGGGGAGACGGGCGCTCGGGCGTGGCGGATGGTCGTGTCAGACGACCCTCACCGGACGACTCAGGCGTCGTCCTTGTCGGTGCCGATGTCCAGGCCGGTGTCGGCGGACTGGGCGGCGGCGCCACCAGCCGGCTCGAAGCCGGCGGCCTCGGCGGCCTCCGCGGTGCGGAACCAGACCTCGGCGACGGTGGCGTCGTACCACTGCGAGCCCTCGACGTGGTACTTCATCGAGTCGGCGTTGCCCTTGACGGTGAAGCCCTCCGGGGCGGAGCCGTCCTCGGTGGCCGGAGCGGAGTCCGGACCGAAGTCGCGGACCTCGGCAGCGTCGTCAGCAGCCTCAGCCTCGGCTGCGTCGTCCTTGACCGTGTTGGCGGCCTCGGTGGTGTCCTCGGTGACGGTCTCGTTGACCTCGACGGCCTCGGCCGGAGCGGCCAGACCGGCGACCTCGGTCGCCTCGACAGCGTCAGCCTCGGTGGCCTCGACGTCGGCAGCCTCGGCCTCGGCAGCCTTCGCGGCCGCGGCCTTCTCGGCCTTCTTGGCGTCCTTGGCGGCACGCTTGGTGGCACCCTCGGCCTGCTTGACGACGGCCTTCTTGGCCACCGGCTCGCGGACCAGCTCGATCACGGCCATGGGGGCGTTGTCGCCCTTGCGCGGCGCGATCTTGGTGATGCGGGTGTAACCGCCGTCGCGCTCGGCCATGTCCGGCGCGATCTCGGTGAACAGCCGGTGCACCACGCCCTTGTCGCGGACGATGGCCAGGACCCGGCGACGGTTGTGCAGGTCGCCGCGCTTGGCGAAGGTCACCAGACGCTCGGCGAACGGACGCAGCCGCTTCGCCTTGGCCTCGGTGGTGGTGATGCGGTCGTGCTCGAAGAGGGCGGTGGCGAGGTTGGACAGGATCAGGCGCTCGTGCGCCGGACCGCCGCCGAGGCGCGGGCCCTTACTGGGGGTAGGCATAACTC
>Ga0123332_1005941_pt1 | contig 10197 bp, 6 predicted proteins | sample BioC12SIPDNA_4_FD_89958 | JGI IMG/M metagenome (GOLD analysis project Ga0123332, IMG submission 89958) | Anaerobic biogas reactor microbial communites from Washington, USA - Biogas_R2_A C12 SIP DNA | ecosystem: Engineered > Bioreactor > Anaerobic > Unclassified | place: Washington, USA... | reverse complement strand
TGTCGGCATTATCTGGTAAAATCAACTTTTCCCAACCCTGATTTTGGCGGGGAAGCACCGAACCATAAAGGCCAAGCCATGCTAGTAACCGAACAGGAACGATTGCGCGACGATCTGGTAAAGATGGCCGACCGCTTCGGCCGCGACCGCAGCGCGTTGATGCCCATGCTGCAGTTGCTGAAGCAAACCCGATACCACATCTCCGAATACGCCATGCAGGTGATTGCCGACCTGTTGGACATTCACCCGGTCGAGGTATCGAGCGTGGTTTCGTTTTACAGTTTTTTGGAAGACAAGCCGCAGGGCCAGTTCGTCATTCGGCTGTGCCGCACGATCGCCTGCGACATGCGGGGATCGGACAGCGTCGCCCGGCAGTTGGTAAACGACCTGGGCATCGACTTTGGCGAGACGACCCCCGACGGCAAGTTCACGCTCGAATGGGCGAATTGTCTGGGGATGTGCGATCAAGGCCCGGCTATGTTGGTCAACGAAAATATTTACACGCAAGTCACGCCGGAAAAAGTGCATTACATCCTCGATGAATGCCGCAGCGCTTTCGGAATTCACGCCACGGCCGACAAGGAGCATTAAGATGATCGCCGAAGCTACCCGGGGACAGCTTACTTTCAGCACGATCGAGCCGGGCAGCGGGCTGGATTCCGCGCTCGAACGGCCGCCGGCCGACGCCCTGGGGCGCATCGAGGCGTCGGGACTCCGCGGCCGAGGCGGCGCCGGCTTCCCCACCAGCTTAAAATGGGACCTGGCCATCAAAAGCACCGGAGACAAAAAATACGTCATCTGCAACGCCGACGAAGGCGAGCCGGGCACGTTCAAGGACCGCGTCATCCTCTCCGACTTCGCCGACCTGATCTTCGAGGGAATGACCGTAGCCGCATACGTCATCGGCGCTCGCCACGGCATAGTCTATCTACGCGGCGAGTACGCCTATCTCCGCTCGCATCTCGAAACCGTGCTCCGCCGCCGCCGGGCGCAAAACCTGTTGGGCAATAACATTCGCGGCCGCGACGGCTTCGACTTCGACATTGAAATCCGCATGGGCGCGGGCGCCTACGTCTGCGGAGAAGAAACCGCCCTGATAGAGTCGCTCGAAGGACAGCGGGGCGAACCGCGAAACCGACCACCATTCCCCATCGACACCGGATACCTCGGAAACCCCACGATCGTAAACAACGTCGAGACCTTCGCTTGGGTCGTTTGCATCATGGCCAAGGGCGCCAAGTGGTTCAAGGACATCGGCACCGAAAAATCGACCGGACTGAAGCTGTTCAGCGTCTCGGGCGATTGCAGCCGACCCGGCGTTTACGAGTTCCCCATGGGAATCACCGTCGCGGAACTCCTCGAACGCGTCGGCGGCCAGGGGGCGAAGGCCGTGCAGGTTGGCGGCGCCGCCGGGCAGTGCGTGCCGGCAGCGCAGTTCGATCGCACCATCGCCTTCGAAGACGTGCCCACCGGAGGTTCGATCATCGTCTTCGGACCCGGACGCGACATGTTGCGGGTGGCCGCAAACTTCCTCGAATTCTTCGCCGATGAGTCGTGCGGACAATGCACACCTTGCCGGCTCGGCACCCCGAAACTGATCGAGGGCATAAAAAAACTCCAGCAGGGGCGATGCTCGATGCAACATCTCCGCGAACTTTGCGCGCTCGGCGAAACCATGAAACTGGCATCGAAATGCGGACTCGGCCAGACCGCCCCCAACGCCTTTCTCACGATTGTCGATAATTTTCGGGAAGAAATCCTTGGACGGGCATGAGTTATCAGTTATCAGTTATCAGTTATCAGTTATCAGTTATCAGTTATCAAGTATGGGAATCCATTGATGACCAACAAATTCGATCATTTTATACGGAAATATCATAATGGTGACGAAGAAGAAGCGTTCTTCGGGTTGGTCGACCTTGGGTTAGATGTTCTTCCTGACCTATTGGCGAGATTCCATGCCGAAGTTGATTTCAGAGAACGTGCTTTTCTGCTGAAAATTTCACGAAACATAGGAGAGCCGACATCTGTCTCGCTTATGGGAGAAGCTCTGCATGACCAGAATCCAGACGTATGGAAGGAAGCGTTAGACGGTTTGGTTACGCTGGCTTCGCCGCAAGCATTAAACGTTTTGTATTCGGCACGATCAAACAGACTTGACAACGACGACGTTTTTCAAGAATGGCTCGATGAAGCAATCGAGCAAATTGAAGCAACACAGCGAAACCATCGGCAGGCTCTTCAAACACTGAAAACTGATAACTGACAACTGATAACTTCCCCATGCAAGATTTTCGGAAATTAAACGTCTGGTGCAAATCACATCAACTCACGCTCGATGTATACGCGGCCACAAGAGATTTCCCTAACGACGAGCTTTATGGATTAACAAGCCAACTGCGCCGGGCCGCCGCTTCCGTTCCGGCAAACATCGCCGAAGGATGCGGCCGAGACGGCGGGAGTGACTTTGCCAGATTTTTGCAGATTGCCACCGGCTCCGCCAGTGAAGTTGAATATCACCTTCTGTTGGCTCGCGACCTCAATTATCTCAATACTCCAAACTGGCGAAGGATTGACGCATCCGTTAGGGAAATTAAACAAATGCTGGCGTCATTGATACGAACCATCAAATCCGGCAACACCTCACGCCCTACCCCCACACGACATCGCAATAACCAACTGACAACTGATAACTGATAACTGAAAACTGAAAACCCCCATGCCCGACGAACTACTCCCCCACGGCCATTCCACCCGCGCCCCGGCCAGTCAACGCGGCCGCACGGCCGAGGTGCTCGAACACGCCAAGGCGCTCGGCAAAGAGATCGAAGTTACCATCGACGGCGGCAAGGTAACCGTTCCTTTGGGAACCACGATCCTCGAAGCCGCTCGAAAACTCGGCATTCGCATTCCCACGCTTTGCTATCACGAAGATTTATGTTTGGCGGGCGTGTGCCGGATATGCGTTGTCGAGGTCGAGGGTCAGCGCACCTTGCAGGCATCGTGCAGTTACCCGATCACCGCGCCGATCAAGGTAAAAACTCACACGCCCGGTGTGCGCAGGGCCAGACGCCATATCCTCGATCTGATGCTCTCGAACCACTACGGCGAGTGCTACACCTGCGCGCGCAACGGCAATTGCGAGTTGCAGTCGCTGGCCGAGGAGTACGGCGTCGATTATTTCCGCTTCGGCCGGCTGGAAACGCCGCCGCACAAGATCGACAATTCGAGCCATTCGGTCGTCCGCGACATGAACAAGTGCGTGCTCTGCCGCCGCTGCGTGCGGACCTGCATCGACTTGCAGGAGGTGGGCGTGTTGGAGGCCGTCGATCGCGGCGACCGCCTGCACATCGCCACCTTCGGCGACAAGCCGCTGGCCGACGTAATCTGCATCAACTGCGGGCAGTGCATCAACCGTTGCCCCACCGGCGCCCTGAGGGCCAACGACAACACCGACGACGTTTGGAACGCCATCGACGACCCGGCAAAGCACGTCGTCATCCAGACGGCGCCGAGTCCTCGGGCGGGGATCGGCGAGTGTTTCGGCCTGCCGCCCGGAAGGCCCTTGACCTTCCAGATGAACACCGCCCTGCGCCTTTGCGGGTTCGACCGCGTGTTCGACACCAACTTCGCCGCCGACCTGACGATCATCGAGGAGGGGACGGAGCTGCTCATGCGGTTGAAAGCCGCCATAACAGGGGACGGGGGGCGAGGGGCGGGGGACGGGGGAAACACTCGGGTCTCTAATCCCCAATCCCCAATCCCTAATCCCCATTTCCCCGGCCCTCTGCCGCAGTTCACCAGTTGCTCGCCCGGCTGGATTAAATTTGCCGAGCATTTCTACCCCGACTTTCTCGACCACATCTCCTCCTGCAAGAGTCCTCAGCAGATGTTCGGCTCGTTGTTGAAGACGTTTTACGCCGAGCAGTCGGGCATCGACCCGCGCGACATCGTCACCGTCGCCCTAATGCCATGCTCGGCAAAAAAGTTCGAGTGCAACCGCCCCGAAATGTGCGCCAGCGGATACAAGGACGTGGACTACGGACTAACTACCCGCGAACTGGCCAAGATGATCCACGAGGCGGGCATCGACCTGCCGAACATCGAAAAGTCGGACTTCGACGACCCCTTCGGCACCGCCACCGGCTCGGGCGTCATCTTCGGCGCCACCGGCGGCGTGATGGAATCGGCCATCCGCACCGTCGTCGAACTGGTGACCGGCAAGAAGGTCGAGAGCCTTTTCGACCACGCCGAGATCATCCCGCTCCGCGGCTTCGAGGGCATCCGCTACGCCGAACTGCCGATCGCCGAGGTCGGCCCCGTGCCGGCGATCCTCGCGCACCTGTTCGACGATTGGAACTGGCTCAAGGGGGCGACGCTCAAGGTCGCCGTCGCCCACGGCACGGCCAACGCCAAGCGGGTGATGGAAGACATCAAGGCCGGCGGAAAACTGAGCCAGTGTCACTTCGTCGAGTTCATGGCCTGCCCCGGCGGATGTCTCGGCGGCGGCGGCCAGCCGATCCCCACCAGTCCCGCGATCCGCGCCGCCCGAGCCAACGCCATCTACGAAGAAGACCGCGCCTATTCCGTCCGCAAGTCGCACGAGAACCCGGCGCTGCTGCAAGTCTACGCCGACTTCCTCACCGACGGCCCCTGCGGCAGCCGCAGCCACGGACTGCTCCACACCAGCTACACGCCGCGGGGGAAGTATATCGCCTGAAACCGCCGCGCGGCCGGCCGCGTTCACCGGGGACTGTTTCAATTTTCGCGGTTTACCACGAAAACCGGACTGTACCTCTACGCCGGCATTACGTTTCACGCATGCGCCGGCCGATTTCTTCGATCGGATGCGATTGCCGTTTGCGCCGCAATTGCTCGAAGCGCGCGCCGCCGGAGCGGCATTCGTCGATCCATTCGCGGGCGAACCGGCCGTCGCGGATTTCGTCGAGAATTCGCCGCATTTCGGTTTTTACCCGCTTGTCGATGATGCGCGGGCCTCGGGTGAGGTCGCCGTATTCGGCGGTGTTCGAGATGGCCCCGCCCATGCCCGCCGGCCCGAGTTGCTGGAGCAGATCGACCGTCTGTTTGATTTCGTGGACGGTGGCGTTGTAGGCGATTTCGGGTTGGTAGCCGGCCTCGACGAGCGTATCGAACGCCGCCAGAACCAAGGCGTTAATGCCCCCGCAGAGGACCGCTTGCTCGGCGAACAAGTCGGTTTCGGTCTCCTCGGCAAAGGTCGATTCGATCGCGCCGGCGCGGGTAGCGCCGATTGCTTTCGCATAGGCGAGTGCGAGCGGTTTCGCCGCTTGGGCACCCTCGGCCGCGGCAATCAGGCAAGGCACGCCGCCGCCGCGCTGAAATTTCTCCCGGACCAGACTCCCCGGCCCCATCGGCGCGACCAGCACGGCCGCGACGCCCTCGGGCGGATCGATCAAGCCGTAGCGGACGTTGAAGCCGTGGGCGAAGATCAGCACGTCGCCCGGCGAAAGCCCGCCGCGGATTGCATCGCGGAACACTTCCGGGGCAATCTCGTCCGGCAACAGAACCGCGATCACGTCGCTTTGCTCGACGGCCTCGGCCGCCGAAACCGGCCGAAAACCGTCGGCCGCGGCCTGGCGATGGTTATCCGCATCGGGCAACTCGGCCACGATCACGCTAAACCCGCCGTCGCGCAAGTTCAGCGCCTGAGCGCGGCCTTGGGAGCCGTAGCCCAGGATGGCTATCCTCCGCTGCTCCAGCGGTGAAAGTGCAACGTCGGCGTCTCGATGGATTATGGCTGTCATGGATGATGCTCTATCTTGCAACCGACGGCGGCAGCGCGCGCACGTCCAAATCCTGACGCCGGCCGCCCCGGGCGTCGAGCGTGTCGTGTTCGGCCAAATATCGCTTCAACCGGGCGACCTTCTCCTCGGCCGGCAACTCGCCCGCCGCGTTGGCGCCGGGGGCGTAACCCCATAGGATTTGTGTTCCCACCGGCGTGACCAGGGCGAAGAACGGCTCGACCGATCGGCCCGGAGATTGTCGCAGCCGGCCGTCGTCTCCGTGGTGATTGTACGCCGCGCCGCCGACCGGCGCGGCGGTCGGATCGGCGGCCAGGGCGACGATCTCCTTAAGCCCCAATCCGCCCCAAGCGGCGCCGATCGCCTCGGCGATTTCCGCCGCGCCGATCACCCGCGGATCGGGCCAACGGCGGCCGGGGGGCACGCTCGGCATCTGATCCACGCCGGCAAGCCGCGGATAGCGGGCGGCCTCGAGCGGCGTGAAGCCCTCGGGCGGAAGCAACACGCCCCGCGCGTCCACCGGCAAACGACCGCCGGGAACTTCAACCATGCACGCCGGCCGACGATACTGCAACTCGACCAGCACGGACGCGGGATGACGCTTGGAAACTCTGTCGACCTTCTCCACCCACGGATGACGCTCGAAGGCCAGTGCGATCCGCTCGCACAGGTCGGCTTCCAGTATCGACATGCCGGCGTCGAGCGTCGGGTCGCGGAACACTTCGCCGCGGAGATCGGAGCGAATCCAGTCGGGCGGGGGCGGGCTGATTTCCACCTGGCCCGGTCCGAGAAGATATTCCGGCGAGGAAAGTATCCGGTCGCCCAGCTTCGACCAGGCGAAGGCGAGTCCGCCCACCGCCGCCGCGACCACGGCCGACGCCAGCAGCACCGTCCGGCCCGGCCCGAGCAGCCAAGTCGTCGCGCCGCGAATCGGCGCGGGAGATGTCGTGTTTTTTCGCTTCTTGGCGGCGCTCATCGACTACCAGATTTCCAGTTCCAATTCCAACTCGATGCCCATGCGGTCTTGGATCTGACCGCGAATCAACTCGATCAGCCTCAGCACGTCCTGGCTGGTGCAATCCGCGTCGGCGATGATGAAGTTGGCGTGGCGTTCGCTGACCGCCGCGCCGCCGATGCGGGTGCCTTTCAGCCCGGCGTCGTCGATGATCTCGCCGGCGCTCATGCCGCGCGGATTCTTGAACACGCAGCCGGCGCATTGGTGCCCCAACGGCTGCGACGCCTTGCGGACGATCCAGTGTTTCTGCATCCGCTGGGCGAGTTCGTGCGGATCGTCTTTTTCCAACTCGCAGCGTGTTTCCAGGATCACCAGATCGTCGAGGCTGCTGCTGCGATAGCCGAACGATATTTCGTCGCTGCCGCGCTGATGCACCTCGCCGCCGGCGGTGACGACCGTGGCCTGAAACGCCCAGTGTCCGATGCTTTCGCCGTGCGCGCCCGCGTTTCCGTGCAGCGCGCCGCCGACGGTGCCGGGGATGCCGATCAGGCTCTCCAAACCGGCCAATCCGCGATGGACCGACGTTGTGACCGCCCTGCCCAGCAAAGCCCCGCCGGAAGCGATCAGCGTGCGTCCTTCGATGCCGACGCCGCAGAAGGCGGGCGAGGACAGACGAACCACCATGCCCGGCACTCCCGCGTCGCGGACGAGAATGTTCGAGCCTTGGCCGAGAATCCGCGCCGGCACGTCTTCTTCCTGACAGCGGCGGAGCAGCGCGATCAGTTCATCCACGTTTTCCGGCTCGGCGAAATACTCGGCCGGACCGCCCAACTGAAACCAAGTGTGCATTGCCAGCGGTTCCCGCTGCCGCACGATCCGCTCGAATCCTTGCATTATGCTCATTTAACGTCGCCTCGTAATTCGTTTCAGTAGATGCAAATGTGACCGCCGGAATCTGCAAAACTCCTCGCGGTTGCGGTTGCGGGAGTACGTTGTCGTATAACCGTTCTCGGGGGATAGTACCGATTTTCGCGGTTTATAGCGCGTCGGGACACAGCGGCGACCGCCTTACCCCCCCAACCGTACGCGAACTCAGAGAAAAATTCAAGTGGACCAGCCCCCGAACCTGTGCTCTGTCAATCTTGGATTGATGGGTTGGGTGCCACTGCTGGCTTTTGGTGCCTCTGCTGGCTTGTGGGTGCCACTGCTGGCTTGTCCAGCAGTGCCGGAAACACGGTTGGACAAGCCAACCGTGGCACCCGTAAACTCAATTTGGGCAGAGCCGAACAGGTCGAACGTCGGCTGAAACTATTCGAAAAAGCGTAACCCGACCGGATCAATGTGTCGCGGTTCTATGTGAACGAAAAGCAAGGATTGGTCGTTTGCATCGGATTGATAACGTGATAATGGGGGTCGGGGATAATGGGGGTCGGGAGTCTTTATTATTGTCGAGCAAGGCCCGGGGCATGAGACGCAGGGTGGCCGCGGATAATGGGGCGTTGTCCCAATTTTCGCCCAGGTCGTTCCCTACGATTCGGCCTACTATGTGAACCTCGACATGTACGAGGCCGCCTTCTGAAAAACCGATTCGCGTCGGCATTCTGTTGGTCTGCGCTCGTGGGGAAATTAGCACATTTTTCCGCACGCAGCCACGCCGATTAGAACCTTCTGCAAAGACCTTTCCCGCCTCCCACAGCACGCTTGACTCTCCATTGCCAGAAGGGATATACTCAATCGCATGGAAAAATCAAATTTCCTATCAGTCATTCCCAAAGCCATGCCTCGACCGGAAGAAAAAACTCTATTCGACGCGCTGTGCCGGTTCGCCGAGTCGGTTTCGTCCAAAATGAACGCCGTGACCGCTGGAGAGCCGGAAGATCAGCTCCGCGCGCCGTTCGAGGTCTTCATGGAGGAAGCCGGACGCGGACTGGCCCAAAAAATCGTTTGCACGGGCGAAACCAAGCTTGCCGGTCGATTGGGAAAGCCCGACTACGCCGTTCACACGGGCAAACTACTGGCCGGGTTCGTCGAGTTGAAGGCCCCCGGAACGGGCGCGAATCCGAACCGCTTCTCCGGCCACAACGCCCGGCAGTGGAAACGATTCCAAGCTCTGCCCAATCTGATCTACACCGACGGCAATCAATGGGGACTCTACCAATCGGGCCAACGTCATCGGCCGATCGTCCATCTCTCGGGCGACGTCGCCGCCGACGGCCGCGAAGCGGCGACCGAGAAAGACGCGAAAGCCCTTCTCGGACTGCTGACCGACTTCCTCTCCTGGCAGCCGATCATTCCCAAGAATGTCAAAGACTTGGCCGACTTGCTCGCCCCCTTGTGTCGTTTGCTCCGCGACGACGTGACCGACGCGCTGAAAAGCCCTCAATCGCCGTTGGTCCAACTCGCCAAGGATTGGCGGCAACTGCTGTTTCCCGACGCCGACGACGGGCAATTCGCCGACGCCTACGCGCAGACGGTCACCTTCGCGCTGCTTTTGGCCCGCAGCGATGGTGCGGACCCGTTAAACCTGAAAAACGCCGAGGCCGCCCTGGCCGCCGAACACAGCCTCCTCTCCCGGGCATTGCAAGTCTTGACCGATCCGAACGCCCAAGCGGAAATTTCCGCCTCGCTGAATCTGTTGCTGCGAGTGGTCGGAGAAATTCCCCGCGACGTCCTGAAGTCCACGGACAAGGGCGATCCGTGGCTGTATTTTTACGAAGATTTCCTGGCGGTCTACGATCCCAAGTTGCGCAAGGACGCCGGGGCCTACTACACGCCGGTCGAAGTGGTCCGTGCCCAGGTCCGGCTGATCGACGACCTGTTGACCAACCGGCTCGACAAGCCGCTGGGATTCGCCCACCCGGACGTGATTACCTTGGACCCGGCCTGCGGCACGGGCACGTATCTGCTCGGCGTCGTCGAGCACGCCTTGGCGAAGGTCGAGGAGCGGGAAGGCTCCGGCGCGGTACCGGGACAAGCAACATCCCTGGCACAAAACATCCACGGCTTCGAGATCATGGTCGGCCCGTTCGCCGTTTCCGAGCTTCGCATTTCCCGGGCGTTGGCCGACCGCGGCGCGAAGCTGCCGGCCGACGGCACCCACATCTACCTGACCGACACGCTGGAAAGCCCCAACACCCCGCCCCCGGCGCTGCCGTTTTATCTCAAACCGATCGCCGAGCAACACGCCAAGGCCCTGAACGTCAAGGCCAAAGTGCCCGTGATCGTCTGTCTCGGCAACCCGCCCTACGACCGACACGAGGCCGCCGACGAGACGAACAAAGCACGCACAGGGCATTGGGTTCGTTGGGGCGACGAAGGAAAGAGAGAAGTCGCGATATTCAAGGACTTTCTCGAACCGGTTTTAGCCGCCGGACACGGAGTACACGTAAAAAATCTTTACAACCTATATGTCTACTTCTGGCGTTGGGCACTGTGGAAGGTGTTCGAAAGCAAGATGGCCGC
>Ga0123332_1005937_pt1 | contig 10201 bp, 7 predicted proteins | sample BioC12SIPDNA_4_FD_89958 | JGI IMG/M metagenome (GOLD analysis project Ga0123332, IMG submission 89958) | Anaerobic biogas reactor microbial communites from Washington, USA - Biogas_R2_A C12 SIP DNA | ecosystem: Engineered > Bioreactor > Anaerobic > Unclassified | place: Washington, USA... | reverse complement strand
GTAGTTCGTTTCGCGCGCGATGGTGCGCATCAGGTCATCCGCCTGGGCCTCGGACGTGTTGACGTCCACGTAGCGCAGGAAGAACTCCGAATAGCCCGAAAACTGGGTGAGCTGGCGGGCATCTTCCAGCCAGGTGTAGACCCGGCGATCGGCGTTTTCGTTGGTCTGCCCCACCCAATAGGGATGGAACACGATCCCGGTCACGGTCCATTCCTGGATCTCAATGTCGCCTGTGCCTGTCGCACGGAAGACGAGGGTATCGCCTACATCCAGGCCGTATTCATCGGCCATGCGGCGCTCGATGGCGACCCGGTTCTGCCCTGGCTCGGGCCACTCGCCGCCCGTCAGCCGAATCGGTTCGAGCTGCAGGGCGTCGAATGGCTCGGACGACGCCAGCAGCTCGCCCTCGCGGAAGCGTTCGTCGCCGGGAAGTTGCCAGTAGATGGGCTGGAGCACCTTCCCCTCGACCTGCGTGATACCGGCGATGCCAGGCGGCGGGACGCTCCGCTCGCGGCCCTCGCGCACCAGCGCCAGGAGCTGGTCTTCGCCCTCCTCGGTGAGGACGTTGGTGCCCGCTGTTGGCACGGTGAGGTACACGCGCGTCATGGCGATTTCGTCGGGATTGATGTCGCTCTTGAGCTGGCTGATGATCAGGTCGTTCACCGAGATCAGGGTGACCGCGCCGAACACGCCGATCATAATGCTGAGCGCGACCAGCAGCGTGCGACCTTTGCGGGATAACACGTCGCGAATGATTTTGCGACCACGCGTTTTGAGCATGATGGAATCTCCGAAGGACTATCCTCGCGTGGCGAGGCGCGTGCGTGTGGCGCGTAATTCTTGCGTGCGGCGCGCAGCGGCGGCGGCCAGGGTGGTCTCGCCGATGGTACCATCCACCAGCTCCAACACCTTAGGCACGCTCTTCACCAGCTCGCGGTCGTGAGTGACCATGATCACCGTGGTGCCCCGGTCGGCCAGGCTGCGGAACAGCTCGAAGACGTTATTCGCGCTCATCCGATCCAGGTTGCCGGTCGGCTCGTCGCCCACCACCAGCGGCGGGTTGTTCGCCAGGGCGCGGGCGAGGGCCACGCGCTGCTGCTGGCCGCCGGAGAGCATGTCAGGCGTTTTGAATGCCTGGTCGGCGATGCCAAAGCGGTCGAGCAGCTTGGTCGCGACCTCGCGCCGCTCGCGGGGCTTCCACACGTTGGCAAAATCCATGGGGGCGATGACGTTCTCGACGACGGTCAGCGTGGGCAGCAGTTGGAAGAACTGGAAGACGATGCCCACGTTGCGCGCGCGCCATTTGGTCAGGCGGCGCTGCGGAACCTGGGTGATCGGCACGCCGCCGATCACGATCTCGCCGCCTGTCGGTGTGTCCACGGCGGTGAGCATGTTCAGGAAGGTGGTCTTGCCGCTGCCCGACGGGCCCAGCAGGGCGATGAAGTCGCCCTTGTTGATTTCGAGATTGATGCCGCGCAGCACATTGAGCGGCCCGGCGGGTGTGTCGAACGTCTTGACGAGGTCCTTGATCTGGATGAAAGCTTCTGCCATGGGATGTGTCTCCTTCGGCAATGCGAGATGGCGTTAGTCTGTACGCGGATGTGGAAGAAAAAGTTGCAGCGGATTGCGGAACATCATCCAATGGGAGCGCTGTTCGCACAAAGTGGCGCCCTTCAACCGGGTGATTGGCGGGTGTTCGGCAAGACGTGAGTCGTACGGGCTGCTGGTCCACATGTCGAGCAGGATGGCATTCCCCCTGAGCCAATAATCTGCGGCACCACGGCAAGTCTCGTTAATGCAACCGTTAATGCACGACAGACGAACCGACCGAACCACGCAAAATCATACTCGCCACGAGGAGATCATGCAACATATTCCACGCGCCAGGGAACGAGCCGGGCGCCCGGCATTTATCCCGCGCCCCATGCGGTTTGTAATACGGGCACATTTATTGCCATAATCAGTGTATGGAACCGTATAAAGGCTGTGGAAAGTGATCGGCGGCGGGCACTCTGCCCGCTGATGATTGTGAAGCGCCCGCCGCGCTTCTTTACAGTCTCGCCCCAAGCTAGGTGCTGAGATGCTGTCCCGATGGCCTTCTAGATAGAGGAGATCCTATGAACACCGGAGAAAACCCGAAGGCGCCTCGGATGTCGCGCCGGAGCTTTCTGAAATTTGGCACGGCCGGGATTGTGGCCGCGACACTGGGTATCGAGCTGAGCGCGGAGCAAGCGGCCGCTGTGGCGGCCCGCCGCCAGTCCGGCGCGTTGCGCGTGGCATGGGGGGGTGCTCCGGCAACCCTCGACCCGCTGTTCGCCTCGGCGGATACCGAGATCTCGTTCTTGAATGCCGTGTACGATTATCTGATCGATACCAACGCGCAGTCCGAGCTGGTGCCGCGCCTGGCGGCCAACTGGACGGTCAGCGACGACGGCCTGACCTACACCCTCCAACTGGCCGAGGGCGTCAAGTTCCACGATGGCAGCGATCTGACCGTCGAGGACGTCATCTGGACGTTCGAACGCCTGCGCAGCGATGGCCCGACCGCCGACCTGTACGCGAACGTGGCGAGCGTGACCGCGGGCGAGGGCCTCAGCGTCGTGTTCACCCTGGCGACGACCAACCCCGACTTCCTCTACAACCTCACCGACAACCACGCCGTGATCCTCAAGGCGGGAGCGGAGAACATCGGGGACGAATTCAACGGCACCGGGCCGTTTGTGCTTCAGGAATACGTGGCCGATCGCGCGGTATTGACCGCCAATCCGGACTATTGGGCGGGCGCGCCGGGCGTCGAAACGCTGGAATTCATCTATTTCGACAGCGTCGATGGCGCGGTGAATGCGCTGCGCGGCGGCGTGGTCGACCTCGTGCTGCGCGTCGATAATGCGACGTTCCTCGGCCTGTCCGGCGAAGGCACGTTCAACGCGAGGGACATCCCGACCAGTGGCCACGACCTGGTGCGGCTGCGCGCCGACCGCGCGCCGGGCGACGACGAGCGCGTGCGGCAGGCGTTCCGGCTGGCGACCGATCGCCAGGCGATCTTCGAGCGGACGCAGTTCGGCTTTGGCGCGGTGGGGCGCGACTCGCCGTTCAGCCCCGTTTTCGCCCGTTACTACAGCGAGGATACGCCGCTGCCGGCGCGCGATCCCGAAGCGGCGCGGGCGCTGCTGGCCGAGGCCGGCTATCCCGACGGCCTGGAGATGACGCTCTACGTGCCCAACCTGGCCGATCGCGTGGCGCTGGCCCAGGCGCTGGCCGCCCAGTGGGAAGAGGCCGGGATCCGGATCACCATCGAGCCGCAGGAAGAGGCCGTCTACTATGCCGAAAACGGCTGGCTGGAAGTCGATCTGGCCATCACACCCTGGGGACCGCGCCCGGTTCCGCAGGTGTTCCTCGACCTGTATCTCAAATCCGACGCGGCGTGGAACGAGGCGCACTGGAGCGACGAGGAGATCGACCAGTTGATCGCGCTGGCGGGCTCGACGCTCGACGAAGACGAGCGCAACCGCGCCTATCACGACATCCAGCGCATCATGATCGAACGCGGCCCAATCATCATCCCCTACTTCTTTGCGTCGTTCGGTGTGCTGGCCGACTACGTGAGCGGGGTCGAGGTGCACCCGTTCGTGGGCCGGACCAACCTCAACGGCGCGGCTGTCTAGTTTCGACATACGGCTTCAAAACCAGTGACCCAAGCGCGGGGACCATGCGTCCCCGCCTTACCTCGAGGCTGGGTATCTCATGTCCGAGCAACCAGGAATCCTCCGGCGCTGGACGCAGGCGACCTGGCCGGCGCGGCGCGGTGCAGCGGCGGTGGGCCGGTTCCTGGGCGAGCTGCTGCGCAGCCCGCAGTCGGCGCTGGGCACGCTGATCGTGCTGTTCTTCCTGATCCTGGCGCTGTTTGGCGGGCGGCTGGCGCCTTATTCCGCCAACGACCAATCCTCGCCCGTGCGCCTCGGACCCACCAACTCCCCGGCCCAGCTATTCCGGGCCGCGCGCGACGATCCCGCCAGCCTGCTCGATCCCACGACCTACGATCCCGGCCCTTACCCGTTCGGCACCGACTACCTGGGGCGCGATGTCTTCAGCCGGGTGATCCTCGGCACGTCGAGCATTTTCCGGATCGCGGGCTTCGGCACGCTGATCGCGGTGGTCGTGGGGACGGTGATCGGCCTGTCCGCCGCGTACCAGGGCGGGCTGGTCGACGAGATCGTGGGCCGGTTCATCGACGCGCTGCTGGCGATGCCCGCCCTGCTGATCGCGCTGGTGATCCTGGGCATCATTCGCAACCTGGAGTTCGAAGAGGGCAGCTTGCAGGCGAGGCTGGCCGACAACAGCGTGCTGCTGGTGATCGCGCTGGTGTACGTGCCGATCGTCGCCCGCGTGGTGCGCAGCAGCACCCTGGAGATCAAGACGCGCGAGTTTGTCCAGGCGGCGCAGATTCGCGGTGAATCGCGGTTCTATATCATCTTCCGCGAGATCTTCCCGTCGGTGATCCCGGCGCTGGTGGTCGAGGCGTCGCTGCGTTTCTCGTATGCGATTTTCCTGGTGGCGTCGTTGGGCTTTCTGGGTGTCGCGGCCCGGCCGCCATCGCCGGACTGGGGCCTGATGGTCAACGAGAACCGGGGCGGGCTGTACGATCTGACGCCCTGGGCGCTCGAGTATCCCGCCGCCGCCATCGCCCTGCTGGTCGTCGGCGTCAACCTGATGTCGGACGGCATCCGGCGCGCCGTCCAGAAAAGTGGGTGACCATGGCCGTTGAAACGGGCAACACCGTCCTGTGTGTCGAGAACCTGAGCATCAGTTACAAGGTGGGCCGCCGCTGGCTGCGCGCCGTGTGCGAGTTTCAGATCGAGGTCCGGCGCGGCCAGATCGTCGGCGTGGTCGGTGAGTCCGGCTCCGGCAAGTCGACCGTCGCCACCGGCATCATGCAGTTTCTGCCGGCCAACGGGCGCACCGAGCCGGACAGCAAGATCGCGTTCATGGGCGAGGATCTCTCGGCCAGGCCGCGCCGCGCCATGCAGCACATCTGGGGCGCGCGCATGAGCATGGTCCCCCAGGACCCCGCCGCCGCGTTGAACCCGTCGATCCGCGTGGGCGAGCAGGTGGCCGAGATCGCGCGGCGGCACCTGGGCGCCGACCGGTCGAGTGCGCTGGCCCAGACGGTCGAGGAATTCCGCCGCGTGAACCTGCCCGACCCGGAGAGCATCCTCAAACGTTACCCACACGAGCTGAGCGGCGGGATGCAGCAGCGCGTCGTGATTGCCATGGCGTTGATCACCTCGCCGCAGTTGCTGGTGCTGGACGAGCCGACCACCAGCCTCGACGTCACGACCGAAGCGGTGATCCTCGACCTGGTGCAGAGCCTGATCCGCGACGAGGCGGCTGGGGCGCTCTATGTCACCCACAACCTGGGCGTGGTGGCGCAGTTGTGCGAGCGCGTGGTGGTGATGTACGCCGGCGAGATCATGGAAGAGGCCAGCGTCGCGGGGCTGTTCGACCAGCCGCTGCACCCCTACACCATCGGCCTGTTGAACAGCGTGCCGCGCCTGGGCCAGACCAAGCGCGACGCCGGCCTGCAGACCATCCCGGGCCGCCCGCCCTCGCTGGCCGATCTGCCGGGCGGCTGCGTGTTCGCGCCGCGCTGCCCGCTGGCGATCCCGATCTGCCAGACCCGCCCGCCGCTGGAAGCGCCCGCCGCGGGCCGGCTCGTGCGCTGCCACCGCTGGCGCGAGATCGCCGCGGGCGAGGTCAGCGTGAGCACCAGGGAGCGCGCGGGCGTCGAGGCGATTGAGGTCGCCGACCTGGAGCGCGAGCGGCTGCTGCGCGCCGAAAACCTGGTCGAGCATTTCCCCATCCCGCGCAGCCTGCCCGAGCTGCTGCGGGGCGCCAGGCCCGCGCCGGTCCGCGCGGTGGACGGCGTGAACCTCACCATCCAGCGCGGGCGCACGCTCGGCCTGGTCGGCGAGAGCGGCAGCGGCAAGACCACCCTCGCGCGCGTGATCATCGGGCTGGAAGATCGCACGGCGGGGACCATCGACCTGCTGGGCATGGACCTGCGCGGCGACGTCCACGACCGCGACAAGCAGGCGCTGGCCGAGCTGCAGATGGTCTTCCAGAACCCGCAGAACTCGCTGAATCCCTATCTGACGGTCGGGCAAGCCATCCGGCGCCCGCTGATCACGCTGGCGGGGATGAGCCGCGCCCAGGCCGATCGCGAGGTGCGCCGTCTGCTGCGCGCCGTCAACCTGCGCGACGAGTACGCGCTGCGCTATCCCGGCGAGCTGAGCGGCGGCGAGAAGCAGCGCGTCGCCATCGCGCGGGCGTTCGCCTCGACCCCGTCGCTGATCATCTGCGACGAGCCGGTGTCCTCGCTGGATGTGTCGGTCCAGTCGGCGGTGCTCAACCTGCTGGCCCAGCTTCAGGAGGGCCGCGACACGGCCTACCTGTTCATCTCGCACGATCTGGCGGTGGTGAGCTACCTGGCTGATTACCTGGCCGTGATGTACCTGGGCCAGTTGTTCGAGGTAGGCTACGGGCGCGATCTGTTCCACCCGCCGCTGCACCCCTACACCGAAGCCCTGGTGTCGGCCATCCCGGTCGCCGATCCGTCACGCCGGGTGCGGCGCGTGCGCCTGTCCGACGATATCCCCAGCCCGCGGGACATGCCGGCGGGCTGCCGCTTCCACACGCGCTGCCCGCACAAGATCGGCGCGATCTGCGAGCAGCAGGAGCCGCCCTGGCGCGATGACGGCGACGGCCACTTCATCCGCTGCCACATTCCGCTGGACGAGCTGGAGGCGCTGCAAAGCGATCTGTTGGAACGGGAGGACGGGTGAGATGTGGCGCTTTTTCGTTCGGCGGATGGCGTTCTTCGTCTTCACGTTGCTGCTCACCTCGGTGTTCGTCTTCATCCTGACGCGCGTTCTGCCCGGCGACGTGGCCCGCGTGTTGTTGGGGCGCGACGCCAGCCCGGAGGCGGTCGCCGCCAAGCGGGAAGAACTGGGCTTGAACGAGCCGCTCATCGTCCAGTATGGCGTGTGGGCGGGCGACTTCATCAGCGGCGACTGGGGCGAGACCTTCGCCAACCCGCGCCGGGACATCGGCGAGGTGGTGGGCGAGCGCATGGTGAACTCGGGCCGGCTGGCGGCGCTCACCCTGCTGATCGCGCTGCCGATCTCGATCACGCTGGGCGTGATCGCCGGGCTGACCGAGGGCCGCCTGACCGACAGCCTCATCTCGATCCTGTCGCTGTCGGTGGTCAGCCTGCCGGAGTTCGTGACCGGCCTGTTCCTGATCAACGTGGTAGCGCTCAAATGGGATGATAACCCGATCGCCGATCGATTCGGCTGGTTCCCGGCCAGCTCGGCGATTCGTGCGGATGCCTCGTTCGCCGAGGCGCTGCCCAGCCTGTGGCTGCCCGCCATCGCCGCCACGCTGGTGCTGATGGCCTACATCGTGCGGCTGGTGCGCGCCGGGGTGATCGAGGAGCTGAAGCGCGACTACGTGCGGACAGCGGTCCTCAAGGGACTGCCGTATCGCGTCGTGGTGATCAAGCACGTGCTGCGCAACGCGCTAATTCCCACCGTGACCGTGATCGCGACCAGCACGGGCTGGCTGATCAGCGGGCTGGTGGTCATCGAATCGGTGTTCAGCTATCCGGGGCTGGGGCGGCTGCTGATCAACAACGCGATCAACAAGCGCGACCTGCCGCTGATCCAGGCGACGGTGATGGTCACGGTGATGGTCATCCTGGTCGCCAATTTCATCGCGGATCTGTTGTATGCGGTTTTGAATCCGCGCATCCGGCTGGAGTGAGCGGGGCGATGTGGCCCGATCGGTGAGCGCCACGCCTCGCACCGCCCCACACTCGATAATCAGCGAAGGAACAAACACATGGCCGGTCTACCCGCACTCGATCACATCCCCACCGTTGCCGAGGTCGACCGGATCGCTGCTTTAGCCGATCCCGTGCTTCGCAATCTGCAGATCACGCAGTGCTATCACGAGCTGGCCCTGACGATGGCCGCCCGTACCGGCGTCTGCGCCAACTGGTGCACGTTCGCCACCTGGGCATCCAAGCAGGCCGGCCAGACGATTCGCAGGGAAGATCTCGCTCGCGCGCTCCAAGATGCCTTCGGCTCGGCGCCCGCCCCGGTGCAGGCCATGCGGGACCTGATCTCGTTCGCGCAGGCGTTCGGCTCGAAGCGCAGCCGCAGCCAGGTTCAAGCGCTGGTGACCGGCCTGTTGAGCCCGCGGGCGGCCATCGAGCGCGCGAGTGAGGCCGTGGCGCGCGGCAACAAAAAGGTATACGAGGAGATTGGCCGCGAGTTCGCGCGGTTTTATGCGACGTGCCTGCATGATGCGGCGTTCGACGCGGAGAAGATCGCCCGCTTCTGCGAGGATCTCCGTCCCGGAGAGCCGCCCGACGGCCAGCAGGCTCTGCAGCAGGCGTTCACCCATTACTACCGGGCATTCTTCGAAAGCGACCCCAAGACCCGCGCCGAGTTGATTCTGCTGGCGAACATCGAGATCGGGTTCCACGAGCAGGCGCGCCTGCAGCCCGAAATTGCCGAAGCCATCGACGCCGCCCTCATCGACCGGCAGCAGTTCCGGCAGCAAGTGATCAAGGCCCTTTTTCCGTGGAGTGGTTGGTTCGCGCGAGGGCGGCTGTTGGTGGGGCGGCTGCTCGACCGGCCGAGCCCGCTCGACGCCCTGATCGATGTGCTGCTGGCCGAAGCGCGGCGGCGGGCGCATTTCGTCGTGACCGAGTACCTGATGACGATCGGCTTGCCGCATGGCGTGCGGCTGCGCCTGGGCGATGATCTGCCGGGCCCGTTTCCTGCCTCCCTGCGGCAGATCGCGCTGCCCGATCTGCGCGCGCTGCTCGAACGACTCGATCCCACGCCGGACAGCACGCGGGACACCGGTGCCGCCGACTGGGCATCGCTGCCGGACCGGCTGCACTTCATCATCGACATGTTCCGCTGCTACCACGAGGCGCCCGATCTCTTTGAGGCGCCCTTCTCGGCGCAGCAGGTCGCGCTGTTGAAGGCCGGGCGTCTGCCCCCGGGTCGGTTGTGACGAAAAGGGGCTCGCATGGTGCGCGTGCGTCAGTTCAGCGAGAACAGGCCCTGCGTGTCCATCGTGTCCCGCGCGACGATCGCGCTCAACAGCGCCACCTCGCGCCGGTACAGGCTCCGGATGGTGGTCAGGAGGTCAGCGGCGCCGTCGGCGGCCAGGAGCGTCTGTTTCTGGTCGGACGGAATCTGGAGCAGGGCTGCGGCCAGGTAGGCCAGAGCCAGCGGATCATCCGGCAGGCCAGCCGGGTCGAACTCGACGTTTTCGGCCACCTGCGCCAGCACGCCGAGATAGCGCTCGACCCACGGGCGCAGCCGGTGTCCCGCCTGTTCGATGACCGGCTCGCTCGGCTCGTCCAGCGGGACCAGCTCGACCGTGCCGACGAGATACGGCTCGGTGTGATTCAGCGAGCGGATCTGGAAGCGCTCGCCGCCCACCGCCAGGATGTTCATGCGGCCGTCATCGAGGCGCTCGACCTGCGTGATCTGGGCCGTGCAGCCGATCGGGTGCGGCTCGGCCAGCGGCCCGCTGGCCTCGGTGCCTTTGTGAATCAGGACGACGCCGAACGGCTCGTCGTTCTGGATGCACTGCTCGATCATCAGCTTGTAACGCGGCTCGAAGATGTGCAGGTTGATCGGCATCCCCGGAAACAGGACCGTGTTCAATGGGAAAAGTGGCAGCTCAAACATTGCGTTCCATCGCCCTCTACGTGATCGTCACACTGCCGATTCTAGTGGAGCGCGCAGCGGGTGCCCATAAGAACTGTGTGAGTAATTGAGCCGAGGCCCGTGATGCGGCGTCACGTCTCGATGGCCGGGGCACCCAGTGGAGAGGACGGGAGGCTGTCCGGCTTGTTGGCTCGCCGGGCAAACCGGACGCGCGCCACCCGCAGCCCGTCCATTTCTTCGACGATCACATCATAGTCGCCAAAGGAGACCTTGTCGCCGGTATCCGGGATGCGCTCCAGGCGTTCGGCGATGTACCCGCCGATGGTGGTCGAGCGCGGCTCGCCGCCGGGTTGGCCGAAGCGCTCGGTGATCTCGTTGAGGCTCACCAGCCCCTCGACAATGTCGGTGCTGTCGGCGGTATCATACGCCATCCCTTCGTCGTCGAACTC
>Ga0123332_1005934_pt1 | contig 10204 bp, 8 predicted proteins | sample BioC12SIPDNA_4_FD_89958 | JGI IMG/M metagenome (GOLD analysis project Ga0123332, IMG submission 89958) | Anaerobic biogas reactor microbial communites from Washington, USA - Biogas_R2_A C12 SIP DNA | ecosystem: Engineered > Bioreactor > Anaerobic > Unclassified | place: Washington, USA... | reverse complement strand
GTAGGGCTGGATGCGGCGCCGGATCTCGTCGTAGCCGTCCTCGCGCTCTGGCGCAAGGTAACGGCCCGAAAAGATGAGCGGTGTCTCGCGCGAGCGGCGCAGATGCACGTCCTGAACTTCGAACAGGCCGCGAAGCTCGCCCTGCAGGCGCGATGCTGCCTCCTGGTAAGGATCCTCGGGGGCCAGAAACGGGCTGAATGGCAGCAGGGTCATCAGACGAGCCTAGATGCGCGGCATGGCGATGCCTTGCTGTTTCTGGTACTTCCCATTGCGGTCGGCATAGGAAGTGTCGCACAGCCCGTCGGCGGAGAGAAAGATGACCTGGGCGATACCTTCATAGGCATAGATGCGCGCGGGCAGAGGCGTCGTGTTGCTGATTTCCAGGGTGACGAAGCCCTCCCATTCGGGCTCGAAAGGAGTCACGTTGACGATGAGCCCACAGCGAGCGTAGGTGCTCTTGCCCACGCAGAGGGTCAGGATGTCCCTCGGAATGCGGAAGTATTCGACGGTACGCGCGAGCACAAAGCTGTTGGGCGGAATCACGCAGACGTCGCCTTTGTAATCGACGAAGGAGTCGGGGTTGAAGTTCTTAGGATCGACGATGGCCGAATGGACGTTGGTGAAGATCTTGAACTCGTCGGTGACGCGAATATCGTACCCGTAGGAGGAAAGGCCATAACTGATGACGTTTTCGCGCACCTGGCCGTCCATAAAAGGCTCGATCATGCCCTTTTCCAGGGCCATCCGCCGGATCCAGTTGTCAGGTTTTACTCCCATGTCTACTCCTTTGTCTGAGAACAGCGCCGGTCTATATCTGTAGGCAGGGCATTGTAACATGGCTGGCAGCGCCAACAAAACAGCCCACCCCGCACCTATCAACGCCATCCGGGTGGCACTTTCTTCTGTTTCTTGACAAAGTAAGCCGGCCGGCGATAATCTGGAAGTAGCGCTTACGGGAAGAGTGACACACTGCCACCATCGCTACCGCTCTATGGATCGATCATCGCCATCCGGCCTTCACCATATCCGGGAGACCAACCTCAGCCGTGTTCTGACCCTGATCCACGAAGCCGGCTCCATTTCCAGAGTCGCCATCGTTCGCCAGACGGGGCTCAGCGCGACCACCGTCTCCGGGCTGGTCAATATCCTTTTGGAAAGCGGCTTTGTCCGTGAGTCTGGGACGGGGGAGTCAAGCGGCGGGCGGCCGCCCGTCCTGGTCGAGTTCAACTACGCCTCGCGCACGCTACTGGGTGTTGATCTTGGCGCCACGCATCTGACCGTGGTGCTGATGAACCTCGCCGGCTCTGTCCTCGCCCGGCGCTTCGAACGGTTCGACGTGGCGCACGATCCCGTGGGGACGACGGGCAGGGTGCTCGCCCTGATCGCAGAAACGACGGCCGAGGCCGGACAGCCTTTCGGCTCGATTCTGGGCCTGGGGATTACGATCCCGGCGCCGCTGGAAGGGGAGCAGCTCGACCGCGCTTCCGGTCTGGTTTTGCCGGCCTGGGAAGGGTACGATCTGTCTGCGGCGCTGCAGGCGGAGCTGTCCCTGCCTCTCTTCATCGACAACGACGCCAACGCCGGGGCCATCGCCGAGAAGTGGTGGGGCCAGGGCCAGCTGTACAGGAATCTGGCCTACGTCAAGCTGGGCGTCGGCGTCGGAAGCGGTCTTATTCTCGGCGACGAGATCTATCGGGGTTCGGGTGGAACTGCCGGGGAGATCGGCCATACGACTATCGACGTCGATGGCCCGCCGTGCCGCTGCGGGAACCGGGGCTGCATCGAGAGCTATGTTGGCGCCCAGGCCCTCGTCGCCGAAGTGCAACGGCGCCGCAGCGAACGAGACCTGCCACACGGGCAGGGCGAGCTGACCGTAGAGGAGATTGCCGCAGCCGCGCAGGCCGGCGATCCCATCTGCACCCAGGTCGTCGAGCGGGCCGGCGCCTACCTGGGAACGGCGCTGGCCAACCTGATCAATCTGCTGAATCCAGAGCTAATCGTCCTGGGGGGCGATCTTGTCGCCGCCGAGCGCCTGCTCCTGGGCGCCGTCTATGCCTCTGTGCGCCAGCACGCCATGCCCAAGGCCATCGCCGAGAGCGAAATCGTTGTCAGCCGCCTGGGCCCTGACGCCGTTGCCATCGGCGCCGCGACGATTGCGATGCAGAACGCTTTCCGGCCGGCCAATCTGGCGCGCACGCTGGCGCCGGCCGTCTGAGCCTGAGTCAGCCCTTACCACGCCATCGGCTCCCGGCGGTAGAAGAAGCTGCCGGTCGGCCCGTCTTCAGGCAGCGTTGCCAGCCAGATAATCGTATCCGTACTCTCGGCCAGGGACAGCGGCGCATGATGCCCGCCCATATCCGTGCGCACCCATCCCGGATGTACGGCGTTGACGAGTATGTTGCTTCCCTCCAGCCGCCGGGCCAGCACACGCGTGATCATATTCAGCGCCGCTTTCGAGGTGCGGTAGGCAAGGCCGTCGGGCTGCGGGTTGCTCAGCCGCCCCGCCTGGCTGGAGACGTTGACGATGCGCCCGTAGCCGTTGCGCTGCATCAAGGGCACCAGCGCCTGGCAGAGCTGGAACGGGCCGTACACATTCGTCTCTATCGTCTGTCGCAGGGTCGCCAGATCGAGCTCCAGTGGCGAGACGCCTTTGTCCAGATTGACGGCAGCGTTGTTGATCAGCACGTCGGCCCGGCCATAGACATCGGCCACGTTCTTTACCAGCCGCCGGATGCTCGCGGCGTCGGTCACGTCGAGCTGGTGAAAAGCAACCGGCAGCCCTTTCTCCTGCATCGCGGCAGCAGCTTCCCGGCCCCGCGCTTCGTCCCGCGCCGTGAGCAGGACGTGAAAGCCGAGCGCGGCGAGGTCTTCGGCGGTCTGCCGCCCGATTCCCCGGTTAGCTCCTGTCACGACGGCGATTCGCTCCATGTCAACCTCCTTCTCGCGCCGCACGGTCGCTCAGCAGCCGGTCATAGACGAGCAGGGTCTGCGTGGCCGTCTCCTCCCAGCTAAACTGCGCTGCCCGCTGCAGGCCTTCTTGTCTCAGCTCGTCGGCCAGCGGCTCGTCGATGAGAATGCTGATAATCGCCCCGGCCATCTGGCGGGCATCGTCTGGCGAGACGGCGAACGCGGCGTCGCCGACGACCTCGGGCAGCGAGCTGGCATCGGTCGTGACCACCGGCACGCCGCAGGCCATCGCCTCCAGCGGCGGCAGGCCGAAGCCTTCGTACCGGCTGGGAAAAGCGAAACAGAGCGCGCCGCGATAGAGGGCCGGCTTATCTTCCTCGTCAACGTAGCCAATCCAGCGCACGGAGTCGCCGAGCTGCAGCCGGCTCACGTAATCGTCATAGTCCGGCGTGCTGGCGCCCGGCTCGGGCTTCCGGCCGGCGAGCACCAGCGGGTAATCCTCGCCCATCGCCTGGGCCACGTAGGTGTAGGCGTGCAGCAGCGTGGGCACGTTCTTGTGCAGGGTGTAGCCGCCCAGGTAGAGCACGTAAAACTCCGGCAGGTCGTATTTGCGGCGCACGGCCATATCGAGCAGCAGCTCGCTCTGGGCACGGTACTGCGGCGCGGTCGCCAGGGGGATGGCTGTCACCTGCTCCTGCGGGATCTGCAGGTGTTCGACGATCTCCTGGCGGCTGAAAGCGGAATCGGTAATCACGTGGCTGGCGCCCCGCGCTGCCGTGGCGACCAGGGCGTTGTAGAGGCGGGCGCGCAGGCCGCGCCGGTACTCGCGCTGGCGCATCGTAATCAGGTCGTGCACCGTCACCACGAGCGGCAGCGGCGATTGCAGCGGCGGCCCCCAATATGGCACGTGGGCGATGTCGGCGCGGCCCTCCGCGGCTGCCCGCGGAAAGCCGATCTGCTCGAACCAGACCTTACCTAATTCGCCGGGCCGGGTGGCGACCTGCTGAACGTGCACGCTGGGCGGAACGTCGGCGGGCGCATCCGCGTGCGGATAAATCAGGGTGATGTCGAGATCGGAGACCAGCCGGTTCAGATGGTAGACAAGCTGGCGCAGATATTGGCCGCTGCCGGTGTCCGGCCGGTTCCAGAAATAGGCGTTCAGGGCGACGTGCATAGGATCGTTTTTCCGGCATCGGGCTGGTCATCTGGCCAGTTTGGCCGGCCGGCAGTCATGTTACAATAGCCAGGCTGACTATACCGGAAAGGGGTCGAATATGCCCAGGAAAGTGGTCATTATCGGTGCGGGTATCGCCGGCCTGTCCGCCGGGTGCTACGCCCAGATGAACGGATACGATAGCGAGATATTTGAGCTGCACGACATCCCCGGCGGTCTCTGCACGGCCTGGGAGCGCAAGGGCTACGTCATCGACGGCTGCATTCACTATCTGTTCGGCTCCGGCGAGGGGCAGCCCTTCAACCAGATGTGGCAGGAGCTGGGCGCCGTGCAGAGCCGGGAGATGATTGACCACGACGAGCTGATGCGCGTGATCGACGGCGACGGGCGTACCTTTGTCGCCTATTGCGATCCCGATCGCCTGGAAGCGCACCTGCACGAACTCTCCCCGGCCGACGCTCCGCTGAGCAGCGCCTTCGCCGCCGGGGTGCGCCAGTTTCAGCGATTCGACATGTCAGTGCTCCAGAGCAAACCGCGCCGGATCATGACGCCGGCCGACTGGGCGCATTTCCTGGGCGCCGTGCTGCCGTACACGGGCGCGATGGCGCGCTGGGGCCGGCTCTCCGCCGCCCGTTTCGCCAATCGTTTTCACGATCCGCTTCTGCGGGCCGGCTGGAAGCTCGTCTTCGGCTGGGAAAACATCCCGCTGATGGTCGGCATGTTCCTGCTGGCCTACCTGGCTAACCGCAACGCCGCCTTCCCGGCCGGGGGCTCGCTGGCATTCGCCGGTGCCATTGCCCGTCGCTACGAGGCGTTGGGCGGCAAGATTCACTACAAGGCCGACGTCGAGCGTATCCTGGTCGAAGGCAATAAGGCGGTGGGGCTGCGCCTGTACGACGACAGCATCCACATGGCCGACGCCGTAATCTCCGCGGCCGATGGGCGGGATACTTTGTTCAGCATGTTGGGCGAGGAGTATCTAGGCCCAGGGCTCAAGCGGCTATACAATGGCAGCCTTCCGCTCCATTCGCAGGTTCAGGTTTCGTGGGGTGTGGCCCGCGACATGAGCGCCGAGCCGCATTGGGCCACCTATCTGCTCGAAAAACCGGAGCTAATCGGCGGCCTGGAGAGAACGGCGCTCGGCGTCAAACATTATGCCTTCGACCCGTCGCTGGCCCCGGAAGGCAAAGCCGTGGTCGAGGTGATGTTGGAAAGCACCTACGATTACTGGCAGCGCATCTATGGGCGGCGTCTTTACGACACCGAACAGCGCCAGGTCTGCGACCAGGTCACCGAGCATCTCGAGCGTATCTACCCGGGCATTCGCAACCAGATCGAGGTCAGCGACGTGGTCACGCCGCTCAGTTACGAGCGCTATACGGGCAACTGGCTGGGCTCCACCTGCGGCTGGCTGCTCACGGATAGGACGATGGTCAAGATGATCGCCGGTCTGCCCAAGAAGCTGCGCGCGCTGCAGAACTTCTACATGGCCGGCCAATGGGTCGAGCCGGGCGGCAGCGTGCCCGTCGTCGCCCTGTCGGGTCGCAACGCCATCCAGCTACTCTGCCACGACGACCGGCAGCCGTTCGTCGCGACGACAGCCTGAGAGAAGCTTACTCGAAGCGCAGCGCTTCGATGGGGTGCAGCGCCGCTGCCCGCGAGGCCGGGTAGATGCCAAAGAAGAGGCCGACGGCGATGGAGAAGCCGACGGCAAGCAGGACCGAGCCGGCGGTCAGCGACGCGTCGAGCTGGGGCACAGCAACGCGCACGGCGAACGCACCAATCCAGCCAAGCAGGATGCCAAGCAGCCCGCCCAACACCGAAAGCACGACCGCTTCGGTGAGGAACTGCCCCAGAATGTCCCGCTTGCGCGCCCCGACCGCCTTGCGCAGCCCGATCTCCCGCGTGCGCTCGGTGACGCTGACCAGCATGATGTTCATGATGCCGATGCCCCCGACGAGCAGCGAGATGCTGGCAATCGCGCCGAGGAAGAGGGTGAGCACGCCGGTGACCGCACCGAAAGCGTTGAGGAAGTCCTGCTGGGTCAGCACCAGAAAATCGTCCTCGTCGCGGAAGGTGATGCCGTGCGATTGGCGCAGGGCGTTGGACGCATCGATGAGCACATCCTGCACGTCGTCACTGCTGACTGCCCCTACGAGGATCATATCGACCAGCGTCTGCCCGGTGGTGGTGCTGCGGCGGTTGTAGAGGCGTTCCAGAGCCGTCGTCAGAGGCACAAGGGCGAGATCGTCCTGGCTGCCGAAAGCGCCGCCCCCTTTTTCCGCCAGAATGCCCACGACCTGGAAATTGATGCCCCGTATCTTGATCGTCGTCTCCAGCGGATCGACGTCGGCGGGGAAGAGGCTATCGACCGTATCCTGGCCGAGCACGACGACGCGCGAACGGCCAACATAATCGGTCTCGTCGAAGAAACGCCCGCGTTCTATCTCGTAGCCACGCATCGGCCCATACTCCGGCCCGGTGGCCGTCACCATCGTCCCGTAGACGGTGCCCTCATACTGCAGCTCGTCGCTGTTCATGACCACCGGTGCGACGGCCGAGGCGCGTGGCAGAATCGCCGCGTCGCCCAGCATCTCCGCGTCACGCACGGTCAGGCTCGACTCGCTGCGGTTGGGGTCATCCTGCGGCAGCACAAAGACCAGGTTGGTGCCCAGGCCCATGAACTGCTCGGCCACAAAGCGGGTGACGCCGTCGCCGATACTGAGCAGGATGATGACGGAGGCGACGCCGATCATGATGCCGAGCATGGTCAGCGAAGCACGCAGCTTGTTAGCCTGCAGCCCGCGCAGGGCGATGAGGAAATTCTGCCAGGGGTTCATCGCGCGCCTTGCCGCCTGTCTCTACTCATACCGCAGAGCATCGATGGGATTCAACCGGGCGGCGCGCCGGGCCGGGTAGAGGCCAAAAAAAAGGCCGACCGCACCGGAGAAGCCGATTGCCAGCACCACCGACTCCCAGGCCAGCGTCGTCCGGAGGTTCTCCGAGAGGCTGCCGATAATCACGATACCGGCGATGCCCAGCAGCAGGCCGATGAGGCCGCCTGCCAGCCCCAGGGTAACGGCTTCGGTCAGGAACTGCATCAGGATATCACCCTGTTTGGCGCCCACCGCTTTGCGCAACCCGATCTCCCGCGTGCGCTCGGTGACGCTGACCAGCATGATGTTCATGATGCCGATGCCGCCGACAATAAGGCTGATGCCGGCGATGACAGCCAGAAAGGTCGTCAACACGCTCGTGACCTGGACGAAGGCGCTGATCACCTCCGCCTGGCTGAGAACGGTAAAGTCGTTGTCTTCGTCAAAGCTCAGCCCGTGGCTATCGCGCAGCACAAGCTCCATTTGCACGATGGCGGCTTCCTGACGCTCTTCGTCGGCCACCTGCGTATAGATGAAGTCGACGCGCATCTTGCCGTCCGAGCGCCGCGCCGGAAAGAGGCGTCGCTGGGCCGTGCTCAAGGGCACGAGCACGAGATCGTCCTGGTCGTTGAACCCGGAGCCGCCCTTCTCTTCCATGAGGCCGATCACCTCGAAGTTGATGCCGTTTATCTTGATCGTCTCGCCGAGAGGCGGCTCGCCGTTGGGAAACAGCTCTTCGTAGACGGTCTGGCCCAGAACGGCCACGCGTGCAGTGCCAGCATCGTCCTGGCTGTCGAAGAAGCGCCCGGCTACCGGGTAGAAATTGCGTATGTCCGGGAATTCGGCGGTCGTGCCGCTGATGAAGGTACGCGCTTCATACCGCCCGCGCGTGACCACAGCCGAGCGACTATACTCCGGCGCCACGCGCAGCAGATCGGGGGTCAGGAGCGGATCGGAAAGCGCGGCGACGTCGTCGTTGGTCAGCCCTGCCCCGCACCGCTGGCGCGGCGGTCCGTCGGGGCGGAGCTCGCCAGGAAAGACAAAGAGCAGGTTGTTGCCCAGCCCCTGAAACTGCTCGGCGACGAAGACCTCCACGCCCTGACCCACCGAGATGAGCGTGATCACGGCGGCGACGCCAATGATGATGCCCAGCATCGTCAGAAAGGCGCGCAACTTGTTCGCCCGCAGGGCGGTGAGAGCGAGACGGACGTTCTCGGCAAGGCTCATCGTGGCATCAGTCCAGGGCAGTTTCCGATGGGCGGGCCGAAGCGCCGGCTACCAGCGGCTCGTGTACCGGCTCGTCGCGCACGATCTTGCCGTCAGCCAGCGTCACGATGCGCCGGGTGTGCCGGGCAATCCACGGGTCATGCGTCACGAAGATCACCGTAATGCCCCGCTCGCTGTTGAGCCGCTGGAAGACCTGCATCACCTCAATGCCCGAGCGGCTGTCCAGATTCCCCGTAGGCTCGTCGGCCAGGATGATCGCCGGCTCGTTGACCAGCGCGCGGGCAATCGCCACCCGTTGCTGCTGGCCCCCAGACAGCTCGCTGGGCCGGTGGTGTAGCCGGTCGCCCAGACCCACCATCTCCAGCGCCTGCCGCGCCCGCTCGTGCCGTTGCTTCTGGCCCGCGTAGATCAGGGGCAGCTCCACCTGCTGCAGGGCCGGCGTGCGCGAGAGCAGGTTGAAGTTCTGGAAGACAAAGCCGATCTTGCGGTTGCGGATCTCGGCAAGCCTGTCGTCGCTCAGCCGGCTGACGTCCGTTCCGTCGAGGAAATAGGTGCCACTCGTCGGCTGGTCGAGAGCGCCGAGCAGATTCATCATCGTCGATTTGCCCGAGCCCGACGGCCCCATGATGGACAGGAACTCGCCCTCATGCACGTCCAGGCTGACGCCGTTCAGAGCATAGACGCGATGCTCCCCCATTTCGTATATCTTGGTCAGGTCGCGGATCTCGATGATCGGCTGGCCGTTGCTGGGTGTCGTCACTGCCTAGAATCCACCGAAGAAGTTGAAGCCTTCGCGCTCGTCGGTGACGACCACGATGTCGCCTTCGTTGAGGCCGCCGACGACCTCGCTAACCTGCTCGTTGCGCAGGCCCGTTTCCACGACCACCTCTTCCACGCTGCCGTCGCCCCGCAGCCGCTTGACAAAGGCATTTCCGCTGTCGCGGTCGAGGCGGATGGCCCAGTTGGGTACGATGAGCACCTCTTCCACTTCACGAACGACGATGGAGGCGTTGGCGGTCATACCCGGACGCAGGTCTACGTCGCCCGGATCAATGTTGATCGTGACCTGGTAGGTGACCACACCCAGCCCGCCTTCGGCGGCAATGGGCGCGATATCCGCTACCCGGCCGAGTACGACCGTATCGTCCAGGGCGTCCAGGGTGACCTCGACCTCCTGCCCGACGGCGATTTCGTCAATGTCGATCTCGTCCACGCTGACCTCGATGTGGTAGGCGTTTTCGTTGACCAGCACGATGGCCGGGGCGCCCGGCGTAGCCTGTTCGCCGGCCTCGATGAGGATGTTGGCAACTGTGCCGTCGATCGGCGCCTCGATGATCGCCTGCTGCAGCCGCAGCTCTGCCAGGGCGACGTTCGTTCGTGCCGACTCAACCTGCGCTTCGAGGATCGCCAGCTCGTCTTCGGTTGGCGGCTCCAGAAGCTGGGCCCGCGCCGCTTCAGCCCGCGCCAGATTGGCCTCGGCGACCAGCACGTTTCCTTCTGCAGAGGCGACGTTGGCCTGGGCTGAAGCGACCGCCGCATAAGCCGCCTGCAGGTCGGCCGGCCGGGCGCCCCCCTGCAGCGACGCCAGCTGGGCCTCGGCAGCTTCCAGGGCGGCTTCCGCCGCGTCTCGCTGGCGGCGCAGATTCTCCTCCGGTACACCCCCCACGCCGGCATTGGTCAGCTCGTCATATTGCGTGCGTATCGCCAGGAACTCGGCATTGCGGGCGGCCAGGTTCGCCTCGGCTGCGGCAATTTCGCCTGGGTCTGCCCCGGCGGTCAGTTGAGCGACCTGGGCCTGCGCCTGCGCCAGCTGGGCCTGCGCCGCTTCGACGTTAGCCCGGGCAATGGCCAGGTTCCCGGCCGCCGCGTCGATGTCAGCCTGGGCCGCTGCGAGCGCGGCTTCCGAGGGCTCGCCGTTCTGGCGCTGGGCCAGCGTTAGCTCCTGAATGCGTAACGCGTCCTGGGCCTGCTGCTGCAGCAGTGCCAGCTCTTCGCTGTTGAGTGTAGCCAGGACATCACC
>Ga0123332_1005915_pt1 | contig 10219 bp, 10 predicted proteins | sample BioC12SIPDNA_4_FD_89958 | JGI IMG/M metagenome (GOLD analysis project Ga0123332, IMG submission 89958) | Anaerobic biogas reactor microbial communites from Washington, USA - Biogas_R2_A C12 SIP DNA | ecosystem: Engineered > Bioreactor > Anaerobic > Unclassified | place: Washington, USA... | reverse complement strand
GCGCCCGACGAGCCGGGCACGTACGAGGTCAGGTACTTCAGCGGCTCGTCGCGGACGGTGCTGGGGAGCGTGCCGGTACGGGTGCGGTAGGGAGAGGGCGGTGGCCGGCGGAGGCCAGGCGGGCGGCGGCGCTCGCCGGGCCTCCGCCGGCCCGGGGTGCGCTCGCCCGTGACGATGGTGCACCAGGAAGGATTCGAACCCTCGACCTACCGCTTAGAAGGCGGCTGCTCTATCCCCTGAGCTACTGGTGCACGCGCCCGCGGCTCGCCGGGCGTGGGCGGGGTGACCCGCCCGCCACCGGGGAGAGGCTGGAGCGGGAGACGGGACTCGAACCCGCGACATACAGCTTGGAAGGCTGTCGCTCTACCGACTGAGCTACTCCCGCGCGCCAGCGAGGCGGTGGTCGGGGCGGCAAGATTCGAACTTGCGACCCCCTGCTCCCAAAGCAGGTGCGCTACCAGACTGCGCTACGCCCCGACGCGCACGGCCCGTGAGGCCGGACGAGAGTCTACCACGCGGTACCGGGCCGGCCGCGTGCGGGACGGGAGCGCCCCGGCTAGGCTGGCGGCGGAGGGGACATGAAGTCATCGCAGCCTCACATGCCGCGCCTGGCCCTGGCCGTCGCCTGCCTCTGCGCCCTCGTGCCCACGGCGCTGGCGCAGCGCTTCGCGTTCGTCTCCACGCGCGCGCCCGAGGCGCAGGCGGGGGCCTTCGACAGGCCGTGGCAGAGCGAGGTCTACTTCTACCGCGACGGCACCGAGCAGCGCCTCACGGCCACGCCGCACGCCAGCGAGTACGATCCCGCGCCCTCCCCCGGCGGGCGCTTCGTGGCGTTCGTCGCCCACGACCACAGCCACGAGGCGGACGGCTGGGACGCGTGGGGATGGTACCTGGCCGTCGTCGAGACGCTGACCGGCCGCGAGGTCGCCAGGTGGGACCTGCCCCGCACCGTGGGCATGACTCGTCCCGCGGGCGGCTTCCAGACGGCCTGGGTCGGCGACGCCGCGGTGCTCGCGCAGGTCCCGGCGGCGACGGGCGACTGGGAGGTCCACGCGTTCGACCTCGGTTCGGGCGCGGCGCGGCGCGTCACCGACGGCTACGGGGCCGTCGTGGCGTCGGGCGGCGCTCGCCTCGCGACCTCGCGCGCCGACGGCGTGCACGTCGTCGACCTGGCCGGCGGGTCGGAGACGCGGGCGTTCGCCGGCGCCGGCATGCCGCTCGCGTGGTGGCGGGACGGTCTGTTCGTCGCGACCGAGTCTGGCCTGCTGCTCGTCGACGTCGCGACCGGCGCGAACGAGACCGTGGTGGCGGCCGCGCTCGTGACCGAGCTGCGAGTCGACCCGTCGGGGGAGCGCTACGCCTACGTGCGCCTGCACCCAGCGGGGGCGGGCTCGGACGTGGTCGTGGTCGAGGGCGGGGTCGAGGTGCCCGTCTGGCGGCTGGACGGCTGGGTCACCGGGCTCGATTGGCTCGAGCCGGGGCTGATGGCCTTCGCCGTCACCGAGCCGGGCGGCGACGTGTACGTGCAGGTCTCGGACCTGCTGGGAGGGGGCTTCAGGGTCGCGTCGGCCGGCGAGGACCACGGCCCGCGAGGCGTCCCGCGGCCCTGAGAGCGGGACGCCGCGCCGACCGGATCACGGGCTTCGCCGCGCCGGCCCGGCCGTGAGGGGCGCTGAGCCGACGGCGTGCCCCGCGGCCCGCGGCACGCCCGGGCCCCTACTCATCCGACCTCGCGCAGCGCCAGCTCGACCCAGGCGGCCATCTCGGGGGTGAGGCCCAGCGCCAGCGCCTCGGGGGCCGTGTACCAGGCGAAGCCGGGCTCGTCGCCGCCCACCTCGCCGGCGTACGGCTCCAGGGGCCGCGCGAGGTAGACGAGGTCGACGTGCTGGTGGCCGGGCGCGATGTCCTCGAGCTGGACCCCGCGCGGGCGCACGAGCTGCAGCGGCCCGGGCGCGTCGACGGCGCGCTCGCCCACCAGGGTCACGTTCACGCCGGCCTCCTCCAGCACCTCGCGCACCGCGGCCTCGTCGGGCAGCTCGTGAGGCTCGACGTGGCCGCCCGGCGGCAGCCACAGCCCCAGCTTGCGGTGCCTGTGCAGCAGCACCCGCGACCGCCACACGACGAAGACGCTGACCGCCCAGTCGCGCGTCACCTCCCCGGCGGCCGTCAGCTCTCCAGGCTGCCGCGCCGGCGAGGCCGGGCCCCCTCGCGCCTCCGCGTCCCGGCTCACAGCCCGGACGCCTCCAGCTGCCGTTCCACGAACCGCGCCACGGTGCCTCCGAAGGCCGCGGCGAGGGTCCGCGGCAGGAACGCCCCGATCGCCAGGTAGCTGAGGGCGCGGTAGACGGGGGCGACCTCGAGCCCCAGCCGCACGCCGGCCTCGTGCTCCGGGCCCAACGCGCCCACGTAGGCGGCAGTGAGTCGGTCGCGGACGTGCCCGTCGGCGGGGACCTCGTGGAGGAGCAGGTAGGCGTCGACGCCCGGCCACGCGACGGCCGCGTCGGTCCAGTCGATCAGCTGCGGACGTCCGGCCTCGTCGGCGAGGACGTTGCCGAGGTGGAGGTCCCCGTGCACCAGCACGGGCGGCGCGGAGGCGAGCTCGCGCAGGACCGCGCGCACCCTCGCGTCGAGCTCCGGCAGCAGGGCGGCCCGCTCCGGGTCCAACCGCGGGCGCACGTGCGCCCACAACCCCTCCAGCCGGTCGGCCGTGGCCTCGGGGCCGCGGGGGGCGGCTCCGGCCGCCGTGAGGTCGTCGAGGCGCCGGGCGCTGGCGCGCTGCAGCTCGGCGAGCGCCTCCAGGGCCCGCAGGACCCGCTCGCGCCGCGCCTCGCCGTCGCCGTCCTCGGGCTCGGGCGGATCGACGACGCGCCGCTGCGCCAGGTATGGGACCCGCTCACCGGCGCTGGTACGCGCCGAGCCGGCCGCCACGACGGCCGGCACGACGCCGGGGGCCAGCTCGGCGAGGAGGCGGGTGACGGCGGGCTCGCCGGGCCAGGCGGGGTGCGTCAGCTTCAGCACGACGTCGGCGTCGCGCCACACGGAGGAGAGCGCCCAGCCCTGCACCTGCTCCATGCCGTCGCCGCCGTCGGCGGGGAAGCGGCCCCGCAGGTCCGGCTCCTCCGTGGCGACGGCCGCCAACAGGGCGGTGGCGCCGGGCCGGGCGAAGGGAGGCCAGGCGGGGCCCTCGCCCTCGCCGGCCAGGGCCGCCACCAGAGCGCGTGCGGCGGGCTCGCTCAGGCCCGCGGGGAAGGGCTCGCCTGGTTCCCACCAGGCCTCGGCCGCGACCGCGGAGCCGCGCGGCTCGGCGAGCGCGACGGGCGGCCGGTCGTCGCCGCCGAAGTCGAGGGGGGCGAGGTGCGTGAGGGGCGCGGTGAGGGCGGGAGGCAGGGCGCGGCCGGCCGCCTCGGCGTCCGCCACCGCCGCGCCGTAGCGCCACGCGCGGCCGTCCCAGCCGGGCAGCGCGGGCAGTCGCGGGACGCCGTCGTCCCCGACCGCGAGGGCGACGCGGCCGTCCTGCACGACGGCGACCAGCGCCTCGGGCGAGGCGGTGCCGCCGCTCACGTGGCCATGGCCAGAGGCACGTACGCGTCGGCCTCGGGCGTGGCCACCCTCCCGTAGAGCGCGTGCGGCGTGGCGTGCTCGATCCGCACCTGCTTCAACCCCATCCCCAGGACCTGTTCCCGCGGGACGAGGACGGTGTGGTTCTGGTCGGAGTGGCCCACGACGTAGGCGTCGTCCCGGCCCACCTCCTTGACCAGCACGCGCAGCTCGCGCCCGACCAGCGCCTGGTTCGCGCGCAGCGAGTGCTCCTTCTGCTTCCGGATCAGCCGGGCGAGGCGCTCGGTCTTGACCTCGCGCGGCATGTCCTCGAAGTGCTTGTACGAGGGCGTGCCCGGCCGCGCCGAGTAGATGAACATGTACGCCTGCTCGTAGGCGACCTCGTCGTAGAGCGACAGGGTCTGTTCGAAGTCCTCCTCGGTCTCGCCGGGGAAGCCGACGATGATGTCGGTCGAGATCACGACGTCCCTGACCTTGGAGCGGATCTCGCGCACGATCTCGAGGTAGCGCTCGCGGCGGTACTCCCGCGCCATGCGCCTCAGCACCCTGTCGGAGCCCGACTGGACGGGCAGGTGCACGTAGTTGCACACCGCCTCCTCGGCGGCGATCACGTCGATCAGCTCGGAGGAGAAGTTCATCGGGTGGCTGGTCGTGAACTTCACCCGCGGCACGCCGGTGCGCGCGACCATCCGCAGCAGCTCGGGGAACGAGGGCAGTCCGGGCTGGTCGAGCCCGTAGGAGTTCACGTTCTGCCCGAGCAGCGTGATCTCGAGGGCGCCGGCGGCGACCATCGCCTCGGCCTCGGCGAGGATGACGTCGGGCCGGCGCGAGACCTCGGGGCCGCGCGTCTGCGGCACCACGCAGTACGTGCAGTGGTGGTTGCAGCCGCGCATGATCGTCAGGAAGCCCGAGAGGCCCGTCGGGGCCGGCGGCACAACGTCGTGCAGCTCGGGGTCGAAGCCGCGACGCTCGATCGGGCCGCCGCCGGGGCGCTCCTCCAGCTCCGCGATCGCCGGCAGCACCGAGGTGATCGCCCCGGGGCCGATCAGCAGGTCGACCTCGAACTTCTCGGCCAGCTCCCTGCCCTCGTCGAGCTGCGCCAGGCAGCCCATGAGGCCGACCTTGACGTCGCGTCCGGCGCGACGCTCCTTGCGCAGGTCGCCGAGGAACGACACGACCTTCTCGACGGGCTTGCCGCGCACGGCGCAGGTGTTGAGCAGGACCAGCTCGGCGTCCCTCGGGTCGTCGACGAGCATGTGACCGCCCGCCACCAGCTCGGAGGCGATGGTGTGCGTGTCGTACTCGTTCATCTGGCAGCCGTAGGTGACGATCGCCGCTCTCAAGTCCTGCCTCCAACCGGACGCCGATTCTAGCAAGCCCGCCCTGACGCGCCTTATCGTGCGGCGTGGCTTCCTTCCGCGAGCGTGTCCTCGACGCCGTGAGGGCGGTGCCCCACGGCAAGGTGGTGAGCTACGGGCAGGTCGCGGAGATGGTCGGCGCGCCGCACGCTGCCCGCCAGGTCGGCGCGGTGCTGTACGGCCTGCGGGACGAGGACGGCGACGTCCCGTGGCACCGCGTGGTGAACGCCGCGGGCGGTATCTCGACGTACAAGGTCGGGCACGGCGAGCTGCAGGTCGCGCTGCTCAAGGCCGAGGGCGTGGCCTTCGTCGGCGACGGCGCCGAGGGCGAGCGCGTCGACATGCGGGCGCACAGGTGGCGCCCGGAGCTGCCCGAGTAGCCGGGGCAGGTACGTGCGCTGGCCGCCGCGTCCGCTGGCCGCCACGCCCGCGGGCCGCGTCGCGCGCGGCGCGACCGAGCGCCGCCACGCGCACGCCGGGCTCGCCGCAAGTGCGGGCCCTCTCCAGCGCCGGGCTCAGCCCACGTGCAGGCTCTCGCCCAGGTGGTAGACGACGACGCGCTTCACGAGCCTGCGCGGCAGCCACCCCACGCGCACGCGGGCCTCGACGACGTAGCCCCCGTGCTCGCGCAGGTTCGCGGCGTTCCAGCGCAGCGCGGGCACGAAGAAGCCCAGCACGCCCAGGACGTCGGCGGCGATCTCGGCCCTGACGTCGGTGTGCCGCGTGGCGGGGAAGGGGGCGAGGAACCGCGCCTCGAAGGCCGCCTCGCGCCGGCCGAGCAGCGTCCCGCCCGACAGCAGCGCGAACCTGCCTAGTGGGCGCGAGCGCAGGTCGACGCCGGCGTCGCCCGAGCGCTCGTAGAAGCGGTCGACCAGGGCCAGCGTGACGGAGACGTCGTCGAGGCGCACGTACGGCACGAGCCTCAGGGCGGCGGTGAACTCCTCGCCCGTGGCCGCGTGCCGTGGGACCGTCAGCTCGACCTCGTTGAACCACCTGTCCCAGACGGCCGCGAGCAGCGACGACCCGGCGGCGTACGCGGCCGCGGCCATCTCGAGCCAGACCCACTGCCGGCCCAGTCCCAGCGTCGTCAGCGCGCGGTCCGAGGCCAGCAGCGCGGCGCCGAGGACGAGCATGGCGGTCCAGCCGAGGGCGTACCAGAAGCCGGGCACCTCGGCGAGGCCCGGCCGCGGCGGCAGGTCGAGCGGGGGCGCGAGCACGTCGCGGCGCGCGACGCCGCAGGCCTCGCACGCCAGGCCCGAGAGCCCCTCGCGCGGCGGGTTCTCGTGGCCGCACTCGGGGCAGGCCCAGGCGCCGCCGACGACGGCCGCCGCGTCGGTCATGGCCGCCACCCTGGGGGTGCGTGGTGAGCGTTCACTGGCGGTGAGAGCATACGGCCGGGCCCGCCCGTGGGACGCGGCGGATCCCACGTATGATGCCCGGGATGCCTGTACCGAACGCGCTCGAGCTCGCCCGCGAGCTGGTCATGACGCCTAGCCCCTCGGGCGAGGAGGCGGCCGCCGCGGAGGTCCTGAACGCCGCCATGCTCGCCGCCGGGTTCGACGAGGCGTACGTCGACGACGTCGGCAACGCGATCGGCGTGATCGCGCGCGGCGCCGGGCCGACGCTCCTCCTCACCGGCCACCTCGACACGGTCCCGCTGGGGGACCCGGAGGAGTGGCCGCACCCCCCGCTCTCGGGCGCCGTCGACGGCGGCCGACTGTGGGGCCGCGGCAGCGTCGACATGAAGTCGGCCCTGGCCTGCATGGTCGCGGGCGCCGCGCAGGCCGCCGAGCGCGGCTTCGCGGGCACCCTGATCGTGGCCGGCACGGTGCAGGAGGAGGTGAACGGCTTCGGCTCCAAGCACCTCGGCCGCACGCTCGACTACGACGTCGCGGTCCTGGGGGAGCCGAGCAAGCTCCAGCTGCGGCTCGGGCACAAGGGCAGGGTCGAGGTCATAGCGCGCTTCACCGGCGCGATCGCGCACGCCGCGCGCCCCGAGCTGGGCGAGAACGCGCTGGCGGCGGCCGCCCGGTTCGTGAACGCGCTGGAGGGCATCGAGCCCCCGACGTCCGAGGTCCTCGGCCCTTCCACCGTGACCCCGACGGTCCTGCGCACCTGGCCGGACGGCACGACGAACGTCGTGCCCGGCAGCGCCGAGCTCACGCTCGACGTCCGCACCGTCGCGGGGCAGGGCGCGGAGGAGGTGCTGGCGCTCCTCCGCGGCGCCGCGCCCGACGCGGGCGTCGAGCTCGTCGTGCCCGCGTCGCCGCTGGAGCACCCCGACGGCCGGGTCGAGGAGCAGCCGCACGTGGCGCCGGCGTACCATCTGAGCCCCGACCACGAGGCCGTGGCCACCGCTCGGCGGGCCCTGTCCGGCGCGCTCGCCGCCGCGGGCCGCGACCTCGTGGAGGGCGTGTGGTGGTTCTGCACCGACGCCCCGCACCTCGCCGTCGGAGGCCGGCCCGTGATCGGCTTCGGCCCGGGCGAGGAGGACCTGGCCCACACGACGCGCGAGAGCGTGGCCGTCGCCGACCTGGACGTGGCCGCGAGCGCCTACCGCGAGCTCGCGCTAGCCTTCCTGGGAGGCCACAAGTGACCGAGGGACGCAGCATGAAGGGCGAGACCGTGATCGTCAACGGCGACGAGTGGGTCGTCGTCGACGAGGCGCCGGCCGCGGCGCTGGCCGACATGGTCGCGGCGCTCCTGGAGGACGAGGGCTTCGTCGTGATGGTGAGGGGCCTCGACCTGCAGTCCGACGCCTTCTCGCACCTGGGCTCGACGAACATCACGGCCACGCACGTACTGGTCCCGAAGGACCAGGCCGAGGCCGCGATGCGCCTCATCGCCGAGACCGTCACCGACTACCAGGGCGAGGAGCTCGACGAGCTCATGGAGCGCCTGGCACGCGGCGAGGTCGTCGAGGGCTTCGAGCCGGGCGACGAGGGAGACGACGAGGAGGACGAGGACGACCCAGGCCTCGGCTAGGGGCGGCGCCGCCGCCCTCAGCCTGGCGGGCGCGCTCGTCATCCTGGCGCTGAAGTTCGGCGCCTACCTGGTCACCGGCTCCGTCGGGCTCCTCTCCGACGCCGCCGAGTCGCTCGTGAACCTCGTGGCGGCCGTGGTGCTCACCGTCGCCGTGGGCGTGGCCGCCGTGCCCCCCGACTACCGCCACCCGTACGGCCACACCAAGGCCGAGTACCTCTCGAGCGTCCTCGAGGCCGCCCTGATCATCGTCGCGGCCGGGATGATCGGCGTCACGGCCGTGCGGCGCTTCCTCGACCCGCAGCCCCTCGACCAGGTCGGCCTCGGCCTGGCCCTGGCGGGCGTGGCGGCGCTCGTGAACGGCGGGCTGGCCATGCGCCTGATGCGCGTCGCGCGCCGCGTGAGCTCCGACGCGCTCGAGGCCAACGCCAGGCACCTCTTCGCCGACGTGCTCACCTCGGTTGGCACGATCGTGGGCGTCGCCCTCGTCAGGCTCACGGGCTGGCTGCCGCTCGACCCGATCGTGGCCCTCGTGGTGGCGGGGAACATCGTCGTCACCGGCGTGGGCGTGATGCGCCGCTCGCTCTCACGGCTCCTGGACGAGCGCCTGCCCGAGTCCGAGGAGGCGCGGATGATCGCCGAGATCGAGGGCGTCGACGAGGTCCGCGGCTACCACCGGCTCAGGACGCGGCGGTCGGGCAGCGCGCGCTTCGGGGAGGTCGACGTGTTCGTGGCCGGCGACATGCGCGTCGACGACGCGCACGAGGTGGCCAGGGAGGTCGAGCGGCGCGTGAAGGCCGCCGTGCCCGGCCTCGACATGACCGTCCACATCGAGCCGTACGAGGAGGGCGTGCGCGACGTCTCGCGCAGCCCGCGCGAGGAGTTCCCCGAGGAGGGCTAGGGTTCCGGCGCCGACGCCCGCGCCGGCTGCGGCGGCGGGGTCCCCGCGGCCGGCTCAGCGTCCGCGCCGGCCGCTGCCGAGCTGCGCGGGCGACGGGCGCGAGACGTGCCGGCTGGCGGGGTCGAGGTAGCGCAGCGGGGCGTCGGCCCACGGCCCCGAGTACGCCACGCCGACGCGGGCCGTGACGCGCACGTCGGCGGGAGCGGGCCCGTCGAGGACGTAGAGGACGGGGCCGTGCAGCGGCGCGGCGTCGTGGGCGCGCGTGATGCCCAGGGCGCGCGTCAGCCGCCCTGGCCCGTCCCCGCGCGCGCCCGCCGGCGCCTCGACCAGGGGCAGGCCCGCCGGGGCCGGCGACGCGTCCGTCGGTGGGAGGGGCTCCACGGCGCGCACCAGCACCGCGTGGGGCACGCCCTCCGGCTGGCAGACCACGTTGAAGAGGTCGTACATGCCGTAGATGAGGTAGACGTACGCGTGGCCGGCGGGCCCGAACAGCGTGGCCGTGCGCCTGGTGAGGCCCTTCGAGGCGTGGCACGCGAGGTCGGCCTCCCCGAGGTACGCCTCGGTCTCCACGATGCGTCCGGCCCGGAAGCCGCCCGCGGCCTCGTCCCGCACGAGGAGCAGCTTGCCCAGCAGCTCCTTGGCGACGACGTCGGCGGGGCGCTCGTAGAACCCGGGCCGGAGGACGGCGCCCGCGGCTCGCTCCTCCGCGCGCGTCCTCGTCACAGGCCCTCCAGCGGGACCGCCTCGACGACGTCGCCCGCCCTCGCACCGCCGGGCGGCGCCACCGCGAGGCAGTCGGCCTCGTGCAGGGAGCGCGACACCGCCGAGGACTGGTCGGACCACGGGGTCACGCTGGCGCCGCGCTCGTCGACCTTCAGGCTGGCGCGGTGGAAGACGGTCTTGGCGTCCGGGCGCAGGTCGCGCGTCACCCTGGCCCTGAGGCGCGCGCGGTAGGGGGGCGGCGCCGTGCGGCCCAGCGCGGCGTCGATGAAGGCGCGCGCGAACAGGTGGAAGCACACCAGGCTCGACACCGGGTTGCCCGGCAGGGCCAGCACCGGCAGGCCGCCGTAGCGGAAGAACGTCAGGGGGCCGCCCGGCCGCACGGTCACGCGCCTGAAGACGACCCGGCCTGACGACTCCAGCAGGCCCCTCACCGGCTCGCGCTCGCCGCGCGAGACACCGCCGACCGTCAGCACGAGGTCGGGCCCCGCGCCCGCTACGTCGTCGAGGAGCGCGGCGAGCGCTGCCGCGTCGTCGCCGACGCGGTCGGCCCCGACGACCTCGCAGCCGCTGCGGACGGCCGCGGCGACAAGGGCTGGCAGGTTCGACTCGAAGGCCTGGCCCGGGCCGGGCGCCTCGCCCGGGGCGACGAGCTCGTCGCCCGTCGCGACGAGCGCCACGCGCGGGCGGCGCGCGACGG
>Ga0123332_1005912_pt1 | contig 10222 bp, 8 predicted proteins | sample BioC12SIPDNA_4_FD_89958 | JGI IMG/M metagenome (GOLD analysis project Ga0123332, IMG submission 89958) | Anaerobic biogas reactor microbial communites from Washington, USA - Biogas_R2_A C12 SIP DNA | ecosystem: Engineered > Bioreactor > Anaerobic > Unclassified | place: Washington, USA... | reverse complement strand
TCGAGGATGAGCCGTTCGTAGGCCTCGGGGGAGGACTCGGTGAACGCGTGCCCGTAACCGAAGTCCATCGTGACGTCGCGCACCTCCATCTGGGTGCCGGGGACCTTCGAGCCGAAGCGGATCGTGACGCCCTCGTCGGGCTGGACGCGGATCACGAGCGCGTTGTTGCCGAGCTCCTGGGTCGAGGTCGACTCGAACGGCAGGTGCGGAGCCTGCTTGAAGATCACCGCGATCTCGGTCACGCGCCGGCCGAGCCGCTTGCCGGTGCGCAGGTAGAACGGGACGCCGGCCCACCGGCGCGTGTCGACGTCGACGCGGATCGCCGCGTAGGTCTCCGTGGTCGACGACGGCGCGATGCCCTCCTCGTCGAGGTAGCCGCCCACCTGCTCGCCGCCCTGCCACCCGGCCGCGTACTGGCCGCGTGCGGTCGAGCGCGAGAACGGCTCGGGGACCCGCATCGCCGAGAGCACCTTGCGCTTCTCGGCACGCAGGTCCTTCGCGTCGAAGGACACCGGCTCCTCCATCGCGGTGAGCGCGAGGAGCTGCAGGAGGTGGTTCTGGATGACGTCGCGCGCGGCACCGATCCCGTCGTAGTAGCCCGCACGACCCCCGATGCCGATGTCCTCGGCCATCGTGATCTGCACGTGGTCGACGTAGTTGGCGTTCCAGATCGGCTCGAACATCTGGTTCGCGAAGCGCAGCGCGAGGATGTTCTGGACCGTCTCCTTGCCGAGGTAGTGGTCGATGCGGAACACGTCGTCGGGGCGGAACACGGTCGACACGACGTCGTTGAGCTCGCGCGCTGAGGCGAGGTCGTGCCCGAAGGGCTTCTCGATCACGACGCGCCGCCACGCCCCCTCGGCGCTGCGCGAGAGCCCCGAGCGGGACAGCTGGCGACACACGACCGGGAACTGGCTCGGCGGGACGGAGAGGTAGAACGCGTGGTTGCCGCGCGTGCCACGCCGCTCGTCGAGCTCGAGGACCGTCTCGGAGAGCTTGTCGAAGGCGTCGTCGTCGTCGAAGGACCCCTGGACGAAGCGGATGCCCTCCTCGAGGTGACGCCACGTCTCCTCGCGGAACGGGGTCCGGGCGTTCTCCTCGACGGCTTCCCGGACGATCTTCGAGAAGTCCTGGGTCGCCCACTCACGGCGCGCGAAGCCCGTGAGCGCGAAGCTCGGGGGGAGCAGCCCGCGGTTGGACAGGTCGTAGACCGCAGGCATGAGTTTCTTGCGCGCGAGGTCGCCCGTGACGCCGAAGATCACGAGTCCGCACGGCCCGGCGATCCGCGGCAGGCGCAGGTCGCCGGGCTCCCGCAGGGGGTTGGCGGACTCAGCCACGCGCAGCCTCGAGCGACTCGCGCGCGGCCGCGACGACGGCCTCGGCCGTGATGCCGAACTTCTCGAACAGGGTCTGGTAGTCCGCCGAGGCACCGTAGTGCTCGAGCGAGACCGACCGGCCCGCGTCGCCCACGATCTTGTGCCACGACAGCGCAAGACCCGCCTCGACCGAGACGCGCGCCTTGACCGCCGAGGGCAGGACCGACTCGCGGTAGGCCTCGTCCTGCTCGGCGAACCACTCGAGGCTCGGGGCGGAGACCACGCGGGTCGCGACGCCCTCGGCCTCGAGGGTCTCGCGCGCGGCGACCGCGAGCTGGACCTCCGAACCGGTCGCGATCAGGATCACGTCCGGTGTGCCGTTCGAGGCCTCGAGCAGCACGTAGGCTCCCTTCGCGACGCCGTCGGCGGGGGCGAAGCCCTGCTCCCCGCGCGGGAACGTCGGGACGTTCTGGCGCGTGAGGATGAGGCCCACGGGCCCGTCGTGCCGCTCGAGGATCGCCTTCCACGCCGCGGCCGTCTCGTTCGCGTCCGCGGGGCGCACGAGCGCGAGGCCCGGGATCGCGCGGACGGCCGCGAGGTGCTCGACCGGCTGGTGCGTCGGGCCGTCCTCGCCGAGGCCGATCGAGTCGTGCGTCCATACGTAGATCGCCGGGACGCCCATGAGCGCCGCGAGGCGCACCGCGCCACGCATGTAGTCCGAGAACGTGAAGAACGTCCCGCCGTAGGCACGCGTGAGGCCGTGCAGCACGATGCCCGAGAGGATCGCGCCCATCGCGTGCTCGCGGATGCCGAAGTGCAGCGTGCGACCGTAGATGTCGCCCGCGAACTCCGCGGTCGAGCGCTTCGCGGGGAGGAAGGACGGCTCGCCCTTCATCGTCGTGTTGTTCGAGCCCGCGAGGTCCGCCGAGCCGCCCCACAGCTCGGGCAGCACGGGAGCGAGCGCGGAGAGCACCTCGCCCGAGGCCGCGCGCGTCGCGATCGACTTCCCAGCCTCGAAGGTCGGCAGTGCCTCGTCCCAGCCCGCGGGGAGCTTCTTCGCGAGGAGGCGGTCGAGCAGCTCGGCGCGCTCGGGGTTCGCCGCACGCCACGCCTCGTACCTCGTGGTCCACGTGGCCCGCTCGGCCGCGGCGCGCTCGCGCAGGCCGCGCGTGTGCGCGATGACCTCGTCGTCGACCTGGAAGTCCCGGTCGGGGTCGAAACCGAGCAGCTCCTTGAGGGCGCGGATCTCCTCGCCCCCGAGCTTCGAACCGTGCGAGCCGTGCGTGTTCTGCTTCGTGGGGGAGGGCCACGCGATGATCGTGCGCACCCCGATGAACGAGGGGCGGTCCGTGACGGCCTTTGCGGCCTCGATCGCGGCCGCGAGGGAGTCGACGTCCTCGACGTAGCCGTCGGGGCCCTTCGTCCAGTCGACGTACTGGACGTGCCAGCCGTAGGACTCGTAGCGCTTGAGGACGTCCTCGGTGAAGGCGATCTCGGTGTCGCCCTCGATCGAGATGTGGTTGTCGTCCCACAGCACGATGAGGTTGCCGAGCTCCTGCGTGCCCGCGATCGAGCTCGCCTCGCTCGTCACGCCCTCCTGGAGGTCGCCGTCGGAGGCCACGACGTAGACGTGGTGGTCGAAGGGGCTCTCGCCGGGGGCGGCGTCGGGGTCGAGCAGACCCCGCTCACGGCGGGCCGCCATCGCGAAGCCGACCGCGCTCGCGAGGCCCTGGCCGAGCGGACCGGTCGTGATCTCGACGCCGTCGGTGTGCCCGTACTCGGGGTGGCCGGGCGTCTTGGAGCCCCACGTGCGCAGGGCCTTGATGTCCTCGAGCTCGAGGCCGAACCCGCCGAGGTAGAGCTGGATGTACTGCGTGAGGCTCGAGTGCCCCGCGGAGAGGATGAAGCGGTCCCGCCCGAGCCAGGCCGGGTCGGCCGGGTCGTGGCGCATGACGTTCTGGTAGAGCAGGTAGGCGAGGGGGGCGAGGCTGATCGCGGTCCCGGGGTGGCCGTTGCCGACCTTCTCGACGGCGTCGGCCGCGAGGATGCGGACGGTGTCGACGGCGCGGCGGTCGATGTCGGTCCAGCCGACCTGCTCGGCTCGGGGGGCGGTGACGTTCAAGGGCTCCTCTTTCCGATCTGGACGTGCGGCGACAGATCTACGGCTGTGCTCGGCGAGCGCCGAACGTGTCCGCAGGACAGCCTATCGGCGGGATGAACGTCTCATCCGGGACGGCCAGGGCGTGGACGCGTCCCGGGTAGCATGTCGGGGACGCGTCCGGGGGTGCGTCAAGGCCTTGACCCCGTGATGGGAGAACTCTTTTCGTGCGCAGCACACCGGTAGCGGCGGCACCTTCGCACGCCGAGGCGCCTTCGATGCGCCGGCGCGGCAAGCTCGGGGCGTACGTCGCCCTCATGAAGCCCCGCATCATCGAGCTCCTGCTCGTGACGACCCTCCCGACGATGATGCTCGCGCACGGCGGGTTCCCCCCGATCGGGCTCGTGCTTGCGACGCTCGTGGGCGGCACGCTCGCGGCAGGCAGCGCGAACGTCCTCAACTGCTACCTCGACCGTGACATCGACAAGGTCATGCACCGCACGAAGCGCCGCCCGCTCGTGACGGGCGAGGTGACCCCGCGCGAGGCGCTCATCCTCGGCCTGGTGCTTGGCGTGGTCTCGCTCGCGTGGCTCGCGCTCACGACGAACCTCGTCGCGGCGGCGCTCACGGCGGCCGCGATCCTCATCTATGTCGTGGGCTACACGATGATCCTCAAGCGCCGCACCTCGCAGAACATCGTGTGGGGCGGGATCGCCGGGTGCATGCCCGTGTTCATCGGCTGGGCCGCCGTGACCGGCACCCTGAGCTGGGCGGCCGTCGCGCTGTTCGGCGTGATCTTCTTCTGGACCCCGCCGCACTACTGGCCGCTCGCGATGAAGTTCCGGCGCGACTACGCGGCCGCGGGCGTGCCGATGCTCCCGGTCGTCGCGGGCGACAAGCGGGTTGCGATCGAGTCGCTCGCCTACGCCGCCGCGATGGTCGCGTGCACGCTCGCGCTCGTCCCGCTCGCCGGGATGTCGTGGGTCTACACCGTCGTCGCGAGCGGTGCGGGGGTCTGGTTCCTCGCGACATGCGTCCAGCTGTACCGGCGGGCGATCCAGCCGCGCGTCGTGAAGCTGCACGAGATGCGTGTCTTCCACGGATCGATCACGTACCTGTCCGTCGTCTTCCTCGCCGTCGCGATCGACCCGCTCCTGCCGTGGTGAGCCCGCTCGACGCCGTCGTGCGCGACTTCCTCGCGCACCTCGTCGTCGAGAAGGGCGTCTCGGACAACACCTCGGCCGCCTACCGCCGCGACCTCGCGCGCTACGTCGCGCATCTCGAGGGTCGCGGCCGCCGCGAGCTGCGCGAGGTGACCGAGGCCGATGTCGAGGAGTACGCGGGCGCGCTTGCCTCGGGCGAGGCGACGGGGCGGGCCATGTCGGTCGCCTCGGTCGCGCGTGCGGTCGCCGCGGTGCGGGGGCTGCACCGCTTCGCGCTCCTCGAGGGGCGCGTCGCGGCGGACGTCGCGGCCTCGGTGCGGGCCCCCGCGCGTCCCCGCCGGCTGCCCAAGGCGATCACGGTCGACGAGGTCACGCTCCTGCTTGACGCCGCGGGGGTCGGGGACGGCCCGCTCCCGCTGCGCGACCGCGCGATCCTCGAGCTGCTGTACTCGACCGGGGCGCGCATCTCCGAGGCGACCGGCCTCGACGTCGACGACCTCGACCTCACGCCCGGCCGCGGGAGCGTGCGGCTGTTCGGCAAGGGGCGCAAGGAACGCGTCGTTCCGGTCGGCTCGTTCGCGATCGAGGCCGTCGAGGCCTACCTCGTGCGTGCCCGTCCTGTCCTTGCCACGGGGGGACGAGGGACACCGGCGCTGTTCCTCAACGCGCGCGGGGCGCGGCTGTCGCGGCAGAGCGTGTGGGCCGTGCTGCAGAAGGCCGCCGAACGTGCGGGGCTGACCGCGCACGTCTCGCCGCACACCCTGCGCCACTCCTTCGCGACCCACCTGCTGCACGGCGGGGCGGACGTGCGCGTCGTCCAGGAGCTGCTCGGCCACGCCTCGGTCACGACGACCCAGCTGTACACGCTCGTGACCGCGGACACGCTGCGCGAGGTCTACCAGGCCTCGCACCCGCGTGCCGTGAGCGACCGCCCGGCCCCCGCGGGCCAGGGCCGCTGACGGCCCGTGCGCCGCCGCCGAGGGCGGGCTTGCTTGCGGTAGGTTGGGCGCCGTGACTTCCGCGGCAACAACGCAGGCGACGGACCCCGTCGGCCGTCCCATGCCGGGCTTTGCGGACCCCGCGCCGCTCGACCGCCACGGCCCTGCGCGCATCATCGCGATGTGCAACCAGAAGGGTGGCGTCGGCAAGACCACGACGACGATCAACCTCGGCGCGGCGCTCGCCGAGTACGGCCGCAAGGTGCTCATCGTCGACTTCGACCCGCAGGGTGCCGCGAGCGTCGGCCTGGGCATCAACCCGCACGAGCTCGACGACACGGTCTACAACGTGCTCGTCGAGCGCGACGCGGACGTGCGCTCGATCATCCGGTCCACGAACGTCGAGCGGCTCGACCTGCTGCCCGCCAACATCGACCTGTCCGCGGCCGAGGTCCAGCTCGTGAGCGAGGTCGCCCGTGAGTCGATCCTCGCGCGCGCCCTGCGCCCGGTCGAGGACGACTACGACGTGATCCTCGTCGACTGCCAGCCCTCGCTCGGTCTGCTCACCGTCAACGCGCTCACCGCGGCGCACGGGGTGCTCATCCCGCTCGAGTGCGAGTTCTTCGCGCTGCGCGGCGTCGCACTCCTCGTCGAGACGGTCGAGAAGGTCCGCGACCGGCTCAACCCGCGACTGCGTCTCGACGGGATCGTCGCGACGATGTACGACGCGCGCACCCTGCACGCGCGCGAGGTCATCGAACGCGTGCACGAGGCCTTCGGCGACCAGCTGTTGCAGACCGTGATCCGGCGCACCGTGAAGTTCCCTGACGCCTCGGTCGCGGCCGAACCGATCACCTCCTACGCCCCGTCGCACGACGGCGCCCACGCCTACCGGCAGCTGGCCAGGGAGCTCGTGGCCCGTGGCGCCGCAGCCTGAGGCCCCCGCCGAGCCCGAAGCGCAGCTCGAGGCGCCCGTGGGGACCTCGGCGTTCTCGGTGCGCCTCGAGAACTTCGAGGGCCCGTTCGACCTGCTGCTCGGGCTCATCTCGCGCCACCAGCTCGACATCACCGAGGTCGCCCTCGCGCAGGTGACCGACGAGTTCATCGCCTACCTGCGCGGCTCGGCCGATCTCGACCTGAGCGAGGCGAGCGAGTTCCTCGTGGTCGCCTCGACCCTGCTCGACCTCAAGGCTGCGCGGCTCCTGCCGCAGGGTGACGTCGAGGACGCCGAGGACCTCGAGCTGCTCGAGGCACGCGACCTGCTGTTCGCCAGGCTCCTGCAGTACCGCGCGTTCAAGGAGGTCGCGGCGAGCTTCGCCGAGCGACTCGAGGGGGTTGCGCGTCGCTTCCCGCGCACCGTCCCGCTCGAACCCCACCTCGCGGCGCTCCTGCCCGAGCTCGTGTGGTCGATCGGCCCCGTCGAGCTCGCGATCCTTGCCGCGCGAGCCCTCGAGCCGAAGGCCCCGCCCACGGTCGACGTGTCGCACCTGCACGGCGCGCGCGTGTCGGTGCGCGAGCAGGCGGCCGTCGTCGCCGACCGGGTGCGCCGGGCCGGCGGCACGACCTTCCGTGCCCTCGTCGCCGACGCGGGCGAGGTCGCCGTCGTCGTCGCGCGCTTCCTCGCCCTGCTCGAGCTGTTCAAGGAGGGCGCGGTCGCGTTCGAGCAGATGACCCCGCTCGGCGAGCTCACGGTGCGCTGGACGGGAAGCGCGGACGGCGAGGTCGAGATCGCCGACGACTACGACGACGCCGCGGCGGCGCCGCTCCAGGACGACGCCGCGGTGCGAGCCAACCGGGAGGAGACCACGTGAGCGAGCCCGAGACGGACCTCGCGACGAGCCCCGCCGAGCCAGACGTCCCCGCGCCGAGCGCGGACGAGCTCGCCTTCGACGTCCACGAGCTGCCCGGCGGGGCTCCCGCGGCGGTCGAGGCCGTCCTCATGGTGACCGAGGAGCCGATCCCTGCGGTCCGCCTCGCGAGCGTCCTCGCGCTGCCGACCGAGGAGGTCGAGGCTATCCTTGTCGAGCTCGCGGCCGAGTACCGCGGCGAGCGTGGCGGGCGTACGCGCGGTTTCGAGCTGCGGCAGGTCGGCGAGGGGTGGCGGATCTACTCGGCGGGCCACGCGGCCGACGTCGTCGCACGCTTCGTGCTCGACGGGCAGTCCGCGCGGCTCACGCAGGCTGCGCTCGAGACGCTTGCGGTGATCGCCTACCGCCAGCCGGTCACCCGCGGGCAGGTCTCGGGCGTGCGCGGCGTCAACGTCGACTCGGTCGTGCGCACCCTGACCACGCGCGGTCTCGTCGAGGAGGTCGGGTCCGACCCCGCGAGCGGCGCGGTGCTGTACGGGACCACGGGATACTTCTTGGAGCGCATGGGGATCTCCTCGCTCGACGAGCTGCCCCCGCTTGCGCCCTACCTGCCCGACATGGACCTGATCGACGTCGACGACGTCAGCGGAGGACCGGTGTGACCCCTCGAGACGTGCACGTCGCGGACGGCGTGCGCCTGCAGAAGGTGCTCGCGCAGGCCGGTCACGGCTCACGGCGCGCGTGCGAGAAGCTCATCGCGACCGGCCGGGTGAGCGTCGACGGGGTCGTCGTGCGCGAGCTCGGCGTGCGGGTCGACCCGCAGCGTTCGGTGATCCACGTCGACGGCATGCGTGTCGTGACCGACACCTCGCTCGTCACGCTCGCGCTCAACAAGCCGCTCGGCGTCGTGTCGACCATGAGCGACCCCGAGGGGCGGCCCTCGCTCGAGCAGTTCGTCGCGGACCGCACCGAGCGCCTGTTCCACGTCGGCCGGCTCGACGCGGAGTCCGAGGGGCTCTTGCTGCTCACGAACGACGGCGAGCTCGCGCACCGTCTTGCCCACCCGAGCTTCGAGGTGCCCAAGACCTACGTCGTGAACGTCACGGGCCGGGTGCGCCCCGCGACCGGCAAGGCCCTGCTCGAGGGTGTCGAGCTCGAGGACGGGCCGGCACGGCTCGACGAGTTCCGGGTGATCGACCAGACGCCCAAGGCCGCGATCATCGAGGTGCAGCTGCACGAGGGGCGCAACCGCATCGTGCGGCGGATGTTCGACGCGGTCGACCTCCCGGTCGAGCGGCTCGTGCGCACCCGCATCGGACCGGTGCGTCTGGGTGACCTGCGCCCCGGGCGCACGCGCGTGCTCGGGCGCACCGAGCTCGGCAGTCTCATGGCGGCGGTGGGCCTGTGAGCCCGGTCGCGACGCGCGGGCCCGTGCGGGTGGTCGGGACGGGGCTGCTGGGCACCTCGATCGGTCTGGCGCTGCGCGCGCTCGACGTCGACGTCGTCCTCGCCGATCCCTCGCGCACCTCGCTCGGCATCGCGCTCGACATGGGCGCAGGTCGGCTTCCCGCCGACGACGACGCCCCTGTCGCGCTCGTCGTCGTCGCGGCCCCGCCCGACGTCGTCGCGGAGGTCGTCGCCGCAGAGCTCGAGGCGCACCCGGACGCGGTCGTCACGGACGTCGCGAGCGTCAAGACCTCGGTGCGCGACGCGGTCGCGGCGAGCGGCGCGGACCTCACGCGCTACGTCGGCTCGCACCCCATGGCGGGGCGCGAGCGCAGCGGCCCGACCGCGGCGCAGGCCGAACTCTTCGCGGCCCGACCGTGGGTCATCGTCGACTCGGGCAGCTCGAGCGACGAGGCGCTGCTCACGGTGCGCTCGCTCGCGGTCGACCTGGGCGCGGTGCCCGTGACGATGGACGCCGAGGGGCACGACGACGCGGTCGCGACCGTCTCGCACCTCCCGCAGGTCGCCGCAAGCCTCGTCGCGGCGCGGCTCGTCGCGGCCCGCCCCGAGGCCCTCGCCCTCGCGGGTCAGGGGCTGCGCGACACGACGCGCATCGCCGCGAGCGACGCGCGGCTGTGGGCTGGCATCCTCGCGGCGAATGCGGGGCCTGTGCGCGAGCTGCTCGTGGGGTTGCGCGAGGACCTCGACCGGGTCGTCGCGGCGCTCGACGAGGGCTCGCTCGCGGGGCTCGCGCGCGTCGTCGAGGCGGGGAACCTCGGGGTTGCGCGGATCCCGGGCAAGCACGGCGGGGCACCGCGCGCCTTCGAGGTCGTCACGGTGCTCGTGCCTGACACCCCGGGCGAGCTCGCGCGCCTGCTGACCGAGATCGGGGACGCGGGGATCAACCTCGAGGACCTCCTCCTCGAGCACAGCCCGGGCCAGCCGGTCGGGCTTGCGTCGTTGTCGGTGCTGCCCGGGTCGACCGGGCGGCTCGTCGAGGTGCTCGCGAACCGCGGCTGGCGGATCGCGGGGGAGGAGCAGCATGCCTGAGCGTCCCGCGCTCGTCGTCGCGATCGACGGGCCCTCGGGGTCCGGCAAGTCGACCGTCTCGCGCCGTGTCGCGCAGCACCTCGGACTGGCCTACCTCGACACGGGCGCGATGTACCGCGCGGCGACGTGGTGGTGCCTGCACGAGGGTGTCGACCTCGGCGACGGTGCGGCCGTGCTCGCCGCAGTGCGGCGCATGCCGCTCGAGATGGGGGTAGACCCGACCGCGCCGAGCGTGCACGTGGACGGGCACGACGTCGGCGCGGCGATCCGCACGCCCGAGGTCACGGGTGCGGTGAGCACGGTCTCGGGGAACCTCGACGTGCGCGCCGAGCTGCGCGAGCTGCAGCGCGCGGCGATCCGCGACCAGGCGTCCCCTCGGGCGTTCTCCGCGGGTCGCGGGATC
>Ga0123332_1005909_pt1 | contig 10226 bp, 10 predicted proteins | sample BioC12SIPDNA_4_FD_89958 | JGI IMG/M metagenome (GOLD analysis project Ga0123332, IMG submission 89958) | Anaerobic biogas reactor microbial communites from Washington, USA - Biogas_R2_A C12 SIP DNA | ecosystem: Engineered > Bioreactor > Anaerobic > Unclassified | place: Washington, USA... | reverse complement strand
TGGGAGAGATCAGTGTGGAGAAAAGCGGGAAACCAAGGTCGCGTATGTCGCCGGTGTCGCGGGCCGCCCCGTAGATGACCACACCGGCCAACTTCCTCTGGATGGCGGAGTTGGTTGCGAGTTCCCCCCAGCAGGCGGGAAGGATTCCGCCGGCGTCGATGACCAGCACGTCGCCGGGGTTCGCTATGTCGATGGCCTCCACCGGCTTGGCCCAGTCACCGGGAGCCGTACGGACGGTGAGCGCCGGGCCGACCATCCTGGTGCCGGGCGCAAGGGGCCGCATCCCCGGGATGTCGCCGCTGCGATGGAGAGCGTCGGACACGTTGGCCGCCGAGACCCGCATGAGCATCTCGCGGATGTCGGGCCCCGTGGCGCGAACGAAGTACTCCGACTTCACGGCTTGGCCGGTCTCCATGGCCTGCTTGACGGCCATGGTCGCGGCGGTGGCGTCGACGGCCTTGGTGATGGCGCCTCCCACGATGACGATGGAAGCACCGGCTTCGAGGGCGAGGGCCGCCGTCTCGGAATTGACGCCTCCGGCCACGGCGACGGGGATGGACACGGCCTTGGCTACCTCTCGGAGGGTGTCCCAAGGGGTCTTGCCCTGCATCTGCTCGTCGATGGCCAGATGGATGCCGATGTAGTTGGCGCCGAAAGCCTCAGCCTCCTTCGCCCTGGCCACCACGTCGGGCACTTGGATCATGTCCACCACGATCTCGGCGCCGTAGTGGCGGGCAGCCTCCACGCATTCCTTCAAGGTGGCGTCGGAGGCCGCGCCCAGCACGCCGACGACGCGCGCCCCCGCCTTGGCTGCGCACTCGACCTCGGCCCGGCCCGCGTCCATGGTCTTCATGTCCGCGACGATGACACGGTCCGGCCAGCGCGCCTTCAGGGCGCGGATCGCCTCCAGCCCCTCGCTCTTGATGAGCGGGGTGCCGGCTTCCAGCCAGTCCGCTCCGCCGGCAAGGGCCTCCTCTGCGACCTGCAGTGCGCGCGGAAGGTCGACGAAATCAAGGGCCAACTGCAGTACTGGTCTCATGTGACCATCCTCCTGTCGTCGGATGTCTGTTCCGGTGTCCGCCCGGCTCAGCGGACCCCGAGAGCTTGGACGATGACCGTCCGCTCGCGCGGCCGGTTGTCGAAACAGACGAAGCAGATCTCCTGCCAGCGACCCAGGCAGAGCTCTCCAACCTCGAAGGGGAAGACCAACGACGGCCCTAACAGCCCGGCGCGTACGTGAGCATGGCCGTTCACGTCGGGGTGGGTGACATTGTGCTCATAATGCTCCGCGGGCGAGATGATGCGGTCGAATAGGTTCTTGAAGTCTTGCACGACTCCAGGTTCGAATTCGAGGGTGGTCACGGCTCCGGTGGCCCCAGGGACGAACACGGTCACCGCGCCGTCGGAGAGGCCGGTCCCCGTGACGAAATCGCGGACGTCGGCGGTCAGGTTGACCATGTCGGCGTCACCCTGAGTGTTGAAGTAGATGCGGCCGGTCACCACTGTAGCGATGCCTGTAGCCGTGGAGGTGTCTGTCATGCCGGAACCCTCTCTCTGTGTGTCGTTTCCCGTGGCTGATCGTGTGCGTGGTTCTCTTCCATCATGCCCCTGGTCCGCCGGACCGGGGCCCAGGAGTCTCATCGGACGCGCTCAGCAACGAGCTGAGTTCGTCGACTACCGTAGGGTCCAACTCCCCACGCAGGCTGAGGAGTCCCAGGGTCGCCAAGCCGAGCGCCCGGTACACGCCGAGCAGGTGCGGAGCATCCGCCCGCAGGGCGTTCAGGTGCCGGCCGATGGTGCCGGTGTCGCCCCGGCTGAGCGGGCCGGTCAGCGCGCGGACCGTACCCTGGTCGGCTATGTTGTCGAGAGTCGCTCTCACTAGGGGGAGGAATAGGGAGAGAGCCTGTTCTTGAGGAAGCCCTGAGTCCACAAAGAGCGCTTCTGCGTGATGCTCCAGGGTGACGAGGTAGTTGCAGGCGAAGGTGGCCGCCGCGTGATAGAGGCTGCGCTTGTGGTCAGGGAGGAGGAAAGGGCGTGCTCCGAGCAGTCGCGCCAGGGCGAAGCCGAAATCCGCGCCGGCCCGGTCGGCCTGCGACGCCGAGGGCGTGATCGCTATGGCCGCACCGGCGAAGCGGCCGGAGCCGGTGCACGGGTCGCTGAACGTCTGCAAAGGGTGGAAAGCAAGGGCGGTCGCTCCTGCCTCCATACAGGGGGCGAGCACGTCTACCGAGGTCGCGCCGCTGGTGTGAGCGACCACCTGAGGCCCTCCCCGGTCCCCGGCAGCCGGCGGCGCGACCGTGGCCAGCCGGGCGCCGAGGTCGGCCGCCACGACGGGGAGGTCCTGGTCGGGTACGGCGATGATGAAGAGTCGCGGCGCAAGGGAGACGAGTCCGGCCGGGCCTTCCGAGGCATGTCCCCCCAACCAGGCCTCCGCCCGCGCCCTCCCGGCGGGGGAGCCGGCTGTGAACCCGAGCAATGACGCCCCTTGAGCGCGGAGGGCCAGAGCGAAGCTGGCCCCCAAGCGCCCCGCGCCGATGACGGCGAAACCTAGGGATGTGTCAGCAGTCGTGATGAGATGCCTGCCCTGTTCCAGTTCTGCCTGCAGATACCAGACTCGGCTTCGTTCTACGACGGACCGGCGAGAGACGTCCCGGGCGCCACCGGATCCACCTCCGAGGGGTAGGCGGTCCGGCCCCGGCATCGGTCGAGAGTCCCCTCGCGATGCTCAAGTAGCATAACAGGAGCCCTCTGCGCTGACAACGCGAGGGGGCGGGCTCGGCGCCCGAGCCGGCCCCGGCATCTGGTACTCTGAAAAGGATGGAGTCCGGAGATGTGACAGCCACCGACACCGAGCGCGCGCAGGCCCTGCAGGCGCTGCGCGCCACCCTCGCGGGCTGCTCGCAGTGCGGTCTTCACAAAGGTCGCACGCAGGTGGTGTTCGGGGCGGGGAATCCTGAAGCGGCCTTGATGTTCGTGGGGGAGGGACCTGGATTCCACGAGGATAGGCAGGGCGAGCCTTTCGTCGGGCAGGCTGGGAAGCTCCTGAACGAGCTGCTCGGCCGAATCGGGTTGAATCGCGCGGATGTCTACATCGCGAACGTCGTCAAGTGCCGTCCTCCCGAGAACCGCGACCCGACCCCGGACGAGATCGCGGCCTGCAGCCCTCACCTCATGCGGCAGATAGAGATCATCCGACCGCGTGTCGTCTGCACGCTGGGACGTTTCGCCACCAAGTTGCTGGCCGGCACCGACCTTGGCATGACGGCCATCCATGGAAAGGCAAAGGCGATGACGCTGGCCGGCGTCGACACCATCGTGTTCCCCGTCTTCCATCCGGCGGCCGCTCTCTATACGCCAGCGAACCGGCAGGTGCTCGAGGCGGACTTCGCGAAGCTCCGACCTCTGCTGGATCGGGGTCTGGCGGCGATGAGCCCCGGCACGGCGGGGGCCGGCGAGTATATGACGGCGGGGGTCACCGAGCCCGAGGCGCCGGCCGAGGCTGCGGCACCCGAGGCCCCGGTTGGAACCGCTGGAGTCGAGGCGCCGGCCGGGACGACCGGACTCGAGGCGCCGGTGGACGCCTTAGCCGGCCGTTCGCGGCCTCCCCTGCAGCGCACGGAGCAACTGCCTCTGTGGTAGATGCGCCGCAGTTGGTTCTGAAGCGCCGCGGGGTGACGCTCCACGGACTGGAGCGGATCGGGCGGAGGCTCGCGGATGCACTCCGGCCCGGCGACTTGGTGCTCCTATACGGACCTCTTGGCGCCGGCAAGACGACGCTGGTGCGGATCATCGCCGCGGCGCTGGGGGTCACGGATGCCGTGCGAAGTCCCTCCTTCACGATCGCCAACGTCTACTCAGGGCGCGTCCTCGTGCATCACCTCGACTTGTACCGGCTGGAAGACATCGACGACGACGACGCACTCGCTTTGGAGGAGTATGTGGCGACCGACGCCGTGACTCTGGTGGAATGGCCCGAGGCGGGCCTGGAGAGGCTTGGCGCGCCGGCGTGGACCGTGCGGATGGCACACCAGTCACTCCGGGAACGGGCGGTGGAGATCGAGGCCGGCACACTGGAGGCGCGCAGGCGGTGGGAGGAGACCGGTGGGCATGAGTGAGCGGCTGGTCCTCGCTCTCGACGGGTCCACCCGCGTCTGCAGCGCGGCGTTGCTGACTTCGCGCCGGCCGGCAGCCACGACGGTCGCTGACCCTGGGCCGGGTGATGCAGACTGGAAGGTGGTCGCCCGGCGGAGCGAGAGAGACAGCCGGGGCCAGGCCAGGGTGCTGCTTGCGCTGGTGGACGAGATGCTGTCCGAAGTGGGTGGCGGGCCGCGCGATCTGGGAGCCGTCGTGGTGGGGACCGGGCCCGGCACCTTCACGGGGGTCCGTATCGCGGTAGCCACGGGCCGCGCGTTGGGTCTTGCGCTGGCGGTGCCGGTGCTGGGAGTGAGCACGCTGGCCGCTCTGGCGGTGACCGGGACCTCGGTCCTGGAGAGAGCCGCGGAAGGCGCCGGCGGGCCGGCGGTGATCGGGGTGGGCGGCGGAACCGTCGACCCGGGAGCGCCGGCCCCCCTGCTTGTCCCGGTGGTGGACGCCCGACGGGGGCAGGTCTTCTTCGGCGTGTACGAGGCGACCGACGAGTACAGCGGGGGGCTGGGAGAAGAAGGCCAGCCGGTACGGCGCTGGGCACGGAGCGGCTCCTTCGGCGTATGCGACAGGGATGCGCTCGGGGTGGTCCTCGCGGGACCCGCCCTAATAGTTGCCGAAGACTGTGGGTTGGTGAGCGGGCTGCCCGCGGGGACGGTCGTGATGACCGCCGACGTGCAGGCGGAGCAGCTGGTCCTAGGCCAACGGCATCTGGACGAGCCGGGAGAGGCACCGGCCGGTCGGCGGTGCGAGTCGTGGCTATCCGGGATGGTCTACGGTGCACCGGCCGGGATGGCCTGCGGAGCGCCGACTGGGAGGGCATCGTGGGGCCCGGGCGAGGAACGCGCGGGCGCCCCGCGGCCCGGCGATGTCGGAACCCCGGAAAGCGTCAAGCCCATCTACGTGCGCTCTCCCGACGCGGACGTCCACATCACCAAGATGCGCGATCCCTGGGCGGCCGACGCAGGCCGAGGCAACCTCACCGGGGGGCGGTAGATGCCGGCCTCGCTCGTCATCAGAGACATGGAGACGGGAGACCTCCCGTCGGTGATCGCCATCGAGAACGCTTCGTTCGAGTCGCCCTGGAGTCTGGAGATGTTGGCGGGCGAAGTCGGCCAGCGCCTCGGCTGGAGCAGGGTGGCCGTAGAGCCTGGAATAGGAGTGGTGGGGTTCATCATCGGACGGCGGTACCCGGACGTGTGGCACGTGATGGATCTGGCCGTCGCTCCCCGGCGGAGGCGACGAGGGGTGGGCGGGAGCCTCCTCGCCGATTTTTTGGAGGCCGCCGATCTTGCAGGCATGGAGGTGGTCTTGGAGGTCCGCCAGGAGAATCGGGAGGCTACGGCTCTGTACGAAGTATGGGGCTTTGAAGTCATGGGCGTTCGCCGGGGCTACTACACGGACAGCGGAGAGGACGCTCTCGTGATGTCGCGGCCGGTGGGCGCCGGGCGGCCTGAACTTCGTTCTGAGACCCTGCGCGGCCCCCTTCTGGCCATCGAGTCGTCGTGCGATGACTCCGCGGCCGCGGTGCTCAGCCCGGCGGGCGCGGTCCTCGCTTCCATCAGTCATTCGCAGGACGCCATCCACGAGCGCTACGGGGGAGTGGTGCCCGAGGTGGCCAGCCGGGCTCACGTGGAGCGGATGACGGCCGTGGTGAGGGAAGCGTTGCGTCAGGCTGGGTGTGGCATGGGAGAGCTGGGTGGCGTGGCGGCGACGGTGGGCCCGGGCCTTATCGGCGCCCTTCTGGTGGGTGTGCAGACGGCCAAGGCCATAGCCTGGAGCGGCAGACTGCCCTTCTTCCCGGTCAACCATCTGCACGGGCATCTGGCCGCGGCATGGTTGACCGACCCGATGGCCTCATTCCCGATGGTGACCCTGGTGGCTTCCGGGGGTCACACGCTGCTCATCCGGGTGGACGGCCGTAATGACTTCCGGTTGCTGGGGCAGACCTTGGACGATGCCGCCGGGGAAGCATTCGATAAGGGGGCAAGGCTGCTGGGGCTCGGCTATCCGGGGGGTAGGGAGCTTGACCAACTGGCGGACCAAGGGGACCCGAAGGCCTTCTCCTTTCCCATCGGGCTGAAGCGCTCCTCGAGGCCTGACTTCTCATTCTCCGGCGTGAAGACGGCTCTCTACTATCTGCTGCGAGACATGACGCCCGAGGAGCGTGCGGAGAGAGCGGCGGACGTCGCGGCCTCCTACCGCAAGGCGATCGTGGACGCTCTGGTGGGAAAGGCGGTCGGCGCGGCCCAGCGCGAGCGCGTCTCGACCCTGGCTGTGGCCGGAGGCGTCGCGGCCAATTCACTTCTGCGGCGCCGGCTGGTGGAAGCGGGGACTGCCGCCGGGCTCAGAGTCGTCATCCCCGATCTTGCGTACTGCACCGACAACGCGGCCATGATCGGGGCAGCGGCTCTGGGCGGGCCCCGGCTGGACTACCCGGCCTATCTGGACGTGGACGCGTCTGCCTCGCTTCCTCTCGGGCAGTGGCGGCCCCTGTCCGGGGTCGACACGCCTCGAAAAACGTAGTCACCGCGATTGACAAATCCTGAGTCTGCGCATAACATATGCGTCGGTTGGCACTCGATGGTCGAGAGTGCCAATTCCGCGAAAGAGGTCCTATGTCGCCCGGCCGGGCTGCTCGGCCGGGGAGTGCCAGCAAGCGATCGATAGGAGGGTTGTGCATGAAACTAGTGCCACTCGAGGACAGGGTCGTCGTCAAGCTCGTCGAGCAAGAAGAGAAGACCCAGAGCGGCATCGTCCTTCCCGACACGGCGAAGGAGAAGCCGACTAAGGCCAAGGTCGTGGCTGTGGGCCCCGGCCGCTACGACGACAACGGCAAGCTCGTGCCCATGCCGGTCAACGAGGGTGACGTGGTGGTGTTCGCGAAGTATGCCGGCACCGAGATCAAGTTGGACGGGGAGGATTTCCTGGTCCTGCGGGCGACCGACCTCATCGGGATCCTGCCCCAGGGCTAGCATCCACACACATCGAAGGAGACTGGATTTATGGCAAAAGAGCTTTTGTACGGTGAAGAGGCCCGCCGTGCCCTCGAGCGGGGCGTGAACACCCTGGCCGACGCGGTCAAGGTCACTCTGGGCCCGAAGGGGCGTTATGTAGTGCTGGACAAGAAGTTCGGCAGCCCCACCATCACGAACGATGGTGTGACTATCGCTCGTGAGATCGAGATCGAAGACGTCTTCGAGAACCAGGGCGCTCAGCTGGTGCGCGAAGTGGCTACGAAGACCAACGATATCGCCGGCGACGGCACCACCACGGCGACGCTGCTCGCCCAGGCCATCGTGCGCGAGGGTCTGAAGAACGTGGCCGCCGGTGCGAACCCGATGGCCATCAAGCGCGGCATCGAGCGCGCTGTCGACGTGGCCGTCGACGAGATCAAGAAGATGTCGCAGGAGATCCACGGCAAAGAGGACATCGCCCGGGTCGCCACCATCTCGTCCGACGACCGTGAGATAGGCGACGTCATCGCCGATGCCATCGAGAAGGTCGGCAAGGACGGCGTGGTCAACGTCGAGGAGTCGAACACTTTCGGCATGGACCTGGAGTTCACCGAGGGCATGCAGTTCGACAAGGGCTACATCTCTCCGTATTTCGTTACGGACGCCGAGCGGATGGAAGCGGTCCTCGACGACCCCTACATCCTCATGGCCAACAAGAAGATCGGCTCGGTTCAGGACCTGCTGCCCGTTCTGGAGAAGGTCATACAGTCGGGCAAGGCTCTGCTCATCATCGCTGAGGACGTGGAGGGAGAGGCTCTCGCCACTCTCATCGTCAACAAGCTGCGCGGCACGTTCACCGGCATCGCCGTCAAGGCACCGGGCTTCGGCGACCGCCGCAAGCGCATGCTGGAAGACATCGCCATCCTCACGGGCGGCGAGGTCATCAGCGATGAGATGGGTCTGAAGCTCGAGAACACCCAGGTCTCGCAGCTGGGCCGCGCCCGCAAGGTGGTCGTCGACAAGGACAACACCACCATCGTCGACGGCGCAGGCGAGCTCGACAAGATCAAAGCCCGCATCAACCAGCTCAAGGCTGAGATCGACAACACCGATTCGGACTTCGACCGTGAGAAGCTGCAGGAGCGGTTGGCCAAGCTGGCCGGCGGCGTTGCGGTGATCAAGGTCGGCGCCGCCACCGAGACCGAGATCAAAGAGAAGAAGCATCGTGTGGAGGACGCGCTCAGCGCCACCCGCGCGGCCCTCGAGGAAGGCATCGTCCCGGGCGGCGGCGTCGCCCAGGTGCTCCTGGTGCCCGCCATCAGCGAGGTCAAGGCCGAGGACGATGAGCTGACCGGTGTCCGCATCGTGGCCCGCGCGCTGGAGGAGCCTCTCCGCCAGCTGGCCAACAACGCAGGCCTTGAAGGCTCGGTCGTGGTCAACGAGGTCAAGAGCCGGGTGAAGGGTGTGGGCCTCAACATCGCCACCGGCGAATACGAGGACATGGTCAAGTCGGGCATCATCGACCCGGCCATGGTCACTCGCTCCGCCCTGCAGAACGCGGCTTCGATCGCGAAGAACATCCTGACCACGGAAGTCATCGTGGCCGACAAGCCCGAGAAGGAAGCGGCAGGCGGCATGCCGGGCGGCGGCATGGGCGGCATGGGCGGCATGATGTAACAAGAGCGGTCTTGCCTGCAAGACAGCGGTACCTGGATCGGGGCGCCTTCGGGCGCCCCGATCTCGTCTGGGGTCAGGAGGGCCCGCCAAGAGGTTCGCGCCGCAGTCGGCGGCCTCGATCCCCCCGACGCCTTCGTTTTCCGGAGGTCTCCAGCGCCGGTGGTAAACTCTAGGAGCGGTGCAAGCGGGGATCGGTCTTTGCCGGAAGAGGAGGCGCTGATGAAGGAAGAGGTGCAGAGCGCGTTCGCGGAGATGCTCGACATCTCCACCGATATCGACAAGGCAGTCCTTTTCGACGCCGCCGGGGTCCTTGCGTCCAACATGTCCGAGGAAGCAGAGGCCGCGGCAGTGGCCCAAGCCACGGAGCTCAGTCGTTTGGGCGAGGCCCGGGCGGGCGAGATGGGCTCACAGCCCTTCACTCAACTCGTGATAGAAGCTCCGAGCGGGTTCGTCTTTCTGGCCCGGGAGGCGGTCGCCGACGGGATGACCGCGCTCGCGACCGGCCGGAAGGGCAGCCGGGTGGGGCTCGTCTTGTACGATCTCCGCACCTGTATGAGGGACGCTCGAGAGGCCCTGGGCGCCGGGACTGGCGCCGAACAAGGGAAAGAGGAGGCCTAAGTGAGGAAGGGACTGAAGCTGTTCGGCGCCCTGACGCTCCTGGGTAGCCTGGCCGTCGGAGGGTACTACTTCCTCTTCATGCGTTCGCGCAAGCCGCAGATCGAGCTGTACTTCGACGACGGGTCCATGTTGGCGCTGCCGGGTGACGCGGAGGAGGCGGCCCCGTTCATGCAGATCGCCGGCGAGATCCTGAAGGCGAATCCTATCGCCGAATGAGGCGCCGGTATCTGGTCGGCGAATCCGAACGCACCTGCGCGACCGGCGCACGGTGTCGTCCTATGCGTGATCGTCATACTTCGCTCGCCTCCATGAAAAGTTCTGCGGAAGTGGCTGTGCCTCCCGTAGCAGGGTCTATGATGAAATGGGTATATCGATTTCCGTGATCGAAGAACATAGATCGATCGGTGTCGTGAAGCCAGACGTATCGATCTGACTGATCGGGAAGGGAAACCAGATGGCAGTCAAGAAGGATGGGTCGCAGATGCCAGCAAAGAAACCACCCACGAAGAAACCCGCGGAGAAGCAGGCAGTCCCACCGGGGATCGACAAGACGGTCCTCAAGGCCCTCGGCCTGAGCGGGGGCATATTCGGGGCTTGTCCGTCCTGCGTGGACGTCAAGGACGGCAAGATCATCCGGATCAGGCCCCTGCATTGGGACTCGTTGTACGATCCAAAGACGTTCAACCCCTGGAAGATCACCAAGAACGGCAAGACGCTGGAGCCCCTGTTCAAGTCGGTGCCGGCTCCCTGGAGCCTCGCCTACAAGAAGCGGGCGTACTCTCCCAACCGGGTCAAGTACCCGATGAAGCGGATCGACTGGGATCCCAAGGG
>Ga0123332_1005907_pt1 | contig 10229 bp, 8 predicted proteins | sample BioC12SIPDNA_4_FD_89958 | JGI IMG/M metagenome (GOLD analysis project Ga0123332, IMG submission 89958) | Anaerobic biogas reactor microbial communites from Washington, USA - Biogas_R2_A C12 SIP DNA | ecosystem: Engineered > Bioreactor > Anaerobic > Unclassified | place: Washington, USA... | reverse complement strand
CGTTCCTCTTCCTTTTCCTCGGAGAACTTGCGGACGTTCCTCAGGGAGTCCTTGAATTCCGTGGTGAACTCCTTGTGCTTGTCCGGGTTGTCGATGACGCGCGGCGTGATCAGGATGATGAGCTCGCTCCGGGTGTTGGCCCTGCGCGTCTGGCCGAAGAGGCTGCCGATGATAGGGATGTCGGAAATGATCGGCCAGCCGGTGCGCGTCAGGCTGTGGTTGTCGCGGATCAGCCCGGCGATGGCGACGGTTTCCCTGTCCCGGACGGTCAGGGTCGTTTCGACCTGGGACTTGGTGAAGGTGGGGCCCAGGTCGGACGACACGGTGCCCACGCCGCTGACCTCCTGCAGCACCTCCATGGTGACCGAACCGGAGGCGGATATCCGGGGGCGGACGTAGAGCGTGACGCCCGTGTCCCTGTAATTGATGCTCTGGGCCGTGTCGTTCTCCTGGTAATAGATCGATCCCGCGTAGGGGACCTCGCCGCCGACGGTGATGTGGGCCTCGGTCCCGTCCATGGCCAGCACCGACGGCGCCTCGAGGATCTTGACGTTGGTCTTCTCCCTGAGGGCGTTCAGGGCAGAGAGCAGTTCGTGGCGGTTGCCGACGAGGGCGATGTTGTAGCCGCCCAGGGCGCCCGTGATGGACCCGTCCTCCTCGGCGGCGTTGAGGCCGACGACGGTCGTGCTGCCGCCGGTCCGCTCCCGCAGGACCGCGCCGACGCCGAAGTTCAGGTCGTCGGTGAGGTCGACTTCAAATACCTGCGCCTCGATGATGACCTGCCGGGGCATGACGTCCATCTTCTCGATGGTTTCCAAGATGAAGGCGTAGTCGGCCGGGGTCGACTGGATGATGAGGCGGTTGCTGATGTCGTCGACGACGAGCCGGACGGTTCCCTGCAGGCCCGAAAACTCCCCCCCCTGGATCACCATGGAGGTGATGCCCTGGGAGGTGGTGAACTGGGCCCCGAGCTGCCCCCCGTTGTTGAGGCTGGACCGGGTGGTGGCGAATCCTCCGGTGGTGCCGGTGGTCCCGGTGGTGCCGGTGCCCGACGTCAGGCCGCCGGTAGAGGAGGAGAAGGTGCCGAAGCTGCCGCGCTGCTGCCCGGTGGTGAGCCCGCCCGCCTGGGAGATGCCCCCGGTCTGGGTGCGCCCCTGCAGCCCGGTGGTCTGCCCGGTTCCCGTGGTCCCCTGGGTATCCCCCTCCCCGTACAGGGCCGAGATCAGCATGGCGATGTTGGCCGCCGTCGAGTTCTGCACGATGTAGACGTGCGTCTGGATGTTGCGCCCCGTGATCGTGTCGAGCGTCCCGATCCATTTCTTGACCGAGGCCAGGCCGCGCTGGGAGTTGGCCATGATGAAAATGGAGTTCATGCGGTCGAGCGAAACGAACGAAACGCCTGAAGCGGCGCCTTCGGCGCCGCTGCCGAACAGCTTCTGGAGGTCGGTGACGACGTCGGCGGAGTTGTTGTGATCGACCTTGACCAGCTCGACGAGATTCTCGTCCATGTACCGGCTGTCGAGCAGGCGGATGATCTTCAGGATCCTGTCGATGCTGTCGTCGTAATCGGTCAGAATCAGCATGTTCAGCCGGTCGTAGGGCATGATGACGCCCCCTTCGGTCATCAGCAGCCGGATCGGCTCCACCAGGTCCCGGGCCGGGACGAACTCCACGCGGATGGCGTGGGTGGACAGTTTCGGGAGCTGGGCGGAAGCGGCCTGGGCCGCCGGGGCTGCGCGCTGGAACCTCCGGGACTGTGCGGGCGGGTCGGCCGGCGCGGGGGCGGCGGGCGCCTCCTGCCCGGCGCCGGCCGGTTCACCCGGCGGCAGCATCCGGGGCTCGGCGGGGGGCTCCGCTGCCGGAGTGCCGGCCTGGGCCGCCTGGGGCGGGTTGTGCTCGATGAGGTCGGTGCCGGTTTTCAGGCCGGCGGACGTGGGGATGACCTGGTAGACGCCGTCCTGCTCGATGATCGCGGCGTTTTTCTGCTTCAGGATGAGGTGGAACAGCGGGACGACGTCGCTTTTCGCCATCGGGGTGGAGCTGTACAGGGTCACGGTCCCCTGGACGTTCGAGTCGATGATGATCGGGGTCATGCCGAGCAGCTCGGAGATCTCCTTGATGAAGGTGCTCAGGTCGACGTCCTTGAAGTTCAGCCTCAGGGTCTCGCCCCCGGCATCCTCCAGGGTCATCTGGGTCGCCGCTGCGCTGGGCTGGGCGGGGGTGGTCGTCCCCGGGAAGCCCGGGAACTGGCGGGTGCCCCGCTGCTGCTGCATTTCCTCCATCCCCGGGAACTGGCGGGTGCCCCGCTGCTGCTGCATGTTTTCCATCCCCGGGAACGGGGCGCCCTGCTGCATGTTTTCCATCCCCGGGAACTGGGCGCCGCCCTGCTGCTGCATTTCCTCCATACGTTCCCGTATGCGCTCCATCATCTGTTCCCTGTCCTCGTCGGAGATGGGGGCCCCCGGCGGAAACTCCTGGGCGGGGGCGCCGGCCGTGAAGAGGCCGGCCGACAGCAGGACGGTGATACGGACGGCGGCGGTGCGCCAGGTTTTGATAATGCTCGTGGCCATACGGCTTCCTCTCTTGGAATGTCCCATCGCAGTGGATGAATGCCTGACCGTGCGACCGGTACGGGACATGTCGTAATGTATGAGACTGTTGTCGGGCGCCGCCCGGAGGCGGGGCCTTTCCCTGTAACGCCTTTGCTGTGGGGGACGCGCCGCCCGGCGCGCCGTTCCCCGCTCCCCGGGCCGGAGGCGGCCGCCCATGGCGGCGCCTGCGGCCCGGGGAGACCTTTTATTGATTCCGCATGATCTCCCCGAAGGGCGTCCGGATGACGCGGGTACCCCCCTGCGTGCCGGTGTTCGGCGCCGCCTGCTGCAACTGCTGCGGATTCCCCTGCAGGATGGGGACGATGGCCTGGCCCGGCTGCCCCGTGCTGTTTGGTAGCGACAGTATGAAATTCTGGAGGTTCCCCAGCGTGTTGGCCGCGGCCTGCTGCACGTTTGTCTGCTGCCCGGCAACCTGCCGCGTCGCCCGGCCGGCGGTGCGTCCCGCGGTCATGGGCGTCTGGCCCGCGATGATCACGGCGGCCGTGTTCGGGACGGCGGCGCTCCCCCCGATGGGGACCACCCGGGCGCTGGCCGCCGCCGCCATTCTCCTGTTCTGCGCCGGGCGGGTGGTGTCGTTGATGTGGACGACCACGCTCTGGCCGTTTCTGGTGAGCGTGACGTGGTCGGCCTCGATCCCGGCGACGGTGTAGTCCTGGTAGGCGTCCCCGACCTTCAGCAGCAGGGTCTGGGCGTTGCGGCCGCGCGCGGCAGGTTCGCGGATGGTGGCCACCCTCTGTTTCCCCGCCAGGATGACGCCGACCAGCGAAGGCTTCTGGGCGGCCGGTATGGCGGCCGCCGCTTCGGTCGCGGCCGTGGACTCCTCCCGGCTCCGGGTTTCCGAAAACACGTTCTTTTCCGGGATCACGGCGAAATCCATCGGGCTCGTGCGCGCGATTACGGTCGGGGGCGGCAGGATCGTCTCCTTGCCGAGGGCATCGGCCGGCCCGATTTTCGCCAGGTCGTGTTCGGCTTTGAACTGATCGATGGAAACGCGAAGCTGGTGCCCGGCCACCGCTGCGACGGCGACAAGCAGCAGGTTGATCAGGATCCATTTCTTTGTCATGGCTAACCTTCCCGCGGCCGCACTTTAGAGCCGCGCATTCGGACCGCTCTCTTCCGTCTGGGTCTCGAGGGTGTTGATGTAGCCCGAAACGGTCAGGCTCGGCCGTATTTCGGGACTGGTCTGATTTCTCGTGGTCCGCGTCTGGATCGTGAGCTCGTTGATCGTCAGGTACCGGTCGTAGTTCCGGATGTCGGTCAGAAGCTGCACGAGCTGGTCGGAGGTGCACTGGGCCACGATCCGGGCCGTCACCTTATACAGCCGGCCGTCGAGTTTCTCGCCTTTCTGGACGATTTTCTGGGCGATCTGCACCCCGTGGTTCTCGGCGAAATTCGTGAGGACTTTCATCAGCTCCGATTCGGCGACGTTGGGGTTGTCCCCCTCGAGCAGCCGCGCCCTGTTCGCCTGCAGCCGGTCGTTGTACTGCTGCAGGTCGACTTCGTAAGGGCCCTCGAGCTCGATGGTCTCCAGCTGCCGGCTGAGCATCCGCTTCTTGGTTTCGATGGTGTCGGCCAGTCCCCCGCCGTCGGCCTTCGGGGCGAGGAGCGTGTACCCGAGCGCCAGGATGGCCACGATGCCAAGAACGAGAATGACGTATTTTTTTTGTTTCCTGCTTGCCTTCACGCGCTATTCCTCCAGTATGGCTTCGAGCTGAAACCGTTCTTTGCCCGTCCGCTGGTCCCTGGTGGTCGACCCTCGCTGCCGCACGTCTTTCAGAAGAGGGGAGCTTTCGAGCATCAGGATCAGGTCGGAGGCGGAGTTGCTGTACCCCCCTATGGAAACGTTCCCGTCGCGGTAGCTGTAGCTGAACAGGTAGGTGTCCTCGGGAAGGATGTGGGTCAATTCCTGGAGGATCTCCAGGTTCCTGTCCTGCTTGCGGAACAGAACCTCCATGGACTCGATCTTCCCGGCGAGTTCCTCGGTCTGCCCCCGCAGCTTCGTCACCTTTTCCACCTGGGGCTTGTGGGCCGCTATCTGCCGGTCGAGCTCCCCGACCAGCCTCCGGCCCTGGATCTGCCGGTGCAGCAAAAAGCCTGCCAGCAGCGCGAGGATGACGAGCCCCAGAACGGCCGCGGAGACGTAGGCCCACCGGGTCTGCTTGAACCGGTGGGCGGGCGGGATCAGGTTGATCCGGACCGCCGGGTGCCGCGCCATCCCGGTATAGGCAAGGGCGGTCGTCGACGCCGCCCTCTCCAGGTACGGTGCGGTGTCCTCGGTCCCCTTGACCGGGAAGGAGTCGGTCAGCAGGGAGCATTCGGGGATGGCCTCCTTCAGGTCCGCGTACGCCTCCCGGGAAGCTTCCCCGGCCAGGATGAATTCCTCGACGGCGGCCTCGGCCCCGAGCCGCAGGCGGGACACCGCGTCGCCCGCCTCCCGGAGAATCAGGTCTTTCCAGCCGATGCGGTCCTCTTTGGGCGTTTCATGCGAATGCACCGGCATCCCGTTCTCGAGCACGAGGATCTCCACGGACGACGGCGAGACGTTGGCCAGTATGTGGGTCGCGTCCTGGACGTGTTTGCGTCCCTGCAGGAACATGTTGGCCAGAGCGATCGAACTGCACGCCACGGCCGCGGGCTGTATCCCGAGGTCGAACAGCCGATGGAGGTGGTCGTCGAGCAGGCTTTTGCGCACCATGGCGAGCAGGATTGAAATCTTCCTGTTCTTCTGGGTCCGGCCGAGCAGGGCGTAATCGTAGTAGTAGCTGTCTTCCTCGGTGGGCTCGAACGACTGCACCTGGTACTGGATCACCTGCTTGAGGTTGTCAGCGACTTCGGCCGGGAGCTCCAGGTGCCTCAGCAGGAGGTCCCGGCGGGGGATGCCGACGACGATGTTGCTGCTTGCGAGGACGCCGGCCCTGGTAAAAACCTGGAGCTCGTCGCGCAGCCCCGCCGCATCGCGGCTCCGGTAGTCGGGAATGCGCAGGAAATGCGTCAGAGTTCCGCCCGACAGGTTCCCCTGGAGCGAAGACAGGACCAGGTCCCCGCCGTCGATCTCTATCCCGATGCTGGTTTTGTGGTAGATCATAAATGGCCGCCTTCGTAATCGGGAACGTTCTCGTTCCAGTAAAGGATTTGGTGGTAATCCGGCCGGCCGCGGTCGAGGCGGACGACGGCGCGGATGACGCGCCTTGCCCTGGAGTTCCCGGCCTGGGCCGTCACGTTCAGGGTGTAGATGTCGGTGAGCTCGGTGGAGATGTACCCGAGCGTTTCGGCCGACAGGGACCCGGGAATCGCGTCGGACACCTCCGCCGTGGTCCGGTAGGGCCGGCCGGCTATGATCCTCTCGGCGTTTTCGGGCGTTATCCCCGGGATCGAAAGCAGCACCGGCAGCGGCGCGTAGTTGACGTTGACCTGGTTCGCGTTCGAACCCGAGTATACGGTCAGGCACCGGGAAAGGCCGTACTTGTAGGCGACCGATCCGTCCGGGGACCGCTCCGGCACGCCGTAGAAATATTCCGGGGTGACGCCGTAGACCAGGAGCAGCTCCTCGACCGCGTCCATCCTGCCGTTCCTGGCCGAATAGGGCGTCTCCAGGGACTGGTAGTAGTCGCTCTCGGCCCCGCTCATCCGGGCCGCGTCGTCGGTGTCCCTCCAGTCGAGAATCGAGTCGGTGATGGTGTCGGCGTCGCTCTCGGGAATGCCCACGGCCAGCATCAGGGCGCGCAGCCGCTCCTCGGCCGCCGAATTCAGGTCGATCCTGGCCGATTCGTCCTGGATGTTCACCTGGTAGCGCCCCCCGCCGAATTCGCCCGTGAACGTCCCGAGCTCCAGCGGCGTCTGCTCCTCTTCCTCCGTCACGCCCAATTGCTGGGTCTGGGTCGTCAGGCGCTCGTGGGCGAGGCGGTATACGGTTTCCGAAACTCCTGCGCGCGCTATGTAATAGGCCCGGTCCAGGGACTGGGCATTGAGCACGGCGATCGACTCCACGCGGCTTTCCCTGGCGAAACTGAGGGCGATGGCGGCCAGGGCGATGAAAATCCACAGCAGGGCGATCAGCACGATGCCGTTTTCTTCCGGCTTCCAGCGGATTGGCCGCATTACCTTCTCCCTCCGCCCGAACTCCGTTGCCGCGGGGGCTGGTTTCCCTGGGGAGTGCCAAACTGCGGCGCCCCGGGCACCCCGCCCGGACCCTGTTGAAAGTTGCCGCCCGGGCCCATGCCCGGACCCATCCCGGGACCCATGCCGGGGCCCATTCCGGGACCCATGCCGGGACCCATGCCGGGACCCATGCCGGGGCCCATGCCGGGACCCATCCCGCGGCCGCCGCCTCTGCCGCCCCCTCCCGGGAGTCCCGTCCCGGGATCTATCTTCGCCCTGCCCATGCCGCCGCCGCGGCCCCCGCCGGGGCCGCCGCCGCCCCGGCCTCTCCCGGACGTCCTCTGGATCCCGGAGCGGCTCTGGCCGCTCGACTCCTGGTATTCCTCCGAGGCGTGGATGGGGACGATGATCTGGCGCAGGCGCCCGTTGCCGTCCGCATCCGCTGTCTCCAGGGTCATGGCAATGGCCACGGGCAGCTGCCCCCTCTCCTCGGCATCCCATTCGCGGACCCACTCCTCGGTCGCGACCGCCGTGTCGGTGGAAATATCGGAACGGTTCGAAGGCATCGCGGCCGCCCCCGGGGACCGGTACTCGAAATAGCAGCTCGAGAGGTTTTCAAACAGGGGTATGGAGGTGAACCGCCCGGCGATGTCCTCGCCCTGCCCGCCGTCTTCCGGATCGTAGGCCTGCCCCAGGTAGCGCTGCTCGCTTTCGACCAGGGCGTAGGAGCCGTCGTCGGTGTTCTGGCTCACCTCGTACCGGACCAGGGTGAGCCCGGGATTGTCCTGGAAGCGGAGGGAGTTGAGGCTGACGAACTGGAAGGCGGTTTCCGTCCCCATGAAGACGGGGTAGGCGGAGCCCGCGATGCCGGCGTCGGCCTCTATCGCCGCGGGGAAGGCAGAGGCCAGCTGCTTGCGCACCAGGTCATTGACGATGCGGTGGCGCTGGCCGGCGTCGATGAACTCCGTGCCCCGGGCCCAGGAGCGGATCCCGGTGCGGAAAACCGACCATATGCCCGCGGCCATCATCATGACCAGGGTGAGGGCCACCATCGTTTCCACGAGCGTGAACCCCTTTTCGGAATGCCTGCCCCGGCAGGCGCCGGGGCTCGCTGCGCTGTGCATCATCGTGCCGTCGGCGACTGCCCCTCCTCGGATGTACTGACGATTTTCAGGGTCTCCAACGTATAGGCCGGCTCCGGGGAATCGGGGCCGATCATCTCCACCGTGTACGCGAGCAGCTTGATCGTCAGCCCGGACCCGGTCCCGTCCTCCTCCGTCCCGGGGTCGTAGTCCTCCACCCGGATCCTGTACTGGAACCCGTCCTCCAGGTCTTCGACGTAGAGCGCGGGCTGCTCGAGCTCCTCCCGGTAGAAGGACGATTCCATGATGTCGTGCGCGTAGTCTATCATGCGCGTGCGCATCTGCGCCTTCCGGATGTTCCCGAGCGAGCCGGACAAAACGGACATGGTGGCCGCCACCCCGACGGCCAGCACCACCAGCGCGACCATCACCTCGAGCAGTGTGAAGCCCGACGCGGCGGTTTTCCCGAAGGTTTTCATAGCGCAACCTCCCCGGTGCCGGACTGGATGCAGGCCCCGCCCGTGAGGGGGTCCGAAACGATTCTCATGAAGGAGCCGGTTTTGGACTCGATCAGGATCTCCACGGCGTCCGAACTGCCGTTGGGCAGGAATCGGACGGTCGAAACGTCCCCGTGCGCCTCGGCCCCGCCGAGCAGGACGCGCCGGATGCGCACGGTGTCGGGCAGGACATACTGCCGGTTGCCCTCCCCGAAATCGTTGGTCATGCGCACCGTCTGGCTCCCCAGGTCCACCGTCACCCTCATGGCGGTCTGCTCGGTGACCGCCTTCTCCCGCGCATAGCGCAGGGCGCCGAGAATGTCCCTGCTCGTGGTGCGCAGGCTGAGCACCGCCGTCCCGCGCGACAGCGACGGGTACGATACGGCCAGGACCAGGGCTATGATCAGGAGCGTTATGAGGATTTCCAGTAATGTGAACCCCCGCTCGATTCGGCGCATGTCCAGCTCAGTTCCAGTTACAGATGTCGTCTTCGGTGTTCTCAATGCCGTCGGCCCCCGACGAACAGAGGTCGTAATCGATCCCGTGGGATCCCGGGTACCGGTAGAGGTAGGGCTTCCCCCAGGGATCGACGGGCGATCTCTTGATGTACGGGCCGTTCCAGGTGTCCGAGGAGCCCGGGTTCTCGATCAGCGCATCGAGCCCCATCCCCTCCTGCGGGTAGCTCCCCACCTCGACCATGTACAGGTCCAGGGCGCCCTCGATCTCCGACAAGGCGATCTCGGCGATCTTCTCCTTGGCCTGGCTGAACCGTCCCCGGACGGTTAACGTAAGCGCCGCCACCAGCATGGCGATGATCACGACAACGATGATGAGCTCCACAAGGGTCATCCCCTTTTCCGATTTGAGGTCCAGTGCGTTCACGGACATGATTCCCTCCAGGCCGGCCCCGCAGGGCTACAGCGGGATGTCGTTGATGCTGAAGATGGCGGTGAGCATCGACACCACCAGGGTGCCGATGATGACGCCCATCAGCACGATGAGAGCCGGCTCGAAAAACGAAGTAAGATTCTTGATGCTGTTGCGGACTTCCACGTCGTAGACTTCCGCAACCTGGGTGAGCATGCTGTCGAGCCTCCCCGTCTCCTCGCCGACCTCGACCAGGTGCATGGCCAGGGGGGGGAAGACGGCGCTCTGCTTCATCGGCTGCGCGATCCCCTCGCCCTTCTTGATCCCCGACCGGATGGGCTCGATGGCCTGGGAGATGCTCTGGTTCCCGATGATCTCCCGGACGATGGTCATCGACTGCAGCAGCGGCACGCCCCCGTGCAGCAGCGTCCCCAGGGCTCTCGAAAACCGCGCGACCTCCACCTTCCGCAGCGCGCTGCCGACGAGCGGGATGCGGAGCAGCCAGCGGTCCATCTTCAGCCGGCCCTCGGGGCTGTTGCGGAACCGCCGGATGTAGAAGGCGGCCAGGAGCAGGACGCCCAGAATCAGCCACCAGTAGCCCGAGACGACGGTGCTGACCCCCTTCAGTATGGCCATGGGCAGGGGGAGGGGGACCCCGATGTCCTCGAAAATATCGACGAACTTCGGGACGACGAGCACGGCCAGGATCGTGATGCTCCCCAGGGCGACGATCGACAGCAGCACGGGGTAGATCATCGCGCCGACGATGTAGGAGCGGAGGTCGTCGCTCGTCTGCAGGTAGCCGGTCAGGTGGCCGAGGATCTCCTCGAGCGCCCCCCCGGCCTCGCCCGCCCGCACCATGTTGACATAGACCTTCGGGAACACTTTCGGGTATTTCCCGAGCGATTCGGAGAAGGATTTGCCGGCCTTGACCTCCTTGAGGATGTCGTGGACGATGTCGGCCATCGCCGGGTTGTCCGCAATCTGCCGGATGATCGTGAGGCTGCGGTCGAGGGGGAAGCCGGATTTCACCAGCGTGTGCAGCTCCTGGGTGAAGATCATCAGGTCCTTCT
>Ga0123332_1005905_pt1 | contig 10234 bp, 12 predicted proteins | sample BioC12SIPDNA_4_FD_89958 | JGI IMG/M metagenome (GOLD analysis project Ga0123332, IMG submission 89958) | Anaerobic biogas reactor microbial communites from Washington, USA - Biogas_R2_A C12 SIP DNA | ecosystem: Engineered > Bioreactor > Anaerobic > Unclassified | place: Washington, USA... | reverse complement strand
GATGGAGTGGGCACATGTGGGCGGTAGGGTCGCAGCGCGCTGAAAATCCTCATCGAAAGGAACCCCGACATGGCCATCGAGCTGCCGCCGCTTCCGTTTGCCGAAGATGCTCTCGAGTCCAAGGGTCTCTCCAAGGAGACCATCGAGTACCACTACGGCAAGCACCACGCCGCCTACGTCAACAACCTCAACGGCCTGATCGAGGGCACCGAGCACGCCGACTCGTCGCTCGAGGAGATCATCCTCGCCGCCGACCCGGGCGGGCTGTTCAACAACGCCGCCCAGGTCTGGAACCACACCTTCTACTGGAACTGCCTGTCGCCCACCGGCGGCGGCACCCCCGGAGGCGAGCTGGGCGACGCCATCAACTCGGCGTTCGGTTCCTACGACGCGTTCGCCTCGGAGTTCACCGAGGCCGCCAAGACCCAGTTCGGCTCCGGCTGGGCCTGGCTGGTCGACGACGGCGGCCTCAAGATCCAAAAGACCGCCAACGCCGACCTCCCGCTCAAGCACGGCGTCAAGGCCCTGCTCACCATCGACGTGTGGGAGCACGCCTACTACATCGACTGGCGCAACGCCCGCCCCGACTACATCGGGAACTTCATGACCAACCTGGTCAACTGGGACTTCGTCAGCCAGAACCTCAGCAGCTGACCCACCTACCCGTGGGGGTGGGGTGGCTCACCGCCCCGCCCATCGTTCGAGGGCCGCACCACGAGGTGCGGCCCTCTGCGCGTCTTGTCAGCCCCTCCGGGTACGGTCCCGGGCCGTGACGACACCGTCCTCACCACCGTCAGGTGGCGGCACCCTGTTCGACCCCGGTTCGGTCGAGGGCCCCACCCTCACCGTGCCGGAGCTGGCCGCGCAGATCGCCCGGCTCACCGCCCAGGCCTTCCCGACCGACATGTGGGTGAGCGGCCAGATCCGCAACCTCAGCCGCTCGGCCAACGGTCACGTCTACTTCGACCTGGTGGAGCCGACCGAGGGCGGCGTCACACCGAGGTCGATGCTGTCGGTCACGCTGCTCGCACCGGAGCGGGCCGTGGTGAACCGCCAGATCACCCGGGCAGGCGGCTCGATCCGCATGGAGGACGGCATCGAGGTGCGCATCCAGGCCCGGCTGCGCTGGTACGAACCTCGGGGCACCCTGCAGCTGCGGATGAGCGGAATAGACCCGGCGTTCACGCTGGGCCGGCTGAAGGCAGACCGCGACCGCGTGCTGGCCGCGCTCCGGGCCGAGGGCCTGCTCGACGCCAACGCCGCCAACCCGGTGCCGATCGTGCCGTTGCGCATCGCGCTGATCACCAGCAAGGGGTCCGCCGCCCACGCCGACGTCATGTCCGAACTCGACGCCAGCGGCTTCGCGTTCCAGGTGCGCCTGTACGACGTCCGCACCCAGGGGGAGGCGTCGGTCGGACAGGTGGTGGGCGCGCTCGCCCGGGTCGCCGACGGCGTCGCCGACCGCACCGATCCCGTAGACGTCGTCCTCCTCACCCGGGGCGGAGGCGCCACCACCGACCTGGCCACCTTCGACGCCGAGGACCTGGCGCGGGCGATCGCCGCCCTGCCCGTGCCCGTGCTCACGGGGATCGGGCACGAGATAGATCGCTCGGTGGCCGACGAGGTGGCCCACACCGCCTGCAAGACGCCCACGGCTGCGGCCGCCGCCCTGGTCACGATGGTGGCCGCCTACCTGAGCCGGATCGACCAGTGCTGGGAGCGCGGCCGCCAGGCGGCGCTGACCGCCACCGCGGCAGCCGATCGCCGCCTGGATCGGCGGCGGCAGCGGGTGGCCAAGGGCGTCGAACGGGTGCTGCGGGTCGAGGACGCGCGCCTCGTCTCCACCAACGCTCGGGTGGCACGAGCTGCACACCGCTCGGTCACCCACGCCACCGCGGCCGTCGACCGTTCAGCAGCTGCGGTCCGAACGCGCTCCACCCGAGCCGTCGAGGTGGCCGGCCGCGACCTCGACGGGCTGGCAGCCCGGGTTCGGGCCCACGATCCGGTCCACGCCCTGGCCCGTGGCTGGAGCATCACCACCGACCAGCAGGGCCGCGCCGTCAGGTCGATCACCGGGCTCGAAGCCGGCGCCGTCATCACCACCCGGGTGGCCGACGGCACGCTCACCAGCAAGGTGATCGCGACCACACCAGCAACCACCGACTCCGCCACCACCGCCCCCGACCCTGTGCCAGGAGCCCCAGATGAGTGAACCCACCCCCGCCAGCGAGTTGGGCTACGCCGCGGCGCTCGACGAGCTCGAGCAGATCCTCGACCGCCTGGAGCACGCCGAGCCCGACGTCGATCGGATCGCGGTCGACGTCGCCCGGGCCGCCGAGCTGGTCGCACGCTGTCGCGAACGGATCGAGGCCGCCCGCGTCCAGGTCGGCAGCGTGGTCGAAGGCCTCACCGGGACCGACGACGCGCAGTCGCCTGACGACGGCCGCGACTGACCCGCGCAGGGACATCCGGGCCCGAGGCGACGTCCCGACCATCTCCGCCGGCCCACCCCGGCCCGCCTCGCCCCAGCCCGTCCCGCCCCCATCACGATCGCGGCCTATCCCGAACCGGCCTGATCGCGCTGGTCGCAGCGGGCGTCGACCTCCACCCGCACCGCCGGGGTCGACGAACCCGACGCCACCTGTCGCCCCTCTTCGTCGAGCGGCTCGGCCTCGCCGGCGATCTGGATGCGAGCACCCCTGAGCCGCGACCACGAGACCGAGCCCGGCGGGTCGCCCACACCGCCGCGACGACTCCACGCAGTGGCGCCGAAGGACGCCAGGAGATCGGCTCCCACGTCGGCGGTGAACCCGGACGCCGCCGCAACGCCGGTGGACCCGTCGTCAGCAAGCTCGACCACCGCTTGGAGGATCTCGCCCTGGTCCGACCGTCCGACCACGAAGAGGGTCGAACCGTCGAGGCCACACGAGTCGACCTGGTACCTGACGGTGCGATCGCCTGCCTCGACCACCGCAGTGCGGTCCTCGAACCCGTCGCGACTGCACGCGACGGAGACCAGCAACAGGCACGAAACGATCGCCCGCACGAGCGACGAACGCCGTCGACGCAGCCGGAGGTCGGGCATGGCCCAAGGCTAGGAGCACCGGAGCGGCAGGCAGCAGACGCGCCGCTCCTGCTGCTCGATGGAGGCATTTCAACGACTCGGCCGTAGGGTGGCCAGCCATGGTCGGCCCGCCGCCCACCCAGCAAACCGAGCCAGCCGTGGCCCGCTCCACCGGAGCGGTCCTGCCCGGCGATCTCGCGTGGATCGGAGGTCGGGTCGAGGCGGCGGTCGACGAGTTCCTGGAGAGGGAGCGGTTGCGCTGGTCGGCCCTCGATCCCGCGTTGGAAGAGCCGCTGCGCGCCCTCCGGGAACTGGTGCTCAACGGGGGCAAGCGCCTCCGCCCGACGTTCTGCCACTGGGGCTTCGTGGCGGCCGGCGGAGATCCCGACGACCCCCGCATCGTGGAAGCGGGCGCGGCCTTCGAGATGCTCCAGGCGTTCGCGCTGATCCACGACGACGTCATGGACGGCTCGGCGGTGCGGCGCGGGGCACCCGCAGTGCACCGCCGCTTCATGAGCGCCCACCGGCAGCTCCACGGCACGGGAGAGCCGCGCCGCTTCGGTGAAGGTGTGGCCATCGTGGTGGGAGACCTGGCCTTCGTGTATGCCGACCAGCTCCTGCCCCGCGGACCCGTCGAGGTCGACCGCGTCTGGGACGAGCTGCGCATCGAGCTCAACGCCGGCCAGTACCTCGACCTCATGGGCACGGCCACCGCCCGACGCGACCGGGCGGGCAGCCGGCGCATCGCCCGCTACAAGTCCGGCAAGTACACGATCGAGCGTCCGTTGCAGTTGGGCGCGGCGCTCGCCGGAGGCCACCAGGTCCTGGCCGAGCCTCTGAGCCGCTACGGAGATCCGCTGGGCGAGGCGTTCCAGCTCCGCGACGACGTGCTCGGCGCCTTCGGCGACGCGGCTCTCACCGGCAAGCCGGTGGGCGACGACCTCCGCGAGGGCAAGCCCACCCTCCTCCTCTCCATCGCCCACGAGAACGCCAGTCGATCCCAGCTGGAGCTCTTGGCGCGGGTGGGCGACACCGACCTCGACGATCAGGGCGTCGAGGCCATCCAGACGGTGCTCAGCGACACCGGCGCGGTGGCTGCCGTCGAACGGGAGATCTCCGACCTGGTCACCAGGGCGGTCGCGGCGATCGATCCGATGCCGGCGGCACCCGACGCCAAGCTCGCGCTGCGCGACCTCGCCGACTTCGTGGTCGCCCGGACCGCGTAGGCCCACCAGACGAGCCTGACGGGTCCGGCGACGCGTAGGTCAGGCGGGCGTCAGGCGGCGAAGCGGCGCAGCGCGTCGGCGGCGCGCTCTCGAACCACGCCGGGAAGGTCGGCCACCGCGTCGATCCAGGGATGCCGGGCGACGGTGGCAACGCTCAACGGCTGGTCGACCGGGGAGAGCTCGACGGCCAGGCGGGCGTAGGTGGTGGCGTAGTCGGCGGGCCGCACGTCGATGGCCAGCTCCAACAGCGCGTACGGATCGGGCTTATCCGGGTCGAGCCGGGCGGCGCGGTCGGCCCCCGACCGCTGGAGCACATCGACCCCACCACGCGCATGGGTGATGCTCGGCGAGTGCTGGCTGGGGCCGCCCCCGGCGAGGCCTGGGCCATCGGTGAGGACGGTGCCCGCCACCAGCTCGGCCCTCGCCCCGGCGATGAGCAGCCCGACGTAGGCCCCCAGCCCCCGACCGAGGATCGTCACCGGGCCGTCGTCGGCCAGCACCTCCAGCGCGTGGTCGACGTCGGCCAGCAGCACCTCGGCGGTGTAACCACCGCAGCTCGGTCGGGACGAGTCGCCGTGACCGGTGAAGTCCAGGCCCCAGACCGAGCCGGGCCACGCACCGGCGATGAGCGGCACCGAATCGGGCGTGCGCTCGCCGAGCCCGTGCAGCAACAGGAGCGGATGGGCTCCGCCGTCGCGGTCTCGCAGCTGGTGCAGGGCGAGGTCGGTGTGGACGTGTCGGAGGCGGACGGTGGTCACGAAATCAGCTCCAGGATCAGGCCGGCCACGACCTCGGGAGCCTCGATGTGGACGAAGTGGCCGACGTTCTCCAGCGGGGCGAACCGGCCGTTGGCCGGCAGGATCGACACGACGTCCTCGGGCAGGGTCCCCCAGCCCATCACCTCCACTTCCAGGCCGAGGACGCAGAGCACGGGCATGCCCATCGATGCGAGCAGGTGGGTGTACCACTCGGGCCGCCACGGTCCGAAGCCGCCCATCCGCAGCGAAGCATCGATCTTCCAACGCCAGCCGTCGGCCTGCTGGTATCCGCCGATCGGCACCAGGTACTGCAGCCACTCGGGCGACAGGCGCGGGTTCATCCGCCGGCGTCGGTCGGCGAGGTCCTCGATGGTGCCGGGGCGCCGGATCTTGGTTCGGGCAGCACGGCGGTGGTCCAGCCAGGCCGCAAGCTCGCCGCGGCGCATCTCCGTGCGGTGGTGCTCGGGGACGTCCGGCCAGAGGCGAGAGGTGGGAAGGCCGTCGAGGTTCGCCAGGTGGCTGATCCGGTGGGGCACGGCGTCGGCCACCGACAGCATCAGGGCACCACCCTTGGAGTGGCCCACCACCGGGATCGGGTCGGTGCCGATGCTGTCCATCACCGCCAGCGCGTCACGCCGGTCGGCGCCCCACGAGTAGAGGTGGGCCCGCTCGGAATCGCCGTGGCCGCGCTGGTCCCACGACACCACCCTCCAGCCGGCATCGGCCACCAGCGGCGCCAGCCCGTCGAACGTCCCGGCGAAGTCGAATCCTCCGTGGGTGAAAAGGACCGGCGGAGCGTCGGGCTCTCCCCACTCCCACACGGCGATGGAGAGTCCGTCGCTGTCCACGTGGCGGAAGCGATCCGGCCGGCGGGTGCCGGGATGGGGCCGCAGATCCGATCCGGCGACCTCGTCGCGCAAGGGCGCCCGCGGCACTGGCTCGGGTGCGGCGTTCGCATCGGTCACCGGGTGAGGGTGGCCCAAACTTGACCCGTGGGTCAAGGTCGCGCAACCGTTCCCGCCCCAACCCTTCGACGCGAACGGCACAGCTCTAGAGTGGATCAACTGTGACGGACCCCTCTTCAGCCACCTCGGTCACCACCGACCCCGGGTCCGGCGGAGAGCACCCCCCATCACCCGACGGCTCCTCCGGGCCGGTCCGCCGAACGCTCCGCGACCGGGCCACGGGCCGGCACCGGCACCTCCTCGCAGGGTCGAGCGTTCTGGTGGTGGGCGCCGCCGTCCAGGGCGTCGGCGGCATGCTCTTCTCGCTCATCGCCGCCCAGCTCGACACCAAGGCCCAGTTCGGCGACGCCACCGCCCTCTACACGTCGACCATGTTCGTGGTCTACCTGGCCGGCCTGGGCCTGCCCGTGGCCGTGGCCCGCTACGCGGCCGACCGGTCCGACGACAGCCACACCGTCTTCACGTGGGGGGCGCTCGCCACCGCCGCCGCGTCGATCGTGACGTCGGCGCTCTACCTCGGCATCGTCCACCCCCCGGCGGCGAACGTCCTCTGGGACTGGCAGCCGGTCCTCGGCTTCGGCGCCTTCGTCCTCATCGTCATGGGCTCGGCCTGGTCGTTGATCATCGACGTCCGGGCGATGACCATGCGGCGCTGGGGTCTGGTGCTCTTCCGCATCCTGGCGGTGAGCATCCTCAAGGTCGCTCTCATATACATCGGCCAGGCCTCCGACCACCGCTCGCTCCTGCTGTTCGCCTACCTGGGCGGACCGGTGGCGCTGTCGGGCTTCGTGGGCATGGCCCTCATCAACCGCACGTCGGGCGGTCGCCACCGGCTGTCCCCCCGTCCGGCCCACACCAGGGACGCGGTGCGCTACGCGGGCATCAACTACCTGTCGACCCTCGCCTACCAGGCGCCCTACTTCGCCCTGCCGGTGATCGTCCTGGTCAACGTCAGCAGCGTCACCAACTCGAGCTTCTACGTGGCCTGGGGGATCGTGTCGATCGCCTTCTACGTCCCCTCTGCCATCGGCCAGGCGCTGCTGGCCGAGGGCGGGAAGGACGGAGCGCAGGTGGCAGCCCAGATGAAGCTGGCGCTGGTGCTCGCCATCGGCCTGATGGCCGTCGGCGCCCTGGTGACCTTCGCCGGCAAGAGCGTCGTGGTGGCCGCGTACGGCGAGGGCTACCGCGACGCGGCCGAGATCCTCCCGGCCATGATGCTCGCCGGCGTCCCCTGGGCGCTCACATCGCTGTTCCTGAGCGAAGCCCGCATCCTGCACCGCCACGCGATCACCGTGATCATCACGGTCACGCTCACGGTCGCCATCATCGGCCCTGCCCTGGTGCTGGTCCCCGATCACGGGATCGAGGGTGCCCGCAGCGCCTGGCTGGGGGGCAACGTGCTCGCCGCCGTCGTGGCCACCGCGCTCACGCTCGGCGCCCGCCGCACCGCGCGCCGGGCGAACGCTCCCCTACTTGACCCGGTGGCGCTCGCGGCCGATCAGCACTGACCGGTGGGCACGTACTCCGGCGGCTGGTCCGACCCGTCCGAGCGCAACTCGTAGGCGTCGACGTCTTCCAGCTCGACGTCGCTGCTCCTGATCACCTCGTCCAGCGAGCTCGGATACGACCCCTCGGACGCGTGGATCTCGGCCACCGCCATCTTGAGGTTGCGAAGCTCGGTCTGGCAGTTGCTGCGGCGGTTCTCCGCCTGGATGCCCTGCGCCGAGTTCACCGCCACCACGATCAGGCCGATCACGAACACCGACACCAGCAGCAGCTCCGACACGGTGAACCCGCCCTGACCACGCCAGCCTCCGCCAAGTGGCCGACGGCCGTTGCAGCGGGTCTCGGGGGCGGGCGTCACGACCCGAACGGTAGCGGCCGGTTGCGGAGGTTCCCGAGCGGCCGACCAACATGGGAGCCGTGACCCCGGACCGCGAGCTACCCGAGTCCGGTGCACCGTTCGCGGTCCGGACCACCCGTCGCCGCGGCCGCATGTCGGCGGCCAAGCGCACCGCGCTGATCGACCTGCTCCCCAAGTGGGCGATGGCCGACCCGCTCGAGGAACCGCTCACCGAAGGCCGGCTGACCGCCAGCTTCGGCCGGTCGGCGCCACGTCTGCTCGACGTGGGGGTCGGCACCGGAGAAGCCACGCTCGACTGGGCTCGTCGCCACCCGGACCACGACGTGCTGGCGGTCGAGCTGCACCGCCCCGGCCTCGCCCGGATGCTCCAGGCGTTGGACGCCGACGGTCGCGCCAACGTCCGGATCGTCGAGACCGACGTGATCAGGCTCCTCGACACGCTCATGGATCTGCCGGCGCGGCCGGACGATGGCGAAGAGCCCGACGAGGGCGATCGACCCCGGATCGACGGGGTTCGCGTGCTCTTTCCCGACCCGTGGCCCAAGGCCCGCCACCGCTCCCGGCGGTTGGTCGACCGGGCGTTCGTCTCCCTCGTGGCCGACCTCCTGCCCGTGGGGGGATGGTTCCACGTCGCCACCGACTGGGACGGCTACGCGCTCCAGGTCGCGCACGCACTGATGGACGAGCCCCGCCTCGAGATCCTCGCCCCCGAGCAGGCCCTCACCGACCTGGCCCTGGCCCGGGCCGAGGGATCCGACGCCTTCGGAACGTCCGACGTCGATGGCACGAGGGCCGACGACGGCGCCGAGGGTGAGCCACCGCCACCGCCACCGTTGCCGTGGGCATCGCCCCGACCGGAGCGGCCGGTCACCACCTACGAGCGTCGGGGCGTGCGAGCCGGCCGCAGGGTCACCGACCTGGTGGCTCGTCGAGTCGGCTGATCTCGTCGTCGTCCATGTCGGCCAGCCGGGCCAGGTCCTCGGGTCGGACGGTGGGCAGCTCCGGCGTGACGTCGCCCGTGCCGTCGGGCCGTACCCACCCCACGCCCGGCTCGTGACGGCGGATGATCCGGGCGGGCACGCCCCCGATGACGGCCCGGTCGGGGATGTCGCCCCTCACCACCGACCCCGCCGCCACCACCACGTGCTTGCCGATGTTGGTCCCCGGCAGGATCACCGACCCGTGCCCGATCCAGGTGCCGTCGCCGATCACCACCGGCTCGTGCTGTCCCAACTGGAGCCCGGGCGGTGTGTGGGGGTCCTGGTAGCCGTGGTTGGCGTCGGTGACGTAGATCTCCTGGCCGAACCACACGTCGTCGCCGATCACCACCGACTCGTGGGCCACGATCCCCGAGCGCATGCCGATCACGCTGCGGTCGCCGATCACCAGCGCCCGCGGGGGAACGGTGGTCTGGGTGGGCGAGTAGCCGGCGGCCAGGGTGCACCAGGTGCTCACCATGGTGCCGGTTCCGATGTGGATCTGAGCCTCCCCGTAGAGGGTGGCCGTGGGGAAGGCGATGACGCTTCCCTCGCCGAAGGACCCGAAGCGCTCCGCGGCGGCGGTCCCGGGAGCGATGGCCCCGGTGACCCTCAGCCGAGCCCACCCCCGCTGGACGATCTCGTTGGCGACGCGGTGGACGCGCTTGGCGATGGGGCGCGGAAGCACGCGCCGCAGCGTACGACGGGTCGACCGAGCGCTCTGAATCCACCGGTTTCCATCGCGCCGCCGCGATCTCTAGCCTTGCCCATCATGGAGTCAGCACCGGTCGCCGACCTGCCCATCGACCCCGTCGCCGACTCCGCTCCGGCTGGCGCGTGCCCCTTCCCGCACGAGGCGCTCACCAAGGTGATGCCAGCCGCGGCCGACGCCTGCCCGGTCCGGCCTGCTGCCGCGCCGGTGCACCGCTCCGAAGCCGACGTGTTCGTGCGACGGCTGCTGCGCATCAGCGACCGGCCCCGCCAGGTATCGGAGGCCGTGGCCCAGAGGTCGTTCCAGCGCTCGATGTTCATCTCGGCGGTGCGCTGCACGCTCACCTACGTGGTGTTCCCGTTCCTGGCTCCGGCCATCGGCTTCGCCACCGGCGTGGGCCCGGTCGTCGGTCTGCTCATCGGCACCGTCGCCATCGTCTGCGACGTGTTCACCATCCGGCGGTTCTTCGCCGCCGATCACAAGTGGCGCTGGCACTTCTCGGCCATCGCGGTGTGCATCATCGGCCTCCTGCTGGTGCTCCTGGTGCATGACGTCAGCCACATCGTGGCAAACCTCACCAGCTGACCAGACCTCACCAGCACGGGCCGGCTTCACCAGCCGGGCCCGGGAGAGCTGAGCCGGGACGGTCTCAGTAGTCGGCGAGGTCG
>Ga0123332_1005903_pt1 | contig 10239 bp, 7 predicted proteins | sample BioC12SIPDNA_4_FD_89958 | JGI IMG/M metagenome (GOLD analysis project Ga0123332, IMG submission 89958) | Anaerobic biogas reactor microbial communites from Washington, USA - Biogas_R2_A C12 SIP DNA | ecosystem: Engineered > Bioreactor > Anaerobic > Unclassified | place: Washington, USA... | reverse complement strand
GGGGTGGCGTATGACCTGGACCATCACAGAGCGACGTGGAGCGGTGACCGTCTGGGAGTCTCGGACCGCCGACGGCGACCTACGCTTCGCTGTCACCATCAACCACAACGGCGAGCCGATCCGCCCGCCTCTGAACTGCGAGGGCAGCCCCTCCGTCAAGGAAGCCTTCCAGGCAGCCGAACGTGCTGACGATCCAGCCGAGACCTGTCAGGCGTGCGGCGGTCCGATCGGCGATTGCGAATGTGAGCAGATCGGAGAAGATGACCTGATGGACGATATGGGGATCGACTGATTCACCGATTCACGGCATGAGGCACTGGCCCCGCCGACGATCGAAATCGCCGACGGGGCTTTTTCGTTTCCAGGCCGGGTGTCATGACACCCGAGAACGGGGAAAAGCGGGGATAAACAGGGTAATCCCCTTGGGTTCCGAAAATGAGGAATATGCTTGTTTTCCCGAGGAAAATGCACTTTCCGACAGTGGCATGTCACCTAGTTTGCGTTGTTTGCGTTGTTAACATTGTTGCGCGCAGTTTTTGGGTACTGTTGGCTAACTTGGGGGGTGATGGTTTCGCGAGTTTAAAAGGGCAGTGATTGGCTTGATTCGATACATGCGTACACAGATACGATGTTATCAAGTGGAGAGGAAAAGTCAAGAGGCTTTTTGAACACCCCCGGATGAGTGAGAGGATGAGAGCAAAGGGGGCTTCGGTGCCAGCGGACGAGTTGACAGGGACGACGAGTTGACAGGGACGGGGAACTCGAAACTGGGGAGGTTGGACTATTGCAGGTACGAGGAATGGGGAACGCTGATCTTCCCTGATCGACGCTGATCAGGGCGGCTTGTGCGTGCGAAGTGGGTCGGTGCTTGCATGGGTGTATTTGGCGGGCAAGTTGTCTTGAACATGAGCTAACGAAGAGATCGGAGACGGGGATACAGGCAGGGGAATTGCTGCTGGTGGGCTGTTGGGGAGTGTCGTCGTGGGGCTGTGCTTGCTTGTTAGCAGTGTGATCGTTTTGTCCTCGTTCAGGCACTGTCAACAAGTAGACTGGCACACGGTGATTGTTTCTCACGGCCGTTCAGGGCCACCCGTCCCGGGTCTCGACGGTCTTGCGGTCCCAGGTGTTGGTGGTGCGGCTGTTGGTGCTGAGCGAGACGGTGTAGTCGGTTTCGTTCGACTTGCCGAACACGATCCGTTCGGCGACGCGCCGGTCGGCGTTGTACTTGTAGTAGAAGCAGGTGTAATTGGCGATCGGGTCGGACTGGCCGTCGCCCGCGTCTTCGTTCTCGGGATCGTCCGGGTCGCCGTAGACGGCCACGAAGCCGGCGTAGGCGTTGGGCAGGAGGACCCGCTTGAGGCCGTGCTCCACGGCCCCCGTCTCCAGGTCGTCCTCGGTGTGGTAGCGGAAATAGTCGGTGTCGTCGCCGGCCCAATCCTCGGTTGCGGCGTCCCACTCCTGGCTGACGACGGTCTTCAGGTCGCCCGGCATGGCATGATCCCCATGTCGCCTCCCGTCAAGAGTCAGGAGTTGACCCCGACTCCGCGCTCCCGCGAAGCGGGCGAATGGGTGAACTATTCGTTCGACGTCAAGGAAGGTCGCGAATATCAGGTGACGCTTACACGGCAGCAATACCGGATGGAGTGGCCGATGCGCGGGCTGGTTCTCCTGGACGGCAAATACACCGGAGACTGGGAGGCGGGAGCGGGGAACCGCCTGGCGGTCCTTTCCAAAATTCGTCTCCCCCAGGGAAGACACCGGCTGACCTTGATTTCCGCCTGCACCTACGGCGTATGGCCGGAAGCGATCGAGGTGGCCAAGAGTCGATGAGCAGCCGCGGAATCGCCGAACTGGCCGAACGGCCCCACGATCCGGCCGCTGGTCGGGTCCGACGGCCAGGCGCAGGCGAAAAAAGAATTTGTTCCCGGCTCGGAAACAGAGGCGGCGGCCGCTATCGTTGACGTGGCGGCAGCGTCCAACCTGGCTTGTTTACTGTGGGATCGTGACACTGGGCGCAGTAGTCGATGGAGTCTTTGTGCATCTTGTGGCAGACGCCGCAGTCGAGCGCGCCCCAGTGGGAGTCGTGTGGGTTCTGTACCAGGTTCTTGGTGCGTTCGGCCAGTGTCTGGTAATCGCCATGGCATCGAAAACAGTCGCTTTGGGGCACCTTGATCTCGCTAAGGGGATCGTCATAGGTGTGCCGGACAGTGCTCACCACCTCGGAGACGAGCGTTCCGACGGTCCGGGCGTGGCAGGCCTGGCAGCGGATGGCGAATTGCCTGTGCGTGTGGGCCAAGTGGTTGGAATCCGCCCAGGTCTCCACATAGGGCTGTATGGCGTGGCACGTGGCGCAGTAGGTGGGCCTCTGTGCCATGTCGTGCAGGCCGACCAATCCTGCGCCAACCAGGCCCAAGAGGCCGCACACTGCCGCCACGGCGATCTTGATTGCGCTTGGCATCGGTTCTCCTAAAGCGGGGCAAGCCCGCAACCCAACCTTCACGAACATGCGCGCACCATGCGCAAAAGTCCCGAACAGAGACTCTAAAATCCTCTGCGTTGCAGTCCTAGCGGTCGTCAGCGCAGACGTCGCAACCCGTGAACGGTTACGAGCGGTCCGCGCCGCCCGCTTCAGTCGCTGTACTCTCGCCCATCAACTGCTCGTACTCCAGCGGGTGCTGCTCTTTCATGCGTTCCAGAGTCGTCTTGCCGGTAAAGATACTCGAATCGAAGGACAAGATCCCCTCCGCGAAATGGGCAGTGTAGAAATGCCAGGTCACGATGGCCAGGAAGGCTAGCACGGCTTCGTAGCTATGCACGATCTGGGAGGCCGGCAGAACCACGCCCGGCAGAAAGCGTGTGGCGTAGAACGGGAACAGGAGGATCGAGCCGGTGATGCTCATGACGACGATGCCCCAGATCAACGACCAGTACTCGACCTTCTGCCTGAAATCATAGCGGCCGTAGCGCGGCTTTTCCTTGCGCAGGCCGAGCAGGAAGGCCACAGAGGCCAGGCCGTCGCGCACGTCGCGCACGCCGGGGAGCATCGCCGTCGGGCGCGGGCGGACGAGGATCAGCTCGCAGACGACGACGACGGCATGGTAGAGCGCCTCGGCAAGAAGTACCACGGCAAAGAAGTGGTGCACCGCGCGAGCCTGCTGTAGCCCGCCGAATACGCCCAGGACGGCGTGCGCCCATCCGGCATTGCTGTACCTCTGCGGCAGCCCAGTGAGGCACAGCATGCTGACGGAGACCATCAGCAGGATATGTTCAATGCGCTGGCTCGCGGCAAAACGGACAACTGGGTCGCCTTGCTTGCTCATGACTGATTCCCTCCCACAGCGCGTCCACGTACTCGGTGCAGGATATCCAGCAGGATGTAGAGCAGCATCGCCCCGATGATCAGGGGGATGGCAATCCTGTAGAACAGGTCCAGCACGTAGAGTAGAGGCGATGCCGTCCTATCAATGCGGAAGTGGCCGTATCCCATCGTTCCAAACACAGGCTCGGCGTCCTGATGACACTTGACGCAGGCCCGCCGCAGGTTCGCTGGCGCGACCGAAGAGCGGGCATCGCTGGGGGCATGGATGGCATGCGCGGTGTGGCAGTCGCTGCAGACGGCCTCATAGCGTTCGGCCAAAGGGTCGGTGGCGCGATAGTACTCAATCGTGGCGCCATGGAATGTCTTCAGGTAGCTCTCATACGTATCGTTGGGCAAAGCGTGCTTCGCCGTCACCTGCTGGTCGGCATGGCATCGGCCGCACTGTGCCGGAATGTTGAGACGAAAGGCCGCGGTCCGGGTCTCTCCTCCGGCCGGGTCACCGTGGCAGCCGGTGCAGCCCGGGGCCGCCATGTCACCGGCCAGGTAGGCCACACCATGCACAGAGGCCGCCCATTGGGCATACTCCCTAGGGTAACGTTCGGCCCATTGCTCGGCGGTGACAGCCGACGTCGGTGGGGCACTCGCGACCGGCGCGGGCCGCGGTGAGCCGCAAGCCGCAAGGGCGGTCAACAGCACGAGAGAGCAGACGCAAAGACACGCAAGCCGCTTCACCTCATTATCTTCCTTTGAGAGTCACGGGGGCCGACCGTTTGCCGGCATGATGCAGATTGGCCATCGGGGCGGTGGCGCAACCGGTCGTGGGTCAGTGGGGGCGGGACGGTCAGGACTCCTCGGCGGCGGCATTCGTGCCGGCCAGGCGGCCGGAGGCGAAACTCCAGGCCATGTGCGTGCCGTGGCCGCTGAGGTAGAGGTTGCCGTGACCTGTCTCGCCACCAGCGTACAGGCCCTTGATCACGTTGCCAAAGACGTCGAGCACCTGCAGCTTGGTGTTGACCATCAGGGTGACGTCGGCCAAGATGATCTGGACGCGGATGGGGCTGTGCACGTAGAAGGGGGGCGTCTTGATGCCGGCGCCGACCGTCTTGGCCTCGGCATGGCCAAAGGTCGTGCGCTTGAAGTCGGGATCCTTGCCTTCCTGGCAGTAGTTGTTCCACTGCTCGATCGTGGCCTTAAGGCCCGCCGGCTCCACCTTGACCGCAGCGGCCAACTCCTCGATGGTCTTGGCTACCTTGATGCCGTTGCGAGCCACAAAGTCATCGACCAAGCCCCAACCGCCGATGCCGCTGACATCGCCCTTGTCGGGGTGGGAGGAGACGACCATGGGCCACTTGTTAAAGATCTCGGCCACCTGGCTGTCAAAGACCATGTGGCAGATCTTGCCCGTCTGCGCCTGCACCGCCAAGGCAATGTCATCGGTGGCGCCCTTTTCGTTGACAAAGCGATGGCCCTCGTTGTTGACGAGGATGGCGCCAGCGTCCATGATGCCAAAGGGCATCCACGCCTGCTTGCCGGTGCTGCTGACGTTGGGCCCGGGCAGGTTGGTGCGCAGGCCGGGGCTGCCCCACGCGTCCAACATGGTCAGGTCGGCGCCCAGGGCGGCAGCCATCATGAGACCGGAGCCGTCGTTATTGGGGTTGGCCGCGGGCATCTCTGCGATGTCGGGCGTGGTGATCTTCTTCTTGTAGGCCGTGGCCGCCTCGGTGCTGGCGGTGGCAAGGATCACGGCCTTCTTGGCCTTGATGGCGATCGCCTTGTTGGTGGTCGTGTCCATGGCCTTGACGCCGAGGACGCGGTTGTTCACATCGCGGTAGAGCTCGGCGCCCTTGGTCTGCAGCAGGATCTCGACGCCCATTTCCTGCATCTTGGGCTGCAGCACCTTGCGCCAGGCCGCGGAGTTGGGCACGAGCATGTGCATGCGGTTGACCCGGTGATGGCCGGGGTACTCGTAAGGACCGGCAAACTGCACGCCCAGCCCGGCGAGCCAGTCGATCGCGGGACCGCTGGTCTCGGCCAGGAGCTGGAGCATGTCCTTGTCGACTCGACTGGCATTCGCGCCCGTGGCGTGGAGGATGTCCTCCATATAGTCCTCGATGCTGTCCTGGATGCCCTGGTCCTTCTGCATCTTGCTCAGGGGAGCTGTGACCGAGCCGACGCAAAGGGCCGACGAGCCGCCGAGAGCGGGGGCGACTTCGAGGAGGATGACTTTGGCGCCGGCCTCAGCGGCGCTCATTGCCGCCGCGCAGCCGGTGCCGCCACCGCCGACGACGACAACGTCAGCCTCTTTGTCCCACTTGCTCGGCACGTTAGGCGATCGGGGCGCCTGCTGGCAGCCTCCCAGGACAGTCGCCGTTGCGGCGGCGCCACCGGTTGCGAGTGCGCCCTTGAGAAGACCTCTTCTTGAGAACCCTTGCGAACCCATGCTGTTGTCTTCTCCTACGATAAGCAGTAACGCGAATACGGTATAGCTCAACAGATATTGCCGGCGCTTGACTCTATGCTCCTGCCTGCTATGGTAACCGCGAACCGGGCACGGCGCTGACATTCCAATTCCATGAGAGGCAAGACAACACAATTAACCCCAAGTCGGCCACAAAGGCCCACCTGTGCCTATTACTCGACACCGCAATGGCTTGTCATCCCACTCCGAGACTCCAAGGAGATGCTGCAGCGGCATGCGTTCTTGCCCAAAGAAGATACGCGATCGACTCGGCATTCTTGCGCTCCAAAGCGGATAGCAAGCCCTGCACGAACATGTTCGCGTGCTCGACTTGTTCCTTGCCAAAGATCACGCCAGGGGCATCCCTTGACCAGTAAGGTAATCGGCTCAGTCTGAGCACCAACGGGGCGCATCCAGAGCGTTAGTTCGTTGGCGCCCGCAACCGAAGTGCACGGGCGCCATCGGGAGTTAACACTTTCGTTTGGGTCCGGTCGAGCGATCTGATGTTTGAAAACAGGGACGGGGCATAGGCTTTCAACTTCTCTATCAGTTGTCCTGCCTGCTCCAGTACCAACCAGAAGGCAGCCAGGGTATACTCGTAATACAATCCATTTTTCCACCCGGCTTCCTGCGACTGCCTGATTGCCGTTTAGTGCACATCAGTGCCCTCGCGGTACATCTTACGCAGCCCGCCTGCGGCGCACAAGATTGCCTGACCGGAATGACCGGCTGAAATCTTGGATTGGTTGTCTCGCTTGAACCCCGCCTCCCTCCAGTGCGTGCCCCCAGGCCCCACGGTCATTGCGCCGGCCGCTCCGTTCGTGTCCGCCTTGAATGCCTCCGCTTCAGGGCCGAATTCTTCGGAACCCCAGCCGCCCCCCCTGACAAATGAGGCAGACCCGCCAGAAAATGCCCTCTCGCTCGACGGACTCCGCGGGGAAATTAAGGAGAACAACTGGAAGAAGGGCGGCAAGCGAAGGGAACGCACAGCGAGTTCACATGGCGTTCTTTCACCATTGAACGCAGCCGCTGGCCGCTGGTGCTGTCATCGATGCCCCCTTCCGGAGTCCACTTGGGCCAGATATCTCCCAGGGATGAAGGAATCGCTCGGTGAGCCAGCAGCATATCGATGTATCTGTCCTCAACCGCGGCAAACTCCTGGGAAGCGGCGTCCATCCCAAGTTGCCGCGCCAAGCGGCCTCCCAAGCTCCCGAAGTTGCTGCGCATCGCGATGCGATCGGGTAGTGTGAAGGACAGGACGTGGACCTTCAGCGAAACCGAACTGAGTTTCGCGGCGTCCGCCGTCACTGTGATCGTCCCGCAGTACTCCCCCGGTGCAGCATCACGAGGAACGTACACCTGCGTCCGCCCTGTTTGATGCTACAGAGGCGGTGCGGGCAGGCTCAGCGCCAACGCCAGAACACTTCCCGGGGGTGCTCGGAAGCATGGCCTGACAAGGGACGCCAGGACGTCTTCAAGCGGCACCGTCGGGGGCACACGCCTTCGGAGTTGGTCAAGATCATGAATGTCGTCAAGCAGTCCTACAACGTTCACAAAGCCTGTTAAGGGGCGCGGAAGATTCTGCACCTGGACCCCGCGGCCGGCCCAACGACCCGTGTGGCACCTGTGGTACACGAACTGGTCTCGGAGCCGACTATCCGCATCGACGGCCTCCAGTGCCGTACGGAGCCGGCTGGGCCACGCACAGTCGCCTGCAACCGATACCAGTGAGCAACACGGCCTCGCCCACACCTCAGTCTGTTTTGCGGCAAAGTGTGCACCTCGGCCGGGATAGTCACCGCGGTATGAAAGTAGTCGCTTAGCATCGCCTCGACCTGACGCTCAGTAAGCCCCGGACGTCGTACCGAAAATCGCCTTTACGGGCCGAAGAATCGACGGTTTGGGACAACTTGTGGCCCAAGAATCAGTACAGACTGTCCGACTTCTGGTTCTCGAAGCCCCGGTTTTGGTCCCAAACACGCCCAAAACCGGTACAGCCGGACGTCCGTGTGCATTCTCTTTCTCTTCCAGGCCGGAGTAAGAGGCAACTTCTTGGTGACCCGGGCCAAAGCCTTGAACCAAACCAGGCGAGATTCAAGGGGGCGAGCGAGTGGACCATGGCTCGACCGTGTTCGAAGCGGTCGGTATTTCGCCTCTCAGTCCATGAAACGCCGGAAGTTGACATCAGCCGTCACCTGAAAAAGGCCTACTTCGCGCAGCGTTGAAGTCTCCAGATCGGGCGGAGCATCTGGGGGATGGCCTCGGTCGCAGAACAGGCCGTTCGTGTTTCTCTTTCATGTAGGTCGATCCGGGTTGCAGGAATCTCAGTTTTCGCGGCCGTGACTTTTACCTCGTCTCACATCAGTTTCGAAGGAGGGCATATTCTTGGCGAAGAGTTTCACCCACCCCCATTCCAGTTTCAGAACATGCCTTTGTCGGCCCCCTTCCAGAAAGCCAACAGGACAGCAGCGACACAACTTCCTGTCTATCGATGACTTACGTCTTTGGTACGACGTTTGCGATATGGCGTGAGGAGGACCATCATCACTTCTTACACCTTACAAGGAGAATCCGCAAAGTGGGCCGAAAACCGTACTGCTTTCGGAACTTTATTGGCCATAAAAAGGTTGTTGAGCGGCTTCGCCAACAACTCCTCGGGGCGAAGGCCCGGAGTGAGCCGTTTCCATCGACCATTTTTCTTGGCCCCTCTGGTGTGGGAAAAACACACTTAGCGCGGGCGATTGTCGCGGAGTATGGTAGCCGACTATTCATTGCGATGGGCACAGACACCCCGGATGAGTTAAAACAGCGATTTGAACAAGTGCGGGAATTCGACTTCTTCTTCATCGACGAGGCACATAACCTGACGCCGAAGGCGCAGGAATCTCTTTTCCCTTTAATAGACGGCGATACGCAGAAATCTTGTGCCATCCTGCTGGCGACCAACCAACCAGGAAAGCTGCTCGATGCCCTGGGAAAACGCATGGCATTGTCGATTTCTTTGAACCACTATCCGTTGAATGAGATGAGAGCCATCGTCGACCGACTCGCGGTTGACCTCGATCTGCTAATAAGCCCGCAGGCATCAACGCAGATTGCCAAGATATCGAACGGACTGCCAAGGAAGGCGAAGCAGCACCTGCAAAACCTTCGTCGGTCGCGCGTCGATGCTGAGAACCGAAAACTGTCGGTTGACGATATTCGTCAGTTTCTCCAAGCATTCGACATCGACCAGCTCGGACTTGAGTTGCAGGACCGCAGATACTTACGTTACCTCAAGGAGAACCAACCCCATCCGATCCTAGGTGCCATGTGCCTGAAGGTCTTGAAAGTCCCCCATCCGCAGAAGAGCGACGGAAAGCCCTATTCTGCAGAAGAGATCGACTTCTTCTGGTCGCGTATGCATGACAACGCTGCTGATCTTCCACCAGATGTGCGTCACGCACTTGACGATCGCCGTCCTTCGCCACAACTCCAGCGGTCAGTGATGCGTCTCTGCGGCCGCGCTGGCGCCTTCACTTTGACCGGTCGGCTGCGGGCCAATGCAACGTACGCTGCGAGGCATAACACGATCTTCCAGGGCCTCGCCGCAGACGGTGCCAAGCTGGCCCTTTGGAAACTCTGGCGCGCCGGCTACCGGATCGTCAACTTCATCCACGACGAAGTGCTTGTCGAGGTGCCCGTCGACTCCAATCTTACAAACCACGCAGAGAATATTCGCCGTTTGATGATCGAGGGGATGCAAGAAGTCGTGTCGGATGTCCTGATCAAGGTGGAATACGCGGCCATGGATCGGTGGCACAAGGATGCGGTGGCAACCTACGACGAACATGCACAGCTGCAGGTGTACAACAAATCGGCTGCGGGCACCGCAGCCCCGTCGCTCAGCACGCCGAATGATCCCGGGACGTCCGGGCAGATCGGCGTTCCTACTTGTACTGCAGCGTTGGGGGTTGATAAAAGATACCATGTAACAAACCCCCCGGGAGAATTGGCTCCCCCGATGGAGCTGGAACACCCATTTGACGCGAACGTGGACCCTCATGTGCATGGTATGCCCCAGCTCCACTGCAGTGGTGAAAGTTCCTGACTTTCGAGGCCCACGACGGGCCGTAACTCCGCTTTTGGAACCCGTACCCCGGGCGCTCATGGAGCATCTGAACTCATGAAATGCACCGAGCATCGGCCTGGCAATACGGCGCACACCGATTACGGCCCACGCCAGGAGAATGCGGCTTGCGGCCGCCGGAACGAACGCTTGTCCCTGCGCCATCGCGCCTCACGCACCAGCACGGCGCGTAACGCCTGGCGGCACAACGAGCTACAGAATCTCTGCTGCGGACTGCGTGAGGAAATCTCAAACAAGGTGTAACAGCCCGGACGATCGCAGAAAGATTTTTGTTCCGAAGACCCGTTGTGATGGCCCTCGCAGCCGCATTCTTCCGCCTCGGCCAAACTGGTT
>Ga0123332_1005899_pt1 | contig 10246 bp, 8 predicted proteins | sample BioC12SIPDNA_4_FD_89958 | JGI IMG/M metagenome (GOLD analysis project Ga0123332, IMG submission 89958) | Anaerobic biogas reactor microbial communites from Washington, USA - Biogas_R2_A C12 SIP DNA | ecosystem: Engineered > Bioreactor > Anaerobic > Unclassified | place: Washington, USA... | reverse complement strand
GCCGCGGAGCCTGGTGCCGTGCACCTCCGGGACGTCGCCGAGGACCCCGCCGAGCCGGGCCTGGCCGACGAGGCGCGGCCGGACCGGGTCGGTGACGTCGTACTGCCTGACGTCGCCGTGCAGCCAGTTCGACAGGTAGAGGTAGCGGTCGTCTAGCGAGAGGAGCAGGTCGACGGTGAGCGGCGGCACCGGGAACGGCCAGCCCTCGACCTCGACCGGGTCCATGGCCACGACCTTCTCGACCTCCCAGTGCCCGTTCGGCTTGTGCCAGTGCCATACCGTGCTCGAGAGCGCGGCGCCGACGTAGCCGTGGGTGCTGTCGGGGTCGTGCAGGAAGCGCACCTCGAGCGGCACGAGGCCGCCCTCGCCGAGGTCGAAGGTCTGCTGCACCCTCCGCTCCTGCCAGTCCCAGAACGTCACGCGCTGGCCGTAGAGCCCGGCCGCCACGTCCTCGAGGCTGAACCCGCCCGCGTACGTCACGGGCGCGGCCAGCTCGCTCGAGACCATGACCCCGTGGCGCGGCTGGTACCAGAAGTCGTAGTTGAAGCTCATGCCGCTGGTGTCGCGTTCCCACCGCCCCTCGACCTCGAAGTCCTGGTCGAGGAGCAGGAAGCCGCCCGGCGCCCGTCCCTCGGCGTCGCCGAGCATCGAGACCATCACGTGGCCGTCGGCGAGGCAGTGGACGCTGTGCGGGGCGCTCAGCCCCCAGCGCAGGACCTCCTCGGGCTGGATGACCTTGTGGAGGCGCGGGGCGCGCTCGTCCCTCGTGTCGACGACGTAGATGCGGCTCGAGCGGAAGCCGGGCAGCACGAGGAAGCGCCGCTCCTTGCCGGCGTCGCCGTGGCACGAGCTGCAGGCGTTCCAGCCGGCGTGGTGGAGCTCGTCGCCGACGTAGGGCATCTCGAGGCGGTGGATCACCTGCGAGTAGGTCGGCGAGGCCGGGTCCACGTCGACGGTGGCGAGGTAGTCGGGTCGCTCGGCGCCCGTCGCGACCCTGACGGCCACCGTGTAGATGACCCGCTCGCGCGGGCCCTTCATCGCGTCGCGCGGCGTGGCGTAGCCGGGGCCGCAGGCGTGGCCGAGTTGGCCGCCCGCCATGTCGTGATCGTGATGTCTCATAGGTCCGCCCCTTCCTGGGAGGTAAGGGCGACACGTGTCGCGCTCGGCGCCGGCGCATCGGCCGGTCCGCCTGCCGCTAGCTGGGACGATGCTAGGTCTTCGGCCTGGCCGCCGTCTTGAGTCGCAGGTACCAGACGCTCCGGCTGCGGAAGGGGTACTCAGGTACCAGGGCTCCCCCTACGCGGCTCCCCTCCTCGCTCGCCCGACGGGCGCCTACCGGCCGCGTCGCGAGCTCGTACAGGCCCACGGCCGCGCTTGACAACCGCCTGAACGCCGTTTAGCCTGCTGAATCGTGTTCAGCAAGGGACCGGCGCGGTGAGCGACCCGAACCCCGGGGACGGCCATGACCGTTCCGTCGCCGACGCCGACAAGACGGCCCGCGCCCGCATCCGCGACGCCGCCATACGGCGGTTCGCGCGCGACGGGGTCGCGGCCACCAGCCTGAAGGCCATCGCCGCGGACGCCGGGGTCTCGCCGCCCCTGGTGGTCCACCACTTCGGCTCCAAGGACGGCCTGCGCGCGGCCTGCGACGAGTACGTGAACGAGCTGACGTGGCGGATGAAGTCGCGGCTGGACTCGGGGCTGTCCACGGACCCTCTGTCGTCCATCAGGCAGGCGCAGACGGACCTGCCCATCCTCGAGTACATCGCCCGCACGATCCCGGACGGGTCCGAGCACGCCGACGCGCTCGTCGACTCGATGGTCGAGGACACGCTGCGCTACATGGCCGCGGCCGAGGCCGAGGGCCTCGTGAGGCCCGCCGCGAACCCCCGTGAGCGCGCGGTGGTGCTGGTGCTGTGGCAGCTCGGCGCGCTCGTGCTGCACGAGCAGGCCAGGCGCCTGCTGGGCGCCGACCTGACCGGCCCCAGCCTGGCCACGATCAGGTTCTGGCTGCCCGCCGGCGAGATCCTCGCCTACGGCGTGCTCGACCCCGAACGCTTCGAGGAGATCCGGGCGGCGTCGCTGGCGGCGCTCGCGAGAGAGGAGACCGAGGGATGACGACAGCGATCGCCGTCCAGGGGCTGCGCAAGTCGTACGGCAAGGCGCTGGCGCTCGACGGGCTGGACCTCGCGGTGAGGGCGGGAGAGGTCCACGGCCTGCTGGGCCCCAACGGCGCCGGGAAGACCACGACCCTCAGGATCCTCCTGGGTCTCCTGCGGGCCGACGGCGGCACCGTGGCCGTGCTGGGGATGGACCCGTGGCGTGACGCTGTGGCCCTGCACCGGCGCCTGGCGTACGTGCCGGGCGACGTCGAGCTGTGGCCGAGCCTCACCGGCGGCGAGGCGATCGACCTGATGGGCAGCCTTCGCGGCGGGCTCGACCGCCGCAGGCGGGAGGAGCTGATACGGCGCTTCGACCTGGACCCGACCAAGCGCTGCCGGACGTACTCGAAGGGGAACCGCCAGAAGGTGGCGCTGGTCGCCGCGCTCGCCGCCGACGCCGAGCTCCTGGTACTCGACGAGCCGACCACGGGCCTCGACCCGCTGATGGAGGCGGAGTTCCAGGCGTGCGTGAGGGAGGCCAAGTCCGCCGGGCGCACCGTGCTCCTCTCGAGCCACATCCTGGCCCAGGTCGAGGCGCTGTCCGACCGGATCTCGATCGTCAGGCAGGGTCGCGTGGTCGAGAGCGGCACGCTGGATGACCTCCGGCACCTCACCCGCACGACCGTGGTCGCCCGGACGAGGCTCCCGGCCGACGAGGTGGCCGGCATGCCCGGCGTGCACGACCTCCGGTCCGAAGGCGGGGAGGTGCGGTTCGACGTGGACGGCGAGCACCTGGGCGACGTGATGGCCGCGCTCGCCGGCCTGGGTATCGTCACGCTCGTCAGCCGCCCCCCGACCCTCGAGCAGATCCTCCTCCGGCACTACTCGAGCCGCGCGGAGGGCGCCCACGGCCGCGAGGCCACGACGGCATGAGGGCGGCGGCACGGTCGTCGACCGCGCCCGGTCCGCGCGGGCCCGCGACCCTGGCCAACCTCGGCAGGCTGCTGCGCTTCACCCTGCGGCGGGACCGCTGGGGCATCCTCGCTTGGTCCCTCGGCACCGCGCTGTCCACGGTGGCGGTGCCGCTCAGCTACGTGGGCCTCTACCCCACGGAGGCCCAGCGCGGCCTCCTGGCGCAGACGCTCTCCAGCCCCGCGGCCGTGGCGATGATGGGCGTCAACCACGCGGTGGGCGACTACCACTACGGAGCCATGACCGCCCACCAGATGCTCTTCTTCACGGGGATCCTCGTCGCCGTGATGAGCGCGCTGACCGTCGTGCGGCACACGCGCGAGGAGGAGTCGACGGGCAGGTCGGAGCTGGTCCTCTCCGCGGCGGTGGGGCGGCACGCTCCGCTGGTCGCCGCGCTGCTCACCGCGCTGGCGGCCAACGCGGCGGTGGGGCTCGCGCTGGCCCTGAGCCTAGGCTCGGTCAGCGCCGAGGGCATCGACTGGAGCGGCGCCTGGCTGTACGGCGCGGCTCACGTCGCCGTCGGCATGTCCTTCGCCGGCCTCGCGGCGGTGGCGGCTCAGCTCTACGAGAGCGCCCGGGGAGCGGTCGGAGCGTCCCTGGCGGCGGTGGGCCTCGCGTACCTGGTCAGGGCCGTAGGCGACGTCGCGGGCAACGGTCTCGCTTGGCTCTCGCCTCTCGGCTGGGCGCAGGCGACGCGGGTGTTCGTGAGCGACCTATGGGCTCCCCTACTGCCGGCCGTCGCGTTCACCGCGCTGACGACGGCCATCGCCGCCCACCTGAACTCGCGGCGGGACATGGGCGCGGGGCTGTGGGCAGCGAGGCCGGGCAGGAGCCGCGCGGGCCGAGCGCTGCGGACGCCCGTGGGCTTCGCGTGGCGCCTGCACCGCGGCGCCGCCCTCGGGTGGTCGGCCGCGAACCTCGTCATGGGCGCGATGTACGGAGCGTTCCTCGACGACATCGAGTCGATGCTGGCCGGGTCAGACGTCTTCGAGCGGATGTTCGGGAGCGACGTGTTCCAGGACCTGGTCGTCGGGTTCGGCGCCGTGATCGCGGCCGTCATGGCCGCGATCGTCGCGGCGTACGCGGTGCTGGCCGGCTCGCGGCCGCGCTCCGAGGAGCTCGCGGGACGAGCCGAGCCTGTGCTCTCCACCGGCCTCTCGCGCGCCGGTTGGCTGGGAAGCCACGCCCTAGTCGTGGCGTTCGGCTCGCTGCTGGTGCTCGCCGCCGGCGGGCTCGGCCTGGGCCTGGCCGGCAGCGCGTCGCTGGGCGACTGGAGCGTGCTCCCCCGCTTCACGGCGGCGGTGGCCGCGTACACGCCGGCGCATTGGGTCGTGCTGGGCGTCGTCGTCGCCCTGTTCGGCGCAGCGCCGCGCGCCATGCCGCTGGCGTGGGGGGTGGTCGGGCTCTCGTTCGTCGTCATCTACCTGGGCGACCTGCTGCGGCTCCCCGCCTGGCTGCGCGGCCTGTCGCCCTTCGAGCACGTGCCCGGCCTCCCCCTCGAGGCGTTCGACGCCCGGCCGCTCCTGGCGTTGACCGGGGTCGCGCTCGCCCTGCTGACGCTGGGGCTCGTGGCCTTCCGGCGGCGCGACGTGCCGGCCTGACGAGCCGGCCCGACGAGCCGGCGCGACGTGCCGGTGCGTCGTGCCGGCGCGACGTCCGCTCCGAGGGGCGCGGCCGTAGCTAGGGTCACGGCCACGGCCGCGTCCCGCCGCGCCGCGTAGCGACGTCTAGGTGCGACCGAGCCCTGCCTCCCGGGCGAGCACGACGGCTCGCGGCCGGTAGGCGACGCCGAGCTTGCTGAAGACGCTGTTGAGGTGGTTCCGCACCGTCCTCGTGGAGATGCCGAGGTGCGCAGCGATCGTGGCGTTGTCGTAGCCGCGGGCGACGAGGTCCAGCACCTCGACCTCACGGCTCGTGAGGTCCTCTAGGGGGAGGCGGCAGGTCCTCGGCTCGGCGACGGGCTCGCGTCCGGCGCTCGGCCCGGGCCCGGCGCTCGGCCCGGGCCCGGCGCTCGGCCCGGGTGGCTGGAGGGCGCCGGACCCGCCGCTCGCGGCCAGCGCCCTGACCACCTCGGACAAGACCCTCTCGACCTCGGCCTCGCCGCCCTGGACGAAGATGCTCACCCGCACGGCGCGGCCGCCGAACGCGGCCGTGACAGGCCCACGCCTCATAGCAGCGCGGCGATCCTCTCCGCCACGCGGGCCGCGCCGCCGCCCTCGACCTCGCGGTAGGCGGTCGGCGCCTGGAGCAGCCGCGACAGGCGCTCGGCGAGCTCGTCGGGGGTGGCCTCACGGAACGTCACGCGGGCCCAGGCGGGCACGCCGTAGCGCTCCAGGCGATGAGCGACGTGCCGGTTCTGCTCGAAGTGGAGGCCGAGCGGGAAGTAGAGGAACGGCACGCCGGCGGCGACGAGCTCCATCGTCGTCGAGAGGCCGCCCTGCACCAGGGCGGCGTCGGCGGCAGCCAGCATCCGGTAGAGGTCGTGGACGTAGCCGCGGTACTCGACGCCCTCGATGCGGGGCATCGAGCCCGGGTCGATGCGCGGGCCGCACACGACGACCAGCCGCAGGTCGGGAAGCCGAGAGCGCACCTCGGGGTACGCCTGCGCGATGCGCCTGAGCAGCGCCGCGCCGACGCTCGTGCCGCCCACGGCCGCGACCGCGACCCGCTCGTCGTCGCGGAAGCCGAAGCTCGCCCTGAGCTCCGCCCGGTCCCCCAGGTCGGCGGGGTCGAAGTAGCGCACGTAGCCGCCCAGCTCGAAGTGCTCCGGCAGCCAGTCGCGGATGAGGGGCAGCCCGGGCCCGAACGCGTCGGGGACGATGTCCTCCTGCCGGCCGATGTAGAGCGCGGCGTCGCGCACGCGCCGGAAGCGCTCCACCTGCGCGATCATCTCGGCGTTGTAGTCGGCCACGACGAACGCCTCGCGGCCGCCGTCCCCATGGACCATCGGCAGGTAGCCCACGAAGTCGGTGAGCCAGGCGAACGGCGCCGTCTTCAGCTCGGGGTTCTCGTGGAGGTAGTAGTCGACCTCCCACGCCTCGTCACCGACCCAGAGGTCGTAGGCGCCTGCCGTGGCGACCTCGTGGAAGACGTGGAAGTTCGCCAGCAGGATCTCGTCCATCTCGCGGATCGCCTGGAAGACGTTCAGCTCGTGCTGCGCGCCCAGCAACGACTCGATGTGGGGCGACTCGCCGGCCAGCAGCCGGCTGGCCGGGTGGATGCGCTCGCCGTTCGCCTCCAGGACGCGCGTGACCGGGTGCTGGGCCAGCCAGTCGACCTCGAGGCCGGGCACGAGGCGCCGCAGCTCCCTCGCGATGGCGACGTCGCGCTGGGCGTGCCCGAGGCCGATGGGGCTCGAGACGAACAGCGCCCGCTTCGTCCGGCGCGAGCGCGCTCGCCGCCACGTGCGGCGTGGGGCCGGCGCCAGCGTGGCCCCGTCGGGGAGGCCGCCGGGCGCGGCCCCGCCGTCGCCCGCGGGCCCGCTGCCCGACCCCGCCGCGCCGTCTTCAGCGGGCACGCTGCCCGACCTCGTCGCGCGGTCATCAGCGGGCACGCGACCCGACCCCGCCGCGCCCGCGCGCGCCGCCCCGCTCCCCCGCTCGATGAACTCCTGGATCACGAGGTTGCTCCTCACCGGGTCGCGCACCACGGGCACGTGGCCGCTCCCCTCGAACACGACCAGCTCCGAGCCGGGGACCGCCTCGTGGACGCGGACGGCCGTCTCGAGCGCGATCGCGGGGTCGAGCTCGCCGTGCAGGACGAGCGTGGGGCAGGGGATGCGCGCGAAGTAGTCGCCCGGGTCGCCGGTCGTGAGCTCGAGGCACGAGGCGAGCATGTGCCGTCCCTCCGTCTCCTGCGCCCAGGCGGTCAGGTCCTCGACCGCCTTCGTCGAGTGCGGCTCGAGGAGGTCCTCGTTCGCCTGCCAGGCGGCGACCTCCGGCCAGCGGTCGCGGATGTCGGCGCCGCGCCAGTCGACGGGGGCGCCGGGCTCCGGCTCGGCCATGAAGGCCGCCAGGCTCGCCTCGACCCGCTCGGGGGGCAGGGGCTCCGCGCGCTGCAGCGACGGGAACGACCCCACCGTCACGAGGTGCGAGACGAGGTCGGGTCGCTCCGCCGCCAGCGGGCCGAGCCACCTGAGCGCCCAGGTCATGCCGACGAACGCGGCCCGTTCGACGCCGACCTCGCGGAGCACGGCGAGCAGGTCCTCCTGGAAGCGCTGCGGGGTGTAGCCCTCGTCGGGCCTGTCGGAGCTGCCGGAGCCGCGCGCGTCGTAGGTCACGACGCGGTAGCCCAGCAGGGCGAAGAACGGCACCTGCATCTTCCACAGGCGACCGTGCGCGAAGAGGCCGGCGGGCGCGAAGACGACGGTGCGCTCGGCGTCGACAGGCCCGAAGACCTCGAAGGCGACGCGCACGCCGTCCCTGGAGTTGACGGCCTTCCCGGTGACGCGCGGCTCAAGCGCTCGCATGGGCCTCGACCTCCTCGCGTGGGCCGCGTGCGCCGTGGGGGTCGTTCCGCTCGAGGAAGCCGCGCAGCATGAGGTTGAAGCGGACGGGGTCGCGCAGGTGCGGCGCGTGGCCGCTGCCCTCGAGGACGACGAGCTCGGCGTGGGGCAGGTGGGAGACGAGCTCGAGCGTGTTCGCGAGCGGGGTGACCGCGTCGTCGGTGCCGTGCACGAACAGCAGCGGCTGGCGCATCCGCGGCCACAGGTCGCGCATCCACGGCATCGCGCTCTCCATGACCGTGGCCACGAGCATGTCGGGCGAGATCCCCTCGCTCCAGGCGACGATGTCGTCCTGGCCCTTCGTCGAGTGCGGCTCGGTGAACACCTGGCCGGCGAACCAGCGCCGGAAGTCCGCCAGGTCCTCCCGCCAGTGGACGGCGTTGTACTTGTTCCAGCCCTCGCGGTCGGGCGGCGCCTCGGTGAACGGCGTGCCGAGCGCGCGCAGGCCCGAGGCCAGGTAGACCGACGGCGCGATGAACGTGACGCTCTCGACGCGCGGGGCGTGCTCGACGGCCAGCACGGCAGCCCAGCGGCCGCCCGCGGAGAACGCCAGGAGGGCCGCGCGGTCCACGCCCGCGGCGTCCATCACGGCCACGGCGTCGGCGGCGAAGTCGCGGGTCGAGTAGCCGGACGCCGGCCGGCCAGAGCGGCCGTTGCCCCGGCCGTCCATGGTCACGACCCGGTAGCCGAGGTGGGCGAGGTACGGCACCTGCATCTTCCACACGCGGCCGTGCACCAGCGACCACGTCGGCAGGCAGACGACCGTGCGCGCGGCGCCCCGCGGCCCGAACACCTCGTAGTGGAGCGCCGTGCCGTCGTGGGGGCCGTACGCGAGCGCGGCGGTGTGCGGCTCCAGTGCCCTCATGCCCGCCTCCTCGCGCGCTAGGCGCGCCTCTCCTGCCTCTCGAACCAGTCGCCGACCGCGTCGAGCAGGGCGAAGAACGGGGCCTCGTCCTCGCTCATGCCGATGAGGTGGAGCTGCTCCATGCCGTACCAGAACGCGCTGAACGCGATCGCGACCTGCTCCGGCGGCATGCTCACGCCCATGGCGGGCAGGTGGCGGCGTACGACGTCGGCGAGGAGCTCGGCCCAGGACGACACGCGCTGCCGGCCGCGAGCGGCCAGCTCGGGGTCGGCGTAGCCGCGCGCCTGGAGCTCGTGGTGGACGCGGACGAAGCCGTCGGCCAGGTCCTGCCGGTAGTAGGCCACGGCCCGGCGCCACTGCGCCGAGAGCGGCTCGTCGGGGTCGGCGTAGAGGGCCTGCTGGCGCTCGAAGCGCTCGCGCTCGAGGCGGTCGTAGAGGGCCAGCAGGAGCCCCTTCTTGCCGCCGAAGTAGTAGTTCAGGAGCGCGAGGTTCGTGCCGGCCTCCTGAGCGACGTTGCGGGCCGTGAGGGCCTCGTAGCCGTCGCGGGCGAGGATCGCGAACGCGGCGTCGAGGATCGCGTCGCGCGTCGAGCGCTTGGACTGCTCCTCGGTGACCTGGACCGGCTCCGCCATCTCGGCTCCTCCGGCGACCCCGCCGTAGCCGGCCGGCGCCGCCTCGCTGAAACGAACGTATGAAACGTGCGTATAAGTTAGGGGTCGAGGGTCCGCCTGTCAAGGGGTGGCGGCCCGAGGGCAGCGGGCCCCGCGTGACGCCGGGCGCGGTCACGGCCGGCGCCGGGCGCCGTCATGGACCGCGGCCTCGGGCGCGGTCACGGCCCGCGGCGCCGGGCGCGGTCGAGCCGCGCGGACCGGCCCCCTTCCGGCACATCGTGAGCCGAACCACGGTGCGCACCGGCGCCCAAGCCCGACCCTGGCGCGGCAAGGGATCGGAGGCAGCATGCGAGAGAACGCCCGGACCACGATCCTCCTCGGCGCCCTGGCCGTCGCGCTGGCCGCCTGCGCCGACCAGCCGCCACCGGCGGGCCCCACGCACGACTTCGAGGTCAGCTACTACCAGCTGCCGGGGCCGGGCAACCCGCCGGCGGTCGCCGCCGCCGTCGGCGTCCTGAACCCGGACAACGTCGCCGCGGTGACCACGTACCCGGAGCGCGATGCGAGCCTGGACGCGTCGGTGAGCGCCTCCCGGCACGCGGGGCCCCTCCCGGGCCTCACCGAGGTCAGCCCCGCCTGGCTGGTCGGGCCGGTGGCGGTGATCGCGGAGGACGGCACGGTGGAGCTGTCCCTGCCGGAGCTCGACGCCGACCTCGAGGCGGTGCTCGAGCCCGTCTCCAGGCTGCTGTGGGACAACGACGCCCTCGCCTGCCCGCTGACCGTCTCGGACCCCTCGGTCGGGGTCACCCAGGCGCTCTTCCAGTCCGTCGCCGTCCCCGGGGTCGTCCTCTTCAACGGCTTCGGGGCGTTCGCCGCGACGCTGTCGGGCGCTCCGCTCCCGGACACCGCGGACACCACGTTGGCCGCGGCCGACCTGTACGGCCTCGTCTACGCCACCGGACCGGTCGACGTCTCGGCTTCCGGCCCCGGCTGCGAGGCGCAGGGCCACACCGTCGACGTCAGCCTCGAGGCCGGCTGGAACTGGGTCCGGTGGGAGGTCGTGCTCGACGCGATGGACGACTTCTCGCACGCGCACCTCACCTCGACCGACCCGCCGCAGGAGCTCTGGGCGACGCTGATCCCCTTCATCTGACGGCGACCCCGCCTAGCCCCCGGCCCGGCCGGCGCGTCG
>Ga0123332_1005895_pt1 | contig 10252 bp, 9 predicted proteins | sample BioC12SIPDNA_4_FD_89958 | JGI IMG/M metagenome (GOLD analysis project Ga0123332, IMG submission 89958) | Anaerobic biogas reactor microbial communites from Washington, USA - Biogas_R2_A C12 SIP DNA | ecosystem: Engineered > Bioreactor > Anaerobic > Unclassified | place: Washington, USA... | reverse complement strand
TGTTTATACTGCCCTGCAACCCTTGTTCAGCAGACACATCAGGGACTCGTTCGGGCATTATCCGGCAAAACAAACAAAATAACACAAAAACAAAAGGAGTAAAGACTACAATGAAGAAAATTCTTGCAATCGCCCTCGCTCTTCTTATGCTGACAGTCATGTCGGTAGAAGTAGCCGCCGCTTTCAACCGTTCCTACACCGCCCCCATGGCAACCGTTAAAGTAGACGGTGAGATCGACCCCATCTGGGAAAAGGCCGAGTGGACCAATGTTGACAAACCCCACGACGGCACAGCCGACACCAACTCCACAATGAAAATCAAGCTCCTCTGGGATCCCGACTTCCTCTACTTCCTCGCCGAAGTTTATGACGAGGATCTCAACGCCGACAACGACATCGTCGAGGTTTACATCGACCAGAACCAGGATAAAGCCGGCGATTACGGCGCCGACGACTACCAGACCCGCTTCAAGATAGGCGGCGGCGGTGTTGTTAAGGATTCCGGTAAGAACTGCCAGAACGACGCCAAGCATGTCGCCAAGTCTCTCGGCGGCAACAAGTACCTGGTTGAGGGCGCTCTCAAGTGGCTGGGCGGCGCTCCCAAGGAAGGCTCCAAGCACGGTCTCGAGTTCATGTACAACGAAGGCAGCAAGACCGCCGACTTCGTTCAGGCTTACCGCTGGAACGTTGATACCGCCAACGGTGATCCCGCTCCCTACGCCAGCACCGCAGCTTTCGGCACCCTCACCCTCGCCGGCCCGCCCGTAGTCGAGACTACCGCCGCCGCTACCACCGCCGCCGCTGCTGAAGCCCCTGCAAAGGCTCCCGCCCAGGCCGCCCAGACCTTCGACTTCGTCACCCTCGCAGCCGCCGCAGCTCTCATTTCCGCTTCCGGCGTCATCATCTCCAAGAAGAGAAAATAATAACAATTATTATCACCCGCGATATCATCTCCGTATAAGCACTGTTCGCCCGAACGGCTGCCCGTAAGGATAATACAACAGCACCGCCCCGAGTTAAACTCGGGGCGGTGCTGTTGGGGGATGCCGGCTTTTCTATGCGACGAGCTGCGCTCGTCGGGAATATGCATATGAGTGTGTTATCCTGTTTCCACGGCGAGCAAAGCTCGCCGCACATAAAAGTTCTTTGCTTCTTTCTTTCAAGAAAGAAGCCGTTATTCCCCGCGCTTTTTGATTGCTTCCCAATAGGCTTTGGCGGCTTGTTCGCTTTTGTTCTCGCCGTAGCTGTAGTAGCTTCTCCCCCGGACGTCCTCGGGCAGGTAATCCTGCTCCACCCAGTTGGAGGGGTAGTCATGGGGGTATTTATAGCCTGCGAATCTGTCCGACGGCCGCATATAGGGGGGGATATTCAACCCCAGACCCGCCTCGATATCGGCTTTCGCCGCGTCGTACGCCGCCACCGTCGAGTTGGATTTAGGCGCTGTTGCCAGCAGCAGCGCCGCATTGGTCAGCGGTATGCGCGCCTCGGGCATTCCCACCTGCAGGGCGCTCTCGATACACGCCGCCACCACCGCGGGAGCCAGCGGATAGGCTAACCCGATGTCCTCCGATGCTATGACCCGCAGCCGCCTGCATGCGCCGTATATGTCCCCACCCTCTAAAATCCGCGCCAGATAGAAGACCGCCGCGTCGGGGTCCGAGCCGCGTATCGACTTCTGCAGCGCCGACAGCAGGTCGTAATGCGCCGTGCCGTCCCGGTCGAACTCGCCGATGACCCCGGGGATGAACGCCGCCGCTTCATCAGCCGTAAGCTCATCCTCCGACGCCATGTATGCGCATTCGAGAATGTTCAGCGCACGCCTCACATCCCCGCCCCCCGATTGGGCAATTCGCATCAGAGCCTCCTCCGACGCGGGCAGGGTCTGACCGAAGCGGCTGTCAAGCTCCGCCATGCCTCGGCGCAGCACCGGCAGTATATCCTCCGCCGGCACGGGCTTGAACTCAAACACCGTGGCGCGGGACAGCAGGGCGTTGTAGATGTAGATATAGGGATTCTCGGTGGTGGAGGCTATGAGCACCACTCTGCCGTCCTCTAAAAACTCCAGCAGCGACTGCTGCTGTTTTTTGTTGAAATACTGTATCTCGTCAAGGTACAGCAGTATTCCCCCCGCGCCGAAGACGCCTGCCGTGGCGGCGGTCACCTCACGCACGTCGCTGAGCGACGCGGTGGTGGCGTTCAGCCGTCTCATCTCCATGCCCGACTGCGCCGATATTATATCGGCGGTGGTGGTCTTTCCGGTGCCGGGAGGACCCCAGAATATCATATTCGAAAGGTATCCCCGCCCGAGCAGCCGGCGCAGCGTTCCCTTCTCTCCGAAGAGATGGGGCTGGCCGGCTATATCCTCGTAACGGGTCGGTCTCAGTTTATCGGCAAGGGGCTGCATACAATACCTCACAGGGATTCGTTTAATGCGTAGTGTTATTGTAGCACACCCCGCCGCCCTTTGCAAGCAAATATTCTGTTACGGATAAGTATGCGGATGCGGTTCAGATGCGGTCAAAGCACTCTCAACAGCCGTAGACGTCGCGCACCGCTCCCGGGAAGCCTGTGCGCCCGAGCCTTCCGAGCGCGTTGTCAATCATGACCGCCGACAGCGCGGGAGCCTCCCGCACGGTGAGCAGCGCCGCCATGAGGAAGGAAGCAGCCGGCAGAAGACAGGCGGCGATTCCCGTTTCGTCCTCCATGCTGCCGAATTCCGGGAAGCCCTCTCCCCAGGGCACAAGCGAACCGACTACCACGGCGGCAAGGGGAAGCGCGCGGCTTGCAAGGTCAACGTTATGTGGCGCGTCGGGCTGCTCGGCGATAAGCGCGCATGCCGCCTCATACAGCTGCCCCACGGTGGCGGTCGGTTCGTCGGGGGTATCGCCGTTCTCGTCGGCGGTTATGCCGCCGCCGGAGATGGCGGTTACATCGATATTCTCGGTATCGGACATATATCCTCCTTACTCGTCAGCGGCAAGGCTGACGTTCAGCAGCACCAGTTCCTTCGGGTAGACTAATTTCGCGCCATAGAGATGCAGCCCCTTCACCGCGTCGGCGAAACGCTTCTCGGGGCGGTAAGCCTCCACCGAGGTGAGCTGTTCGGCAAACGCGACGGCGCGGCGGGTGCGGGCGAAACACTTGTGATAGGTGACACTCGTTCCGCTCTCGGTGACAGCCGCCTTCGCCACATTATTGGACACGTAGATGTTGAAGCCGATGAAAGAGCCGATATATCCCGCGCCCAGCGGCTCGGTGTTGTCGCTCTGGTTGAGAATTTTGCTCTTGAGCAGCTTGGTAGCCACAGCCGGAGTCACCTCCAGCACCACCTCCGAGTCGGACACATCGTTGTTGTAGAGCCGCTCGCGGAGGTCAAGCAGGACATCCACCACATCGCCGGTCCGCATACCGCTCTTTGTCAGGGTATTGTCGGCGTGCACCGAGCTGTAAAGTCCGAAGATATAGCGATCAGCCGCGTCGGCAAGCCCTTCCGCCGCCCGGCTCATTGCGTGCTGCATGAGTTTGGGCGACTGCTGAGCCGCGTCCACATCGTCGATCTGGAAGTTGAAGCCCTTCAGCTGATCGATTACCAGAGAGCGGGTGTTTGACGAAAGGGTCTCGGCGCCAGCCTGGAAGTCGGTGTTCTTGGTGTAGGTGAATATTGTCACCGGGTCGATGCCGCATATACGCACGGTGTCGCCGCAGCCGCGTATCTCACCCTCGAACTCGCGGTTGGAATTAGCCGCGCCCACATAACGGCGGCCAAGCTCGCGGTAGAGTGTCTCGCTCCATACGGAAGGGATAAAATCGTTGATAGCCATGGCAAAATCTCCTTTTCAAGATTGAATTTACGTCGTTTGTTTCATATGTTTACTGACCGCGCCGGGTAAGACTGCGCAGTATTGCCGGGAATCGGGAACGCACCTCCCGGGGCGACATGGCGCGTATCTCGCCCACCGTGTAGAGCCGGGGCTGTCCGGACGGACTGAGCGGCGGACTTCCCAGCCCTTCCGACGCCGACACCGCCGCCGCGATGCCGCCGTTCGTCTCCTTCCCGGCGCTCTGCCTTTGCATTTGCACATCATGCATATGCACATGCCTGCGTTCCCACAGCGCCCAGGCTGCCGCAAGAGGAAGATTCGACTCCCTCACCTCGTCGGGCAGTGAAGCCAACTCCACATCGGGATAGAGAGAAGCGAACTCGGCAAGCTCCTCCCGCCGGGCGCTTTCGGCCTCATAGCCGCGAACAAGCGAGCGGAGACGGTCACATTCGGCGCGAAGCGATTCCACCGGGTCGGCAGTATGGGCGGATACAGCGGAATCATCGGAATCATCGGAATCGGGCAGAACGGTTTTCTCCGCCGTGTCAGCATCGGATAAATCCGTCTGTTTCATCTCATCGTTCATCGTCATTTTCATTCTCATCGCCTCCTTCGACAATTTTCAGCAGATCGCTCCGTCCGGCGATTACCCCCTCGGGCAGGGAGCGGAGATACTGGGCGGCTGTAATATGGCCGCCGTCAAGGAGCCGGTCAAGCAGCGACAGCCGGGCACTCACCGAATAGCGGTTCGAGCCGGACGCCGACACCGAAGCCGACAGCCGTCCGCATATGCAGTCGGCATACAGCGAGATGAAGCCGCATCCCTCACCCGACAGCCCATGCAGACAGACCAGCTCCGCCCAGGTCAGGGCATATCCCCTCACCGCGTCGTGGAGGAAGGTGCGCACCGCGTCAAGCGGCAGGTCGGCGCGTTCGCTCAGCGCGATGATAGCCGAAGTGTTGTAGGCGTCAAGTTCACCCAGCGCCGCGGGAGTGCCGCCGCCGAAGGATTTTGTCAGCTCCACACAGCGGTCAAGCACCTCGAGGAAGCCCTCCTCCATCCTGCCCGTGTCCAGCACCTGCGCCGCCCCCGACACGTCGCCCCCCGACACAACGCCTATTGCCTGCCCCACCTCGTTTGTCCACTCGGGGATCAGCTTGCGGTCGTAGATGACCTTCGAGAAGGCGGTGTCGGTCATGTGCTTCATAGCCATGGCGAAGGCTTTGTTGATATAGCGCTGGTTGGGCAGCAGCTCGTCTACCGGCGAATCGCCGTAGAAGGCGCGGGCGGGATTCTGCCAGCGCAGCGCCTCGAAGGGATAGCGGGAACAGCCGGTTTGTCCCCTGCCGATGACCGCCCCTCTCACACACTTCTCCCAGACCACAAGTCCGTCCTCATCCCGGCTGAATCGGAGGATATATTGCGTCCTACCGTCCTCAGAATCGGGTATCAGCCGCTTCAGCTCCCTCTGCTCGATGCCATATGCCGCCGCCTGAGCGCGAATCGCCTCGGTTCTGTCGCTTCCGGCGGCTGCCACCCATGCCTGAGCCTGCAGGTCGGGACACGCCGGGTCGGCTGCCGTAAAGTCGCAGGTGTCCACAAGCGTGGTGACGATGCCGCGATTGTTCAGCGGATTTAACTGCCCGTTTCCCGGCTCATAGCGGGTATAGAGCACGGCTGTGCCGGTGAGCGCCGCCAAGGTCAGCGCATCGCGCAGCAGAGCGTCGCCGCCCCTCCGCTCCCAGTCGGCGGCAAAGGCTGATGACAGCCCCTCCAGCGCCTCTCTCACCGCCCTGGTCTCGTCCGATTCGGGGGCGAAGTCGAGAGACGAAGATGAGAAACTCACGCTTACGCGCCGGGAGGTAATCACCCCCACCCAGGCGTCAACCAGCCTGCGCACAAGGTTGAACACCGGCGTGGGCAGACCGTTGGGGTCAATACCGCTCCACTGGTCGCCCCGGTAGAAGCGGATATTTTCATGACAGCGCCGCATGATCCCGGCGCTGCGAAGGTATTCAAGTCCCGTTTCATAATCCTGCCACTGGGGGATTATTGCGCGGTTCGGTTTTCTGTCGTTCACTTTTTCTCCTCTCATATTACCATGTTATACGGTTCGGTATTCGGCGCCAAGCCTTGAGACGGTCAGCGGATATCTGCCCGAATCGGAGAATTCGGCACAGAGCGCCCGGCTGCGGGGCAGCAGACAACGGAAGTGATACACGGCGGACAGGCCCGGATCGCTTCCTATGCCGGTAAAGCCGCGGGAATTGCCCCTGTCGCTGTTCAGCGTCAGTGTCAGCCCGGGATAATCTTCCCCCTCACCCGACGCAAGCGTGACACGCAGACCGCAGAGATCGACAGGGTCTCCCTTTTCCGGCTCCAGCCAGTCGGAGACATACGAAACCTCAATGGGCTCCTCATTCGGTATAAGATTCGGGTCGGAGAGTATTTCGCAGTCGGTGTACCGCCCCTCCCGGAAGGCATAGAGCGCCGCCCCGGAGGAAAACAGCGTGCCCGTCCCGCCGCACTCCGCCATGTATTCGGCAGGGATGCCCGAATGGCAGTACCAGAGCGAGCGCCGGCAGTCGTAGACCAATACCATTCCGCTGTCCGGACGGACAAGCCATATCTCGCCGGTGCGGGGCAGAACGTGGAGATAAGCAGAGGAGATAAACCCGTCGTCAAGCAGGGAGGACACGGGCAGTGAGCGTATCCGAGCCGCCCGGCTGCCCTGATTGTAGGATGAGACCCACTCATAAAACCCGCCCCGGTCAAGCGAATATAGCCGTTCGTCGCAACAGACGGCGCAGCGCTCCGACACCGCCCCCACCGCTTCGTTCAGAAGATAGCAGTGATAGCCGTAGCGGACATAGCCCGCCGGGTCGGTGTGCTGTGTGCGCCTGAGCAGCTCGGCGCCCCGTTCGCAGAAGACCAGGAGCGAATCAAACTGCCTGAGCGCGGCGCGGACAGGCGATCGCCCGCCGCCCACTATTATCCGCGAACTGCCCTGGGGAAAGTAGTCGGCAGAGGGAGCCGGTGACTGTGTTGGCGGCGACATGGAACCGGGAAGCCTGCCTGTACCCGTCGCATCAGCAGATGTGCGCCCCACCGGCTCCGAGACGTAAAGAGCGCAGTCGGAGTACCCGCCTTCCGCCGAACCGCCCCAGAGAAAGACCATCGCGCCGTTCTTCGTGTCGTAAGACACCCCATGGCGGCATGCCGTCACCGAAGCGCGCAGACTGTCGTCCGCGGGCAGATAATAGGTCACCTCCAGGGTCTGACCGGCGACCAGACTGCCCACGGTGACGTATACCCTGCCGTCAGCCGCACTTTTGGGGGTAAAAGCCACCGCCGCGCCGTCGGCAGTCACGCTCACCACCGAAGTTTTCCCCGCACAGCCGGGCAGTGTGTAATCGCCCAGCGGCTGGGTCACCGGAAATCGTATTCGCACCAGCCGGGTCAGCAGATTCGGCTCCTCGCACAGCTCTCCGCTGCCGTCCCTGCCCGCCGCCTCGCAGATGAGGGGAATATAGCCCTCCACCGGCGCAAGACCGCCGAAGCCGTCCCAGGCGTAATATTCAAAACCGTCAAGCAGGTAGAGCTTCCCCAGAAACCGAAAGAAGGTCACTTCGCCGCAGTCGCTGTCAAGCTGTCCGATTACCGTATCGGCATCGGGCGAATTGCCGTAAATGTCCTCCCGGCGGTAAAGGGTGTCGCCGGCGGCGTAGACCAGCCCCGGCTCGCCGCCGCCAACCGAACCGTACCACAGTCCGCGGACAGCCTCGCCGTTGGCGCTCACTCCCACCCGCTCAAAGCCGATCCGACGGGTTAGCCGCCCCTGTTCGTCGGGACGAAGATTCACCGCCTCGAAGCCGCCGGAGCAGTCGAGGGGAATATCGATATGCTTAATATCTTCCATTGTTTAAGTTTAATATGCCTCCGTGTTTATTTACATGTAATCGGCTATCCCCGGCGATTTTGCGCCGATGCCGAGCGTCAGAAAACGGGATATGTCAGGGTATTCGCTCCCGGGATTTGGAGCCTCGGCGCGGGACATCAGCCCGTAGCGCAGGGCGTCGGGCAGATGGGTCACCTCGTGAGGATGAATCGAGGCGTCGCCGGCGTCATGCTCGGCATAGACCAGCGACGGCAGACAGCGGATAAGTTCCCGGCAGCAGGATAAGATTGCCAGTTTCGGCTTGCCGCCATCCTGCTTGCAGTTCAGATATTCCCTCACCGTCAGCCAGCCCATGACCCGGCGGGCGTCGGCGCGCACCATCGGCGGCAGGCCACGGACGGCGCTCATTATCTCCACCCCCGAATAGCCCGAATCCTGCCGCCGGTTCCAGAGGTCGGGCGGCGCGGCGATATATTCCACATTCTCGCCTTCACATTTCTCCGCTATGGCATCGGCAGCCGCCGACAGAGTGAGATTCGGGCGGCACAGCTCCCGATATACATAGCAGCGCCCCTCACAGTCCACGGCGAACCACAGCGCCGCCAGCATGTCAAAGCCGTAGTCCAGCGCCGCGAAACGTCTGCAGCCGTCGGGCAGTGAATCCGGGGCAGCCACATGCCGCTCCTCCGAAAATTCGGCGAAGAACTGCCCGTCAAAGGAATCCCAACTCCCCTCAAGCCAGGCGCGGCGCAGTTTGTCGGGGAGCGATTTCAGCGAGGCGACGTACTCGGGGCAGTCATCCATGAGCACCTTGTTGTCATACACAGAGGCGGGGATAAATACATAGTCCCCGGGGCGCTCGCCCTCCCGGTACTCCCGGTCGACAAAGAGCCGCTTCACCCATGCGTGGCCTGCGCCCCCGGGATTGCAGGTCAGAAACATCCGTCTCGGACGCTCTCCGGTGCCCCGCAGGCAGGAGCGCAGACAGTCGAAGTGCCGTTCGCTGAACTGTGTCGCCTCGTCAAGGGCTATCACGTCGTACTCCATCCCCTGGTAGCGGTCGGCGTGCGAATCGCAGCCAAGATACCCAAGCTGAATATAACTGCCGTTCGGGAAGGCAAGCAGCTTTTTCGATTCTGAGTATTCGGCGTACCCCTCCAGCTCGCGGCGCAGCGGCCGGATATGGTTGCTCTCAAGCTCGGCATATGTCCGACGCACCAGGAGACAGGCAAGCCCCGGGTAGCGTTCGCACATCAGCACCAGCTTTCGCCGCAGCGCCCAGGATTTGCCCCCGCCACGGGCGCCGCCGTATGCGGTGTACCTCGCCGTGGAGCGGAAGAACAGCGCCTGGCGCGGGTTGGGCGCGCCCCTGAGTTCGATTAAGCCCGCGGGATTTCCCAAGACGCGTTCCGCAAAGCCGCCCGCCGTTTCCGCCGCTCCCTTCCTGCTTATGCTTATATGTCTGCCGTTCCTTCTTTTCACAGCGGATCAGATTCCGTCGGCGAAGGCGTCGTGCTCGCAGGTTATTCCCCGTATAGCGGGAAAGGCCTCGCCCGGCTGAACCGCCTGCTCGGCGGGAGCGAAGGGTTCCTCTATGCCCTCCGCCAGAAATCGCACACGCTCCGAGGGATTGGCTATGCGCTGATTCAGCCCCGCGTCGATGAACACCGACCGGGCTATGTCATACGCCTCGGGGCAGAAATCCTCCGACGCCGTATATGCTTCAAAAGTGATCCTGCAGGCGGCGCAGAAGCCGAAGATATTCGGTATGCGCCTGTCGGCAGCGCACCTCCCCAGATACTCACCCAGCGCCGTCAATAATTCCTCGTTGCCGGTGAACGCGGGGGTTATTTCCGCGCCGGCGGCATCGCCGTCCTTTCGGGCAGGCTCTTCGGGGATTGTCAATTCCGCGGCGGGCATGTCATCGACCGCCGGAACGGGTTCTTCAAAAGCTGTAAGCTCTGTCGCCCCGGGAACGCCGTCTGTATCGTGTTTCTCCATTCTGTTTTCGTCCTCCTTTAACTGTAATTTTCCTCTCCACGGCGGCAGTGTAGCACATTCTTTTGTGTCAAACAGTGTCACTTTCGGTTATTTGCTGTCACTTCTAATATTAGAATTTCAGCCGCGCAGACCGCCGATGTGTGAATATTTGTGAAACTCCTGCCGCAATTGATTGACATACATAGCAAATGGTGGTAAAATGTCTAAGTCTATAATACATTCTGATAACCGGACGCAAATATAACGGGGAGTGATAAAATGACTCCGGACATAATCAAAAGAATACGCGGCGCCGAAGCCGCCGCCGCCGAGCTGGGTCAGAAGACCCGGCAGGAGGCGCGGGAGCTTATCGCCGACGCAAGACGCCGGGGAGAGGCGCATATCGCGGCATCTGCTGCCGATTCCGCCGCCAAGGCCGCGGAAGCTCTGCGCGCCGCAAATGAATCGGCTGAAGCGACTGCCGCCCGCTCGGAAGCGGAATCAAAAGCCGAATGCGCAAAACTTCGCAGTGAAGCCGCCGGCAGAATGGCC
>Ga0123332_1005893_pt1 | contig 10256 bp, 7 predicted proteins | sample BioC12SIPDNA_4_FD_89958 | JGI IMG/M metagenome (GOLD analysis project Ga0123332, IMG submission 89958) | Anaerobic biogas reactor microbial communites from Washington, USA - Biogas_R2_A C12 SIP DNA | ecosystem: Engineered > Bioreactor > Anaerobic > Unclassified | place: Washington, USA... | reverse complement strand
TGCTCGGCGTCGGGATAGACGACCACCTGGATCGGTAGCCCTTCATCCGCCAGCGCACGCAGGCGGCGTTCGGTTTCCGCGTGCGGGGCGTCGATGTCCTGGCCGCCGAGCAGCCACAGCTGCGGCACGCGCAGGTTGCGCAGCACGGGCATCGGGTCGTAATCGACGGGGATGCCGGGGAAAAGGCCCGGGCCGACCTCGCGCAGCTCGGCCTCGGTCTTCTCCAGCAGGAAGAAGGTGGCGTTGCCGCGGACGTGGCGGAACCAGGGCGCGTCGCCGTGGCGATCGCGGACGCGGGCCAGGGCGTCATGGCCGTCGCGGAAGCCGCTGCGCAGGATCTCCGCGGTGGCGTCCACCACTTCCATCGCGCCGGCCAGCGCGTCGGGGCCGAAGCCGTGGCGTTCCATGTCCAGCACCACGGCGGCGCGGTCTTCCTCCAGCGGCGACACGGCCAGGCCGAAGCTCACCACCACGAAGTCCACCGGTTCGATGCGCGCGGCCAGCGGCGCGACCCAGCCGCCCTGGCTGCCGGCCTGGTAGCCGATGCTCGCGGCGCGGGCGCCGGCGAGGCGGCGCGCTTCGCGGGTGGCGGCGATGGCGTCGGTGGCCAGCACCAGGTAGTCGTGGGTGTAGTGGCCGCCGGAGGCGCCGGTGCCGCGCTTGTCGTAGACGAAGGCGCCGATGCCCGCCGAGGGGAACAGGCGCTGCAGCGCGTAGTCCTCGCGGGCCGAACTGCGTTCGGATCCGTGCACCAACACCACCACCGGCACCGGTGCGTCGCCCGGCGGCAGCACGAGGTGTCCGGCGAGGGTGGCGCCCTGCACGGCGAAGCGGGTCTCGCGGGTGTCGAAGGCGATGCGCTCGCCGGCGACGCCATCGAAGCGCAGGCGGGCGTCGGCGCAGGCGTCGGGTTCGACGCGGTGGCCGTCGGGGCGGCCGGTCCAGCCGAGCGTGCTGGTCCAGCCGCCGTCGGGCGCGGGGTCGAGCTTGCCGGTGGTGCCGTCCTTCATGCGCCAGCGGTAGCCGTCGTCGCCGGAGCGGGCGAGGTCCACGTCGCGTCCGTCCTGCAGGCGGTAGGTGCCGACGCAGGCGTCGTCAGGTGGCGTGGCGGCCGTCGCCTGCAGCGAGGCGACGGCGAGCAGCGCGGCGATCCAGGTGCTGGCGGCCATGTGGCGCTCCCGTCCGGTGGGCGACGCCGTGCAGGCGGGGCCCGTGGGTCATGCGCCAGGGCGACGCGGTGGGGAGAACCGTAGCGCCGCGGGGGTGGGTGGGCGCGTGTGGATGGTCATGGGGGGGGGATGCGGGGGGTGGTGGGTGCGGTTGGGGGGTGTGGTGCGGCGCGTGGTGGGCGTGCGTTGGGGGGCGGATGCACGGAGGGATTGGGGTGGGGGGTCGCGGCTGAAGCCGCTCCTACAGGGGGGGTTAGAGGCCGCCGGTGGCTTCCAGGGTGGTGCCGGTGATGTAGGAGGCTTCGGGGGAGACGAGCCAGGCGACGGCGTTGGCGATTTCTTCGGGCTGGCCGGGGCGCTGCATCGGTATCCGCTGGGCCACGCGGGCGGGGCGGTCGGGTTCGCCGGCGCGGGCGTGGATGGTGGTGTCGATGGTGCCGGGGGAGACGGCGTTGACGTGGATGCGCTGCGGGGCGAGTTCGCGGACCAGGCCCACGGTGAGGGCGTCGAGGGCGGCCTTGGTGGCGGCGTAGGCGACGTATTCGCCGGGCGATCCGGTGCGGGCGGCGACCGAGGTGATGTTGACGATGTGCGAGGGCGCGAGGCGGCGCAACAAGCGGGCAAGTCCGCGCCACGACGGCGCTGAGCCTCAGTCGCGGCGGCCGCGGAACAGGCGCTGCAGCAGGTCGCGCGCGAGCTGCTGTTCGGACGCGTCCAGGTTCTCCACCAGCGGGCCGAGCGCGGCGCGGCCCTCGGCGCGCAGCTGCCGCAGCAGGCGCGCGCCCTCGTCGGTGAGCACCACGTCGGTGGCGCGGGCGTCGTCCTCGTTCGGCACGCGCGCCGCCAGGCCGCGCTTCTCGGCGCGCGCGACCAGGCCGGACATCGTCTGCTTCTCGAGGCCGAGGTAGTCGGCCAGGTCGGTCATGCGCGGGCGGCGGTCGCGCAGGATGCCGAGCATCCGGACCATCGACAGCGACAGGTCGTGCGCGGCGCCGATGCGGCTGATCACCGCCATCACCACGAACGAGGCGGTGACCAGGGTGTCGACCAGCCCTTCGCGGGGGTCCGGGGGCTGGCGGGTGGACGGGTGCTTGCGGGCCATGGGCATCATCTTGACATGGTTCGTATTGCGTATCAGTATTGGATCGTAATACGAACTATCGGAGCGCCGACGATGGACCGCAGGACCCGACACCCCCGCCCGCGCCGCGCCTTCGGGGGGACCCTGCCCGGCGGGGGGCGCGCCTGGCTGGCGGTGGTCTCCACGGGCATTGCGCTGGGCGCGGTGCTGCTGCTGGCGCTGCGCGACGCCGCCGGGGACGAGACGGCGCCCCCGCCGCCGACGCTGGCGGTGCGGGCCGTGGCGCCCGAACCGCGGACCTGGCCGTCCACCCTGCCCGCGGTGGGCAGCATCGCCGCCTGGCAGGAAGTGGTGGTGGGCGCGGAGATCGGCGGCCAGCGGCTGTCGCGGCTGCTGGTGGACGTGGGCGATACGGTGCGCAAGGGCCAGCTGCTGGCCGAGCTGAGCCCGGGGCCGCTGCAGGCCCAGCTCGACGCCAGCCGCGCGGCGCTGCGCGAGGCGCAGGTGATGGCCGACGACGCCGCGCGCTCGGCGGCGCGCGCGCTCGAACTGCGCGACTCGGGGCTGATGTCGCGGCAGTCGATCGACCAGGCAGTGGCCGCGCGCGACGCGGCGCGGGCACGGCTGGCCGCGGCGCGGGCGCAGGTGGAGGCCGACGCGATGCGTCTGGGCTATGCGCGCATCCTCGCGCCGGACGACGGCGTGGTCAGCGCGCGCGCCGCGGTCGAGGGCGCGCTGGTGCAGGAAGGCGCCGAACTGCTGCGCCTGCAGCGCCAGGGCCGGCTGGAATGGCGCGCCGAGGTGCCCGCCGCCGACCTCGCCCGGGTCGCGCCGGGCCAGGTGGCGCGGATCGCCAGCGGCACGGGCCATCTCGAAGGGCGCGTGCGCCAGGTGGCGCCGCAGGTCGATCCGCAGACCCGCACCGGGCTGGTGTACGTCGATCTCCCGGCCGGCGACGGCGTGCGCGCCGGCCAGTTCGCGCGCGGCGAACTGCTGCTGGGCACGCGCGAGGTGCTGACCCTGCCCGAGAGCGCGCTGCTGCTGCGCGACGGCGGCAGCCACGTGTTCCTGGTCGAGGGCGACACGGTCCGCCAGCGCACGGTGGAACCGGGCGCGCGCCGCGGCGACCGGGTGGAGATCCGCGCCGGGCTGGCCCCCGGCGAGCGGGTGGTGGAATCGGGCGTGGCCTTCCTCGCCGACGGCGTGGCGGTGCGCGTGGTCGCCGACGCGGCCGTCGCGGACGCGCGCTGACCGCCATGGCCATCAACGTCTCCGCGTGGTCGATCCGCAACCCGGTGCCGGCGACGCTGCTGTTCGCCCTGCTCACGCTGGCCGGCCTGTTCGCGTTCCGCGGCGCGACCGTGCAGCACTTCCCCGACGTGGACCTGCCGATGGTGGTGGTCACCGCCAGCCTGCCCGGCACCGCGCCGGCGCAGATGGAAACCGAGGTCGCGCGGCGGCTGGAGAACGCGATGGCGACCATGACCGGCCTGCGCCACCTGCACACCACGGTGCAGGACGGCGTGGCCACGATCGCCGCCGAGTTCCGCCTGGAGAAGGATCCGCAGCAGGCGCTCGACGACACCCGCGCCGCGGTGGCGCGCGTGCGCAACGACCTGCCGCCCGCGCTGCGCGACCCGGTGGTGCGCAGGATCGAGTTCAAGAACGCGCCGATCCTCACCTACACCGTGGCCTCGCAGCGCCTCGACGAGGAGGCGCTGTCGTGGCTGGTGGACGACCTGGTCACCCGGCGCCTGCTGGCGGTGCCGGGCGTGGGCGCGGTGCGCCGCATCGGCGGCGTGGACCGCCAGGTGCGGGTGGAACTGGATCCCGACCAGCTGCTGGCGCTGCGGGTGAGCGCGGCCGACGTCTCGCGCCGCCTGCTGCAATTGCAGCGCGAGGCGCCGGGCGGCCGCGCCCGGCTGGGCGGCGGCGAGCAGACGGTGCGCACGCGGGTCGAGGTGCCGTCGGCGGACGCGCTGCGCGCGCTCGAACTGCCGCTGTCGGACGGGCGGATCGCGCGCCTGGACCAGGTGGCCACGGTCACCGACGGCCGCGCCGAGCGCCGCAGCGGCGCGTTCCTCGACGGGCGTCCGGTGGTGGCTTTCGAGGTGGTGCGGGCGATCGGCGCCGGCGACCTCGCGGTGGCCGACGGGGTGCGCGAGGCGCTGGACCGGCTGGCCCGCGAGCGCCCGGAGCTGGAGATCGCCGAGGCGTTCAACGCCGTCGATCCGGTGCGCGAGAACTACCGCGGCAGCCTGTCGCTGCTGCTCGAGGGCGCGGTGCTGGCGGTGCTGGTGGTGGGCCTGTTCCTGCGCGACGTGCGCGCCACCCTGGTCAGCGCGGTGGCGCTGCCGCTGTCGATCCTGCCGACCTTCGTGCTGATGCAGTGGATGGGATTCACGCTCAACATCATCACCCTGCTGTCGCTGTCGCTGGTGGTCGGGATCCTGGTGGACGATGCGATCGTGGAGATCGAGAACATCATGCGCCACCTCGCCGAGGGCAAGTCGCCGCTGCAGGCGGCGCGCGAGGCGGCCGACGAGATCGGGCTGGCGGTGATCGCGACGACGTTCGCCCTGGTCGCGGTGTTCCTGCCGACCGCGTTCATGGACGGCCTGGCCGGGAAATTCTTCCGCCAGTTCGGCTGGACCGCGGCGATCGCGGTGTTCTTCTCGCTCGTGGTGGCGCGGCTGCTGACGCCGATGATGGCGGCGTACCTGCTGAAGGCGCCCAGGCAGGTGGCGCGCGAGCCGTCATGGATGCCGGCCTGCCTCGCGGCGGCGCGCTGGGCGCTCACCCATCGCGGCACGGCGCTGGCCGCGACGGCGGCGTTCGTCGTGCTCGCCTGCCTGCCGCTGGCGACCGGCACGCTGCAGACCAGCTTCATGCCGCCGGAGGACGTGGGCCAGGTGAAGGTCACGATCGAGCTGCCGCCGGGCAGCCCGTACGAGCGCACCCGCGCGGTGGCCGAGCAGGCGCGGCGCGCCGTGGCCGGGCATCCGCACGTGCGCCGGGTGTACGCCGCGATCGGCGGCGGCAGCGGCGGCGAGGACTCCCCGGGCGGCGTGCCGGAAGCGCGCATGGCCTGGCTCACGCTCGGCCTGGCGCCGCGCGGCGAACGCAGCGGGGTGACCCAGCAGCAGGTCGAGCGCGAGCTGCGCGCGCGCCTGCGCGACGTGCCCGGCGCGCGCATCCGCGTCGGCAGCAGCGACACCTACACCCTCGCCCTCTCCGGCGAGGACGCCGACCTGCTGGCGCGGCACGCGGCGGTGGTGGAACGCGAGCTGCGCACCCTGCCCGGCATCGGCCAGGTCACGACCCGTTCCAGCCTGCAGCGGCCGGAGGTGATCGTGCGCCCCGACCCCGCGCGCGCCGCCGACCTCGGCGTCAGCACCGAGGCCATTGCCGAGACCGTGCGCGTGGCCACCCAGGGCGACTACGAGCAGCTGCTGCCGCGGCTCGACCTCGACCAGCGCCAGGTGCCGATCGTGGTGCGCCTGCCCGAAGAGGCCACGCGCGACCTCGACCTGCTGCGCCAGCTCACCGTGCCCGGCGCCCGTGGCCCGGTGCCGCTGCGCGAGGTGGCGACGCTGGAGATCGCCAGCGGTCCGGCCCAGATCGACCGCCTCGACCGGCTGCGCAACGTCAACTTCGAGATCGAGCTCGACGGGCAGGCGCTGGGCGCGGTGCAGCGGCGCGTGGCGCAACTGCCGAGCCTGGCGCGACTGCCGCCCGGCCTCGCCCGCGCCGACATCGGCCAGGCCGAGACCTCGAACGAGAGCGGCCGCGGCTTCCTGCTGGCGATGGGCACCGGCGTGGCCTGCATCTACGTGGTGCTGGTGCTGCTGTTCGGCACCTGGCTGCAGCCGCTGACCATCCTCGGCGCGCTGGCGCTGTCGATCCCCGGCGCGATCCTGGCGCTGGTGGGGACCGGCCACCACCTGAGCCTGCCGGCGATGATCGGCATGGTGATGCTGATGGGCATCGCCAGCAAGAACTCGATCCTGCTGGTGGAGTACGCGATCGTGGCGCGGCGCGACCACGGCCTGTCGCGGCTCGATGCCCTGCTCGACGCCTGCCGCAAGCGCGCCCGGCCCATCGTGATGACCACGCTGGCGATGGGCGCCGGCATGCTGCCGATCGCGCTCGGCTTCGGCGCGGACCCCTCGTTCCGCGCCCCGATGGCGATCGTCGTCATCGGCGGCCTGGTCACCTCGACCGTGCTCAGCCTGCTCGTCATCCCCGTGCTCTACACCTGCGTCGACGACCTCGCCAGCCGCCTCCACCGCACCCACCGGCGCAGCCCCGCACCCGCCACCCCCCGCCCCCTGTAGGAGCGGCTTCAGCCGCGACCACGCCCGTCTCCCCTGCAGGAGCGCCTTCAACCACGACCACGCCCCCCGCCCGCTCCGCTGTAGGAGCGGCTTCAGCCGCGACCCCTCTCCTCAGATCCTGACCCGCCACCCCCGCGCATCCATCCACCGCACCACCCCCCACCACAGCGCGACAAAGGCCAACGCAAACGCCCGCGACGGCACGTACGGCCCGAACCGCGGCGTCATCCACCCCGCGAACGCCCACCCGTACACCGCGCCCCACTGCCCGCTGGCCGCGAGCAGGCACACCATCAGCGCCGAACCGGCATAGGCGGTGATCGCGTTGACGCCGAAGCTGCGGCCGACGGCGGGCCAGCCGCGGCGGTCGATGAGCAGGTGCAGCAGCCACAGTGCCAGCGCCGCCCAGCCGGCGGTCCACAGCACGTAGGACGAGGTCCACAGCGCCTTGTTGAACGGCATCGCCAGCGACCACAGCGCGCCGAGCGCCAGCATCGCGATCCCCATCCCCAGCAGCCGCCGCGGCCGGCCGCGGCGCAGCCAGTCGCCGGCGCGCACGCCGAGCAGCACCGTGGCGATCGCCGGCAGCGTGGACACCAGCCCCTCCGGATCGTGGCCGAGGCCGGTCCCCGGGTCGTACCGGTACAGCAGCGGCGCGAACAGCGCGGTGTCGATGCGGTCGGCGAGGTTGTGCAGCGGCGCGTAGCCAGCGGGCGCGAGCAGCACCCACCAGCCGAGCAGCAGCGCGGCCACCAGCGCCCACTGCGTGCGCGGCTTCAGGTGCAGCGCCAGCGGCGCGGCGACCAGGAAGCACAGGCCGATCCGCTGCAGCACCCCCCACACGCGGTAGTGCGGAGTGTCGAAGGCCCACCACGCGACCAGGTGCAACAGCAGGCCGAGCGCGACGATGCGCAGCCCGCGCACGGCGATCGCGCGATGCAGCGCGGCCGTGGCCGCGCCCGCCTCCGCGCGCGGCGCCACACCGAGCGCGATCGACACGCCGACCACGAACAGGAAGAACGGGAACACCAGGTCGGTCGGCGTGCAGCCGTGCCAGGGTGCGTGCAGCAACGGCGCGTAGACATGGCCCCAGTCGCCCGGGGTGTTGACCAGCAGCATGGCCGCGACGGTGAGCCCGCGCAGCGCGTCGACCGAGTCGAAGCGCCGGACGCCGCTCACGCCGCGTGCCGCTCCATGTCGCCGCCGATCCAGGTGGCGCGCACCTGCAGCGCGGCGTCGAGCAGCACCAGGTCGGCCGCGAGGCCGGGCGCGATCCGCCCGCGTTCGCCGTCGATGCGCAGGAACCGCGCCGGATAGGTGGCGGCCATGCGCGCGGCTTCCTCCAGCGGCAGGCCGAGCAGCCGCACGCAGTTGCGCACCGCCGTGGCCATGTCGAGCGCCGATCCGGCCAGCGCCCCGGCGGCGTTGCGGACCACGCCATCGACCGCGGTGATGGTCTCGCCGTAGAGCTCGAACGAGGGGCTGCCGGCGCCGACCATCGGCATCGCGTCGGTGACCAGGAACAGCTTGCCGCGCGGCTTGGCCGCCAGCGCCACGCGCAGGCTGGCCGGGTGCACGTGCACGCCGTCGACGATGATCCCGCACCAGCTGCCCTGGTCCTCGAGCGCGGCGCCGACCACGCCCGGCTCGCGCCCCGCGATCGGGGTCATGGCGTTGTAGAGGTGGGTGAATCCGCGCACGCCCGCGTCGAGGCCCGCGCGAGTCGCCGCGTAGTCCGCCGCGGTGTGCCCCGCGCAGACGATGACGCCGCGGGCGACGAGATCGCGGATCGTGTCGGCCGGCACGCGTTCGGGCGCGAGGGTGAGCACGGTGACGCCGTTGCCCAGCGAGGTGGCGAGCGCGACCTCGTCCGCATCGGGCACCCGGAACACCGACGCGTCATGCGTGCCCTTGCGCGCGGGCGCCAGGTACGGCCCTTCGAGGTGGATGCCGAGCACGCCGGGCACGCCTCGTGCGATCGCTTCGCGCACGGCCGCGATCGCCTCGCGCATGGTCCCGACCCGGTCGCTGATCAGCGTCGGCAGCAGGCCGGTGGTGCCGAAGCGCCGGTGCGCGCGGGCGATCGCGCGCACGCCTTCGACCGTGGGCGTGTTGTTGAGCAGCACCCCGCCGCCGCCGTTGACCTGGGCGTCGATGAAGCCGGGCAGCAGCCAGCCGCCCTCGAGGTCGACGGCATCGGCATCGCGCACGCGCGGATCGCCGGCCGCGGCCACGGCGGCGATGCGACCGCCCTCCACCAGCACCGCGTGGTCTTCGAGGAAGCCCGCGTCACCCAGCACGCGGCCATTGACCAGCGCGGTGGCCATCAGACCGTCTCGGTGACCTTGTTGAGGTGCGGCGGCTGGTCCGGGTCGTGGCCGCGGGCGATCGCGAGCGCGTTGGCCATGCGGTAGAACGACTGCACCAGCAGCAGCGGCGCGCAGGCCGGATGCGGCGGCGTGGCCACGGGCAGGTTGCCTTCCGGCCCGGGCAGCGCGGCCCACACCCGGGCGCCGCGCGCGCGGAACTCCGCGACCAGCGCGCGCGTGCCGTCGAGCGTGGCGTCGGGCTGGGCGAGCACCAGCACCGGGAAGCCCTCGCCCACCAGCGCCATCGGCCCGTGCTTGACCTCGGCCGCGCTGTAGGCCTCGGCGTGCAGGCCGCAGGTCTCCTTGAACTTGAGCGCCGCCTCCTGCGCGGCGGCGAGCCCGAGGCCGCGCCCGATCACGTACAGGTTGCGCGCCGGCACCAGGCCGTCCACCGCGTCGGACCAGTCGCAGTCCCAGGCGCGGCGCATCGCCCCGGGCAGCCGCTCGAGCGCGTCGAGCAGCGCTGCGTCGCCGCTCCACAGCGCGCCCAGCTGCAGGATCGCCGAGAGCGAGGCCAGGTAGCTCTTGGTCGCCGCCACGCTGCGCTCGGGGCCGGCGTGCAGCGGCACCACCACGTCGGCGAGCGCGGCCAGCGGCGAGTCGGCGACGTTGACCATCGCCACCACCCGCGCCCCGGCCTCGCGCGCGGCCTCGGCATTGCGCAGCAGGTCCGGGCTCCTGCCCGACTGGGAAATGGCGAGGAACAGCGCGCCGCGCAGGCGCTGCGGCACGCTGTAGACCGAGCCGACCGAGGGCGAGATCGAGCTGGTCACCATGCCCAGCCGGGTCTCGAGCAGGGCCTTGGCGTAGGTGGCGGCATGGTCGGAGCTGCCGCGCGCGCAGGTGGCGACGAACGGCGGCGGGCTGCGCTGCAGTTCCGCGGCGAGCGAAGCGAGCACGTCGCGGTTGGCGGCGAGTTGCGCGGCGAGCACGTCGGGCGCCTCGGCGGCTTCCCGGAACATGCGCGTGGAACCGGCGCACGTCGCGGGCGGGCCGGGGTCATGCATGGGGTTCATGGTTCACCATTGGCAGGCGCCGGCGCGCGCGGGCGCACCGGCGCGGTCGATCCGCGCACCACCAGCTGCGGCACGAAGCCCTGGTTGGGCACCGGCGGCGCGTCCGGGCGCAGGCTGGCGATGAGCATCCGCGCCGCGTGGCGCGCGATCTCCTCGGTGGCCTGCTTGGCGGTGGTGAGCGCCGGCCAGGACTGGCGCGAGAACGGGCTGTCCTCGAAGCCGGCGATCGACAGGTCGTAGGGCACGTTCATGCCGGCCGACTTGGCCGCGGCCAGCACGCCGGC
>Ga0123332_1005887_pt1 | contig 10266 bp, 7 predicted proteins | sample BioC12SIPDNA_4_FD_89958 | JGI IMG/M metagenome (GOLD analysis project Ga0123332, IMG submission 89958) | Anaerobic biogas reactor microbial communites from Washington, USA - Biogas_R2_A C12 SIP DNA | ecosystem: Engineered > Bioreactor > Anaerobic > Unclassified | place: Washington, USA... | reverse complement strand
GCCATCGCTTTCTGGGATCATAGGCGCATGAGCCGACGTTCCCGCGACCGCCTGCGCGCAGCCCTGTTCAACGCACTGCGCGCGGCGTTCCGCCTGCTGCCGCTGGGCGACGCCACGCGCGACCGGTGGCGCGAGTGGTTCGTGGCCCGTTTCCCGGCCCTGGTGCCGTACCGGCGCCGCGGCCGCCTGGTGGAGGAAGCGCTCGGCCTGGGCCACCCGGTCCGCGCCGACCAGCCCGCGATCGGCCACGTGCCCCGGCGCGACGGCACGCTGCCCTCGCCGCTCCCGGCGACGCTGGTCGCGTTCTACCTGCCGCAGTTCCACCCGATCCCGGAGAACGACGCCTGGTGGGGCCGCGGCTTCACCGAATGGCGCAATGTCACCCGCGCCCTGCCCCAGTTCGACGGCCACCACCAGCCCCGGCTGCCGGCCGACCTCGGGTTCTACGACCTGCGCGACGTGGGCGTGATGCGCGAGCAGGCGCGGCTGGCGCGCGAGTACGGGATCGGCGCGTTCTGCTTCTACTTCTACTGGTTCGGCGGCCGCACCCTGCTCGAAACGCCGCTGCGGCAGTGGCTCCGCGACCCGGAGATCGACTTCCCGTTCTGCCTGTGCTGGGCCAACGAAAGCTGGTCGCGGCGCTGGGACGGGCGCGAACAGGACGTGCTGATCGCCCAGCAGCACGGCGACGGGGACGACCTGGCCTTCATCGCCTACGTTGCCGACTACCTGCGCGCGCCCAACGCGCTGCGGGTGGACGGCAAGCCAATGCTGCTGGTGTACCGCCCGGGCCTGATGCCCGATCCGGCCGCCACCGCCCGGCGCTGGCGCGAGTGGTGCCGCGAACACGGCATCGGCGAGATCCACCTGGCCTACGTGCAGTCGTTCGAACGGCCGGACCCGGCCGACATCGGCTTCGATTCGGCGGTGGAGTTCCCGCCCAACCTGTCCCCGCCGCGCTCGATCTGCGAGCGGCAGCTGCTGCTCAACCCCGACCACCGCGGCGACGTGCTCGACTGGCGCGCGATGGCGGAGGATGCGCGGCGCCGCCCCATGCCCGGCTACCGCCTGTTCCCCGGCGTGAACCCGGGCTGGGACAACGAACCGCGCCGCCCCGGCCGGGGCCACGTCTACCTGCACGCCTCGCCCCGCGGCTACCGCGACTGGCTGCACGACAGCATCGCCCGGCGCCTGGAGGGCGTGCCGGCCGGAGAGCGCCTGGTCTTCATCAACGCCTGGAACGAGTGGGCGGAAGGGGCGGTGCTCGAGCCGGACGCGCGCCTGGGCCATGCCTGGCTGGAAGCGACCCGCCAGGCGCTGTGGCGCGCGGCGCGGCCGCCCGAGCCCGACCGCCGTCCCTGCGCCGTGGTCCACGCCTGGTACATCGAGGTGCTGCCGGAACTGCTCGAACGCCTGCGCGCCAGCGGCCTCGACTGGCGCCTGGTGGTGACCACCGCGCCCGAGCGCGCCGATGCCGTGCGCGACGCCCTCGACCGGGCCGGCGCCACGGCCGAAGTGCTGGTGTTCGAGAACCGCGGCCGCGACATCCTGCCGTTCCTGCACGTGGCCGACCGGCTCCTGGACGAGGGCGTCGAGGTGGTGCTCAAGCTCCACACCAAGCAGTCCGACCATCGCTGGGACGGCGAGCGCTGGCGCGCCGAACTGCTCGACCGGCTGCTGGCGCCGGCCCGCGTGCCGGCGCTGCTGGAGGCCTTCGCCACCGATCCCGCCCTGGGGCTGGTGGCGCCCGAGGGCCACCTGCAGCCACTGGGGTACTTCTGGGGCGCCAACGAGGCCAACGTGCGCCGCCTGGCGACCCGGCTCGGCCTGCCGCCCTTCGACCCGGAGGCTGACCGCTTCGTGGCCGGCAGCATGTTCTGGGTCAGGCTCGAGGCCCTGCGCCCGCTGCTCGACGCGCACCTGGACCCGCAGCTGTTCGAGTCCGAACGCGGCCAGGTCGACGGCACCTGCGCGCACGCGGTCGAGCGCCTGTTCGGCCTGTGCGTGGACGCCGCCGGCTTCCGCGTGGCGACCGCCGCCGGGGCCTGCGGAGAGCCCGATCCCACCGACCCCGCCGCCCCCTACCCCTACGCGCGCCGCGACGGCTGATCCGCATACTCGCCCGTACGGCAGCGGCCGGGTAGAATCGCGGGGCTCCGCCCGCCGGCCCGCGGCGGGCGCCCAGATTCCTGCTCCGGGAGCCCCACAAGATGAAGATCCTCGTCGCGTACAAGCGCGTGGTGGACGCGAACGTCCGCATCCAGGTCAAGCCGGACGGCTCTGGCGTGGTCACCGACGGCGTCAAACTGTCGGCCAATCCGTTCGACGAGATTGCGCTCGAAGAGGCGCTGCGCCTGCGCGACAAGGGCATCGCCACCGAGGTGGTGGTGGCCACGATCGCCCCGGCCGACGCCGCCGCGCACCTGCGCAACGGCCTGGCGATGGGCGCCAACCGCGCCATCCACGTGGTCGCCGACCAGCCGATCCAGCCGCTCACCGCCGCCCGCGCCCTGCTCAAGCTGGTGGAAAAGGAGCAGCCGGACCTGGTGCTGCTGGGCAAGCAGGCGATCGACGACGACGCCAACCAGACCGGGCAGATGCTGGCCACGCTCTGGGGCCGGCCGCAGGCCACCTTCGCCTCGAAGCTGGAGATCGCCGACGGCAAGGCCACGGTCACGCGCGAGGTCGACGCCGGCCTGGAGACGCTGGAGGTCGACCTGCCGGCGGTGGTGACCACCGACCTGCGCCTGAACGAGCCGCGCTTCATCAAGCTGCCCGACATCATGAAGGCCAAGAGCAAGCCGATGGAGACGGTCCCGTTCGCGGACCTGGGCGTCGAGTCCGGCGATTTCCTGCGCACCACGCACCACGCCGCGCCGACCGGGCGCAGCCGGGGCGTGATGGTGAAGGACGTGGCCGAACTGGTCTCGGTCCTCAAGCAGAAGGGCCTGCTCTAGGCATCCACGCGGCCCGCACCGGCGGGCGAACCGGGCGGCGGCCCGCGCGCCACGCGCGACCCGCCCGACCACCAGGAGAGATTGCGCCATGTCCAACGTCCTCGTCATCGCCGAACACCTCGACGGCGCCCTCAACGCCTCCACCGCGCGCACCGTCAGCGCCGCGCTGGCGCTCTCGCCCGAGGCCATCGACGTCGCGGTGCTCGCCGCCGATCCGTCCGCCGTCGCGGCCGAGGCCGCGAAGATCTCGGGCGTGACCCGGGTGCGCGCCGTGACCAACCCGGCCAACGCGCATCCCATCGCCCAGGTACTGGCGCCGCAGGTTGCGGAACTGGCGAAGGACTACAGCCACGTGTTCCTGCCCAGCACCACCTTCGGCAAGGACCTCGCCCCGTGCGTGGCCGCGCTGCTGGGCGTGGCCCAGGTGTCCGACCTGATGGCGGTCGAGGGGCCGCACGTGTTCAAGCGCCCGATCTACGCGGGCAACGCGATCATCACCGTCGAGGCGCCGGCCGACCAGGTCGTGGTGGCCACCGTGCGCACCGCGTCATGGCCGGAAGCCGCGCGCGACGGCGGCGCGCCGGTCGAGGCAGCGGACACCGCCGCCACCCTGCCCGCCCACACCCGCTTCGTCGGCCTGGCCCAGGGCAAGTCCGACCGCCCCGACCTGCAGAGCGCCAGGCGGGTGGTGTCGGGCGGTCGCGGCGTGGGGTCGAAGGAGAACTTCGACATCATCTACAAGCTGGCCGACAAGCTCGGCGCGGCGGTGGGCGCCTCGCGCGCGGCGGTCGACGCCGGCTACGTCCCGAACGAGCTGCAGGTCGGCCAGACCGGCAAGATCATCGCCCCCGAGCTGTACCTGGCGGTGGGCATCTCCGGCGCGATCCAGCACCTGACCGGCATCAAGGACGCCGGCACGATCGTGGCGATCAACAAGGATCCGGACGCGCCGATCTTCGAGATCGCCGACGTCGGCCTGGTGGGCGACCTGTTCACGCTGTTGCCGGAGCTCGAGGCGGCGCTTTGAGGATTGCCGAGCCGGGACCACGGGAGACCGCCGGCTCGCACGCGGCTCCACTGTCGCTCGCGCTGATCGGGCCGATCTGGCCCTATCGCGGCGGTATCGCGCAGTACAACACCTCGCTCAAGCGGGCCCTCGGGCCGAGGGTCGCCCGCCTGGTCGCGATCTCGTTCAAGCGCCAATATCCCCGCTGGCTCTATCCGGGCCAGAGCGACGTGGAGCGCGACACAGACGGCCAGCGCGAGCCGGACGCGTACTACCTGCTCGACCCGCTCTCGCCCTTGAGCTGGAAGCGGACGGTCGACATGGTCGCCGCAAGCGGGTGCACGTGCGTCATTTTCCACTGGTGGACCCTGTTCTGGGCCCCTGTGTTCGCACTGATTGCCCGGCAGCTTCGCAAGCGCGGCATCCGCGTCGTTTTCCTAGGACACAACCTCGCCGACCACGATGCCGGCCGGACGAAGGCCCGGCTGGCCAACCGCTTGCTGTCGAGCGCCGACGCCTACATCGTCCACTCGACAGAGCAGGCGGCAGCGATCGGCGCCCTGCGGCCCGATGCGCCGGTCCTGCATCGACTCCATCCAGTCTACGACCGGTTCCCGGCGCCGCGCGGGCTCCTGCCCAAGCGCGGGCGCCTCGAAGTGCTGTTCTTCGGTTTCATCCGTCCATACAAGGGGTTGAACGTACTCCTGGAGGCCCTCGAGTCGATGGCCGATGACGGGGTATTCCTCACCGTCGTCGGGGAGTGCTGGGACCAGGCCGACGGCAAGGCCATCGAATCAAGCCGGCAACGCCTCGGCACCAACCTCGAGGTCCGCCTGGAGTACGTCGACGATGCGCAAGCCGCCGAGTACTTCGCACGCGCGGACGTGGTGGCGCTGCCCTACCTCGATGCCACCGGCAGCGGCGTGGTCGCGCTCGCCTACCACTACCGCACGCCTGTCCTGGCCACCAGGGTCGGCGGGCTGAAGGACGCGGTCGTCGAAGGCTCCACCGGCTGGCTGGTCGCCCCCGGCTCCCCGGCGGACCTGGCGGGAACCCTGGGCCGCATCACCCGGGAGTCCGCGGCCGGCCTTGCCCAGGGCATCGAGGACTTCGTGGCGCGGAACACATGGGACGCGCTGGCGGACGACATCTGCGGGTTCGTCCGGCAGGAGGTCCGGGAGCACGATGGCGCGCCGCGGCCCGGCGAGGACGACAGGTAGCGCGCCATGGGACTGTCCGCCTATGCAAGGCGCCTGCAAACGCTGGAGCGGCTGCTCCCGCTTCGCGTGCGCCTGCCGCTGCGCTATCGCGCGCAGCAGGTTCTTCGCTCGCTGGAGCCGGAAATCGCGCTGCTGCCCTCCCTCCTCGCCTCGCGACCCGGCGGAGTCGCGGTGGACGTGGGCGCCAACGTCGGCATCTACACGTATGCCCTAGCCCGGCTCGGGGTCCGCGTCCACGCGCTCGAACCGCAGCCTTCATGCTGCGAAGTGATCCAGGCCTGGGCAGCGGGCTCGCGCTTGGGCGGCCTGGTCACCGTGCACAACGTGGCTGCGGGGGCCGAGGGCGGCGCGCTGACGCTCCACGTCCCCCTGGAGGACGGGCGCGAGGTGAAGACCCGCGCCTCCTTCGAACACCCCGGTCAGCCGTGCGTGGAGACGGTGGTCCGTGTGGTGGCGCTCGACGCGCTCGCACTGCAGGGCGTGTCGTTCATCAAGATCGACGTCGAGGGGCACGAGTGGTCGGTGCTGCAGGGGGCCAGGCAGCTGCTCGCCCGCGACAGGCCGGTCCTGCTCGTGGAGGTGGACCGGAGCCGGCACACCCGGCAGGCGTTCATGCGGATCGTCGAGCTGGTCCGATCGCTGGGGTACCGCTGCCACGTGCTGGATGGCGACCAGCTGCGCCCGATGTCGTGGGAGGCCCCGCCGGAGATCTACAACTTCCTGTTCCTTCCCGACCACACAGGGCACCCGCCATGACTGAGTCAGCTGAGGATCGCAGCAAGGCCCTGCACTCCGGCGAGTACGTCCGCCGCTACGAGCGCAAGCCCGTGTCGCGGATCTCCCGCCTCATCCCCTCGATGCAACTCGGTCCGCGCACACGCCTGGTGGACTACGCCTGCGGCAACGCCATGCTGCTCGGCGAGGTACACGACATCGTCGAGCACTACGTCGGCGTGGATTTCTCCGAAGACTTCATCGCGGCCGCGAAGGCCCGCGCTGCGCGGCTTGGCGCCACGAACTGCGAGTTCCACTGTACTGACATCGTCGCGTTCGCCCAATCCCACCACGATGAGTTTGACGTCGCTACGGCCCTGGATTTCAGCGAACACGTCGCGGACGAGGACCTGATCCCGATCCTCGCCGCGATCCGCCGGACCCTCAAGCCGGGCGGCAGGCTCTACCTGCACACGCCCAACCTCGACTTCTTCATGGAGCGCATGCGCGATTCGGGCTTCATTCTCAAGCAGCGTCCCGAACATATCGCGGTCAGGGACAGCCGGGACAATGTCCGGGTGCTCATGGCCGCGGGATTCCAGGAGCAGGACATCCGCGTTTCCCTGATCCCGCATTACAACATCCTGAAACTGGTCGATCCGTTGCGGCACCTGCCCTGGGTCGGACGGTACTTCGAAGCCAGGATCTTCATCGAATGCCGGCGATGAGGCGCGGATGGCTGACGCTCGCGGGCGCCGGCCTGGCCATCGCCTGTTTGGTGCTGTTCTCCAGGCAGGTCGCGGGACTCGTTTCCGACGGAAGCATCGACCTGTTGGGGGCCCTTCCGCAGCTGGTCCCGGCGTCGTGCGCCTTCCTCGTCGCGTACGCGGCCTTTGCCAGCGGTTGGCACGCGTTGCTCCTTGCCGGGCGGGTTCCAGCGTCGTGGCGCGTCAGTTCGGGCATCTTCGCCACCACCCAGTTCGGGAAGTACCTGCCCGGTAACGTCGGCCACCATCTCGGGCGCGTGGCACTGGCGGCCAGTTACGGCTTTCCCGGCGCCACGGTGGTCGCGACGATGGTGGTCGAGGCCGGCCTGGTTGTCGCATGGATGGCGGTGCTCGGGCTGCCCTTGCTAGAGTTCTGGCTCGGACGGCTCGACCTGGACGTGCCCGCGCTCGTGACGGCCCTGGCCGGCGCGGGCATCCTGCTGGGCGGCGCCAGCGTGGTGCTGCACAAGCAGCGACGGCACCCGCGCATCGCCGCGCTACTGGAGGCGGTCGATCCGCTATTGCGGCCAGATCGCCGTTCCAAGGGACTGCTCGCCGTGTCGGCCGCGCTGATCCTCGCCGGGATCGTACTCAGCGCGCTGTCCCTGTCCTTGCTCGATCCCGGCGGCACACTGCTGTCCTTCGATGCCTTCCCAATCACCCTGGGACTGTTCGCCTGCGCCTGGCTCCTCGGGTTCGTCACTCCCGGCGCACCGGCGGGTATCGGCATCCGCGAACTCATACTCACCGAAGGCCTCACGCCGCTCGTGGGGCGGGAGCAGGCAGTGGTCATCGCGCTGACGTTCCGCATCCTTTCCACCGGATCCGACCTGCTGGTACTTTTGGCCGGGTTGGGCATGCTATCGGGCGCTCGACGGCGTCATCCGGGCTGAATCCGCATTCGCATCCAGGACCGCCGAAGGGCAGCGCCTGCGCAACCACCTGGCAAAGGCAACGCATGAAACTGATCATCCAGATCCCCTGCCTCAACGAGGAAGCAACATTGGGGATCGCGATCGCCGACCTTCCGCGCGAGGTGCCCGGATTCGACCGCGTCGAATGGCTCGTGGTCGACGACGGGTCAACGGACCGGACCGCCGCGGTCGCGCGCGAACTGGGTGTGGACCACGTCGTGCGCCATCCGGTCAACCGTGGCCTGGCGACCGCTTTCATGACCGGTCTTGATGCCTGCCTCCGGCTCGGCGCCGACGTGATCGTCAACACCGACGCCGACAACCAGTACCAGGCGGCCGACATCCCGAAGCTGACTGCCCCCATCCTCGCCGGCCAGGCGGACATGGTGATCGGCGCGCGGCCGATCGACCAGACCGAACACTTCTCCTGGATCAAGAAGAAGCTGCAACGCTTCGGCAGCTGGGCGGTGCGGATGGCCAGCAAGACACAGGTGGCCGACGCGCCCAGCGGATTCCGCGCCATTTCCCGCGAAACGGCCATGCGGCTCAACGTCTTCAACGCCTATACCTATACCCTGGAGACGATCATCCAGGCGGGCCTGAGCAATCTGCGCGTGTACTCGGTGCCGATCAGGACGAACGCGGACTTGCGCCCGTCGCGCCTGGTCAAGAGCATTTCGAGCTACGTCCGCAGGTCACTGGTCACCATCCTCCGGGTGGTGGTGATCTACCGCCCCATGCGGCTGTTCGCCGCCGTGGGAACACTACTGGGCGTCATCGGCCTGCTGGTCGGGCTGAGATTCGTCTACTTCTATGTGACCGGCGACGGCAGCGGTCGGATCCAGTCGGTCATCCTTTCGGCCCTGTGCATCCTGCTGGGCGCCATGGCGTGGATGATGGCCATCATCTCGGAACTGATCGCGGTCAACCGGAAGCTGTTGGAGAAGCTCAACTGGCGGATCCAGAGAATGGAGGATTCGATCTCCGGTCGGAACTCCCCGGCCCCGGGGCGCGACCGGCACGATGGGCGGCGCTGATGGCGACAAGCGTCTTCGCACCGGCCCCGGGTGGGCCTTGAACGAGTCCGGCCCGTGAGCGACGCGCGGCACATCTCCCTGACCCAGCCCTGGCGCCACGACCCCACCGCCGGAACGCGCGGCGGTGCGATGCGTTCGCGCCCGGTCCTGTTCATCGCCTATCTGCTGCTCGCCTTCGGCATCATGGGCGCGAACCCGTTCCGGGGCGAATCGATCACGCCGTTGGACGTGCTGGTCAAGCAGCATGCGTTCTCCTGGGCGGACGAGGGGCAGCCCGCGCGCCACGGGGAGCGTTCGGACGTCCTGAACGGGCTGCTCCCGTACTGGATCAACGCACGCGAGCAGATCCGTTCCGGGCATTTCCCGAAATGGAACGACATCGCCGCGGGGGGCGTGACCTTCCTGGTGCCCACCTACAGCATGTTCACGCCGGCGTTCGCGGTCTTCGCCGTGGCTCCGACGCCGGCGCTTGGGTTCCACCTGGCGATCGTGCTCAACCTAGCGATCGCCGGTTTCGGCATGCACCTGTTCCTGCGGCGGCACGTGCGGCTGCCGGCCGCGATCTGCGGGGCGGCCACCTTCATGGTGTGCGGCTTCCATGCCGCTTGGCTCTATTGGCCCCATGTCCATACGTCGATCTGGGCACCATGGCTGCTGCTTGCCGTCGACGGCTGCACGCGCAGCCCCGGCATGCGCAGCGCAGTGGGGTTGGGACTGGCCACGGCGATGGTCATCCTCGGTGGCTTCCCGTTCGTCACGGAGGTGATCCTGTGCGCGGGCGGCCTGTACTTCCTCGTCTCCTGGCGCCTGCGCCATCCGCACGCCGCGTCCGGCCCGTCGCCCCTGCCCTGGTACGTCCTCGGGTCGGCGTTCGGCTTCCTCGCCACCCTGCCGCTCCTGCTCGAGCTCCACGGCTGGCTGCAGCAGTTCGACCTCGGCTATCGCGAGGGACGCGGAAGCTACCTGCGGGCCGGCCACATGACGCGCCTGTTGCCGCCGTGGGCCTACCAGCACAAGCGCGTCGAGCAGACGATGTACGTGGGGTTGCTGCTTACCTTGGCGGCGGCGGCATCCGTGCTCCTCATGGCGGTCCGGCCGCGGGCCACGCCCCGCCTGGCACTGTTCGCGGCCCTGCTGCTGGTCCTCGTCGGAGGGCTCGTGTTCGGCCTTTGGCCGATGTGGCTCGTGGGGTGGTTCCCGGGCATGAGCTTCAACTCGTGGTCGCGCGCGATAGGGGTGCTCGACATCGCCATCATCCTGCTTGGCGTGACACTGGTGGACCGGGCGTGGCGCCGCGCAGCGGGGACGGGCGCGCTGTGGATCCGGATCCTGGTGCTGCTGCTGGTCGGGGCGCAGATCGCGGAGATCACCCACTTCTTCCGACGCTACAACGGCCCCGCGCCCGCCAGCTATTTCTACCCGGAGCCGCCTGCCGTCTCCTACGTGAGGTCCCGGGCAGGTCCGTTCGACTACGTGATCACCGACCGCGCATTCGACATTTCCGGGGAGATCGGGGCCTTCGGCCTGAGGGATTGGTACGCCCACCAGCTGCGGACCCCGGCGCACAAGCGACTCCTCGACGACCTGGTCGAACGCCACCGCGTCTCGCATACCGCCTCGCGGTTTCCAGCGAAGGCGATCGACACCGCGG
>Ga0123332_1005883_pt1 | contig 10273 bp, 12 predicted proteins | sample BioC12SIPDNA_4_FD_89958 | JGI IMG/M metagenome (GOLD analysis project Ga0123332, IMG submission 89958) | Anaerobic biogas reactor microbial communites from Washington, USA - Biogas_R2_A C12 SIP DNA | ecosystem: Engineered > Bioreactor > Anaerobic > Unclassified | place: Washington, USA... | reverse complement strand
CACTCGGTTTCCGTATAGGTTAGAAGAGAGGCAGAGAATGGCCGTTCCCAAGAGAAAAACGTCGCGTGCACGCAGGGATGCGCGCCGTGCCACCCACGCCGCCACCCCTCCGACCGTCGTCGAGTGCCCGCATTGCCATAGCCCGAGGCTTCCGCACCGGGTGTGCCCGAACTGTGGGATGTACAACGGCCGGCAGGTCGTCAAAGAAGAGGAGTAGGTCCATAGATCGAGCGCGGCTGCGTGAGGCCGCGGGGAGCTGACGTCACATGCAGATCATCGTGCAAGAGGGAGAGATCCTGGTCAGCCTGGTCACGGCCATCCAGGCGCCGGACGAGAACCTTCGGACCATGACCGTGCAGAGCGTCACGGGCCCGGGCAAGGTCTACTATCGTGACCTGGAGATCATCCGTATCGAGACACGTGAGGGCGCCCTGGAGATCCTCCCCGCCGCAGTCGGGGCTTTGGCCTGGATCAAGAAGGAACGGCGTTATCAGCTCAAGGTCGGTGGAGAGAGCTGAGCAAGGGCTGTGCGAACATGCCTAGTATGAAGGACCGCGAAAAGACCGGCATTGGATCTGCCGACATGCGCGATCTGTGGCGAGGAACGCTGCCCCCTGGGCGGCGTTCCCTGCTTATGGGGTTCTGACACCCCGCTGTCCAGACAGCTACCCAAGAAGGCCGAGACGAGGAGGAGTCATGGCGTTGGTGGACCCGGGCAAGATCAGGAACGTCGCGGTGGTAGGCCACCGGGGAGCAGGGAAGACGTCGCTCGTGGAGGCGCTCCTGTTCACGGCCGGCGCCAAGAACCGTCTCGGGACCGTCATGGACGGCACCACCACGATGGACCACGATGAAGACGAGATCAAGCGCCAGATGACCATCTCCGCCGGTCTTGCGCACGCGGAGTGGGCCCGTCACAAGCTCAACCTGGTCGACACACCTGGTGAGGCTTCCTTCATCACCGAGGCTCTGGGCACCCTCCCCGTGGTCGAGACGGCCCTTGTGGTGGTCAACGCCGTCACCAAGGTGGAGGTTCAGACCGAGAGACTCTGGAAGCGGGCCCGGGACATGGGCGTGGCTCGGATAGCGGCGGTCAACATGATGGACCGGGAGCGGGCCTACTTCGGCGAAGCCATGGAGGCCCTCAAGGCCCGGTTCGGAGGTGAGGCGGTCGCCGTAGCGCTCCCCATCGGAGAAGAGACCGACTTCAAGGGCGTGGTCGACCTCATCGCGGGCAAGGCGTACACCTATGCGGGTAACACCGGCAAGGGGACGGAGGGCCCCATCCCCGACGATCTCAGGGACGTGGCTGCCGAGGCCAGGGAGGCCTTGGTGGACCGGGTGGCGGAGTCCGACGACGCGCTGCTGGAGAAGTACCTGGACGGGAACGAGCTCACCCAGGACGAGGTCGCCGCCGCCCTCGCGGGGGCCATCAAGAGTGGCGCGATGTGCCCGGTCATGCCCGTCTGCTCGACCAAGAACATCGGGGTCGACCGGCTGCTCGAACTGTTACTGGCCGGTCCCTCCCCGGCGGACGTGCCGGAACGGACGGCACTGGAGGGTAGCAGCGGGACGGGGGAGACGAAGCTCGCGACCGACGCGGACGCGCCGGCAGCCCTGTTCGTCTTCAAGACCATCTACGACCAGTTCTCGGGTAGGGTCAATCTGGCCCGCGTCTTCTCGGGGAAGATCGCCACCGACTCCCAGTTGGTCAACAGCCGCACGGGTGAGAAGGAGCGCACAGGGAACATCCTGCTCATGCAGGGCAAGGAGACCAAGGCCATCGAGGAAGCCGGAGCGGGGGACATCGTAGCCCTGGGCAAGCTCAAAGACACCGGCACGGGAGACACCCTGTCCGATTCGGCTCGCCCGGTGCGGTTTCCGCGTTTCGAGTTCCCGCCTCCCGCGATCTCCTTCGCCATCACGCCAAAGACGCGTGGGGATGAGGAGAAGGTCAGCAACGGCCTGCGGCGCCTGACCGAGGAAGACCCGGCCATGGAGCTGCGCTTCGACTCTCAAACCAAGGAGATGCTCATCTCCGGCACCAGCCAGGTGCATGTGGAGGTCATCCTCGACAAGTTGAAGAGGCGGTTCGGGGTGGAGGTGGAACTGCATCCCCCGCAGGTGCCGTATCGGGAGACCATCAGGAAGAAGGCGAGCGCTCAGGGCCGGCACAAGAAGCAGACGGGCGGCCGGGGCCAGTTCGGTGATTGCTGGATTGAGGTGGAGCCGAAGCCGCGGGGCGAGGGCTACGAGTTCGAGGACGCAATCTTCGGCGGGTCCATCCCACGCAACTTCATCCCGGCTGTGGAGAAGGGCATAGTCGAGGCCATGGAGCAGGGCGTCGTAGCCGGCTATCCCGTGGTGGACGTGAAGGTCAAGCTCTACGACGGTTCATATCACACCGTCGACTCATCGGAGCTGGCCTTCAAGCTCGCCGGGTCCCTTGCCTGGAACAAGGCCATGACCGAGGCCATGCCGGTGCTCCTCGAGCCGGTCATGAACGTGGAGGTCACGGCCCCGGAAGAGAACATGGGCGACATCATGGGCGACCTCTCCAGCCGTCGCGGCAGGCCGCAAGGCAGCGAGTCCATGGGCGAGATGCACGTCATCAGGGCTCAGGTGCCTTTGGCCGAGATGCTGACGTACGCGCCGCAGCTCAGGTCCATGACCGGCGGCCGAGGCTCGTTCACGCTCGAGTTCGACCACTACGAAGAAGTCCCCTCTCATCTCACCGAGAAGATCGTCGCGGACGCGAAAGCACGGAAGGCGGCTGAGTGACATGGATAAGTGGGTCTGTTTGGTCTGTGACTACGTCTACGACCCGGCCGTGGGGGACCCCACGCAAGGCGTGCCCCCGGGCACGGCCTTCGAGGACCTGCCGGAGGACTGGGTCTGCCCCGACTGCGGCGTAGGAGTCGAGGACTTTGAGAAGGTGGAGGACGAATAGGAGGCTCGGACCTCCTCGTTGATGAAGCCCGTCGTTCGGCGGCCCCCCGGGGCCGCCGAACGTCTTTCGGGGTCCTGAGCGGGCCATCGGCTACAGATTCAAGCCTCATCCTCCGATGAAGGGTGGAGGATGACTGCAATGATTGTTGTATAATTTAGTGCATGCAACTCTCATCTGTTGCTGGAGGGACGTTGGACGACGCCAGACCACGGCGGGTAAGTGACCTCTTGCGGGAAGGTTTTGACGGGTTCTCCCGGTCCCAGAAGGCCATCGCGCGCTACATCATCGACCACCTCGAAGAGGTGGGGTATCTGAGCGCGGAGGAACTGGGGCAGAAGGGCAACACCTCGAGCTCCACGGTGGTCCGGTTCGCTCAATCCCTCGGCTTCAACGGGTATCCGGAGCTGCAGAAGGCGGCGCGCGACGAGTACAGACTGGGAGCGACCGCGCGGCCGGTCGTGCACGAGGACCAGCTGGGGTTCTCGATCGAGGAGGACGTCCTCACCAGGTCGCTGCGGACGGACGGTCTTAGCCTGGAAGAGACCATCAGCAAGAACAGCCTGGAGCGGTTCAATCGAGCCGTGCACATGCTGGCTGAGGCCGGGACCGTGCTGGTGGTGGGTCTGCACGAAGCTTCCGTGGTGGCGCAACACGCTTCGTATGTGTTCGAGCTGCTCGGCATCCCGTGTCTCGCGGTGACCGACAGCACGGAATCGAACGTGGCGAGACTCACTCGTCTTGGGCCGGGTGATGTGTTGATGGCGGTTGGGTTCCGCAGGGCCCACTCCGTCACGATCTCGTTCGCGGAGAAGGCGGCCGCTCAGAACGCGGACGTCATTGTTATCACCGACAACTCCCTGTCCGAACTGGCCGAGAAGGGGACCGTGACCCTGTACGCCGACATCGATTCCACCTTCTTCGCGCATTCGTTGGTGGGGCCTATCAGCCTGGTGAGCGCGCTCGCGGCCGCCATATACAGCCGGGACCGCGACCTTTACGACGCGCGGGTCCGGGCGGTCCGCGACAAGGCAGCCGAGTCGGGCTGGCTGCGCTGACGGGTTCGGCGGCGGCCGGCGCGTTGAAGGCGTCCGGGGCCTCGGTTAAACTCAGGAGCACGCGAACCCTATGACACCGCACCGGTGCTCGAGCGGAGGTCTTTGACATGTCGGGGCATTCAAAATGGGCAGGGATCAAGCACAAGAAGGCATTGGTCGACGCCAAGAGGGGCAAACTCTTCGGCAAGCTGGCTCGGGCCATCACGGTGGCCGCGCGTGAAGGTGGCGGGGACCCGGACCACAACGCGACTCTGGCCCAAGCCATCGTCAAGGCCAAAGACGCCAACATGCCTCATGACAACATCGACCGGGCCGTCAAGAAGGGCACCGGGGCGGGGGCGGACGCGGAGGCCTATCAGCACCTCACGTACGAGGGCTACGGTCCGAACGGGGTGGCCGTGTACGTCACGGCTCTTACCGACAACAAGAACCGCACCGCCGCCGACATCCGCTACGCGTTCGACCGTGTCGGAGGCAAGCTGGGCACCGACGGCTCGGTGAGTTGGATCTTCGAGCGCAAGGGGGTCATCTTCGTCGACGCGGCGGGGCGTGACGAGGACGAGCTGATGATGGCCGCCATCGATGCGGGAGCTGAGGACGTGCTGGCCGAGAGCGACGTGTATGAGATTCGCTGCGATGTGGCCGATTTCATGAGCGTGCGCAAGAGCCTGGAGGAGGCGGGGATAGCCTACACGTCGGCCGAACTGACGATGATCCCCAAGAACACGGTGGCGCTCGACGAGGCCGACGCCCGCAAGACTCTTCGACTGCTCGATTCCTTGGAGGACAACGACGACGTGCAAGAGGTCTACGCCAACTTCGACATCCCCGACGATGTCATGCAGGCGCTGGCCGAGTGATGACGGCTTCAGTCTCATGAACGAGGTGGCGGGCCGGGTGATCTTGGGGCTGGACCCGGGCACGGCCTCCACGGGTTTCGGAGTGATCTCGGTCGTGGGGAACCGGCTCAGGGCCGTTGAATACGGAGTGGTCGAGACGGTCGCGAGGCTCGCGCCCGAGCGCAGGCTCGAGCAGATCTACAGCGACGTGGGAGATATCCTGAAGCGGCACCGGCCGGTCGCCACGGCGATCGAGTCGCTCTTCTTCAACGCCAACGTCCGCACGGCCCTTGCCGTGGGCCAGGCGCGGGGCGTGACGCTGCTCGCCTGTTCGCAGGTGGGATGTGAGGTGTACGAGTACACACCGCAGCAGATCAAACAGGCTGTTGTGGGCTACGGAAAGGCCAGTAAGGAGCAGGTGATGGAGATGGTGCGCGTGCTTCTGGGGATGGCGGAGACGCCGAGGCCCGACCATGCCGCCGACGCTCTGGGAGTGGCCATCTGCCACGCGAACAGCTCGGGGGTCCTCGAGAGGGTCGCGAGGAGTGAGGCTGCCCTGGCGGCGCGACGGAGGCCTCGGTGATCGAGCGCATCGCAGGCATGGTGGCGGCAAGGGCGGCCGACCACGTGGTGGTCGATGTCGGCGGGGTGGGCTTCCTGCTGGATGTGTCGGCCGTCACTCTCCGCGATGTCGCCGCGGTGGGGGAACAGACGGTGCTGTTCACCCACCTGCACGTGCGGGAAGACATCATGCAGCTCTATGGCTTCTCCAGCGAGGAGGAGCGCGAGCTCTTCAGGCTGTTCCTAGGGGTCAGCAAGATCGGGCCCAAGATCGCCTTGGCGGCCCTCTCCTGCAGACGAGCCGCCGACCTGAAGAAGGCGCTCGCAGCCGGCGATGTGGCTCTTTTCGCATCCGTGCCCGGCATCGGCAAGAAGACGGCCGAGCGCCTCATCCTTGAGCTTCGGGAGAAGATGGGCGATGCCGGCCTGGCCGGAGGCCCGGGGCCGGCCGGCGGGGCTGCGGCCGAGGAGGGCTCGCTACCACTGGCAAGGGCCGCGCTCGTGGAGCTCGGCTACAGCGTCCTCGAGGCCGACAGGCTTCTGAGCTCCCTGGATGCTGAGCTTCCGGTGGAAGAGCTGATACGCGAAGCTCTGACCAAACGCGTCTGACCTGCTGGTGACGAACGCAGGGAGTAGGGGTGCCGTGAGCGACGAAGAGAGACTGGCAGACCCGGAGGAGGTCCCCCTCGAGGAGGAGCTCGAGCGCACGCTGCGACCTCGGTCGCTCGCGACGTTCGTGGGGCAGCCCGCCCTCCGTGAGCAACTGCGGATATTCATAGAGGCCGCCATCTCCCGCGGCGAGCCGCTCGATCACGTACTCCTCGCCGGCCCTCCGGGATTGGGCAAGACGACGCTTGCCAACATCATCGCGCAGGAGATGAGGGTGAGCATAGTGACCACGTCGGGCCCGGCCCTGGAGCGCAAGGCCGACATGGCCGCCATCCTCACCCATCTCCAAGAAGGCGACGTGCTCTTCATCGACGAGATCCACAGGCTCAACCGGTCCATCGAGGAGATCCTGTATCCGGCGATGGAGGACTTCGAGATCGACATCGTCATCGGGCAGGGGCCCAGCGCCCGCACCATCCGTCTGGAGCTGCCGCATTTCACCCTCATCGGCGCGACCACCCGCAGTGGGCTCATCACCACGCCGCTCCGCGACCGCTTCGGTTTCTCGCACCGCTTGGACTACTACTCTGTGGACGACCTGACTCTGATCGTGGAGCGTTCGGCGGAGATCCTTTCGGTGGGCATAGACGACGAGGGGGCTCGGGAACTAGCGCTCCGGTCGCGCGGGACTCCCCGCATCGCCAACCGTCTGTTGAAGAGGGTCCGCGACTACGCGCAGGTGCGGCACGAGGGCCGCATCTCCGGGTCGATCGCTCTCGAGGCCCTACGCCTCTTCGAGGTGGATGACGAGGGCCTCGACAGGGTCGACCGCGAGATCCTGAACCTCATCCTGCACAAGTTCGACGGCGGTCCGGTGGGCCTCTCCACGCTTGCCGTGGCCATCGGCGAGGAGGCCGACACCATCGAGGACGTGTACGAACCGTTCCTGTTGCAGCGCGGCTTCCTTATGCGCACTCCGCGCGGGCGGGTGCTGACGCGGCTGGGATACGAACACTGCGGGGTGACGCCGCCGGCAGCTACGCGGCCGGCGCCCCCCGAGACGCTGTTCAACTGAAGGGCCGAAGCGTGCGCCGGCGATGACGAGACTGCTGCTCCACATCTGCTGCGGACCCTGCGCGAGCGCCACGATCCCCTTTTGGAGGCAGAAAGGCGTCGATTCGGTTGGGCTGTTCTTCAACCCCAATATCCACCCGTTGCTGGAATACCGCAGACGGCTCACCGGGGCCCGCGAGGTGGCCGAGATGAGCAGGGTGGAGCTGGTCACGGACGAGGCGTACGACCCCGAGGCCTGGTTCACATCGGTCGCGGGGGAAGCCGGGACGCGATGCAGCCGGTGCATCGGCCTGCGGCTCGAACGGGCGGCCAGGGAGGCCGCCGCGCTTGGCTGCGACGCCTTCTCCACTTCTCTGTCCATCAGTCCTTGGCAGGATCATGAAGCCATCGAGACCGGAGGGGCCCGGGCTGCGGAGCGCCACGGGGTGGAGTTCATCTACGAAGACCTCCGGCCGCTGTACGGCGAGTCGCGCAGACTCAGCCGGGAGTGGGGGATCTATCGCCAGAAATACTGCGGGTGCCTGGTTTCGGAGTGGGAGAGGTACCGTGGGTCTTGAGACCGCCGCGAAGCTCCTCCTGGGGGTGGGCGGAGGGCTGGTCGTGCTGGGCGCCATCCTGTTCGCCGCGGCCAAGCTCGGGTGGACCCATCTGCCCGGCGACTTCGTGTATCGGGGCAAGAACGTCACGGTGTACATTCCTATCGGCCTGATGATCCTGGTCAGTGTCATCGGCTCACTGATCCTCTACCTCCTGTCCCGGCGTTGAGCAGGCCGGTACGCTGCGTCACGCCTGCCGCCATGCGCTTGGAGGAACTCGACTTCGACATCCCACAGGGGCTGATCGCCCAGGAGCCCGCCGACCCCCGGGATTCCTGCCGGCTCATGTATCTGCCGGCGCGAGGGGGGAGGCAGCACTTGGTGTTCTCCGACCTGCCCGGCCTGCTGCGGGCGGGCGACACGCTCGTGCTCAACGATTCGCGCGTTCTGGCCGCCCGAGTGGAAGCCCGGAGGCCGACGGGCGGTCGCGTCGAGGTGCTGTTCCTGCGACCCCTTGAGGGAGCGGGCCGCTCGTGGGAGATCCTCGCGCGTCCGTCGCATCGCCTGCGCGCCGGCGAGGACCTGCTGCTGGCCGACGGCTCCCGGCTGAGTCTCCGAGCGGCGCTCGGAGAAGGGCGCTGGGCGGTGGAGAGTCCACCGGGGCGTTCAGTGATCGACATCATGGAGGAGCAAGGGGAGCTGCCGCTACCCCCTTACATCCACACGTATCCCGTCGACCCGGCCGTCTACCAGACGGTGTACGCGTCGGAGCTGGGGTCGGCGGCCGCCCCGACTGCCGGGCTGCACTTCACCTCCGAGCTGCTGGCGTCCCTGGAGCAGGCCGGAGTGCGGACGGCCTACGTGACGCTGCACGTGGGTCTGGACACCTTCCAACCCATCCGTGAAGAGATCGTCGAGGACCACCGCATCCACCGGGAGACGTACTACGTGGGGGCGGAGGCTCTCGGCGCCATCCGTGACACTCTTGGCTCAGGCCGGCGCCTGGTGGCTGTGGGCACGACCGCCACCCGGGTCTTGGAGACCCTGGCGAGGAATGGGGCGCTGCATTCTCCGGCGAAGGATGAGCCCATCTGGGGGGAGACCGACATCTTCATCACGCCCGGCCATGCATTCCGCGCGGTCGACGTGCTTCTCACCAATCTGCACCTGCCGCACAGCACCGTTCTGGCCCTCACCATGGCCTTTGCCGGGGTCGAGCGGCTGCGTGGGGCCTACGCGGAAGCCGTCGCCATGCGATACCGTTTCTTCAGTTTCGGTGACGCGATGCTTATCGAGAAGCCCCAAGGAGGCGCTGGTGCGGACGGTTGACGGACTCCCCGACTTCCCGTTCACGGTGGAGGCTCGGGATGGGGATGCCCGTGCCGGGCGCCTGGAGACCCCGCACGGGGTCGTGGAGACGCCGTGCTTCATGCCTGTGGGCACGAAGGGCACGGTCAAGGCCATGAGCCCGGAGCGCCTGCGGGCCTTGGGCGCTCAGATCATCCTCGCCAACACGTATCACCTCGCTCTGCGACCCGGCAGCGAGACGGTGCGACGGCTGGGCGGGTTACACCGCTTCATGCAGTGGGACGGCCCGATACTGACGGACAGCGGCGGATACCAGGTGTTCAGCCTCAGGGACACGGCGCGCATCGCCGATGACGGGGTCGAGTTCCGGTCCATCTACGATGGGTCCAGGAACGTGTTCACGCCGGAGCGCGCCATGGCCGAGCAGGCGGCTCTGGGCGCCGACCTCGTTATGTGCTTCGATCAGTGCCCGCCTGGTTCGGCGGGCGAGTCGGAGGTGCGGGAGGCGGTGGAGCGGACGGCGACGTGGGCCGCCCGCTGCAAGAGCGCCCATCAAGAGAGGGAGGGGCTTGGCTCCGACGGGCCCCAGATGCTGCTCGGCATAGTCCAGGGGGGAGTGGTGCAGCGCCTCCGCCGGGAGAGCGTCGAGCGGCTGCTGGCGATCGGCTTCCCCGGGTACGCGATCGGCGGGCTCACCGTGGGGGAGGATCGGGACGCCATGCTCGAGACGACCTCGTTCACCACCTCGCTGCTTCCGGCCGACAGACTCCGATACTTCATGGGCATCGGCGATCCCGAGGGTCTCGTGGAGGTCATCGCCCGCGGCGTGGACATCTTCGACTGCGTGCTTCCCACGCGCACCGCGCGGATGGGCACGGCCTTCACGCGGCAGGGCCGGCTCAACCTCCGCAATGCCGAACACGCGCTCTCCGACGCTCCGCTCGAGGAGGGCTGTCCCTGCGCCGCCTGCACGGGGTTCTCGAGGGGCGCCATCCGGCATTTCGTGATGCAGAAGGAGATACTGGGGCTCATGCTGCTGAGCGAGCACAACCTGGTGTTCCTCACCAACCTCGTCCGCCGCGCGCGTGAAGCGATAGTGGCCGGGGGATTCTCCGCGTTCCGAGGCGGGGACTGCACCGCGTGGTAACATAACTGGTCGCGAATATAGACTCCGCGTCCGCCCGCGCACAGGCGGGCGGGACTCACCAAGGAGGACAGGTTGCAAGGGTCATCTTGGATGCTGATCATCTATGTGGTTGCGTTCATCGCCATCTTCTACTTCATGGCGATCAGGCCGCAACAGAGGCAGCGCCGCGCCCATCAGGCCCTGCTCTCGTCGCT
>Ga0123332_1005882_pt1 | contig 10275 bp, 10 predicted proteins | sample BioC12SIPDNA_4_FD_89958 | JGI IMG/M metagenome (GOLD analysis project Ga0123332, IMG submission 89958) | Anaerobic biogas reactor microbial communites from Washington, USA - Biogas_R2_A C12 SIP DNA | ecosystem: Engineered > Bioreactor > Anaerobic > Unclassified | place: Washington, USA... | reverse complement strand
CGGCATAGAGCAGGCCGGAGTACGGGGTGCCGCGGCGGACCATCTCCTTGGCCACGGGCACGCACACCTCGTCGACGATGCGCTGGACGCCCTCGGCGGGCAGCCACGGCAGCGGGGTGTAGGCGCCCATGCCGCCGGTGTTGGGGCCCTCGTCGTTGTCGTAGGCGCGCTTGTGATCCTGGGCGGGGATGAGGGGGACGACGGTCTCGCCGTCGACGAGGCAGAAGAGGGAGACCTCGGGGCCGTTGAGGAAGGACTCCAGCAGGACGGGGTTGCCCAGTTCGTGGACGGCGCGGACGTGCTCGCGGGCGGCATCCCGGTCCGGGGTGACCACGACACCCTTGCCGCCGGCCAGTCCGTCGTCCTTGACCACCCAGGTGGGGCCGAAGCGGTCGAGGGCGGCGTCGATGTCGGCGTCGGAGGTACCGGGGGTGAGCTGTTCGGCGCGGGCGGTCTTCACGCCGGCGTCGGCCATGACGTCCTTGGCGAACTGCTTGGAGCCCTCGATCTGGGCGGCGGCGCCGGAGGGACCGAAGACGCGGAAGCCGGCGTCGCGCAGGGCGTCGGCCACGCCTGCGACCAGGGGGATCTCAGGGCCGATGACGACGAGTTCGGCGTCGATGTCGCGGGCCAGGGCGACCATGGCGGCCGGGTCGTCGACCTTGCCGGCGCCCGTGTGGACGGTGGCCAGCCCGCTCATTCCGGCGTTGCCGGGGGTGACGTGGAGGTCGGTGGTGGCGGGGTCGGCTGCCAGGCCCTTGAGGAGGGCGTGTTCGCGGCCGCCCGAACCGATCACGAGAATGCGCATGGCACTCAAGTCTAGTCCGGCTGGGTACCCTGGGCTGCATGAGTGTGTTCACGAAGATCATCAACGGCGAGCTCCCGGGCCGCTTCGTCTACCGCGACGATGAGGTCGTCGCCTTCCTCACGATCGAGCCGCTGCGTTACGGCCATGTGCTGGTCGTGCCGGTGGAGGAGGTCGACCGGTGGACGGACCTGTCCCCCGCCCTGTGGGCCCGCCTCAACGAGGTCGCCCAGGAGGTGGGTCAAGCGGTGCGCGCGGCGTTCGGTTCGGCCCGGGCGGGGTACATCATCGCCGGTTTCGATGTCCCCCACACCCACATCCACGTCTTCCCCACCGACGCGATGGCGGAGTATGACTTCTCCAAGGCGATGGCCATGGATGCCACCGACCCGGAACTGATGGACGATGCCGCGACGCGGATCCGCAGGGAGCTGGGGACGGACGAGAGCGGGCGTCGATAAGCGATGTCGTGGTTGCGCTGGGTGCCGCACCGGGGCACCCTGCCGCCGCTCCCGGCGCGCCCCGGCACGCCGGTGGTGCTGTTGCACGGGCTGATGGGCTCGCCCGGCAACTTCGAACGCACCGCCCGGGCCCTGGTCGGGCTGGGTGCGCCGGTGGTGGCGCCGTTATACGGGCAGCGCGGCACGGTCACCGTCGAGCAGTCCTTCGAGGAGCTTATCGACGTCTGCCGTGCCCTGCCCTTACCCGTCGACATCGTCGGCCACTCGCTGGGTGGCCTGCTGGGGCTGCGGCTGGCGCACGAGTGCAAGGTGCGCACGTTGGTCGGGGTGGGAGCCTGTTTCAAGGGCCTGCCCCTGCCGCGTCGCGCCCTGCGGCGGGCGATCCCGCTGGTCATGGGCCGCGGCGCCGGGGACCTCATGACCGCCACCCCCTTCGACGCGGCCGTGCCGGAGGGCACCCGCGTCGTCTCGCTCATCTCCGACGCCGACACCATCGTCCCCGCCTGGTCGAGTGAACTCGGGGAGGTCCGTCGGCTGCACGGCGTGCGCCACGAGCACCTGCCCGGCCAGGCCGACGCCATCCTCGACGCCCTGGAGTGGACCCCATGAAGCACACCGCCGACATCGACGGCACCGAGTACACCTTCCCCTGGCCCGCGCACATGACGCTGCTGGACGCCATGCTCGCCGAGGCGATCCCCGCCTGGTACTCGTGCATGGAGGGCCACTGCGGCACCTGCCAGTGCACGCTCACGGGCGGAGCCTCCCACATGCTCAACAACGAGGTGCTCTCCCGCTACGAGATCGAGCAGGAGGAACAGACCCTGGCGTGCCAGACCATCCGCGACGACGACGGCCCGTACCGCGTTTCCTACGAATAGGGGGTACCCGCCGCCGGGTCCGCCTACAGTTACAGGCATGAACCTCACCCCCCGCCTGCACGACAATCCCGAGATCCCCGAGGGCGAAGCCCGCGAGACGATCCTGCCCGCCTACTTCGGTAAGTTCGGCGGCCAGTTCGTCCCACCGATGCTCTACCCCGTCCTCGATGAGCTGGAGCGCGCCTACGCCGAGGCCCTCGAGGACCCGGAGTTCATCGCCGACCTGGAGAAGCTCTACCGCTCCTACCTGGGCCGACCCACCCCGGTCACCGAGTGCGTCAACCTCCCGCGGCAGGGCAAGGGCAAGGGGCACGCCCGGATCTTCCTCAAGCGTGAGGATCTCGTGCACGGCGGCGCCCACAAAGGCAACCAGGTGATGGCGCAGGCGCTGCTGGCGAAGAAGCTGGGCAAGACCCGCCTCATCGCGGAGACCGGCGCCGGCCAGCACGGCACCGCCACCGCCATGGCCGCCGCCCGCTTCGGCATGTCCTGCACCATCTACATGGGTGCCCGTGACATCGCCCGCCAGCAGGCCAACGTCTACCGCATGCGCCTCATGGGCGCGGAGGTCGTCCCCGTCGACGAGGACGGCGGCAACGGCCTGCAGAACGCCGTCGACGTGGCCCTGCTCGACTGGGTCGAGTCCTACGAGGACACCCACTACCTGCTGGGCACCGCCGCCGGCCCGCACCCCTTCCCGTCGCTGGTCAAGGAGTACCACCGGGTGATCTCCAAGGAGTCGCGCGAGCAGATGATGGAGGAGGTCGGCCGGCTCCCCGACGCCGTCATCGCCGCCGTCGGCGGTGGCTCCAACGCCATCGGCGCCTTCGCCGAGTACTACGACGACACCGATGTTCAGCTCATCGGCGTCGAACCGGCCGGTGAGGGCCTCGACACCGACAAGCACGGCGCCCCGCTCGAGCGCGGCCGCGTGGGTATCCTCCACGGCTCCCGCTCCTACGTCATGCTCGGCGAGGGCGACGAGGACATCCTCAACTCCCACTCCATCTCCGCCGGCCTGGACTACCCGGGTGTCGGACCCGAGCACGCCTGGCTCATGGAGACCGGCCGCGCCACCTACGTCGGCGCCACCGACGCCGAGGCCCTGCAGGCCTTCCGCATGCTCACCCGCTACGAGGGCATCATCCCCGCCCTCGAGTCCTCCCACGCCCTGGCCCACGCCCTCAAGCTGGCCGAGCAGGACGAGGCCGAGGGCCGTACCGACCGCGTCTACCTGGTCAACCTCTCCGGCCGCGGCGACAAGGACGTCAACTACGTCCGCCGCATGCTGGGCGACGCCGCGGACCTGGATCCGGACACCCACGACGTCGAGAAGCTCGATGTCGCCGGCGCCATCGCCGCCTTGGAGGCCGAGGCCGACTAATCCACCGGGTCGGTCGGGAACATCTCCGGCATCTGCCCGAGTTTGACCTCCACGGCGGAGGACGGGGTGCGCACGCCGTGGGCGTCGAAGGCCTTCTTCACGGCGATCATGGCGCGGCTGCGTTTGCCGGGGGCGGACTGGTCGGGGTCATACCAGTAGTGGATGAGCAGGGTGACGGCCGCCGTGCCGAATTCGGTGACGTAGGCGGCGGGGCGGGACTCGGGCCCGAAACCGTCGAGCTTCTCGACGGCCTCCTCCGCGATCTTCCGCGCCCGGTCGAGGTCGGTGTCGTAGACGACGGCGATGGTGAATTCGCCGCGCCGGGACCCGTTACGCTTCAGGTTGACCAGGGGTTCCTTGAGGATCGCGGCGTTGGGCAGGTAGACGCGCAGCCCGTCGCGGGTGCGCAGCCGGATGTAGCGCAGGGTGAGTTCCTCGACGCGGCCGGTGAGTTTGTCGGAGAGCATGATCTCGTCGCCGATGAGGAAGACGCGGCGGAAGGCGAGGATGACGCCGGCGATGTAGTTCTCGGCGATGTCCTTCAGGCCGAAGCCGACGATGATGCCGACGACACCGGCGCTGGCGAGCACGGGCCCGAGGTCGATGCCGACGATGTTGAGGGCGGTGGCGATGGCGATGAGCACGATGACGGACTGCACGATCCGCGCCACCAGTGACACGGCGGTGGCGACACTGCCCTTCTCGCGGCCGAGCCGACGGATGGCGCGGCCCACCCGCGTGCCGATGATGAGCCCGGCGAGGACGAGCAGAACCGCGAAGATCCAGTCGGTGACCGGGGATTCCTCCACCCGGTGCACAAATTCCCGCCAGTCCATCTAACCCTCCTGCTCGTCCTTGCGGGGTAGCCGGATGGTGAACATGGAACCGGCGCCCTCCTCGGAGTCGACGGTGATCGTACCGCCGTGCTTCTCCACGAGCGACTTCGTGATCGCCAGCCCCAGGCCCGAGCCGCCGGAGGCGCGGGAGCGGGACGAGTCCTCGCGGTAGAAGCGTTCGAAGACCTTCGCGGCGACGTCCTTGGGCATGCCGCGGCCGTCGTCGCTGACCTCGATGACGACGTCCTTGCCGTCGGCGTCGAGGTGCAGTTCGATCGTCACCCTGGCGTCGGGGCCGCCGTGGGTCAGGCCGTTGGAGATGAGGTTGAGCAGCACCTGGTGCAGGCGGGAGGCGTCGCCCTCGACGACGGGGATGGAGGAGGTCTCGTTCTTCACGCACACCTCGCGGCCCGGGAAGGCGGCGCGGGCGGAGCTTGCCACCGACAGGGACAGTTCGAGCAGGTCGACGGTCTTGAGTTCCAGGCGGGAGCCCTCCGCGCGGGTCAGCGCGAGGAGGTCCTCGACGAGCAGGGACATGCGGCGGGATTCGTCGTCGATGCGGGTGAGCACCATGTCGACGTCGTCGGTAGCGCCCGAGCGGTAGAGCTCGGTGTAGCCGCGGACCGAGGTCAGCGGGGTGCGCAGTTCGTGGGAGGCGTCGCCGACGAAGCGGCGCATCTGCTCCTCCTTGCTCTGCGCGGACTCCACGGAGGTCTGCAGCTGCCCGATCATCGAGTTGAGGGCGTGGGAGAGCTGCCCGACCTCCGTCGTGCGGGGCCAGGCGGGGACACGTCGGTCGAGGTCGCCGTCGGCGATGGCGCCGGCGGTGCGCTCGACGTCGCGCAGCGGGGCCATCGCCTGCCGCACGACGTAGTAGGAGAGCAAGGCGAGCACCGCCAGGACCAGCAGGGAGATGATCAGCTGCACCATCGCCAGGCCATAGAGGAGGGTCCGTTCGCGGGTGAGATCCTTCGCCACGACGGTGGTCACCCCGCCCTCACGGTGGGCGATGGCCCGCCAGGTGGTGGTGTAGTCGGCGCCGGGGGCGGAGTCGACGGTCTGGGGTGGGCCGCCGACCGTGACCGTCGATAAGCGGGGCAGGGCGCCCGGATCGTTGAACACGATCGACGACCCGTCCTCGAACAACTTGATCACCACGTAATCCGACGGCGGGCGCGAGGACGCCTCCGTGTTGAAGATCTCCGAACTGCGCGCCCACCCGCCGAGGGAGTTGATCAGATCCTCATCGACCCGCGAGTACATCACCTCGCGCATGATCGACGACACCGCCACCGAACTCGCCGCCAGGCCCAGCCCGGACAGCAGCACGATGATCACCACCAGCCACGTCCGCAGCGGCCAGGCGCGTTTCGTCGGCTGCGGGGTCGGGTACGCGTGCAACGGCTCCGGGGCGGGTTCCGGCGACGCCGGGTAGGCGGGGTACGGGGTCATCTACTGGCGCGGGGTGCGCAGGACGTAACCGACGCCGCGGACCGTGTGGATCAGCGGCACGTCACCGGTGTCGATCTTGCGCCGCAGGTAGGAGATGTAGGACTCGACGACGTTGCCGTCGCCGCCGAAATCGTAGTGCCACACGTTGTCCAGGATCTTCGACTTGCTCAGCACCACCTCCGCGTTGAGCATGAGGTAGCGCAGCAGGTTGAACTCCGTCGGCGACAGCTCCACGATCTTGCCCGCCTTGGTCACCTCGTGGGTCTCGTCGTTGAGGGTGAGGTCGGCGTACGTGATCGCCGCGTCCCCGTCCTCCTGGTCCTTGATGTGCCCGCGCCGCAGGATGACCCGCAGGCGGGTGATCACCTCCTCCAGGGAGAAGGGCTTGGTCACGTAGTCGTCCGCGCCGATGGTCAGGCCGTGGATGCGGTTCTCCACGGCGTCCTTGGCGGTGAGGTAGAGGACGGGGCCGTCGAGGCCCTCGCTGCGCAGCTTCGTCAGCAGCTCGAATCCGTCCATCCCCGGCATCATCACGTCGAGGATGTAGGCGTCCGGGTTGAACTCGCGGGCGATGCGCAGGGCCTCGGTTCCGGAGGACGCGGTACGCACGTCGAAGCCCTGGAACTTCAGGCTCACGTTGAGTAGCTCGACGATGTTGGGCTCGTCGTCGACGACGAGCACCTTGACCGGGTTCTGGGAGGGGTCTGTCATGGGCCCCATTGTCCACCACTTCCCGCCCCCGCCGCTGGACGAAGTCTGGGAAGTACCTTTGAGCCGGACTACTCCCAGGTCACGGCCTCCAGGTCGACGCCCTCGTTCTCAGCCTGCGCCTCCACCAGCGTCAAGAGGTAGTCGGCATGACCCTGATAGGTGGCCTGGAAGCGCTCGTCGTGGACGTACATCCGCGCGAGCAGCACCTGCTTGCCGGCCGACACGGGGTACCAGCGGCCGATGCTCTCCCGATGCTTATCGACGATCACCTTCCCCTCCTCACTTCCCGGTTCCACGCCGCGCGCGGCGGCGTCGGCAAGCAGGGCGACGAACTCGTCGAGCTCGCGCTTGACGTCCTCCCAGTCCGAGTCCCTCATGTTCTCCTGCCGCGCCTGTGACTCCTCCCACTCGGGGGTGTCCCCCCAGCGCTGCTCGGCCTCGTCCTGGTACTCCGGCTTCCACTGGTCGCCGAAGAGCTTCATGCGGTCCTCGATGGACATGGGGGCATCCTCCTCAAGTAGGTCGTCCACTGCCCGGACCATCCGGTGCAGGTGCCCGATACGTTCCTCCAGGATGGCGCGCTGCCTGGTCAGCGCCTCGCGGGCCGACGTCGGCTCCGCGAGGATCTCCGCGATCTCCTTCAGCGGGACCCCCGCCTCCCGGTAGATGAGGATCTGCAACCCGCGGTGGAGATCCTCCTCCGTGTAGAGGCGGTGATCCGCGGAGGTGCGCCACCCCGGGCTGAGCAGCCCGATGTGGTCCCAGTGCCGCAGGGTGCGGGTGGTCACGCGGAGGGTGTCGGCGGCGTCGCCGATGGTGTACTCGGTCACGGGTACCAGTGTGCCGGTTGACGCGGCGTCAAGCGCAAGGGGTGCGGGCGAAATCGTACAAATCGTACAGCGGGGTTGAAATCGTACAAATCGTACAGGAGAATGGAAATCGTACAAATCGTACAGGAGGTATCGTGAACCCATTCCGCCCGAGCTTCGGCATCACCCCGGCCGTGGTCGCCGGCCGCGACGGCCTCGTGGCCAACGTCGGCATGGCCCTGCGGGAGGGCCCCGGCTCACCCTACCGATTCACCCTCATCAGCGGCGCCCGCGGCGCAGGCAAAACCGTGCTGCTCAACCTCCTGGAGAACGAGGCCACCTCCGCGAACTGGCAGGTGATCCGGGTCCCCGCCTCCCAGGACATGATCACCGAACTCCGCGACGTCGCTCTCCCCCGCCTCCTCCGCAACCTCGGACACCCGTCCACCCAGCGGACCATCACCGGTGGATCCATCGCCGGGATCGGATCCCTCACCACCGAGGTGACCTCGCAACCACCCACCGAATCGCTGCGCACCCGCCTGCGCGAGACCTGCACCCTCCTGGCCACCTCCAACTCCGGGCTTCTCCTCACCCTCGACGAGCTACAGTCGGCCTCCCCCGACGATCTCCACCTGCTCAGCGACGCCCTCCAGGACCTGGTCCGCGACGAACTCCCCGTCGCCCTGGCGGTCGCCGGGCTCCCTTTCGAGATCGCGGAGCTTCTCGACCTCCCCGGCACCACCTTCCTCCGCCGCGCCATGCCCATCCAACTCGGCCCGCTTCCCGATGCCGAGGTCGCCGAAACCCTGCAGGCCACCGCACGCACCGGTGGCCGCGCCTTCACCGACGACGCCCTGCAGCTCGCGGTATCGGCATGCCGGGGATACGCCTACCTCATCCAGGTTGTCGGATCGATCTCCTGGATCTTCGCCGAGGGCGGAACCATCGGAGAGGACGCCCTGCGGCGGGCTCTCCCGCAGGTGCGTGAGCGGATCGGGATTCAGGTCCACCAGCCCGCACTGCGCGGCCTCCCGGACCGGGAGCGGGAGTACCTCGACGTCATGGCGTCCACCGGCACCCCCACCCCCACCCGCGACATCGCCACGGCCATGGGCATCCCCTCCAACCAGCAGACCACCTACCGCCGACGCCTCATCGAACGCGGCCTGATCACCCCGAGCGGGCACGGGCTGGTGGACTTCGGTCTGCCCTACCTGGGCGAGTATCTCCGGGCCCAATAACCAAAACGTCCCGCGAAGGCCCTTCACGCACGTCGGAAACGGGGCTTCGCGGTATCTTTGGCTGCCCTGCCTAGTTCATGCCGCGCGCCGCGACGGCCCAGCGGTCCACCACGCGGCCGCCTTCCGTGACCTCGACCTCGTCGACGAGGTTGAGCACCAGGCACACGTGGTTGGGTACCACGGCCAGTTCCGTGCCGATCTCCGGCAGCGGCTCCTCCGCCGGCCAGACGACGGTGCCGTGGTGCTCGGACAGGGCGGTGATCCGCGCGTCCGGGGTGCCCATGATGCGTCCGAAACCGGTGGCCCAGGCGGGGCGGTCGGAGCCGAGGATCTTGGAGCCGGAGTCGAGGATGATCTGGTGGAGGTCCGCCCGGCGCGAGGTGACGCGCGCGGTGATGCTCAGGGCAATGTCGTCCCAGCCGCAGGTGCCCAGCTCCAGCTGCTGGGCGTCGTTGAACACGTAGACCCCGGGGCGGCGTTCCGTGGCCACCCGCGAGTGCCGGGCCGAGGGGGTGGATCCGCCGGAGAGCACCGGATCGGCCACCCCGAGGGCGCGCAGGATGTCGGCGGCCTGTTCGAGCGCGGCGTCCTCGTCGCGGGCGGCGGCCTCGCACCCGCCGGGGGTGTAGGAGTGGCCGGGGAAGGTGAACACCCCGCGCAGGTTCAGCCCCAGGTCGAGCACGCCGCGAGCCAGCTCCGCCAGTGCGGTGACGGGCACGCCGGAGCGGTGGTGGCCGGAGTCGAGTTCGATGAGCACGCGCACCGGGAGGCCCACCAGCCGCCGGGCCGCGGCGAGGGAGTCGCAGCCGACGGAAAGGCTCACCCGCCCGGCGAGCGCGCCCAGGCGCTGCTCCGCCCACACGGGGTAGGCGATGAAGAGGTCGTCGCAGACATCGGCGAACACCTCGGCCTCCCCGACGGTGGCCACGGTCAGACCGTGCGCCCCGGCGGCGAGCTGACGGCGGGCGATCTCGGGGATCTTGTGCGTCTTCACGTGCGGGCGCAGCGGCCCGGGCTGCGCGTGGATGTTGGCGTCGAGGCGGGTGAGGTCGATCCGGACGGTCGGGGTCATGCCGCCAGATTAGACCGCGCCGGCGGCGCCGATGTTGCGCAGGTTGGCGCGCGCCAGGTGCACCATGTCGCCGACGCCGCCGCCGAAGACGGAGCGCGTGGCGGCGCGGGAGAAGCCGATGAGCATCTCCCAGGTGATCGACGGCGGGATGGACAGCGCGTCCGGGTCGGTGCGGACGTCGATGAGCACGGGGCCGGGGTGCGCGAGCGCGGCGGCGAGCTGCTCACGCAGGGTCGCCGGATCGTCGATAAGCACGGAGTGGATGCCGGCGGCGGCCGCGATGGCCGCGAAATCGACCTCCTCGTGGTCGGTGCCGTGCTCGGGCATGCCCTCGACGAGCATCTCGAGCTTGACCATGCCGAGGGAGGAGTTGTTGAACACGACCATCTTCAGAGGCAGGTCGTGGAGTTTGACGGTGAGCAGTTCGCCGAGGAGCATGCCGAGGCCGCCGTCGCCGTTGAGGCTGATGACCTGGCGGTCGCGGTCGACGAACTGGGCGCCGATGGCGTGCGGCAGGGCGTTGGCCATGGTGCCGTGGCGGAAGGAACCGATCTCGGCGCGACGGCCGTTGGGGGTGAGGTAGCGGGCGGCCCACACGTTACACATGCCGGTGTCGACGG
>Ga0123332_1005881_pt1 | contig 10275 bp, 11 predicted proteins | sample BioC12SIPDNA_4_FD_89958 | JGI IMG/M metagenome (GOLD analysis project Ga0123332, IMG submission 89958) | Anaerobic biogas reactor microbial communites from Washington, USA - Biogas_R2_A C12 SIP DNA | ecosystem: Engineered > Bioreactor > Anaerobic > Unclassified | place: Washington, USA... | reverse complement strand
GTGTTCCGCATGGTCGTCTACGACGCCGCCACCGGCGAGGAGCTCTCCTTCGACCAGGTGCAGGAGCGCGGGATCACCGCCTCGGTGGTGATCGAGGGCCTCGAGCCCATCGAGATGTTCTTCCCGCCGCCCATGGAGGGCGGCGAGGGAGAAGGCGCGCCGCCCGCCGAGGCCGAGGGCCCGCCGCCCGGCGCCGACTTCTTCCGCGGCCCCTGGGCGATCCCCGCCGACTTCCCGGCCGGCATGTACGGCTGGACCATCCAGGTCACGGACGCGCAGGGCAACACCGCGGAGTTCGAGCCCATCGGCGCGGCCGCCGGGCTGCCGAGCTTGATCGTCCAGCCTCCGGGCAACTGACCCGCTAGACGGGCGAACCCAACAGGCGAACCCGAGGCGCCGTGTCCGTTACGGGCGCGGCGCTTCTCCTCACGCTTCCGGGAAGGCGCCGCGGTCCGCGCGGCCGTGGGCGCCGAGCACGCCCGGCAGGAAGGACGTCGCAGTGCCCAAGCTCCTAGTCATAGTGACCGCGCTGCTGCTGGGGGTCGCCTCGGCCCAGCCCCAGGGCAGGCTGACCCTCGAGCCCATGGACGGCGTCGTCGGAACCCCGGTGAGCGCCGTCGCGACCGGCCTCACCCCCGGCACCGAGGTCGAGCTCGTGTGGCTGAGCGCCGACGCCGCCTGGAACGTCGGCGACGGGACCTTCCACGGCGTGACCGCCGAGGAGACGCGGACGGTGCTCGCCACCGCCACGGTCGACGACGCCGGCGAGGCGACCTTCGCGTTCGCGGTGCCGGAGGACTACGGCTACGTCCACAACGTCTTCGTCGAGGCGGGCGGCGAGCTCCTGGCGCGCAACGGCTTCACGGTGGCGCCCTCCCTCGAGATCTCGCCCACCTCCGGCCCCGTCGGCACGCCCATCACCGTGACCATGAAGGGCATCGGCTACCGCTTCTGGGAGTCGGTGTGGCACCTGGCGTACGACGGCGCGCACACGGGCTGGGCCTCAGCCATCACCACGCGCGGCACCGCCGTGTTCACGCTGCCGGCCACCGGTGAGGTGGGCCTGCACACGATCCAGGCGATCTCGGGCACGCACCCTGTTCCGTACCTGAACCAGCAGCAGTCGCCGAACTACAAGCCGGCCGTGCCGACGGTGATCAGCGCGCTGTTCGAGGTCACCGAGGGCGAGGCCGTCATGCCGCCCGCGCCCGACACGATGACGCTGCCGCGCGCCGGCCCCGTGACGTCCGAGGGCGACGGGCCCGTCCTGAGCCTCGACCACGGCTCGGGCACGGTGGGCAGCCCCGTGCAGGTGACGGGCGCCGGCTTCCCGGCGAACGCCACCGTGGACCTGATGTGGAGCAGCGTCACGGGCAACCGCATCAGCGGGGCAGGCTGGCAGGAGGTCGAACGCGTCCTGCAGCAGGTGCAGGCCGACGCGAGCGGCGCGTTCACCGCCACGCTCGCGACGCCGGACGACCTCGGCGGCGGCCACACGCTGCGCGCGGTCGCGGGCGACGCCTCGGCGTCCGTCCGCTACGTGATCACCCCGAGCGTCGCGCTCGTCGAGCCTCAGGTCGTGCCGCCCGGCGGGGACATCACGATCACCATCAAGGGCGTCGGCTGGACCGAGACGGCCAACATCTACACGCTGCTCCTCGACAACGGCTACATCGGCTACGGCTGCGGGTTCAACAGCCAGGGCGACGTCACGATCTTCCTCAAGGCGCCGGGCCGGGAGGGCGTGCACTTCATCGGGCTCTACCCGTCGATCTACCAGGGCGAGGTCGTCTCGCCCGGCGGGCCGACGACGCCCGACGCCAACGCCACCTACCTGCAGCTGCCGATGCTCCACCACGTGGACCACCCGGGCGAGGAGCTTCCCGCCTTCGTGCTGGCGTTCGAGGTGCGCGGGGAGTAGGCCGGCTCAGGCCTCGTCGAGGGGCCTGACCGTCCGCACGCCGTCCTCCAGGAACCCGTGCCGCGCGTAGAACCCACGCGCGCGGCGGGTGCGAGCAGGCACGAGGACAGGTACGGGTGCGAGCAGGCACGAGGACGGCACGGGTGCCAGCAGGCACGGGGCAGGCACGGGTGCCAGCAGGCGCGGGGACAGGTCTACGTGCGCGCCGTGGCCCGTTTCTGGGCCAAACGGTCCACGGACGGGCCACGCCCGGGGAAGGCATGTCTGCACCGCCGGCCGCACGGGGAGACGCCAGTGACCGGGCGACGCCAGGGACCGGACGGGAGCCCGGGTCGGCGTCACTGCCGTGCGACGCGCGAGCCCGGCACGCGGCCCGGTCCGGCGCCGCTACAGTCCTGGCATGGACCAGCTCCGGTTCGACGGCCCCATCTGGTACTGGAAGGGGCCGGCGCCCCACCACTTCGTGTCAGTGCCCGAGGAGGACTGCGACTACATCCGGGCGGCCGCGCCGCTCGTCACCTACGGCTGGGGGATGATCCCGGCCCGCGTGACGATCGGCGGCACGACGTGGGCGACCGCGCTGTGGCCCAAGGACGGCGGCTACATCGTGCCGGTCCGCGCGGACGTGCGCCGCAAGGAGGGGCTGGAGCTGGGGGACGTAGTGGCCGTCGCTCTGGAGCTGATGACGATGAGCCCGGCCAGGGAGCGGGCCTCGCGCTAGACGCCCGGGCCCGGTAAGCGGCCGAGATCCATCACCGGACCGCGGCGCCCCGGCCCCCGTGCGGCTCGGGGCTCCGGGCGGCGCGGGGCTCCGGCCGCCTCGGCGCTCCGGCCGGCGCGCTCAGCGGGTCACTCCCGCCACATCGCCCAGGTCTCGTCCTCGAGCTTCCGCCTCACGTCCTCGGGGCGGCCGGCCTGCCTCAGCAGGGCCAGGATCTGCCCGCGGTGGTGCGAGTCGTGGACGATGCAGTGCTGGATGAAGTGAGCCGGGTGGGTCTCGTAGACGCCCTCGAAGCCCCGCCCCTCGTTCACTGCGGCCAGCACGGCCTCCTTGACGGCGGCGTCGCCGGCGTCGAAGGCCGCCTGCAGCTCGGCGATGCTCTTCACGCCCAGCCACGTCGGCGACGAGTCGTCGATGACGTTGGGCACCTTGGCGGCGTGCTCGGGCGACACGCGGCTGAGCCAGCCCGGCCGGAACTCGACGATGTCGGCGAGATGCTGGCCGACGCTGAAGCCCCCGACGCCATCGCTGTGGTTCAGGTCCTCCATCGTCAGGGTGTCCAGCAGGGCCCGCGTCACGCGGGCGTTGCGGTCGAAGGACTCGAAGACGATCTTCAGTTCTGGCGGGACCTCCACGACGAACCCCTCTCCTGCGGCCACGAACCCGGCCGCACCCGCCCCTCGGTCTGGTGACAGGGGAGTGTAGCAGGCGGGCCCGAGGTCGCACCTCGGACCTCGGGCGGCGTCGCTTGGCCGCGCGGGATCGGCGCGCTACCCTCTCATACGAGGCTCACACGTTCGCGCGAGCCGGACGGAGGCGATGTCATGCGCGCTTACCTGATGGAGTTCATCGGGACGTTCTTCCTGGTCCTCACGATCGGCCTCGTCGTGGCGCAGGGCGTGGCCCTGGCGCCGCTCGCGATCGGCTTCGCCCTCATGGTCATGGTCTACGCCGGCGGCCACGTCTCCGGCGGCCACTACAACCCCGCCGTGAGCCTGGGCGCCGCGCTGCGCGGAGCGTTGCCGACGTCCGAGCTGGTCCCGTACTGGGTCGCTCAGCTCCTGGGCGCGGTGGTCGCCGCCGCCACAGCGAGGTGGGTGGCGGGGGCGTTCACGGTCGCGCCCGGCCCCGACGTCGGCTGGTTGACGGCGGTGGTCGTCGAGGCGCTGTTCACGTTCGCGCTGGTGGCGGTCGTCCTCGCCTCCGCGACCGCGACGGCCACCAAGGGCAACTCCTTCTACGGGCTGGCGATCGGCGGGACCGTCGCCGTGGGCGCTGCGGCGGCAGGCGCGGTCTCGGGCGGCGCGTTCAACCCGGCCGTCGGGGTGGGCGCGGTGCTCGTCGACGCGGTGGCGGGCGGCCCGGCCGGGCACGTGTGGGTCTACCTCGTGGGGCCCCTCCTCGGCGGGGCGCTCGCGGCCGCGGCGTTCCGGTACCTGCACCCGGAGGGCTGAACCGCCGCCGCGTGCCGGCTTAGTCCGTCGGCGTCGCGCTCACGGGCCTGGCACGAAGCTCATGGGCATGTGTGACCTGCTCGGGACGAGTGAGGTGACACACCATGAGGAACGCATCCGTGCTCATCGCGCTGGTCCTAGCCGGCGCCATCGTCTCTACCGCTCTCGCCCAGGCGGACCACCCGAGCTTCGAGGACCTGCGGCTCGAGCTGGTGGCCGAGGGCTTCGTCTCGCCCGTCACCCTGACCAGCCCCCCAGGCGACGACCGGCTGTTCGTCGTCGACCGCCCAGGGATCGTCTACGCGCTCGACCAGCAAGGCCAGCGCGAGGAGGAGCCGTTCCTCGACATCACCGACAGGGTCGTCGAGCTCGACCCTGGGTACGACGAGCGTGGCCTCCTCGGCTTCGCGTTCCACCCCGACTTCGCGGAGAACGGCCGCGCCTTCGCCTACTACAGCGCGCCGCTGCGTGAGGGCGGGCCCGCGGGCTGGAACCACACGGCGGTCCTCGCCGAGTTCACGCTGGGCGACGACGGCAGGCTCGACCCCGCCTCCGAGCGCGTGCTCCTCGAGGTCGACCAGCCGCAGATGAACCACAACGGCGGCCAGCTCCTGTTCGGCCACGACGGCTTCCTGTACCTGGGGCTCGGCGACGGGGGCGCCGCGAACGACGTCGCCGAGGGCCACCCGCCGCTGGGCAACGGCCAGGACGTGACGACGCTGCTCGGCAGCGTCCTGCGCCTCGACGTCGACTCCGGCGACCCCTACGGCATCCCGGCGGACAACCCGTTCGCGGACGGCGTCGAGCTGCCCGCCGAGCATGAGTGGGCCGGCGACCAGGCCCGCCCCGAGATCTACCTCTGGGGGCTGCGCAACCCCTACCGTTTCAGCGTCGACCGCGAGACCGGCGCGATCCTCATCCCCGACGTGGGCCAGAACCTGTGGGAAGAGGTCAACCACGTGACGGGCCCGGGCAACCTCGGCTGGAACCTGCGCGAGGGCACGTTCGGCTTCGACCCGAACGAGCCTGCCGCGATCATGCAGGAGGGTCCGACCACCGGCCCGTTGGGCGACGAGCTCATCGACCCCGTGCTCGTCTACGCCCACCCGGGCGTCGCCCAGGGCGTCGAGGTCGAGGAGCGCGGCATCTCGGTCTCCGGCGGCTACGTCTACCGCGGCTCGGCGATCCCCGAGCTCGTCGGCTACTACGTCTTCGGCGACTGGAGCCAGTCGTTCGGGGCGCCGGGCGGCAAGCTGTTCGTGGCCTCCACGGAGGAGACGGGCGGCTGGGAGTTCGTGCTCGACCGGCAGCTAGACGAGTTCGTGTTGGCGTTCGGCGAGGACGCGGCCGGCGAGCTGTACGTCCTCACGACCGAGCAGGCCGGTCCACAGGGCGACACCGGCAAGGTCTACCGCATCGTCGCCGGGGAGTGAGCTAAGGGGGCGCAGCTAGGCGCCCGTCGAACCCTAGGGCCGGACGCGGCGTCGCTCCGCGTCCGGCCCTCGCGTTACCGCACACCGTGGGTCTCTCGCGCGGCGCCTGGCGCGACGGCCGCGAACGCGGCCCGCTACCGCTGCCGGTCCTGGCGGTACGGGGCGGGGACGTACTGCACGCTGGGCCGTTGGCTGCGGGGCTGCGGGTAGAGCGCGATGAGGTCGTAGACCTCCTCCGGCATGTCGGTCTCGACCTCGAGGCCGATCGCGCGCGCCTCCTCGACGTCGATCGGGTAGTCGTGCGTCCAGGTGCCGCCGGTCAGCAGGTCGGCCACGCGCTCCACCTTCTCCTCGTCCCAGCCCTTGCGCCGCAGTATCGCCGCGACCGTGCCCTTGACCTGGTTCAGGGCCTTCCGCGCCATGTCGGCGAGGATCATCGTCTCGTCGTCGATCCGGTCGTGGCTCTTCCTCTCGAGGACCGTGAGGATCGAGGCGGCCGGGTACTTGCCCACCTGCGGGTCCACGGGCCCCAGCACCGCGTTCGGGTCGAGGACGATCGCGTCGGCGGCGAGGGCGATCAGCGTGCCGCCCGACATCGCGTAGTGCGGCACGAACACCGTGACCTTCGCGGGGTGCTTGAGCAGCGCCTCGGCGATCTGCTCCGCGGCCAGCACCAACCCGCCCGGCGTGTGGAGGATCAGGTCGATGGGCACGTCGGGGTCGGTGAGGCGGATCGCCCGCAGCACGGCCTCGGAGTCGTCGATCGAGATGTAGCGGGTGATCGGCACCCCGAGCAGGCTCATCGACTCCTGGCGGTGGATCAGCGTGATCGCCCGCGAGCCGCGCCGCTTCTCGAGCCTATCGAGGCGGCGCGCGCGCGTCGCGGCGAGGGCCTGCTGCTGGAAGTAGGGCGTGAGCGTCGAGAAGATGAGGAACAGCCAGAAGAGCTGGAAGAACGCGTCCATGGACCTCCTTCTAGTCGCCCCAACCTTGCCAGTAGGGCGTGCTGCGGTACGGGTGCCTCTGCCTGAGGGAGGGGCCCAAGAGCGCGCCCAGGACGAAGCCGCCCAGGTGCGCCCACCAGGCCGTGCCCGGGACGCCCGCGAGGGCGTACAGGAACTGGATGAGCGCCCAGTAGCCGAGGTAGAGCCCCACCGGCAGCCAGATGAACCGCGGGAAGACGAACCAGAAGAGGCTCAGGACGTACTCGCGGCGGAAGAGCACGAAGTAGGCGCCCAGCACGCCCGAGATCGCGCCAGAGGCGCCCACGACGGGCACCCCGCTGCCGGCGGTGAGCACGCCCTGCACGAACGCCGCGACGACGCCCGCCAGCAGGTAGAGGGAGGCGTAGCGCGCCCAGCCGAGGCGCCCCTCGAGGGCGGGGCCGAACACCCACAGGAACCACATGTTCCCGAGCAGGTGGGCGACGCCGCCGTGCAGGAACATGCTCGTGACGAGCCGGTACGCCTCGGCGACCGGCGCGGCGAAGAACTCGGCGGGCACGAAGCCGTAAGCGAAGACGATCCGCTCGAACCCGACGGGACCGCCGCCCACCTGCCACCAGAACACGAGCACGTTCAGGGCGATCAGCAGCTTCGTGATCGCCGCGGGCCCGTGGTAGCTGATCGAGTCCCTTAGCGGCAGCACGGTCCCTCCGGAGCGACCACGATGGGCCTCAGCCTAGTGCGTGCACGCTCGGTCAAGCGGGCACGCCGGCCCGCCTGGCCGCGTCCTCGATGCGCGCGACGGCCTCCGGGTCGCGGATGGAGAGGTCGGACCCGGCGAGCTCCTCTGGCCTCCCCAGGCACAGCAGGGCGATGAGCCGCGCCGGCACGTGCGGGTCGGCGAGGTCCTCGCGGCGGAGGCGGCTGACCTCGTTGATGCCCGAGGCGCGGATCAGCACCTGCATCTCCGTGTCGACGACGCCGGGCTGGAAGCCGTAGCAGAGGACGCCCGCGCCGGAGAGCTCGAGGTGGACGGAGCGCGTGAGCATAGCCAGCGCCGCCTTCGACGCGCAGTAGGCGCTCCAGCCCTCGCGCGGCGAGTGGGCCGCGCCCGAGCTGACGTTCACGACGACGCCCGACCCGGCGGCGCGCAGGTGCGGCGCCACCGCCCGGACGGCGTAGAAGGGCCCGCAGGCGTTGACCTCGAGGTTCCGCCGCCACGCGTCGGGGTCGCACTCGTCGATCAGCCCTATCGGCTCGATGACGCCGGCGTTGTTCACGAGGACGTCGACGCGCCCGTGGAGCGAGGCGACCTCCGCCACCAACCTATCGACCTCGCGCGCGTCGGCCACGTCGCAGCCGTGGGCGGACGCCGCGCCGCCCGCCGCCGCTACCTCCTCCGCCACCGCGAGGCAGGCCTCGCGGTCACGCGACGCCAGCGCGACGGTGACGCCGCGCCTCGCCAGCTCCAGGGCTACCGCGCGACCGATCCCTCGGCTCGCGCCCGTGACGATCCCTACCATGTGCGGCATTATCGGCCCTCCCGCCGCCACGAGGCCGCCCGGGACGAAGCGGCGGCACGCGCGGCGACCCGAGGCGGCCGTGGCGACCGCGCCGGCCGTCCTCCCGCACGCGGCTCCCATCGACAGCGCCGATGGACGCCCGGACGGACATCCCCGTCGGCTTTTGCGCGGCCCCGACGCCGGCCGCTACCTTCGGCCCGTACCCCCGGAACGCGGTCCCGTGCGTGCCGCGGAGGCGAGGAGGGGCCCATGACACGCTGGCAGATGTTCACCGAGGCGCTGGCGGAGTGGCGTCAGGAGAGGTCGGAACGCCGCGCTCTGGAACACACGTTGAGCGCCTTCGCCCGGATCCACCCGACCTGGCACGGCGCGCTGTTCGACGAGCCCTTCCTGCGCCGCTTCGCTCCCCGCGCCCTCCTCGCGCTGAGCCCGCGCGAGCTAGCCGTCGAGTGGTCGCGGCAGTTCAGCTACGGCGACCAGCGCCGGCGCGAGCGCGACATCCGCCGTGTCACCGCCGTGGCCGAGCACTTCCAGTCGCTGCTGTCCGAGGAGCTACGCCGTCTCGAGGCGGCCGCGCGGCGCCGCATGACCCGCCGTCGGCCGCGTGCGGAGCGCGCGAGGCTCGGCGCTAGACTCAGGGCATGAGGCTCCAGGGCCTGCGCGCGCTGCTCGCCATCGTCGAGCACGGCAGCTTCTCCGAGGCGGCGCTGGAGCTCGGCATGTCGCAGTCCAGCGTCTCGTACGCGATCGCGGAGCTGGAGCAGGAGCTGGGCGTGAGGCTCCTCGACCGCGGCCGGTTCGGCGCGGTGGCCACCCCGGTCGGCGAGCGGATCGCCGTCCACGCGCGCAGCGTGGAGAGGAGCCTGGCCGCGATCGGACAGGAGGCGACGCTCGACCGCGGGGAGCTGCGCGGTGAGGTGCGGGTCAGCACCTTCCGTTCCCTGGCCGCGCACGTGCTGGCGCCGGCGATGAGCGAGCTGGCGCTCACCCATCCGGGACTGCGCGTGGAGTTCACGGAGGTCTCCAGCCGCGCCCTCGACCCCTTGTCCGGACTGCACAGCGGCCGCTTCGACGTCGCCCTCACCATGTCGGCGCTGGCGGACTCGGCCGTCTTCTGGCGGCTGTTCCTCGACCCCTACGTCGCCGTGGTCGCCGAGGGCGGCCCGTTCCCTGAGGGGTCGGCCTCGCTCGCCGACCTCGTGGCGCACCCCGTGCTGCTCAGCAACGGACCATGTTCCTGGCCTCTGCGGGAGGCGCTGCTGCGGCTCGACCCGGCGTTCCGGCCGGCCGTCGAGGTCGCGGAGGACTCGACGATGTTGGCGCTGGCGGCGCGAGGCCTCGGCGTCGCCCTCATGCCGCGGCTGACGGTCGACTCGCTGCCCGCGGGGGCTCGACTCCTGAGGCTGGAGGAGCCGCTGGAGAGGAGCCTCGGTGTCGCCCTGCTGCCGGGCGCCCTGAAGGTGCCCGCCGTGAGGGTCTTCCTCTCCGCCCTGCGCGCGATGTTCCCGGACAGCGAGGTGCCGGAGCTGGACGCCGGCGCGGCTCGGAGCGCCGCGCCGGCGAGCGAGGAGCGCGACCCGGTACTGGGGCCGGCCGGCTAGACCCGGGTCCGGTCCCCGGGCCGGCCGCCCATGTCCCGACCCGCGTCGGTCAGGCCCGCCTCCTCCGGTCGGCGTACGCGTCGACCCCCGCCCCGATCACGAGGCCCGCGACGGCCCCGACGAGGCCGTACCACCACGCGCCCAAGAGGACCGCGAGGAGGATGCCGACCGCCGTACCCGCCACCAGACCGATGGCCGTGTAACCGAAGCGCCCGTTCGTCATGTCCCCCTGCCTCTCCGGCCTCCCCATGGAGGCCCGCTGCGCGAGCCTCGGAGCTCCGTACGCGGCCCAGCCGACCCTGGGGACCGCGAGGCTCGGCACACCTCCAGCATCGGCTCGGACGCCGCGGTCGTCAGCGGAGACATGTCCCGGTAGGGGTGGCTACCGACCCGGCGCGGCACCTGCGGGGCACAGCAGCCGAAGCCGCGGGGGCGCAGCTCCCGGGAGCGCGGGGCCCCGGCGCTCAGGGTGCGGACGAGGTCGAGGACCCGAGGCCGGGGCAGCTGGCCCTACACTCCCCCGAGGCGAGCCGACCAGCTCGCCTCCTAAGGAGGGAGGCGGCATGGGCAAGCTCATCTACTCGATGACGACCTCTCGATCGACGGCCCCAACCTGGCGGCGCAGGCGATCGCCGCTGGCCTGGTCGACGAGTACGGGCTCTTCATGACGACGAGCGT
>Ga0123332_1005880_pt1 | contig 10277 bp, 6 predicted proteins | sample BioC12SIPDNA_4_FD_89958 | JGI IMG/M metagenome (GOLD analysis project Ga0123332, IMG submission 89958) | Anaerobic biogas reactor microbial communites from Washington, USA - Biogas_R2_A C12 SIP DNA | ecosystem: Engineered > Bioreactor > Anaerobic > Unclassified | place: Washington, USA... | reverse complement strand
GCCGTGATCGGGCTCGACGTGTGCGGCATCGATCTCGTCACAGCGACCGTGGACGCCGAGCTCGGTGCAGGCTTCCGTGGCGGGGTCGTCGAGGTCAACGCTGGGCCCGGCCTGCGCATGCACCTCTACCCCACCACCGGCACTCCACGTGATGTGGGTGACAGCATCGTGACCATGCTCTACCCCGATGGCGCACCGAGCCGCGTGCCGTTGTGCTCCGTCACGGGTACCAACGGCAAGACCACCGTGACGCGCATGGTCGGGCACGTGCTCAACCAGGCCGGCGTGACCGCGGGTGTGACCAGCACCGACGGCATGTACGTCGGCGGGCGCCGCGTCAGCCGCGGCGACCACACCGGCCGCGCGTCGGCCAGGGCCATCCTCGCCGACACCAGGGTCGAGGCAGCGGTGCTCGAGACGGCCCGCGGCGGCATCCTGCGCCGAGGCCTCGGCTACGACTGGTCCGACGTCGCCGCCATCACCAACGTCACCCGCGACCACATCGGGCAGGACGGCATCGAGACCCTCGACGACCTGCTGTGGATCAAGTCACTGGTGGCGGAGCGCGTCAGGGACGGCGGCACGCTCATCCTCAACGCAGAAGACGAAGGCTCTGCCGCGATGGCGCAACGCGCCGGCGTCGACGCTGCGCGACTGGCGCTTGTCTACGTCGCGCTCGACCCCGACAACGAGCTGCTGACGGCGCACCTCGCCGCGGGCGGCAGGGGCTACCTCAGGCGCGACGGGTGGCTCATCGAGTCCGACGGCGGCCACGAGCACCGCGTAGCCCACGTGTCGGCCGTCCCCGCCACGTTCGAGGGCGCGGCCGACCACCAGGTGTTCAACTGCCTGGCTGCAGCAGCGGCCGCCAGGGCCATGGGCCGGACAGTGACCGAGGTCGCGAAGGCGCTCGGCACCTTCGACGGCGTCACCCACAACCCGGGCCGCGCCAGCCTGTTCGCCCTCGGTGACGGCTACGTCATGGTCGATTACGGCCACAACCCCGCAGCGTTCACGGCCACCGGCGCGCTGGCGCGGCGCTGGCACGGTGAGCTCATCGGCATCGTCGGGGTGCCAGGTGACCGCGAGGACGCCGTCATCGAGGAGGCCGCCGTGGCGGCCGTGACGGCCTTCGACCGCGTGGTGATCCGCGAGGACGCCGACCGCCGCGGCAGGTCGGCAGGCGAGGTGCCCGCCATCATGCGGCGGGCGATGCTCGAAGCCGACCCGCGCGCTCGGGTGGAGGTGGTAGACGACGAGCTGCACGCTCTCCAGTCGCTGCTGCCCGAGGTCGCTGGCGGCGCGCTGGTCGTCATCTTCTACGAGCACCTCGAGCCGATCGCCGCGCTCGTCACCGAGGCGGGCGGCACGGCCGTGTCGGGTACCGGGCCGTTCGCCGGCACCGGCAAGCTCATGGCGCGGGCGCAGCGCCTCCTCGCCAGGACGCAACCGCCCAAGCGGGCAGGCGGCTACGGGCCTCACGAACCGGGGCCCGAGGCCGCGATCACGGCCGTGGAACCTGTGGCCGAGAGCGTGGCGTCAGGGAGCCGGGTCGGGGGCTAGGCGGGTCGGGCGTCGGTCGAGGCGGGCGTCAACCCGCCGTCAGCCGAGCCGGGCGTCAACCCGGCGTCAGTCGAGGCGGCCGTCAGTCTGGCGCCAGCCGAGCCGGGCGTCAGCCGGTCACCGGCTCGTCCGGCTCCAACGACAAGCGGTAGGCAGGCAGCATGTCGCCTGGGCCGTTGACGTTGAACCGCAGGTCGCGCAGCCGACCGTCGCCGACGCCGTACACCCACGCCCGCACCGTCAGCTCCTGCCCGCGCGCCCACGCCTCCTGCACGATGCTGGTGTGGCACACGTTCTTCGCCTGCTCGATGGCGTTGAACTCGGCAAGGCGCACCGACCGCGCGGCGTCGTCAGGCAGGGCGTCGAGGGCGTCGGCGTGCTTGGCAGCCACGTCCTTGACGTGCCGCAGCCAGTTGTCGACCAGGCCGTGGGTGCGGCCGTCGAGAGCCGCCGCGACGCCGCCGCAGTCGTAATGCCCGCACACGATGATGTGCTCGACCTTCAACACCGACACTGCGTACTCGAGCACGGTCAACGCGTTCAGGTCGGTGTGAGGCAGGACGTTGGCGATGTTGCGGTGCACGAACACCTGGCCCGGCTCGAGACCGGCGATGACGTTGGCAGGCACCCGCGAGTCGGAACAGCCGATCCACAGGAAGCGAGGCGTCTGCTGGTTCTTGAGACGCTCGAAGAAGCGCACGTCCTGCGCCAGTTCACGCGCGGCCCATTCACGGTTGCGACGGAGGAGTTCGGCGGGATCAGCCACGCGCAAGGATAGCGCCTCCGGCGTTACCCGGGGGCGTCGGAAAGGGGATCAACCGCCTTGCACTGGCACTCCCCGACCGAAGACTACGGTCGGGCACGTACGGGGCGCCTCCCATGGCGGCCGCGGCGGAAGCCGCTGGGCCACAGCCGCAGGGGTTGCCCTGGCCGAGGCAGGCCTGGCCGCGTCCTTGCCCGGCTGGACACGGGCGTTGGCGCCCACGTGTCGCCGTCTGGGGTAGCTGGACGCACGGCCCCCGTCCCGGGCCTGGGGCCCGCTCCTTGGCCTAGCCTCTCGTACGCGAGGCGGTTGAGTCGAGTCGTTCTCATCAGGCGGACCCCGTCGCCGACGGCACGGGTCCGGTGGAGACCACGCGGATGCTGGACGCTGCGCGGATGCGCGCCTTGGTGGTGCGCTCCCACTCGTCCCAGTCGATGGCCGGCCTCGTGACCGGCCACGGATCGTCGCCTACGTTGGTAGCCAGGCCGCTGAGCATGTCGTCGAACGCTGCGTCGAGCCCCGTGCGACCTGCGTCGACCGTCAAGGCGTCGGACCAGTAGCTGCGCTGAGCCGAGTAGCCTTCCGGCAACCGCTGCAGCAGGTCCTTGTACTGGCGTCTGAGGTCGGTAACTTCGCGTCGCACGCGTGCCAGGCCCATGAGCGTCTCGCGCAGCATCATGGTCATGACCCTCTCGTCGGTTGCTGGCGTACGAGGTGGTGTGGCGCTCTGATCGCGGTGCATTGCTCCTCCCGAACGGTTCGCTGGTACGGCCAGTCGTCGAGCGGCGGTGCCGGTCTACCTGGTCGTTCAGCGCCTGGGTTCAGAGTAGGGCGGAGGGCCGAACGTGAGAAGGTCCGGTGTACCTACGGTGCTGGGGCAGGTTACCCAGGGTAGTGCCGGGACCCTGAGAAGCCTCTCATCTGTCGGCCGGCTGCCGTGACACGATGCCGCGGTCGCGGGCCCAGATGATCGCCTCGGAGCGGCTGTGCGTGCCCGTCTTCGCGTAGATGTTGGTGAGGTGGTTGCGCACGGTCTTGCGGGAGATACCGAGGCTCTCGGCGATCACGTCGTCATCGACCCCGGCAGCCACGAGCTCGAGCACCTGCGTCTCGCGGGCGCTGAGGTCGAACTCGGCAGCGTCGACGACGCCGTGCCTGATCTCGGCCAGACGCTGCACGACCGACTGGCTGAACCACTCGCCGTCCGTCATCACCTGGCGGATGGCGGCCATCAGCTCCTCCTGCGAGCGGTGTTGCTCCGTGACGTCGTTGAACATCTTCAGCCAGCACTCCTGGCCCTGGTACATGATCTTCTCGCCCGACAGCAGGATCTCGCGAACCCGCCCGTCCTTGGTGCGCAGCCTCAGCTCCAGCTCCCTGAAACCTCCACCCGCCGCGAAGGCGTCCTCGAGCTTCGCCTGGTCATCACGGCTGGACCACATGCCCAGCTCACGCGAGGTGCGACCCACCACCTCGTCGGCCGCGTACCCCGTGAGCTTCACGTAGCCCGGGTTGACCTCCACGAACCGGTCGTCTGGGACGCTGGTGATGACCGACGCGACGGGGCCGACCTCGAACACTTGACGGAAGCGGATCTCGCTCTGTACCAGCTCGATGCCCTGGGCGCGGGCCCGCTGCTCGAGCTGCTGCATGGTGTCGCGAGAGCGCTCCTCGAGGAGGTGGTGTTCGGCCCTGACGGCCGCGAGCCTCGCCAGCATGGTGAGGTCGAGGTCGTCGCGGTCACCGAACGTGTACGGCCTGCGCCACTCCAGCGCCATGAGGCCCACCACGCGGTCGTTGAGCCCCGTCAGCGGCACCCACCGCTCCTGGTACCCCCGCCACGACATGCGGTCGTGGCCGAACGGCGCCTCCGCCGTCGGGAGAAGGGCGACCCTGCCTGCCTCATCGCGGACGAACATGGCGTCGAACTCGACGGCGTCGACGCTCAACGCCGCGTTGGTGTCGAGGTACGTCGGGGCGTGACCGTGCTGCGCCACGATGCGCAGCTTCGCTTCGTGCGCGACCAGCAGCCTGATGGTGCCTCTGTCGGCCGCGAACATGTCGCAGGCCGCCTCGAGCACCAGCTCGAGGGCGGCCTGCGGCTCCTCGGCGCCGCCCGCCTTGGCGAGCACCTCCTCCAACCGCCGGTTGGCCGCGAGCTCGCGTTGCAGCCTGCGTTGGCTGCTGCGGGACCGCTCCTCCGCCAGCTTCCTGGCCGTGACGTCCCACAGCGTGAGCGTGTAGCTACCGTCCGCATCGCTGCCTGGCACCGCGACCTCTTCCAACCATGCCAGTTCGCCGTCGGCCCTGAGGACACGGTACTCGAAGCGCCAGCCGTCGCCGGCGGTGACGGCGGCGTCGACCACGTCGAGGTAGGCACTCCTGTCGGCGGGATGCAGCAGGTCGAGGTGCCGTTGGCGGCTCTCCAGCGAGTCGCCTTCCGCGAGTCCGAACATGGCGGCCGCCGTAGCCGACACGTGCCACACGTCCCCCTCCGGCCGCCATTCGATCCTGACGATCTCGAGCAGCGCGTACGCCTCCGCGAGACGCTCGTCACTCAACCGCTCGCTCGCCTCGACGGCGCGGTCGTACGGGTCACGCACCAGCACCGACACACCCTCCGTGCGGTTCGGGAACACGCTCAGTTCCGACTGCCTGCCGCTGATCGGCGAGAAGGTCTCGATCCTGACCGTGACGTTGTCGGTCGCTGCCTTGAGGTGCGCGGCGAGGAACTCGGTGTCGAGCACCTGCGGGAACGTGGCGATGAGGTTGGCGCCGATGAGCCCCTCGCGGTCGACACCCCACACGGTGGCGGCCTGTTCGTTGACGTACACGAAGTTCAGTTGGTCGTCGAGGACGTAGAAGCGCTCGTCGGAGCGGCTGAACAGATCGGTCAGTCCTGCGGGGTCGGGGAGGTCTCTGACGAGCCGCCTTCTCGTGCCGGCCCGTTCGGCTCCCGAGTCGGGAGCGGTCACCGTCGGCATGACCACCACCGAGTAACCCATCGGCTCCAAGTCGACCCCGACCTGGACAGCGACCTCACCGAGCGCGAACACCCGCTGACCGTCACCGTCCAACCGCCAACCGGCGAGGCTGGCGCTGCCGTGGTCGCGTGCGGCGTCGAGCACTCGCTGCGGCACCCCGGAGGCGACGTCATCGTCGGTGAACAGGATCGAGAACGGCCGGCCGAGCCACGCGCCCGCCTCGTACCCCAGAGCGATGCGCACACCGTCGCTCCACGACGAGATGCGCCCGTCGAGGTCCGTCGTGAACGCGACAGGAACGCGTAGGGTTCGCATGTGCTCTCTCGAGCCTGTCACGTCCTTGACACCTTCGACGATCATGATACCGGGCGCTTGTCGGGTCGATTATTCAGCGAGGACGTTCGTCAGGAGTGACGCTCGGTGTCGCCTGGCTGCGCTAGCGCGTCCAACGCCGCGACCTCGGCCGCACTCAGTCGCACGTCGGCAGCTCCCATGTTCTGCTCCAGGTGCGCGACCTTGCCGGTACCCGGGATGGGCAGCATGACAGGGCTCGTCTGCAGCATCCACGCCAACGCCACCTGGCCCGCGGTCGCGCCATGGTCGCGGGCGATGCGCTCGACGGCCGTGCGCGACTCGGCCTTGCCTGCCTCGAGCGGGTGCCACGGGATGAAGCCGATGCCCTTCGCCTCGCAGTAGCGCAGCACGTCCTCGCTGCTCCTGTCGCTGAGGTTGTAACGGTTCTGGACGGACGCGACCGTGAAGTGCCTGCTCGCCGCCTCGATCTGCTCGACGCTCACCTGGCTGAGGCCGAGGAGGTCGATGAGCCCCTCGTCCTGCATCTGGCGCATGACGCCGAACTGCTCGTCGGCTGGCACCTGCGGGTCGACGCGGTGGAGTTGCCACAGGTCGATGCGCTCGACACCGAGGCGCCTCAGGCTCATCAGCACGCACTGGCGCAGGTACTCGGGGCGACCCACCTCCTCCCAGATGCCTGGGCCGTGGCGCGTGAAGCCGCCCTTGGTAGCGATGAGGATGCCGCGGTACGGGTCGCTGCCGCCCTGGTGCAGCACCTCGCGTATGAGGTCCTCGCTGACGAACGGGCCGTAGCTGTCAGCGGTGTCGATGAGGTCGATCCCGAGAGCAGGGACTCGCGCGAGCGTGCGCCGCGCCTCGGCGGGGTCCTCGGGGTCGCCCCACACGCCGGCGCCGACGATGCGCATGGCGCCGAAGCCGAGACGGTTGACGGTGCGTCCGCCGGGAAGCTCGAAGGTGCCGCCCGGGGCGGGTCTGTTGCTGGTCACTGTCACATCCTCCTGAGGCGCTTGATCCGTTCGTCGATGGGCGGGTGGGTCGCGAACGCGTCGAGGTTGTTCTGCCCCACCGACGGGTTGACGAAGAACATGTGCTTGACGCCCTCGCTGACCTCGAGGTGCGGTCCGCGGTAGGCGCGGAGCTTCTCCAGCGCCTGCGCGAGACCCTCGGGGTTGCGGGTGATGTACGCGCCGGTGGCGTCGGCGAGGTACTCGCGCCTTCTGCTCACCGCGAGGCGCAGGAGGGTCGCGAGGATCGGCGCGAGGATCAGCAGCAGGATGAGCAGCAACGTCATGATGCCCTGGCCACGAGCGCCGTCGCCGCCGCGGTCGGAGCTACGGCGCCTGCCCGAGCCGCTGCCGATGCCGCCGAGGAACGTCCAGCGCGCCACCAGGTCGCGCAGCACCAGGATGGCGCCGATGGTCGCGACGAGCATCGACATGAAGCGGATGTCGTAGTTGCGGATGTGCGCCATCTCGTGCGCGATGACGCCCTCGAGCTGCTGCCTGTCGAGGAGCTGCAGCAGCCCTCTGGTGACGGCGATCGAGCTGTGCTCGGGGTCGCGACCGGTCGCGAACGCGTTCGGAGCCTGCGAGTCGATGACGTACACGTCGGGCATCGGCACGCCCGCGCCGATGGCGAGCGCCGAGCCGACGAAGAACGTCGACGAGGCTACGTCGGTGACCATGGCGATGAGGTACGCGAGACCCGCGAGGAGCGCCATGGTGACCAACGCCATGAGCCACGACAGGCGCACGTTGCGCGCCTTGTAATCGAGCAGGTTGATGCGCTGACCCGACGCAGGGTCGGTGAAGACATCGGGGAGGACATGGCTCGAGGGGCTCATCGGCGGTATGAAGCCATGCTAACCGACCGGCGTTACAATGCTCACACCACTCACCCTCTGGTAGCTCGAGCCTTGGCTTCGCGGTACCAGATGTTGTACATTCTGCCCTACGCCCTACCACCGGTAGGACAGCCAGCAGACAGCGGCGACGGCGAGTAAGCCCGTCGCACACGTGGTTCTCACCCGTTCGACAGCAGCGAAGGGTGGGACCACGGCGACACCCACCACGGCCTGTCGGCCCTGCGTCGTCCACGACCCGGGGCGGGGCGCCCCGCGAGGGGCAGAGAGCGGCGCGACATGAACAACGTCATCATCGAAAGCCATCCAACGAGCACGGACCCCTCACGGCGCCGTACGTCGGTAGCCGAGCGGCGCCCCGCGTTCGAGTGGTTGAACGACCAGAGCCGCGCCTTCCTCTCGTCGGGCTACCTGCTGCCAGGCACAACGCCGGAGCGCCGCATCCGCGACATCGCCCAACGCGCCGAGGAGCTGCTGCCCGGCATGGACGGCTTCGCCGACAAGTTCTACGACTACATGTCCCGCGGCTGGTACTCGCTGGCGTCCCCCGTGTGGTCGAACTTCGGCCTCAGCCGCGGCCTGCCCATCTCGTGCTACGGCTCGTACGTGCCCGACAGCATGGACGGCATCCTGCAGGCAGCTGGCGAGGTGGGGATGATGAGCAAGTACGGCGGCGGCACCAGCGCGTACTTCGGCGACCTGCGCGGCCGCGGCAGCCCCATCACCGACAACGGCCAGTCCGAGGGCGCCGTGAACTTCATGCGCCTGTTCGACACGCTCATCGACGTCACCAAGCAGGGCGCCACGCGCCGCGGCTCGTTCGCGGCCTACCTGCCGATCGACCACCCCGACGCCGAGGAGTTCCTCGACATCAAGACCGACGGCAACCCGATCCAGAACCTGTTCTTCGCGGTCACGGTGAAGGACGAGTGGCTGCAGTCGATGGTCGACGGTGATAGCGCCAAGCGCACGCTGTGGGCGAAGGTGCTGCAGCAGCGCTCCGAGATCGGCCTGCCGTACATCGTCTTCGAGGACGCAGCCAACCGCGGCGCCGCCGACGTGTACCAGGCGAAGGGCATGCGCATCCGCTCCAGCAACCTGTGCTCCGAGATCATGCTCCCGGTCGCCGAGGACGAGTCGTTCGTGTGCTGCCTCTCTAGCCTGAACCTGCTGCACTTCGACGAGTGGCGGGACACCGACGCAGCAGAGACGCTCACGTACTTCCTCGACGCCGTCATGAGCGAGTTCATCGAGAAGTCCAACGACGCGCCCGGCCTGCAACGCGCCAACACCTTCGCGAAGCGCCACCGCGCCCTCGGCGTCGGCGTGCTGGGCTGGCACTCGTACCTGCAGGAGAACATGGTGCCGATCGGCGGCCTCGACGCGGTCATGCGCAACCGCCAGGTGTTCAAGCACATCAGGAACGCCACCTACGCAGCGTCGGCCGAGCTGGCGCAGCGTTACGGCGAGCCTGAGCTGCTCGACGGGTTCGGCCGCAGGAACTCGACGCTCATGGCCATCGCCCCCACCACCTCGAGCTCGTTCATCCTCGGTCAGGTGTCGCAGTCGATCGAGCCGCTGCGCTCGAACTACTACGTCAAGGACCTCGCCAAGTCCGTCACCACGTACCGCAACCCGCGCCTGCAGCGCCTCCTCGCCGAGCGTGGGCACGACACACCGAGCGTGTGGCGCAGCATCCTCGAGCACGACGGCAGCGTCAGGCACCTCAGCGTGCTCGACGACCACGAGCGTTCCGTGTTCGCCACCTTCGCCGAGGTCAGCCAGCTCGACCTCGTCATCCAGGCGTCGCACCGCCAGGAGTACATCGACCAGAGCCAGTCACTGAACCTCATGGTGCACCCGGCAACCCCCACCAAGGACCTCAACGCCCTGCACCTGGAGGCGTGGGAACGCGGCGTGAAGACCCTCTACTACCAGCACAGCCTGAACGCTGCGCAGGAGTTCAACCGCGAACTGCTTACCTGCACAGCCTGCGAAGCCTGATGCTCACCGACAAACGCGTCGGCTTGCGGCCGGTCGAGTACCCGGCGTTCCTCGCGTACCGCGACGCGATCAGGCACGCGTACTGGCTGCACACCGAGTTCAACCTCAGCGAGGACGTGCACGACTACCGCTCGCGCGTGAGCACGGCCGAGCGCACCGCCATCCGCAACACCATGCTCGCCATCGCCCAGGTCGAGGTGGCTGTCAAGTCGTTCTGGGGCGACCTGTTCAAGCTCTACCCGAAGCCCGAGGTCGGCGCTGTCGGGTACACCTTCGCCGAGTCCGAGGTCAGGCACCAGGACGCCTACGCGTTCCTCCTCGAGACGCTGGGCCTGAACGCGCAGTTCGAGCGCATCGCCGAGATCCCTGCCCTGCAGGCCCGAGTGCAGGTGCTCGAGGATCATCTTCGCGCGCCCTCGACGGGCGACGCCGACGCTGACGGCCGCGAGAACGCCTTCAAGGTCATGCTGTTCAGTGCGTTCGTCGAGCACGTCAGCCTGTTCGGGCAGTTCCTCATCATGAAGGCATTCAACCGCCAACGGAACCTGTTCAAGGGCATCGCCAACATCGTGGAGGCCACCAGCAAGGAGGAGCAGATCCACGGCCAGTTCGGTTACGAGCTCGTCCGCACCCTCCAGACCGAGTACCCGCACTGGTTCGACGCGGCGTTCGAGGAGCGCGTGCGCGCGGCGTGCAGCCAGGCGATGGCAGCCGAGCGCGACATCCTCGACTGGATCTTCGAAGACGGCGAGATCGACCTGCTCCCGAAGGACGTCATCGAGGCGTT
>Ga0123332_1005878_pt1 | contig 10277 bp, 8 predicted proteins | sample BioC12SIPDNA_4_FD_89958 | JGI IMG/M metagenome (GOLD analysis project Ga0123332, IMG submission 89958) | Anaerobic biogas reactor microbial communites from Washington, USA - Biogas_R2_A C12 SIP DNA | ecosystem: Engineered > Bioreactor > Anaerobic > Unclassified | place: Washington, USA... | reverse complement strand
GCTGATCATCATCGTCTGCTTGACCGCGATTTCGAACATCGGCAGCAACGCCAATCAGACGTTCAGCGATGTGGCTGACCAGCTCGGCTCGACTGGCGGCTAACAGGCCGGTGCCGTTGCACATTGGATGATGTTACGACGTGAACCCCCCTCGGTGCTGGCCTCCAGCGCCAAGGGGGGATTTCTTGAAGATGGCCGGTGTGGGAAAGCAAGCTCGCAGTGGAAAGGAGCTTCGCGATGTACTGGGTACTGCCTGGAGACGCCATGACCAGCGCGCTGGAAATGGTGTGCTACTCTTTCACGGTCATCGCGGCCGTGGTGAGTTGCCTGATGAACCTGCGGGGCTAGGCACGCGGCCAGGCGGCAGGGTGCCCGGTCGGGGACTCGGGAAGTACACGCGAAGACGGAGAACAACATGGATACACTCAACGCTTTGGGATCAGTGCTGGCCGAGAACTGGGCTGTCTGGGTCGTGACCCTCTTCCTGATCTTGGCGGCCGTGATCGACGGTTTCGAACTGAAGGTGCCCAACTGGCTCACGTTTTCCATGATCATCAGCGGCTGGTTCTACAGCACATGTGCTGCCGCCGCGGCGGGTGACCCGTGGTATGCCGGACTGGGCTGGAGCCTGGTGGGCATGGCAGTCGGCCTGGGGCTACTGCTTCCCTTGTACGCGATCGGCGGCATGGGTGCCGGCGACGTCAAGTTGCTGGCCGGCGTGGGGGCCTGGATGGGTGCCACCCACACGCTCTACGCCTTCTGTGTGACCGGGATTGTGGGAGCCATCCTGGCGGTGGCCATGGTCGTGTGCCGCCGGGCCTGGCGCAAGCACTTCAATCAGCTGTGGATGATTGTGGGAGAGATTCTGACGATCCGCGACCCCAACCAGTTGTCCACCATCGCGGCCGAACGCAAGAGCTCCATGTTGCTGTTGCCTTACGGGATCCCGATTGCCATCGGATCGATCGCTTACTTCGCGTGGATGGGGATGCTGGTATGATCGCCAAGCTCAGCACGACAAGTCAACCCAGTAAAACAGCGCAACTTCAGGGTCCTGGGCAGGGCACGGCAAGCTTTAGGGCACTCGCGCGGAAACTGCACAAACCTTGCCAGTCGTACCGAATAAACCGACGAGGTGCTGCGGCGGTCGAGTTTGCCGTGGTAGCTCCGGTCTTTCTGTTGCTGGTCTTCGGAATGATCGAGTATGGGCGGATGGTGATGGTACAGCAGGTGCTGACCAACGCCTCACGGGAAGGTGCCCGCTGTGCCGTGTTGGATGGCGCTACACATCAGGAGGTGGTGGATACGGTCACGAACTATTTGTCCAGTGGCTCGATTCAGGGTGCGAACATAACGATTGATCCAACGAATCCGGAAGACGCAGGGTTTGGGGATCCGGTGACCGTGAGTGTCGATATCGGTTTTAGTCAAGTAAGCTGGCTTCCTTCGCCAATGTATCTTGGGGGGAAGACGCTTTCAGCAGCGACGGTGATGCGTCGGGAAAGCGTGCAGTAATCGATCTCGCAACACGGCAGGTGTGATGTGATGTGCGATCGATCGATAGGCAAGGCGGTTTGACACAGCACACCTGTTTGGGCAGAGGGAATACTCATGCGTGCGAAATCCATGCTGCTGATCTTGATTGCCCTGGGCTGCGGCCTGGTGGCGTCGATTGCGATCAGCCAGGTGATGGAACGGGGATCCAGGGGGGGCAGTGTCGGCATGGAGATGGTGCAGATCTACGTCGCCACGGCCGACATTGACGTGAACGAGCAGCTCAACGCATCCAATGTCCGGGTCGAGGACTGGCCGAAGTCCAAGATTCCGGAAGGGGCCATCGTTGATTACAAGAACATCAACGAGCGTTTTGCGCGGGTCCGTTTCTATCAGGGCGAACCGATTCTGGAAGCCAAACTGGCCAACGAGATCGAAGGCCCGGCGATCAAGATCCCGGACGGCCACCGCGTCTGCAGCCTCAAGGTGCAGATGGACACGGCCGTGTCGGGTCTGGTGAATCCGGGCGACCGCGTCGACATCTTCGCGTATTTCAGGGAAGGGCGCGGCATCCCGCGGACCGGCACCCGCCAGATTCTCAAGAACGTGCGGGTGTTCGCCGTGAACGACCAGACGGCGCAGGAGATCGACCAGGAAGGCCGCACGATTGTGGCCAAGACTGTCTCGGTGCTGGTCAAGCAGGATCAGGTGGCCAAGCTGATGCTGGCGACCGAACTGGGGACTCTGCGGCTGGCACTGCGGCGGCCCAACGAGACGCTGGACGACACCGAAGACCAGAACGAGACGGCGACGGTCGAGTCGCTCTTTGGCACCCGGTCGGAGACGGCCGACGAGCGGCAGGATCCGAACCCGATCAACCCGCTGGCCGCGGCCACGAGTGGACTCGGTGGGTTTTTGAACAACTTGAATCCACAGGGAGCCATGGCGTCCGGGGCGATACCGACGGCTCTGCCGCCAGAGCTGCCATCGGTGCACGAGCCGGCCTGGCAGATGACACTGCTGACGCCTGAGGGGGGCACACAGTTCACGTGGCACGACGAAAACGGTCTGCCGGAGACCGGCGGCAATTCAGCCGAACAGCGCGTTCCGGCCTGGCAGACTTCCGCACCGGCGACGTCGCACGCGCCCGTACGGGTTTCGCCGGCAGACGGGGGCAGTGACGGCAACGTGCCGCCACCAGCACCGACTGCCGACAAATCCATACCAGATCCAGCACAGGAGACCGATTGAGGAAGGGGCGATGACTCAGGGGGGGTGAGGTATCTGCGCGGGCGGGCGGGGAAGCGTCCGGCCGGCGCGGGCCGCGCCAGAGGAGTCACCGCCAGTGGCGAGAACCGTCGCACGCGCCCGGCGCCCGGCGCCGGGGAGGTGCGATCAGAGGGGGCAGCGGGATTGGGTGTCCCGCTTCACGGATGACCTTAGCGCGTTTGGTTTGTAACGCAAGGAAGTACACGGATGTCCAAACAATCCTGGGCGGTCGCGTCCGCCATCGTGGGCCTGTTTTCTGTATGGGCCATTCTCAGTGCCGTTCCTGATCGAGTCCTGGCGCAGGATGCTGTGCCGGAGTCACAGGGTGTCATATCGCAGCCGGTCACGTTCAGCATTGACGGACCGACGCAGCGTCTGGAGATGGTGGTGGCAACCAGCCGCATCCTGACGCTGGAACACAAGATCCCGCGTCTGCTGGTGGGCAACCCGGAAATCGTCCGGGCCACGCCCATCTCGCCCAACCAGGTCCAGCTGTCGGCGCTGCATCCGGGCGTGACCCAGTTGAATGTGTGGGATGAAAACCAGGGGCTGTACACGGTCGACGTCGTGGTCACTCCCGACGCGCGTCAACTGCAGATGCTGATCAAGGCCGAGTTTCCCGACGCGGCCGTGCGGGTGCGCCCGTTGTCCAACAGCGTCTACCTGTCGGGATATGTTCCCAGCCCGGGGATGGTCAACAGCATCGTCCGGATCGCCGAGGACTATTATCCGAAGGTCGTGAACAACATGACGATCGGCGGCGTGCAGCAGATCCTGCTCAAGACGAAAGTCATGGAGGTGTCGCGCACCAAGCTGCGGCGGGCCGGCTTCGACTGGGCGCTGCTCAACAATGAAGTGGACGTGGTACAGTCGGTCAGCGGCCTGCTGGGGGGCGGCGTCACCGAGACGCTGGCGTCGGGCATCGACGACACCGTGCGGTTTGGCGTGGTCAGCGGCGATACGTCGTTCTTCGGCTTCATCGACGCCCTGCGGCAAAACGACCTGATCAAGGTGCTGGCGGAACCGCAGTTGACAACCGTCAGCGGCCGGCCGGCCAGTTTCAACTCGGGTGGCGAATTCCCGATCATCGTGCCGCAGAGCCTGGGCACGGTGTCGATCGAGTATCGGCAGTACGGCACGCGGGTCGACTTCGTGCCGATCGTGCTGGGCAACGGAAACCTGCGGCTGGAAGTGCGGCCACAGGTGAGCGAGATCGACGCATCGCGCAGCGTGGTGTTGGGCAGCGTCAGTGTGCCCGGCCTGCGTACCCGCTGGGTCGACACGGCGGTCGAGATGAAGGCGGGGCAGACGCTGGCCCTGGCCGGCTTGCTGCAACAGCGGGTGGAAGCCCAGAATCGCGGGCTCCCCTGGCTGGCTGACCTGCCCTGGTTCGGTGCGCCGTTCCGCCATGTGAAAGAGGAAGTGAACGAAGTCGAGTTGCTGATCCTGGTGACGCCCGAGTTCGTGGAAGCGGCCGATGCCGAAGAATTGCCGGCATGCGGTCCGGGCGAATCGACCACCAGCCCGAACGACGTCGAACTGTACTTCCGCGGCTACCTGGAAGTTCCCAAGTGCTGCCAGGAGGGCAGTTGCCCGAACTGCCAGAACGGCGTGCCGACCGAAGCGGCTCCCAGCCCGGCGATACAGCCGCACGAAGCGGTACCGCCGCTGCCGGGGGACGTCGAGGCCGCGGCCAAACGGCCGGCCGCCACCAAATCCGTGCAGGTCCGCAAGCCGGTCCGCGCGTCGGTGGCCGGGGAGGCCGGCGAGGCCACCGTGGCCGGCACCCAACCGGTGCTGATCGGACCGGTCGGCTACGAGTCGTTGAAATGAGAGTGAAAGAAAGAACCGCACCATGACCAACGTGCTGCGACTGGCGATTGTCGATCCGAATGATGCGCACCGGGAAGCGCTTAAGAAGATGCTTCTCGGCATGGACATGTGCTGGCTGGAAGCCGAGTCCTCGCGCTATGAGTTCTTCGTCGACATCGTAGGACAGACGCACCCTGAAGTGGCCGTGATCGGGATCGATGCCGATCCGAATAAGGCGCTGCAGCTGATCCACAATCTGCGCGAGGCCGCGCCGGAGTGCGCCATCCTGGTGGTCAGCAGCAGCACGGACGGGCAGCTGATCCTGAAGGCCATGCGCGCCGGTGCCAAGGAGTTCCTGACACAGCCGATCGGCATCGAGGAGCTGGTGCTGGCGATGGAGCGAATCGGCGCGCATCGGGGCGGCGCGGGGCTGGGCCGGTCCCGCAAGTGCCAGATGGTCGCCGTGGCCGGAGTGACGGGGGGGGTCGGCTCGACCAGCCTGGCGGTGAACCTGGGCTGCGCGCTGGCCTCCAACGCCTCCCATACCGTGGCTCTGGTCGATCTCGACCTGTCCCTGGGGGATGCCGACGTGCTCCTGGACACCATCCCCGACTACACAATTGTCGACGTGGTGCAGAACATCGCGCGGCTCGACTTCCAGCTGCTGAAACGGTCGATGACCAAACACTCCTCGGGGTTGTACCTGCTGCCGCGCCCCGTCCAGCTGCAGGACATCTCGCTCATCACGCCCGACGACCTGCAGCGGGTGTTCGGCCTGCTCAAGGCGACCTTCTCGCACGTGATCATCGACCTGTCGAAAGCCTACAACCGGGTCGACATGACGGCCCTGCAGGCCGCCAACCAGGTCCTGCTGGTGACGCATCTGGACCTGCCCTGCCTGCGGAACGGGGTGCGGCTGCTCATGTCGTTCGACGCGGTGGAGGGGCTCAAAGAGAAGGTCCAGATCGTGGTCAACCGGATCGGGCTCGACAACGGCCACATCAGTCTCAAAAAGGCGCAGGAGACGATCGGGCGCGACATCTACTGGCGGCTGCCGAACGACTATCGCGCGATGGTCGAAATGCGTAACAACGGCGTGCCGCTGATCGAGCAGGCGCCGCGCGCCGCCATCACGCAGGCCATCGTCGCGCTGGCCGAGGAGCTGTCGGGGACGGAACGGGCCGAAGAAGATACGGGCGACACCAAAGGGCGCTGGCTGGCCTTCTGGGGCAAGAACAAGGCCAAAACCTAGCCGGGTGCCCGACACTCTCACCGGTGCCCGCCGTCCGCCAGGGCCGACGGCGCAGGCCATGTCGGTCGTAACGACCGGGTCTGGGACCGGGGCAAGATCCGCAGACCCGCGTGATCGGGGCGGATTTTCTGTGAGCTATGCTTTCACTGACGCGGCAAGCAGGACGCCCGGCGGCGGAATGCTTGAGCGTGCATCAGCCACATAAGCAGATCCTCGAGTCAGCCAGCGCCGCGGATGCCGCAGCCTGGCCTGCCCCGGGGATCCTCCCAGGAAATACCTTGCCCACACGGACAGCCAGATGGCGAATCCTGTTCCAGCTATGCGTTCGGTCGATGCGGCCCGGGCCGAAGAATTCGACAAACTCAAACGCCGCATCCACAGCAAGCTCGTCGACAAACTGGACCTGACCAAGGTCGGCGAGCTGGAAGGGGAAGTGCTGCGGCGCGAAATCCGCCTGGTAGTCGAGCACCTGTGCGATACCGAAGAGACGTTCCTGAACCGCAACGAACGGGAACGGCTGATCGAGGAGGTGCTGGACGAGACGTTCGGCCTCGGACCTCTCGAGATGCTGCTCAAGGACCATTCGATCAGCGACATCCTGATCAACGGCCCGAAGAATATCTATGTCGAACGGCGGGGGAAGATGGAGCGGACCAACGTGGAGTTCCGCGACAACGCCCATCTGTTGCAGATCATCGACCGCATCGTGTCGAATGTCGGCCGGCGCGTGGATGAAGTGTGCCCGATGGTCGACGCGCGGCTCACCGACGGATCGCGTTTCAACGCCATCATCCCGCCGCTGGCCCTGGATGGCCCGGCCGTCTCCATCCGCCGTTTCGGATCCAATCCACTCAAACTCGAAGACCTGCTCAACTACAAGGCCTTCACGCCGGAGATGGTGATGCTGCTCGAAGGCGCCATCAAGGCGCGGCTGAATATCATCATCTCGGGCGGTACTGGATCGGGCAAGACCACACTGCTCAACACCCTCTCCAGCTTCATCTCCAATTCCGACCGCATCGTGACGATCGAGGACGCGGCGGAACTGCAGCTGCAGCAGGAGCACGTGGTGCGGCTCGAGACGCGGCCACCGAACATCGAGGGCAAAGGGGCGATCACCGCCACGGACCTGGTGCGCAACGCCCTCCGCATGAGGCCGGAACGGATCATCATCGGCGAGTGCCGCGGCGGCGAAACGCTCGACATGCTCCAGGCCATGAATACCGGACATGACGGGTCGCTCACCACCATCCACGCCAACACGCCGCGAGACGGCGTCGCCCGACTCGAAACGATGATCATGATGTCGGGCTTCGAAATGCCGATCAAGGCGATGCGTCAGCAGATCGCCAGCGCCGTGCATCTGATCATCCAGTCCAACCGCCTCCAGGGCGGACCGCGCCGCGTGACCAGCATCACGGAGGTGGTCGGCATGGAACAGGACACGGTGATCATGCAGGACATCTACAAGTACGTGCAGGAAGGCATCGATGAGACGGGGCGGGCGCGCGGGCGATTCGAATCGACCGGCATTCGTCCAACCTTCATGAGTCGTCTGGAGGCGGCCGGCGTGCGTTTGCCCGCCAGTACCTTCCGGCAACGCGTCATGATGGTGGATTAAACCGACTGATTGGGAAAACCATGTTGACCATCATTGTAATCGTCGCCTCCTTCATTGGTGTGGCCGCACTCGTCGGCGGAGTCGCCGTCATGCTTCGCGGCGATACCGACAGCGTCGTGGAGGATCGGCTGGAAATCTTCGTGGGCACCAAGAGCCCGACCAGCACGCGGGGACACAAACTCGAACCCAGCCTGCTGTCGTCGCCGCTGGACGAGACCCGCGGCATGATCGACAAGCTGCTCTCCCGCGTGGGCAACTTCCGCCTGCTCCTGGAACAGGCCGACGTGGCACTCGACCCGTCCCGCTTCGTGCTGCTGTGCGCCGGGCTGGCCACGGCGGGAGCGGCCGTCTGCATCCTGGTGCCCAGCGTGCCCAAGTACCTCGCGCCGATCGTGGCTCCGATCCTCGGCGTAGCCCCGCTGCTGTGGTTGCTGCTGCGCCGCCGCAGCCGGTTGCGGAAGTTCGGTCAACAGATGCCCGAGGCGCTGGAACTGATCAGCCGTGCCCTGCGGGCCGGCCACAGCCTGGCAAGCGGGATCAACCTGGTCTCCGAAGAAATGACCGAGCCGATCAGCAAGGAATTCCGCCGCTGCTACGAAGCCCAGAACCTGGGCATCCCCCTGGAAGAAGCGATGGATGACATGTGCGGCCGCGTGCCGAACCTGGACCTGCGGTTCTTCGTCACCGCCGTCGTCCTGCAGCGCCAGACCGGCGGCGACCTGGCAGAAATCCTCGACAAAATCGGCTCGCTGATCCGCGAACGCTTCAAGATCTGGGGACAAATCCAGGCACTGACCGGCGAAGGACGCCTGTCGGGAATCGTCCTGCTGGCCCTCCCCCCCGCACTGTTCTTAGTCATGTACTACCTGAACCCGGACTACTGCGCCGTGCTGTTCACCGACCCGATGGGGCACAAGATGCTGGCCGCCGCCGTCGTCATGCAGATTGTCGGTGCCGTAGTGATCAAGAAGATTATCACCATTAAGGTCTGATCCGGCGCGGGGGGACTGCCGACCGCGCATGGCACTACCCGATCGCTTTTATTACGAGAGTTCTCGACCAATGGCCGCTACGCTGTTCGCCACCACCGAATCGTCCGTGCTCCTGCCCATCCTGGCATTCATCCTCTTCGCCGCCGCCACCTGGCTGCTGCTGGACCTGCTGGGCTCCCGGTCTTCGCCAGCCGAACAACGACTCGACGAGTTCAAGGATCCGGCCATTCGCCGGCGGAAGGAAGCCGAAGGCACGCACCGCACGCTGTCAGCCGAGACCGTGACGCGCGTGTGGGAAAAGGCCTCCCCCGCGCTGGCCAAACCGCTGCAACCCAAGAACGAGAACGAGGCGGGCAAGTTACGCATGAAACTGGTGCAGGCCGGCTTCCGCAGTGAAGCTGCGCCGTCACTGTTCCTGAGCCTCAAGTTCGCCCTGCTCATCGGCGGACTCTTCCTCGGCGGCGGAACAGTGCTGCTGGTGGCCCACCTCAATGGCCTGCCCCTGCTCGGCCAGAAGAACCTCGTCAAGTGCGTCCTGATCGCCGGCGGCATGTTCTACCTCCCGGAACTCGTGCTGTGGTGGATCACCAAACGCCGCAAAGAAGCGATCTTCCTCGGACTGCCCGACGCCCTGGACCTGATGGTCGTGTGCGTGGAAGCCGGCCTCGGACTCGATCAGGCCATGCGCCGCGTGTCCGAAGAAATGGAGAAGTCCTACCCCGTCATCGCCGAAGAGTTCGGGCTGTGCAACCTCCACCTGCAGATGGGACGCAGCCGCGCCCAAGTCCTGCAGGAACTCGGACAGCGCAGCGGCGTGGACGACCTGCGAGCCCTCGCCTCCATCCTGATCCAGGCCGACAAGTTCGGCTCCAGTATCGCCCAGGCCCTGCGCGTCCAGAGCGACTCGATGCGCACCCGCCGCCGGCAGATCGCCGAGGAAAAAGCAGCCAAGACCGCCGTCAAGCTGATCTTCCCGCTCGTGCTGTTCATCTTCCCCGGCATCTTCGTCGTGCTGGTCGGACCGGCAGCCATCACCATCGTGCGAGAGATGTTCCCCGCCATGGCCGGACACCGATAATCGGCAAACTGGGAAAGCCAGGCAAACCCTGCAGGCGACTCCAGCCGCAGGGTAGCTCGTGTCACCCGTGTGCCGATATGTGACTGAAGAGGACCCTTCATGCCGTGCGCCCAGTGTCTGGGTGTGCGAGCAGCGCGGGTATCGGTGCGGGAATGCGGCGGATCAGACGCCGCGATCCAAGTGGCAAGGGACGCTCGTGGGCCGACGCGGGCACCAGCGCGACCGGGGAGAAGGTCGCAGTTGCGGGGGACAGGAACATGCGACGAACACTGTTGGTGTGCAGTTTGGCCCTGATGTGCGTGCTGCAAGGCAGCCAGGCCCAGGCCGACCTGCATTCGATGAAAGCCAAGTGGGACTGCTTCTGGAATCGGGTCCGTGTGGACTGGCATCGGAACAACGCCTGGCCAGAACCGTTCAATCTGGTGGATCAGCAGGCGATCGACGCACCGATCGCGATCATGGTGGACCGGGGATGGCAACTGCAGAACACGATTCCCGATGAGCTGTTCGATGCCGAGACGCAAGAGCTGACGCGTGCCGGGGAGCTGAAGGTCCAGTGGATCCTCACCCAGATGCCCATGCGCCGCCGCACCGTGTTCGTGCTGCGCGGCAACACACCGGAAATCACCGAGCTGCGCGTGAAATCGGTCGAGAAGATGGCAGCCAGTGTCAACGGCGGCACGACGACGATGGTCACCGTCACCGACATCATTCCGCGCAACGGCTCGGCGTCCTACTTCGAGCGGGTCAACACCAACT
>Ga0123332_1005876_pt1 | contig 10279 bp, 6 predicted proteins | sample BioC12SIPDNA_4_FD_89958 | JGI IMG/M metagenome (GOLD analysis project Ga0123332, IMG submission 89958) | Anaerobic biogas reactor microbial communites from Washington, USA - Biogas_R2_A C12 SIP DNA | ecosystem: Engineered > Bioreactor > Anaerobic > Unclassified | place: Washington, USA... | reverse complement strand
TCGCCGCCGAGAGGAACTCGGCCAGCCCGGCGCGGTATTTCTCATAATGCGCGCGGAACTCGGGATGATCCACATACATCGTCGCCAGCCCGCGATAGACCTCGCCGCCGCAAGGGTAAAAGTGCTCCACCCAGGCGTGGTGGCGGGCCACCTGCGCCTGCACCTCAGGGTCGCTCGGGTCGCGCCCCACCAGCGCGGCCAGCGCCTGCGTCACCGCCTCGCCCTCTGCGCCCACGGCTTTCCACTCCTCCTTGCTCATCTGCTTCGCCTTGCGCTCCGATGCCTCCACCCGCTCGACGCCATAGCGCTCCCGCGCCTCGCGCCGGTAACGCTCCCGCGTCTCCTTGGTAAAACCCTCGTACAGCTCGTCATCCGTCAAACACATGGTGCCCTCCCTCAGTCTCTCGATCGTCCGGTCGATGGTGCCCAGCAAGCGCGAGAGCCGCTCCATGCGCTGCTCGACCATCTGGCGGTGGCGCTGCAGCGCCGTCACCTGGTCGAAATCCGGGTCGTCCAGCACCTGGCGCACCTCGTCCAGCGGCATCTCTAGCTCTTTGAAAAAGAGGATCTGTTGCAGCCGCAGCAGGTCCGCCTCGCCATACAGCCGATAGCCCGCCGCGGTCCGGGACGTCGGCTCTAGGAGCCCGATCTGGTCATAGTGGTGCAGCGTCCGCACGCTGACCCCCGCCATTTTCGCCAGTTGCCCGATGGTATAAGCCCTCACGCTCACCTCCGGCGGCCATTATACACCCTGACGTAACGTCAGGGTCAAATCGGCCCCCGCGCCCATTTGCGCGCTTGGGGCTGCCGCGCCAGTGATGTATAATGGGGCCGCAGACACCCTCAGGAGAGATGAACATGACGTTTGACCTGAAGGCCTTTTGGGAAGAGAACCGCCGCTGCTCCGATCGCTTCACCACCGACAAGCCGCGCCTGGCGCTGAGCCTCGGCATCGGCGAGGACGTGATCAAGTCCGTGGCGGGCGTCACCAACCACCCGCGCTTTTACAAGGACTATGCCTATCAGCAGCGGGTGCGCGCGCAGGCCGGCGAGATCATCGAGCGCGAGACGGGCATCGCCATCGGCCCCGCTATCAACGCCGGGTCGGTGACCTTTGCCTCCCTCTTTGGCGGCGAGGTCGTCTACCCCGATAACGCCCCGCCCTGGATTCGCCCGGTGATCCACCACCAGGACGACATCCGCGCGGCCATCCGCCGGGTGGACGGCGCCGACCTGCGCACGCTGGGCATCATGCCCTGGTGGCTCGAATGGCGCCAGCGCATCCTGGACGAGTACGGCGTGGACATCACCACCGGCTATTCCTTCCATGGCCCCGCCACCATGTCCGCCATGCTCTGCGGCACCACCCGCTTTCTCTACTTTGTCTATGACTATCCCGAGCTGATGCGCGAGCTCTACCGCGCCATCGAGGAGACCGGGCTGCGCTTTATGCGCGAGATGCGCGAGTTCATGGGGCTGTCCATGCGCGGCATGGGCGTCTATGACGACGACTCGGCGCTCCTCTCGCCCAAGCTCTTTGCCGAGTACGAGTACCCGGTGCTGGAGCGGTGGTACGCCGCCTTTTGCCCCGACCCCGCCGACCGGCGCTACTTCCACTCCGATGGCGACATGTCGCACCTGCTGGACCTGCTGCGCCAGTTGGGGGTCAGCCACGTCAACCTGGGGCCGCAGGTGGACCTGCTGCGCATCCGCGAGCGCATGCCGCGCACGGTGATCCACGGCCACATCCCGCCCTTCCTGGTGCGCAACGGCAACCCTGACGAGATCGCCGCGCTGATCGCCCGCCAGTTCCGGCAGGTGGGCCACGATGGCGGCATGGTGGTGGAGACGGCGGGCAGCCTCAACGAGGGCACGCCGCTGGAGAATATGCGCGCCATGATGGTCGCCGTGGACCGCCATTGCCGCTTCGACGGCCGGGGGTAGAGGGGCTCCATGATCCACCTGCAAGACCTCCTGGCCGCCACCGGGGGCCGCGTCCACGGCGCCGTCCACGCCGACCGCTTTGCGGGGTTTGCCTACGACTCGCGCATCGCGCAGCCGGGCGACCTTTTTCTGGCGGTCAAGACGGCCCGCGCCGACGGGCACGACTATATCGCCCACGCCTGCCAGCAGGGCGCCGCCGGCGTCCTCTGCGAGCGCCCCCCCGACCTGGGCGGCCAGCCGGTGACCTGCGTGGTGGTCAGCGATGTGCGCGAGGCGCTCACCGACTGGGCGCGCTACATCCTGCGCAAATACGCCCCCGAGGTGGTCTGCATCACCGGCAGCGCCGGCAAGACCACCACCAAGGAGGCGGTGGCCGCCGTGCTCGGCGCGCGCTACCAGGTCTTCAAGAACTATGGCAGCTTTAACGACCGCTACGGCCTGCCCATCGCGCTGGGCCAGCTTGCCCCCGAGCACCAGGTGGCCGTGCTAGAGATCGCCTCCGACCACTATGACGAGATTCGCGAGCTGGCCCACATCGCCGGGCCGCGCCTCGGCGTGATCACCGCCGTGAGCGCCGCCCACACCGCCACCCTGGGCTCGGTGGAGGACATCGCCCTGGAGAAGGGGCGGCTGGTCGAGGCGCTCCCCGCCGACGGCTGGGCCGCGCTCAACGCCGACGACCCCCGCGTGCGGGCCATGGCGGCGCGCACCCGCGCGCGGGTGATCTATTACGGGCTCGGGCCCGCGGTCCGCGACCTGGGCGGCGCCCTCCACCTCTGGGCGGAGGACATCGCCCTCACCGCCGAAGGGACCGAATTCACCCTCCGCGTCGAAGACGCGACTCAAGACGCGACTACCTCCAATCCATGTAGTAACGACTTGACTCGTTCCGAAGACGCGACTGAAGTCGCGACTACAAATCCATGTAGTAACGACTTGACTCGTTCCTCCTCCTTCCGTCGTTCCGAAGACGCGACTGAAGTCGCGACTACAAATCCATGTAGTAACGACTTTAGTCGTTCTTCCTCCTTCCGTCGTTCCGAAGACGCGACTGAAGTCGCGACTACAAATCCATGTAGTAACGACTTGACTCGTTCTTCCTCCTTCCGTCGTTCCGAAGACGCGACTCAAGACGCGACTACAAATCCATGTAGTAACGACTTTAGTCGTTCTTCCTCCTTCCGTCGTTCCGAAGACGCGACTCAAGTCGCGACTACCTCCAATCCATGTAGTAACGACTTGACTCGTTCCTCCTCCCTCCGCGTGCGGCTGGCGCTGTTGGGGCGACATAATATCTTCGCCGCGCTGGCCGCCCTCGCCGTGGGGCTCGTCCGCGGCGTCCCCCTCGCCGACGCCGCCGCGGCGCTGGCCGCGCTCCGCCCGCTCCCCGGCCGCCTCCATCCGCTGGCGGGGGCAGGGGGCAGCCTCCTCCTGGACGACACCTATAACGCCAGCCCCGCCGCCGTCCTCGCCGGGCTCGCGACGCTGCGCGAGCTGCCCGCCCGGCGGCGCATCGCCGTGCTGGGCGACATGCTCGAGCTGGGCGATTACGAAGCCCAGGGCCACCGGGAGGTGGGCCGCGGCGCCGCGGGGATCGTGGACCTCCTGGTGACCCGCGGCGAGCGCGCCCAGCTCATCGCCGAGGCCGCCCGCGAGGCCGGCCTCCCCGCCGACCGCATCGTCGTCACCTATGCCGCGCAGGACGCCATCCGCGCGCTGCAAGGGACGCTGGGGCCGGGGGACGTGGCGCTGCTCAAGGGCTCGGCGGAGGCCCGCATGGAGGAGGTGACGGCGGCGCTGCTGGCCGATCCCGCCGACCGGGCCCAGTTGCCCCGCCAGGGCCCCGCCTGGGAGCGGGTCCGCCTGCTGAGCCCCGCGCGCCCCACCTGGGTGGAGATTGACCTGGAGGCCATCGCTGGCAACGTGCGGCGCGTCGCCGAGATCATCGGCCCCGAGGTGGCGATCATGGCGGTGCTCAAGGCCGACGCCTATGGCCACGGCGCCGTCAAGGTGGCGCGCACCGCGCTGAACAACGGCGCGCGCCTGATGGGCGTGGCTTGCTTGGGCGAGGCGTTGGCGCTCCGCCAGGCGGGGATCGCCGCGCCGATCTTGGTGCTGGGCTATACGCCCCCCTGGCAGGCCCGCGAGATGGTCCTCCACGACGTGACGGCCACCCTCTTTTCGCTGGACGTGGCCAGGGCGCTCAGCCGCGCGGCGGTGGAGCTGCGCGGCGTCGCCCGCGCCCACCTGAAGGTGGATACCGGCATGGGGCGGCTGGGACTGCTGCCCGACCAGGCCGCCGACTTTGTCCGGCAGGCGCGGGAGCTCCCCGGCCTGGAGCTCGAGGGGGTCTTTACCCACTTTTCCTCCGCCGACGAGCTGGACCGCGCCTATACCCTGGCGCAGCTCGCCGCCTTTCGGGAGGTCTTGCGGGCGGTGGAGGAGGCGGGCGTCTCGCCGCGCTGGGTCCACGCCGCCAATAGCGCGGCGCTGCTGACTCTCCCCGAGTCGCGGTTCAACCTGGTGCGGCTGGGCATCGCCATGTACGGGCTGGACCCCTCGCCGGAGGTCGGCTGCCCGCCGGGCTTTCGCCCCGCCCTGTCGTTCAAGACCACCATCGCCCAGGTGAAAGCGCTGCCCGCGGGGAGCGCGATCAGCTATGGCCGCGCCTATCATACCGCGGGGCCCGCCCGCATCGCCGTGATCCCCGTGGGCTATGCCGACGGCTTTCGCCGCGGCCCCGCCCACTGGGGCGAGGTGCTGGTGCGCGGGCGGCGCGCGCCCCTCGTGGGCCGCGTCTGTATGGACCAGACCATGATCGACGTGACAGCCATCCCCGACGCCCGCGAGGGCGACGAGGTGGTGCTCATCGGCCAGCAGGGCGCCGACCGCCTCACCGCCGAGGACGTGGCCCGGCGGCTGGGCACCATCAATTACGAGGTGATCTCCGAGATCCTGGCGCGGGTGCCTAGGGTGTCGTAAAAGAGAGTCAAAGGTCGAAAGTCGAAGGTCACAAGTCGGGACGCGCGCCCGCCGGCTGGAGGCTCCCCCTTAGCAAGGGGGGCAGGGGGGATCCCTGCGTCGCGCTCCCCGTCGTGGACAAAAAAACCTCCCCGCCACCGATTGGCGACGGGGAGGTTTCGCTTCTTGAGGCGCCGGGCCTAAAAGATCGCCCAGGCCGTGGGGGCGGTGCGCTCGTGGTTGCTCCCGATGATCAACAGGTCCACCAGGTCCACGATCCCGTCGCCGTTGATGTCCGCCGCCGGGTTCCAGGCCGGGTCGGCCGGCGTCGCCTGCCAGGCCATGCCCACCATCACCATGTCGGCCACGTCCACGATGCCGTCGCTGTTGCAGTCGCCGCCATAGAGGCCGACGTCGGGCAGCGCCGTCGTCGCGCCGTTGGTGATCACCACGCCGCTCTTGTCGGCGTAGAGGTAAGGCACGCGGCTGGCGCGCACGGTATACAGCCCCACCGGCACGCCGGCGATGGTAAAGGTCCCGTTGGCGGCGGTCAGCGCCGAGCGGCTGCCGATGGTCACCAGCGCGCCGCTATGGTCGGAGCGCCCTTCCAGGATCACCCGGCCGGTCAGCGTCCCCGAGGGCGCGCCCAGGGTCGGCGTGGCCGTGGGGGTGGGGGTGTTCGTCGGCGTCGCCGTGGCCACGGGGCCGCTGGCGCTCACCAGCACGATGGCGTCCACCGAGGTGGGCCGCCACTGCGCCCCCTGATAGGCCACCTTGGTGTCGCGCAGCGGCGGGTGGAAGGCGAAGCGGATCAGCGAGCCGCCCGCGGGGGCGATGGCTTGCAGCCGCAGCGTGGCGATGTTAAAGCTGCCGGTGGGCGCGGGCCCCGCCAATAGCCCCGCCGCGTAGCCGATGTGGCCCAGGGCGTTATCCCAACTGGCCGGCGAGACGATATCGGCAAAGCGAGACAGGTCGGGGATCACGTTGACCACCTGAAAGACCGCCGGGTCCACGTTCACGTACACCTGCGCGCCGTCCAGCGGCTGCGTCCCCGCGTTGATCCGCACCGTCAGGTCAAAGGTCTGCCCGACGGTGACGATCTTGAGGCCGGGCTCCAGCGCGATAGAGACCCCGCCCGGGGCCGCCAGGGTCTGGGTCGGCGTCGCCGTGGGCTGGCCGGTGGAGGTCGCCGTGGGCGTCCGCGTGGGCGTGGCGGTGCTCGCCGGGGTGGTGGCGGTGGGGGTCGCCGTGTTCGCCGGCGAGCCGCCGATCACCACCGAGCCCAAGGGGGTATTGGTGTTCTGGTTGATCCCGCCCAGCACCATGCGCGTGCGCCGCGGCACGGTGGAGTGGAAGATCAGCGGCGTGCTGGCGGTGGGGACCAGCGCCTTGAAGCGGATGGTCGCCACGGTGCAGACGCCGTTGCAGGCCGGGCCGGAGGGGATGCCCGCCTGATAGTTGATGGTGCCAAAGGTGTTGTTCACCACGTTCTCCAGCACCACCGAGAAGGGATCGGCGGGGATGATGCTGGCAACCGGGTTCCCCGCCACGTCCACCACCCGCAGGAAGGTGGGGTCAAAGTCGATATAGATGGCGCCGGAATCCACCGCCTGGCTCGAGGCGTTGACCCGGATCTCCAGGGTGAATATCTCGTTGACCGTGGCCACCCTGGGCGACGGGTCCAGGTAGAGCGAGACCGTCCCGGGCGTGGGGCCAATGGGCGTGGAGGTGCGCGTCGCCGTGGGCTGGCCCGTGGAGGTCGCCGTGGCCGTCGCTGTCCACGTGGCGGTGGCCGCCGGGGTGGTGGGCGTCGCGGTGTTCGTGGGCGTCAGCGTGTGGGTGGCGGTATGGGTCGGCGTGGCGGTGGGCACCGTGCCGGTGGCCGTCGCCGTGGCCGTGGAGGCCGAGACAAAGACGACGCCATCGGTATGGCTGCCCAGGTTGTTCAGCCCGGCATAGAGCGTCATCGTCTGCCGGGGCGCGCCGAAGGAAAAGGTCACGGGCGTGCCGCCCGGCGCCGTGGCCACCGCCTTGAAGCGGATGGTCGCCACGCGGAAATAGCCGCTGGGCGGCGCCGCCGGCGGCAAGGCCGCCCCCGCCACATAGTCGATGCGCCCGGTGCCGTTGTTGACCTGGTTCAGCAGCAGGATCGGCAGCGAGGTGGCGTCCGGCACGATCGCGTTGGTGGGCGCGCCGCCGCCATCCACCACCTGGAGCACGGCGGGGTCAAAGTTGATATAGACGCTGCTGGAATCCACCGGCCCGGAGGGCGCCAGGACCATCACGTCCAGGGTGAACATCTCGTTCAGCAGCGCCGTGCGCGAGTCGGGGACGATGCGGATCTCTACGTTGCCGGGGCCGCCCGTCGGGGTGGCCGTCGGCGTGGGCGTGTGGGTGGAGGTCGGGACCGTGCCCGTGGGCGTGGCCGTGAAGGTCTGGAACGACGTGGAGGTGGGCGTCGGCGTAAAGGTCCCCGTGGCCGTGGCCGTCGAGGTCGCCGTGGAGAGCGGCCCGTCCACATAGCGGACGCTCAGCCGGGGTCGCAGGTCCAGGCTCCAGTACTCGGAGGAGGCGAAGGAGAACTGGACGAAATGCTCGCCCGAGCCGCGCAGGATCACGCCCTGGTTGTTGGCCGGGTTGGCGATCCAGGCCTGCACCATGTTGGGGATCGCCCACTCGTACCAGCGGCTGGCGGCGGAGAGGACGACCATCGTCTCGGGATCGGGCAGGCGGTCGGTGGTGGTGCTGTTGCACCCCGCCGTCCCCCAAAAGACGCTGGCGTCGGCGGCGTTCCAGGTGGCCAGCGATTCGGACCAGGGGCGGACCACCCGGAAGGCGCTGGCGTCCACGGTCTGGCCGCCGGTGCCGGTGCACCAGAGCTGCAGCGTGGCCGAGATCACCGTGGCCGAGTTGGGGATCGAGGAGAGGTCAAAGCGCACCAGGGACGACATATAGTCCGCCGCGCGCACGGACATGGTATTATACCAGCCATACGACGTGTCCGGGAACCAGCGGTTGATGTACGTGTCGGTGGTCCCCGCATAGCTGTTGAGGCCCTCCTGGAAATGCACCGTCTCGGGCTCGGCGGCGGACGAGATGGAGGGGGCCAGCCGCCCGTCCAGCAGCCCCGCGCCGAGCAGGCCCCAGACCAGGACCAGGAGCGCCACCGCGAGCAGCCCCACGCGCAGCGCCTGGCGTCCTCCGTGGGCGAGATGAGCGCTGCTGTTACCTTTGTGCTCCGTCATCATGCTTTCCCTCCGCATCCTTGCTTGCGCAACAGCATAGGAATCCCTTTCACTGGATAAGGACGGTCAAGGCGGCGCCAAGATACGGCCCGCGAGCCTCCCTGGGCCGGCATTTCCGCCCGCTGCGCGATCTCGTTGTGGGGCAATCGGGGCGCACCAGCCATCGGGCCGCTAGTGGCCCACATCCTCCGTGGGGCGCCAGCGCACCCCCGACCCAACCTCATCCAGGGCGGAGCCGCGCCTCCCTTGGAGCATACCACGGATTGCCCCAATCCGCAACCGGCCCAGCCCGACAGGGCCTGCTCCATCGCTTCCACGGACTTGTGTAGTGACGACTTTAGTCGTTCCGGGCGGGACCAGGAGCGACTGAAGTCGCCACTACCTTGGAGCCGCCCCGTCGGACTTGCGGGTTCCATCTTGGCGCTAGCCTAGGCGCGCCGACCCGGCCAAAGCCTCGGCCTCCGCGAGCCGGAGCCTACTTTATCGCTTCCACGGACTGGCCAACGCCCTCAATTCGTCCCAAACCCCTTGACAAACGGGCGAAAGTGTGTTATACTATGTGCAGGTTACACATAGATGCAGTTAGTTGTTATCTGCGACAGGAGAGGACCATGCCACCAGGATTCCGCGGACACGGACGGCACCGCCGCTGCCAGCGCGGCCCCATGCCCCAGCGCATCGACGGCTTTATCGAGCCGGCGCTGTTGTTGCTGCTGCGCAACGACCCCACCCACGGCTACGGCTTGATGGAGGGCTTGCAGGGGCTCTGGCTGCGCGACTATCCCGTGGATTCCAGCGCCGTCTACCGCACCCTGCGCGGCCTGGAAGAGATGGGCATGGTCAGCTCCACCTGGGACACCGACATCACCTCCGGCCCGCCGCGTCGGATGTACCGCATCACCCCGGATGGCGAGGAATACCTCGCCCACTGGGCCGACGACCTGCGGGCGACGGAGGAAGTGCTGCGCGCCTTTCTGGCGGCCTACGATCGGCGCGCGGCGGAGGCAGCGGGCCCGCCATGACCGGCGCTCGCCGAGCGCGCGGCGGCGACCGGGATAAGGATATCTGCGCGCCAGAGGACCAAGGACAGAAGGAGAACACGATGCCAAGAGGAGATCGCACTGGACCGCGGGGCATGGGCCCCATGACCGGCCGTCGGGCCGGGTACTGCGCCGGCTATGACGTCCCGGGCTGCGCCAACCCCATGTGGGGGATGGGCGGCCGCGGGGGCGCCTGGGGCGGGCGAGGCGGCTACGGGTTCCGCCACTGGTTCCATGCCACCGGGATGCCCGGCTGGATGCGGGGCGGCTATGCCCCGGCCGGTTACGGCCCCCTGTGGGGACCGCCCCCGCCGCCAACCCCGGAGCAAGAGATGGAGATGCTGCGCGCCGAGGCTGAGCAGCTCAGACAGGCGCTCGCCCAGATCGAGCAGCGGCTGGACGAGCTGACGCCCAAGGAGTAACAGGAAAATCGGGGCGGGCAAGCGCTGGCCAAGCTCCTGGCCCGCCCCGAGCCCCCAAACCTTCGGCCCGCGCGAGCGCGGGCCGAGGGTCGATGGGTCCGCAGGACCACTGCTATCATCTATTGTACCACATAAGGAGCGCAACATGAAGATCGCCATCTCGGCCGACGGGCCGAACCTGGAGGCCCAGGCCAGCCCGATTTTCGGGCGCACCGCCTCCTTTATCCTCGTGGATACCGACACCCTGGCCTGGGAGGCGCTGGATAACGCCGCCATCGGCGCCGCCGGCGGCGCGGGGATCCAGTCCGCCCAGTTCGTCATCCAGCGCGGCGCGCAGGCGGTGGTCAGCGGCAGCGTCGGCCCCAACGCCTTCCAGCTCTTTCGGGCCGCGGGCGTCCCCGTCTATCAGCACCGCGGCGGGACCGTGCGCCAGGTGGTGGCCGCCTTCCAGGCCGGGCAACTGGCCGAGCTCGGCGGCGCCAACGTGGCCTCGCATTCCGGCATGAACAGGCCCCAGCCCGCGCCCCGGCCCCATCGCGAAGCCGAGCTGGCCAAGCTGCAAGGACAGGCCCGCGAGCTGCGCCAGCAGTTGGCCCAGCTTTTGGAGCAGATCGAAAAACTGGAACAGGAGAGCTAATCATGTCGCAGCCGACCACTCGCCGCATCG